>Ga0070707_100001496_pt1 | contig 22762 bp, 19 predicted proteins | sample KBSK5502metaG_FD_65468 | JGI IMG/M metagenome (GOLD analysis project Ga0070707, IMG submission 65468) | Corn, switchgrass and miscanthus rhizosphere microbial communities from Kellogg Biological Station, Michigan, USA - KBS K5-50-2 metaG | ecosystem: Host-associated > Plants > Roots >...
ATCTGGCAGATCGCTGCCGAACTCGGAGTGCAGTATTCGCAGGAATGGTTCGACCGGTTATGCGAACTCGAGGATGCCGGCTGGGTTCATTTTGATGGTAAGTTCCTGAAGCTGACGCCCGGCGGATGGCTGGTCGCCAATGGAGTGACTGAGGAATTGTTATGGCCAACACTATTATCGACCTCCGAAGCGATACGGTAACCAAACCTTCGCCGGAGATGCGCCGCGCGATGGCGGAAGCGGAAGTCGGAGACGACGTTTTCATCGAGGATCCCACGATCAACAAACTTCAGGAGCGCGCCGCCGAGACGTTCGGCCGTGAGGCCGCCTTGTTTGTGCCTTCGGGCTCGATGGGCAACCTGACCTGCATCATTGCGCAGACGCGCCAGGGGCAGGAAGTCATCTGCGAAGAATCCGGCCATGTGTACAACTACGAGATGGCGTCGATGTCGGCCATCGCCGGCGTGCTTCCGCGCCTCGTTACCGGAGAGGACGGAATTCTCAGCTGGCCGATCGTCGCGAAGGCGATCCGGCCGAAGATCTATTACCGCCCGCAAACCGCGCTGGTCGCACTGGAAAATACGCACAATATGGCGGGAGGCACCGTCTATCCGACGAAAGTTGCCGACGAGATTTGCGACAAAGCGCATGACGCCGGCGTGAAGGTGCATCTCGATGGCGCGCGGATCTTCAATGCTGCGACGTACCTTGGCGAAGATGTCCGGCAGATGACGAAGAAGTTCGATTCCATTCAGTTCTGCCTGAGCAAAGGACTCGGCGCGCCGGTTGGTTCGATGATCGTCGGGACACGCGATTTTATCGAACGATGCCGCAGCATTCGAAAGATGCTCGGTGGAGGCATGCGCCAGGCGGGCGTGCTCGCCGCTGCTGGACTGATCGCCCTGGAAAAGGGTCCAAAGCGATTGCAGATCGATCACGACAATGCCAAATTCCTCGCCACCGAGCTCGCTACGATTCCGGGAATCCCGTTGAATCCGGCGAAGGTGCAGACCAACATCGTGATCTTTGATCTGAAGAAATCCGGATGGTCGTCCTCCGATTTTCTCCAGGCGATCGCGAAGCGCAATGTTCTGGCGGTTCCGGTCGACAGTGAAAAGGTTCGCATGGTCACGCATCTCGACGTCGATCGGAATGACGTGGAAAAAGCGGCAGCCGTCGTTCGGGAAGTGCTTCAGTAATGAAAAAGATTCGGGTCGGTGTCATCTTCGGCGGCAGGTCGGGCGAGCACGAAGTTTCGTTGCGCTCGGCCGAATCCATCCTCAAGGCCATCGATCGCAGTAAGTATGACGTTGTGCCGATCGGAATTACGCACGAAGGGAGATGGCTGGCTTCCAAAAGCGCGATGGCGATGCTTCCGGCGAAAGATCAGATCCAGAGAGTACTGACCAGCGGTGAGCCGGTAACGCTGCCTGCCGAGCCGGTGGCTCACGGCATTGTCGACGTCGTCTTTCCTATAATGCATGGCACCTACGGAGAAGATGGCACGATCCAGGGTCTGCTCGAGTTGGCGAATGTCGCCTACGTCGGAGCCGGAGTTCTGGGGTCTGCTGTCGGCATGGACAAGGACGTCATGAAGCGGCTTCTGCGCGAGGCTGGTCTGCCGATCGTCGATTACTGGACCGTTCGCAAGCAGGATCTCGATTCCTTTCTTCAGGCGCACATCAGCAGCCTTCCTTATCCGGTATTTGTGAAGCCGGCTAACCTGGGATCTTCTGTCGGCATTACCAAAGTTCATGCTGCTGAAGAGCTGCCCGCTGCTTTGCAGGCAGCTGCGGAATACGATCGCAAGATTGTGGTGGAACAGGGGGTGGACGCGCGCGAGATCGAGCTTAGCGTTCTGGGGAATGATGATCCGATCGCGTCGGTGCCTGGTGAAATCATTCCTTCACGCGAGTTCTACGACTACGAAGCGAAATACGTCGACGAAGACTCCAGGCTCTTGATTCCTGCACCACTGACCGACATTCAAAAGAACGACGCTCAGCGGTTAGCGATTTCTGCTTTCAAAATTCTGGAATGCTCTGGAATGGCGCGCGTGGACCTCTTCCTGGAAAAGCCCACGGGCAAGTTTTACGTGAATGAGATCAACACGCTTCCGGGTTTTACTACCATCAGCATGTATCCGAAATTGTGGGATGCTTCGGGTATTCCTTATCCCGAACTGATCGATCGTCTCATCACCCTCGCGATCGAACGCCACGCGGAAAAGAACAAACTCCGTACGAAATACTAAAGCCCGTTTGCCCAGCGGAACGTATCGCGGTCGAATTTCAAAACGCGGCAAGCCGTGTCTTTCGCGAATTGTTCGGAGTGAGTAACGACGATCTGCGTCATACCCTCGCGATCCAATTCACGCATAACGTTGAAAACTTCATCGACGAGTTGCGGGTCCAGCTGGGACGTCGGTTCGTCGTAAAGCATGACTTCGGGTTGCATCGCCAGGCTCCGCGCAATCGCGACGCGCTGCTGCTGGCCACCGGAGAGCTTCGATGGATAGCCGTCGACCTTCTGGCCAAGTCCCACACGCTCGAGAATGCGCCGCCCCATCGAGGCCGCTTCGTTCGCATTCATCTTCTTCACCTGGACGGGCGCGAGCATGACGTTCTCGAGCACGGTCAAATGCGGGAAGAGATTGAAGCTTTGAAAAACCATTCCCGTCTTCAGCCGCATTTTCTGAAGCAGTTGTCTCTTTTCGACAGGAAGACTGCCCGACTCGCCGTCACCCCACGCGACGCTCAAATCACCGATGGAAATCCGCCCGCTATCGAAGAGCTCGAGAAAATTGATACACCGCAGCAGCGTCGACTTGCCGCATCCGGACGGACCCATAACCACCGTCAGATGGCCTTGGGGAAATTCGAGAGTGAGGTCGTTGAAAAGAGTGTGGCTGCCGAATGACTTCGTCAGCCCTTCGATCTTGACCACCGCTGATTTGCGAGCGCGCTCCTCAATAGGATTTTCTGCTGGCTTTCCTTCGCGTTGAAGCCGAGCGCATACGGGCAAAAGATATTCGCGCGCTTTGCGCGTGAGTACTCGTCGAGATAATAGCCGCTGAGGCGGAAATGATAATCATCGACGGTGCCCGAAAGCGTTCCATCACCATTGTACTGCCACGCGCTCGTGCGCCGCTTGTCGTTGGCAACGATGATCATGTAGAGATTTCCGTGAACCATGTCGATCACGTCCTGCGTGCTCAGATTCCCGACGCCTTTCAGTTCGCCCCATCCGGTGTGCGAATGGAAATCCCCGATCAATGAAAGGTGCGGCAGATTCGCCAGAAATTTTTCGATCCGTCGCGACGCGCGGCCGTTTTTCTCGACGCTCGTGTGACGGCGGTTCGCGGTCTGATAGGAGATGGCGTGCTCGACAATGTAGTTGCTGCTATCGCGATACCCGAGAAGAAGACCGAAGCATTCTCTCTTGTAAACTTCGATAGCCGATATCAGGAGAGCCCAAAACGCGTTGGATGAGATGTAGACTTCCACAGTGCCTCCTGGCGCAGGGCGCATAATAGCAAAAAATAAGGGCCGCATCACTGCAGCCCTTGTTAATCTCGGTCTTCGCGCCTAGTTTTTACGTTTTTGTTACTTTTTCTTCGTTGCTTTCTTTTTCTTTGCTGGAGCTTTCTTCACTTTTTCCCTCCTAATGGGATTCTTTCTTTGTTTTGGCCTCACAACATCTTGAGGCCATTAGTTGCTAATGCCGTTAGTATTGTGGCGAAAGTTTTACCTGTCAAGCACAAATTTGGTGTTTTGTAGGGGTTAGGACAGATTGGGACAGATTAGGACCACTCAAGGATATTGGTAGTACCCCTTCCGGTGGAGGGTCTTTGAAGTGTTGCCCGCGATCTTTACCTGAATTTCGCGGAATACAGGACCTGGCCCGGCAAGTTCGTTGTTGGATATGTATCCGAGGACGTACTGATTGCGCGCTTCCTCAGTCGCAAGAGCGTAGGATCGCTCGATGCTCTGAATCGAATTCACGAAGTATGCGTCACCGCCGGTGGTCTTCGCATATTCGTCAAGCACCGACGTTTTGTTGTAGGGGAATGGTTGATCCAAACCAACCGCGTAAACTTGAATACCAGTTTGGAGCAGGCTTCTCGTCGTCTCATCGAGTGAATGATCGTTTCCGTTGTTCTGTCCGTCCGAAATCACGAGCACGATCTTGCGTCGATTGCGTTCGCGTTTCGCGAGATCCGATGCAGCGGTGAAGATTGCATCGTTCAGCACATTCGTGATCTTTGGCGGCGATGTGATCACAACTCCGACTTGTCCAGGCGGGACGACCGGCGCTCCATTGATGACGGGGCCTGGTGTTGAGAATGGACCGCGAGGAAGATTCGAATCGTTCGTGTTGCGCGGCTTTACGTCTCGCAACGTGTTCATCGTGACCTGGACCTTATCGGCGTCGGCTGCCGAGAAATCGAGCATCTTCGTCACGAATTTGTCGTAGCGGTAGAGTGCGACTTCATCGAACTCGCTGAACGCGCCCGCGAGCGCTGAAAATGTTTTTTGAATTTTCGAGAGCGTTTCCGGCGGCAATCCGGTGTCGACGACCACTGCTGCTGAAAGAGGAACGGGATCAACGGTGAAATTGGTCACCGTTTGTGGCCGTCCGTCTTCGAGAACAACGAAGTCTTCCTTGTTCAGGCCGGTCACCAGCTTGTCGCCGCCGCCTTTGACAGTGACGGGAACAAGGACGAGATCGACTTTCGCGCGGATCTTGTATTCCTGCTCCTGCGCGTAGGCCGCTGCAATGAGGAACAGCACCGCGACCAGCAGAAGCTTCGTAATCACGCTAATCCTCTTAGCTCTTCGGCGCATAATATCCTTTCCTCGCTTTTACCGTGTAACCGGATTCTCGTGCGGTGATCTTGATCTGACGGTACTTCCCATCTCGCGCGGTGTTCAATGAAAAGTAGCCCAGGCTGTACTGGCTTCGCAGTTCCTGCGCGATCTGATCGAAGATTTTCCTGAAACCGTTTTCATTGCTCACCACAAATGTAGAGCCGCCCGTCTCTTCGGAATACTTCTTCAACGTTCCCAGGTCGCCGCCGTTACCAAAGATCGGTCCGTTGCGGCGCCGGCCATACGGAAAGAAGCCGCCACCAACGCTGTTAAAGATTCCGTAAATCACGGTGTCACTCTGATGGGCGGCGACGAGGGATTCCGGGAATTTAACTTTGCTTGTCGTGTCCTCACCGTCACTAAGCAGGATGATCGCTTTCCGGCCGGCCTCCTCGTGCAGCTTTTCTTTGCTGGCCAGATAGACCGCGTCGTAAATGGATGTGCCGCCGCCAATCTCCAGTTCGTCGATCGCGCGCTTGAGGGACTTCACGTTGTCTGTGTAGTCCTGAACCAATGTCACGGAACGATCGAAACCCATAATGAGTGCCAGATCTTTTGGCCGCAAAATCGATTCCAGAAAAGCCTCGGCGGTCATCTTTTCTTCGTCAAAAACCGACCGCACGCTCGGGCTTGTGTCCACCAATAGAGCCAACGTCAGCGGTAATTCGTTTTCACGCGCGAAATTTCGAATCTCCTGGCGGCGGCCGTCTTCTTCGACCTTGAAATCCTGCGCCGTGAGTCCGGGAACAAAGCGTCCATGCCTGTCGGTCACGGAGAACTGAACGTTGACGAGATCGACCGTGACCCGCAGCGTGTCCTGGCCGGATTGAGGCGAACTGCGCGCGAAGCCGCCCACTGTCATGATCAGCACCAGCAAAACCACGACCGTCCTAGGCTTCATTCGCCCCATGTTATCATGCCCATTTGTATCCATTCAGTTAGACGCACTAAGCGAATTCTCGTAACAACTTACATGTTAAAACTGACGAACACTCTGACAGGAAACCAGGAGGAATTCGAGCCGCAGGACGGACAAACTGTCCGCATGTATACCTGCGGTCCCACGGTTTACAACTTCGCCCATATCGGCAATCTGAGGACCTTCGTCTTCGAAGACATCTTGCGCCGGCATTTGAGCAGCAAATGGAAAATCAAACACGTGATGAACATCACGGATATCGACGACAAGATTATCAATCGCTCGATTGAGACGGGTGAGGACATCAAGTCCTACACCGCCAAGTACACGGCAGCATTTTTCGAAGATTCTGCGAAGTTGCGGATTCAGAAACCGGAGATCATCGCGCCGGCAACGGATCACATCGATGACATGATCGATCTCGTCGATCGGCTCCTGGCCACAGGCTACGCCTATCGCGAGGGCGATTCCATTTACTATCGCATTTCCAGATTTCCGAATTATGGCCGGCTTTCCAGGCTCGATCGGAGGGAACTGAAGGTCGGGGCCCGCATCGACGCCGATGAATACGAGAAAGAGGAGCCGCGCGACTTCGTCTTGTGGAAAGCGCCCAAAGATCCGCGAGAGCCGCGATGGCCGGCGCCTTTCGGCGAAGGCCGGCCGGGCTGGCACCTGGAGTGTTCGGCAATGGCAATGCGCTATCTCGGAGAGACGCTCGACCTGCACTGCGGGGCCGTGGATCTCGTGTTTCCCCATCACGAAAATGAAATTGCGCAGAGCGAGGCCGTCACGGGACACACGTTCGTCCGGTTCTGGGTTCACGGCGAACATCTGCTCGTCGACGGCGAGAAGATGTCGAAGTCGAAAGGCAATTTCTATACGCTGCGCGACCTGCTGGAGAAAGGTTACGACCCGCTGACGATTCGCTACCTTCTGCTCTCCATGAGTTATCGGAAGCAGTTGAACTTCACGTTCGAAAAACTGAAAGAATCGCAAGCGGCTCTGGATCGGATCAAGGAGTTCCTGTTCCGCCTTCGAACAGCAAACCTCAAACCCGGCCGGGACCCGGATCTTGCGGCCCGGCTGGTGGCCGCCCGTCAGGAATTCGAAGCATCGCTGGATGACGACTTGAACACTTCAGGCGCGCTCGGAGCCATTTTCGTGTTCATCAAGGAAGCCAATGAGGCACTGGAGACAGGGCGTCTGGACGAACAGAACCGGGCTGAAATCACAGACTGGTTTAAGGTTATTGATGACCGGTTGGCGATAATCCCACCAATGGAACATCCCGTGCAAGATGACAAGGAGGTCGAAGAGATTGAGGCGCTGATCGAGCGGCGAAATGAAGCCCGGAGGAACCGTAACTTCGCGCTGGCCGATCAGATCAAGCAGGAATTACTCAATCGCGGCGTAGTCATCGAAGACACGCGGGAGGGGACGAGATGGCGTCGCAAGTAATCAACGAGAAACTTCCGAGACTCGTTACGGAACTGCCGGGGCCCAAAGCTCGCGCGATCATCGACAGCGACCGCAAGTACATCTCTCCTTCGTATACCCGCTCCTATCCTCTCGTGGCGAAGAGTGCCAGCGGAGCGATTGTCGAAGACGTCGATGGAAATCGATTTCTCGATTTCAACGCGGGTATCGCCGTGTGCTCGACCGGACACTGTCATCCCGATGTCGTGCGCGCGATTCAGAAACAGGCCGCGCAGCTCATTCACATGTCGGGCACCGATTTTTATTACGAGCAGATGCCCCAGCTCGCGCGCAAGCTCGAGTCGCTGATGCCGGATGGAAAATCCTGGCGCTGCTTCTTCGGAAACTCCGGCACGGAAGCGATCGAAGCGGCGATGAAGCTCGCGCGTTACGCGACTGGCCGCTGGCAATTCATCGCGTTCCAATCGGCGTTTCATGGGCGCACGATGGGTTCGTTGTCGCTGACGTCGTCGAAGCCTGGTCAGCGCAAAGGATTCGGACCGCTCATTCCCGGTGTGACGCACGCGCCGTTCGGCAATGCGCGCTATATAGAGGATGTTCTTTTCAAGACGACCGTCAATCCGAGTGAAGTCGCGGCGATTGTCGTTGAAACGATCCAGGGCGAGGGCGGATACATCATCCCGCCGCCGGACTTCCTGCCGGGCCTGGAAAAGATCGCGCGCAAGCATGGCATCCTTGTCATCGCCGACGAAGTGCAGTGCGGCATGGGGCGCAGTGGAAAGATGTTCGCGTTCGAGCATTTTGATTTTCATCCGGACATCGTGGCGATTGCGAAGGGCATCGCGTCCGGCATGCCGCTGGGTGTGACGATGGCCCGGGCGGAAATCATGACGTGGGAGCCCGGCGCGCACGCATCGACGTTCGGTGGAAATCCGGTTTGCCTGGCAGCCGCACTCGAAACAGTTCGCCTGCTCCACGAGAAATATGTCGCGAATTCCGCGAAAGTCGGCGAATACCTGCGCGGAAAACTCGAACGGCTGAAGGAACGGCAATCGGCGATCGTTGATGTCCGCGGACGCGGATTGATGATCGGTGTGCAGGTCGCCTCAGCCGATCAGCGCGACGCCATCATTAGCGAATGCTTCCGCCGTGGCTTGCTCATTCTCGGCGCCGGCCCCTCAACCATTCGCCTCTCTCCGCCGCTCATCATCGACGAAGAGCAGGCCGACTTCGCAGTAGGGATTCTCAGCGATGCCATTTCCTCTGTTCTTTCGTCGGCTGCTTCCATTCGGCCGCCGGTCCGAGATTCTGGCAGTTGATTACATTCGATCGCTTGGCTTTCGCATCGTCACTTCGGGTTACCGCACGCAAGCCGGGGAAGTGGATGTGATCGCCTGGGACGGTGACACTCTCGTCTTTGTCGAGGTCAAAGCGCGCCAGAATGACGAGCCTCCCGAAGACTCCGTAGGCTTGAACAAGCAGCGCCGCATCATTCGCGCCGCCCAGAGCTACATTTCGCGCCACCGTCTTCACGAAACTCCATACCGCTTCGACATCCTCGCCGTGACGACCTTGCCCGCGGCGAAGCCACAATTCCGCCTCCTGCGCGACGCCTTCCGCTCACCCTCGAACGTTTAACCTCGTCTATTGATTACGTATACGGTGATTGTATGGTGATGAAAATTCTCGCTGAAGGATTTGGGCTCTTCGTACTCACGCTATTGGCCATGGTCATCCTCAGCCTGTTCATTCACATGATGTAAATTCGGGTTCGCCCTTGCCTCGCAGATCGGGAGCGCTATATATTATGGACTCACGCTCTGCGGGACTAACTCAGTGGTAGAGTGCGACCTTGCCAAGGTCGAAGTCGCGGGTTCGAATCCCGTGTCCCGCTTTTCCCTTCAACCGTTTACAGTCTCCATTTTTCGCGTTCTACCCCAAATCTACCCCATTAAGGAAAAACTCAGTTGATGAACGCCGATTCAAGCGTCTGCAACGCCTCGATTCGGCTTTCAACAGACGACTGCGTGTAGACGTTTAAATTCACATCTACCCCATGCCCTTGCTGATCCGCGATGAGTTTTGGATTGACGCCTTTTTCGTTCATGAGAGACGAGTGCGTACGCCTCATGACTCGAAATTCGACCCATTCCAATCCCACCGTTTTTAGCCGAGGCCGGATATATCGATTCAACATGTTCTCACTGCCGATCGGCGTCGTGAGTTTTTCAGACGGAAACAGCCAGCCTTCGGGCCCGGTATCCGGCGAGGACGAAAGCCACAGCGTCAAATCCTGCTGCAGCCCAGGCGAGAGTGCTGCACGCCTCACCGCCTTCGCGGTCTTCGGCGCATCAATATCTCGCTTGCAGACTCGCTCCTTGATCTCCACATAGCCGTCTTTCACCCTTCCACGCCGGAGGCCAAAAATTTCACTCACGCGCATACCGGCAATGACCGCCAGCTTCACGACGACCCGCTCGCGCAGATCGAGAACCGCGATGGCTTGTCTTACCTCCTTTACATTCATCGTCGGTCGCTGCGGCTGCGTGCATTCGCGTGGTACGAAGAGCAACATCGAGTTTGAGAGATAGACGGGATTTCGGGGAATGACGTCTTCCGCTACAGCCAGATCGAGAATCTGTTTCAGATCCCACCGCAGATGATCAACCATCGTGAATGCCATCGTCTTCCGCTGATCAAGAAAGCCCTGCATCTCGTCTCGCGTTAACGAGGCCACCGTTCGCAATCCGAACGTCCCCAAAATATGGTGCCGGATACTGCCTGTCCGCGATTCCGCAGTCAGGCGTTTCACTTCCTGCGGTAGAAGGGGAAGTAAACCTTTTCTACGAAGTCGTTCATGGTGATATCCGGAGGGGCGTCGAACGCAACCCGTCCATTGATAGGTCGGACGATTTTCGCCATCTCGGCATCGGCCTTCGATTTTGTCATCTTTCCGATTTTGCCGAGTATGCGAGTGCGCTGCTTCCTGCGCCCATTTCCATCGTCTTCTCGCCAAGAGCCAATCCAGTACCTTCCATCCCTGGATTTCTTCACTGAGCCATTTTGAAATCGTTTACGCATGTGATCCTTTCTTCAGCTCACAGCGTCCACGACGTTCACTTCTGATCGTCGCCATGTTATCACCGATGTAAGGCCACCACGCGAGTGCCGCCGGTTTTTTTGTGATTAACGTAAGCCATTCGCCATCGCCGCTTTTTCTAACCTGTGGAACCCGATCATGTCATCGTACGAGGAGCGAGAGTGCCGTTAAGGGTTCGAATTGGTTTCTTCAATCACGCTATTGAAGAATTTCCAAAATCACTTCCTAAGAAGTAATGGGGATTTGCAGACAGAAAATCTGTCAAGAAAGGCTCATATCTAATAGGCGCGTGTTTGGTTTGTGCCACGGCTCCGTCAGGTCAGAGATGTTCTCCGGCTTCACGCCTCTCTTTTGGAGGAAGATCTGTCTGGGCAGCCTATGTGTTGGACTCCCCTAAGAATAATGAGGTGTTTTCCATGGAAAATCTGACAAGCTCAAAAATATTCAGTCATAAAATCCGTCGCAAAAGCCTCATACATATTGAGGGTCGACTTAGATAGCTGTTGTTCTCAAACAGGGATTCGAGTCGGTTGATTGCATTAAGATGATCTATCTGGGACATTTTTCATTTAAAAGCGGAGACGATGGGCGGGCCTCTGACAGCTGGCACGGACACTTCACGTACATTGCAGAAGCTGACTCCGTGGAGAAGGCTCTCCAGAAGTTTCAGGCACAAATTCACCGCATTGCGAGAATAACTGGTGTCTTCCGCGGCGTGGCAACAGTGTACCTGGATTCGTGTATTGAGATTAAATCGATTCGAAAAGCCGGGTTCCTCGCGCATTACGAAGAAATGCGTGGTGAATGCGGCGAAGCGATTTCGACATCACTCGTGGGAGTCGGTAAGAATAAAGATCTTGTGGCGTATCAATTCACCGGCCAGGATTGCGGCGACGGAACAGATGCAGGTGCATCTGTGGTGCAGCCATTTGTTGTTTTTGAGCAGTGACGACTTTACACAAGCCGAATGCCAGCTTCCCAAGCTGGCATTCAGGGCTTTCAGCCCGCGAAAATCGATGAAAGTCGGCCAGCAGTTGACAGAATTGGTCGCGGCTCGGAATCAGTTCTAAAAATCCTAAATACCCTCGGAGAGGATACGTGTGCACATTTCCGTGCGTGTTCGGCTTATTTCCTGTGCGTGCCCGGCCTTGTTTCCCCCGTGCCCCGCCTCAACGCTCTCCGGCGGTTGCCAGAACCGCATTTCTGGGAACCGGCCGCAGCTTGACCTGCGGCCATACGGCCACACTCCCAATTATTCTTCCTATCCGCGGCCGAAATTGATTATCGCCGGCCTGTACAGGGGCGGATTGAGCAGAGTATTCGGCGCCTGGCGGATGACGGACCGGAATTGCGACCATGCCGTGCCGCTGAACCGGCTGATCATCAGGCGGCCGTTCACATCCGTGCCGGCCGCAATCAGCTCGTTCGATCCCAATTTCGCCACGCCGCCCATCAGCAGGTTGCTTCCGCCTATGGAGTAATAGTTACTCCAGGCGATCGCCGGAGCTCTCGGGAAGAGTTCCACAGGTGGAACAGGATTTGAAACGGCGGCCGGTGACGCCCAGGAACTGTACACATTGCGGTCGGTACCGATAGCCAATACATTGATGCGCGTTGGACTGAATGCCGTCAGGATCGGCATGTCTGCGAGAATGCCACCCACAGCGCTAAAGGAGCGCGAAGGTGTTAGTCCGATATAATTCGTAGTTAGTCCGATACTCGACTGGAAGTAACCGGGCCCAATCCGCCCATGATACAGAGCTCCGGAGGCATTATCCACCAATCCGACATCGATCGATCCGTCGCCCCAGCTGGAGGCAGCCAATTGTCCGAATAGCTCTGGCTTGATGAGGATGCTCGTCTGAACTTGTTGGGAGGTGGACCAGCCACCATTCACGAAGTACCAAAGGTAGAGCCGTCGATCGCTACCGACAGCAAGCAATACGAGTTGGCCGCCGCCCAGATACGCCAGAATCGGCTGCGAGATCGCCGTTCCGGCGATTTGGGTCGGCTGGCTCCACTGGCCGTTCTGATACCGCCAGTGAAAGATCGTGCTGTTCGGCGCCACAGCCACCATATCCAGGTCGCCGTTTCCATAACCGGCCACCGCCGGCTGCGACAGGAAAAACGGGACGCTCCACGGATGCGGAAATGTGTACGTGGATTTGGCGCCGCGAGAGTCCACTCGAATGTGGTGCAGCAATCCATCCGTGCCGACGTCGACAATATCGTACTTGCCGGGGACCGAGGACACCATCACCGGCGAAATACGATGCAAAGAGATCTGATTATCCGCGAAGGGGGAAAGCGAAGCGGTGTTGCTTTCGGCCAGTCGCGCGCCGGATGGGATGAACGTGTTTCCAACATATAAAATCGCCGACTGCCGGTCTGTTACGGCAATGGCAGGCTGGCCCATGAATCGTTGACGGCCGACCTGTTCATAACCTCGCCAGTGAACTGTTTTCCACGGCTGCACACCGTACAGCGTGCTGTCATAGGTATTGTGGAAGACGAATTGGTCCGTGTTCTGATCGAACAACCATGGCTGCATAACGGACGCCACGACGATCTTGCCGCTGAACGTTCCGCCGGCGCTGAATGCGGTCATCGATTCAAAAGCCAGTGAACCGGCGAAGTTGCCGTTCATGTCTCCCCAGCCCTGCCAACCCGCTGAGACGGTGCGCCCATCAATAGCACCAGCGGGCGAAGCGGGCCCAACAAAGTGGTTGTGATAGAGGCGATTGTCAGTACCACGCCCGATGAGTTCCAGTTGCTTGTAGCTGGAAGCTACCAGTGAGGGAGAAGCGCTGAGCGTCCTGCCGATCCAGGTCTCGTTACCGTAGAAGAGCCCGGACTGCGCAATGCCGGGCTGAAATCTTGCTGCCTGCGTCCAGAGTACGCGATGGTAAGGCGTCCCGCTCTGACCCACATAGACGATATCGATCTGCCCGTCGCCGCTCGCGACAGCGGCTGGAGCGAACCGTACAGGTTCCTGCGTCGAGATCGGATACGGCACTCCCCAGATTCCGGCCTCCATATCAAACACGATGGCCAGCAGACGATTCTGAGCGTCCACGAAAACGACGACAATTTTGTTCCCCGCCTGTACGGCAACCGGATCGCGGAAAGGCGGAGCTGCAAAGCTGGAGTAAAGGCTGAGCGGAACCGGCGCTGGAGATAGCCACCGTCCGTTCAACCGCCGGAGATGCCACAGCCCGCTGTTCCTTCCCACCACGATGATTTCGACCTGTCCGGGCGCCGAAGCCACGATGGCGGGCTTGCCCCTGTATCCCGAACCAGTCCCGTTCGTCGAGGCGCTGAACATCGTCTGGATGCCCCAGCTTTCGTCCCGCCAGTGAGCGTAGACCAGATCGGAGGCGGCGGTTGTCGCCGCCACCTCCAGTTGATCCGTGGATGAGGCAACCAGCGCCGGCTCGTCAACAATGGCCGTGGTGAGCACAGGAAATGGCAGTTCGGTTCCGATGACGCTCTGTCCGCCCTCCATTTTGCGCATGTGATAGAGCTTGCCGTCCGCGGCTCGCGCGACGATGTGAATCATCGGCCTGGCAACTTCCGGATGTACCTGATACCTGTACTGCAGGCGGCTCGGCGTTGTGCCCACGGGTTGAGACAAAGAAAGCCCGGTCAAGGCGAAGTAGTCATATCGCTGCGTGATTGTCTGGCGGAGCGGCCGCGAAAGCTCGGTTTTGAGGACGTCCCGCACGCCATCTGCGACCTTCCCCGGAACGCCATTGCCGTTGACTGTGATCGAAACCGGTTGGGGGTTAATGCTGAAGTTGATCTCGCTTGCATCCGCGTAGGCGGACCGCAGCACGGCCTCGCCATTCAAATTGAAATTGTCGATATCAATAGTGAGCTGGTATGTCCCGTTTGTTCCGACGAACAGATTGGTAAACCAATCAAGCGCATCCACTTGAACCGTGCCCGAGATAATCAGGCGGACACTGAGGCTGAACCCGATCGACTGTCGTACAGGGTTGAAGGTGAATGCCGGCACGTTCAGAAATCGCACGCGGATCTGGTCGAGCTGTGACAGGCGAGCTCCTGCATTGTTCGTGCCCGTGTAGCTTTGTAATTCGTTGCGGATCCAACGCTCGACTTGTGTTTGGAGCTCGAGGTTCAGGCGGTCGATCTGCACCTGATGGTTGAGTCCCTCGATGATTCCCAGCGTCGTATAGTTGCGCATCAGATTCACGAGATTCGTGCTCTGAATCGTGGGCGGCGAGGATGCGTTATTGAACTTGATGTCGAGTTCGGTCAACGGGAGGCTGGTACTAATAAAATTGTTGGCCGTAGATTGATCCGAAAACAAACCGGCGTAAACGGCTGTTTCCGATTCGGAGAGATAAAAATCATGGTCGCATCCGGATAGGCCCAGGCTAAGAATTAACACACAGAAAACACTGAGTAGCCGATACAAGTTCACCCTCATGATGCGCTCCTCGTTCACTGGATGGTGAATTCGATGGCCAGGGCTTCGCCGGCATCGAGAGTGGGGGCAATGCCGCCTTCACTCGGACGAAATTCGGCAATCCAGGTCAGCACGGACTGGGGATCGACTTTCACATAAGCCGGTGTCGCATCCAGCAGACTGCCGGCGGCGCCGGCATTCGGGCGGCATTGTGTGAGGTCCAGATTGCCGTCGGTACTGACATCCGAGTAGCAGCGGGTGCTGTCGTGGGCAAACACTGAATCACCTCGATAATCGGGAATGAACACGATCCGAGAGGGCTTCACCACGGCTGCATCCTGGATGCGAAACTTCCCGGTCACCGGATCCACGTCCGGTTTGCCTTTCAGGAGCCGCACCTTACCGATGTGAAGATTGGTGCTGAAGTTGTCCGCCAAAACCGGATTCCTCGGGATCGTGCCGCTATAAAAAGTCACATCCGTCACGTTTTGCGCAAGTGGCTGCAGCGGGTAGCTGACGGTCTGCGTGCCGTCGGACAATACGAATACCTTCGCCTCCGCTAGTTTGATCCCGCCGTTGATTTGTAAGGTAAGTCGAACGGTACCGGTGGCCGGCGGCGTAAAAGGGAAGCTCTGGATGGGAGGCATCACGGCCGGATCGGCACCTGCGAGCGCCACCGGCGTCGCTTGCGAGTCGAAATCAGCAAAGAAATTCACGATAACCGGATCGTTACCCGGCGCGGTCGCGAAACCCATGGGGCAATCATGTGCAGCCGTCGAAGGATTAGTGAAATCGCACTTGAAACAAGCCGAAGGTGATCGTCTGTCCGGCATCACGGGTGTCGTTGGACCGCACATAATTTCCGGCCTGGCCAAAAACAGAACGAACGAATCCCACGCCGCATCGAGAGTATCGCCGTTGCGCAACCAGAAGTCCTGCCCGCCGGCGACAGGCTGCATGGACACCGGAAACTCAAATCGCGGGTTGTCGATTTGGAAGTCGGAAAAGGCGAAAGCGCAACCGGTCTGGTGTGCGGGGTCGCCGCAAATAGTAGCCTTCGGTACACATCCGCTCGCCGCGAAACCGAAGCTCACAAGAGCCAGTAAGCCGCCAAATAATTTTCGTTTCATGTCTCCGTCCCCGGCCTCGCTGTACGCACTTCGGGTTCCCGGTGGAACTCAAGCGAGTTCCAGCACGTCGAACCTGGGAGATACATGGAAGGCGCTCGACAACAACGACTCGAAACCGGTTGAAAGTTGGCACCCGAAAGGATAGTCGCCTTATCCAACCTGATAGGATCGAATCGGGGTGATGCATGACCGCAGAAATTTATCTCGTTGAGCGTGTTACCTGAGGCATTGCATCGTGGGTTGCATCCGATGCCGTCGTGGTTTCCGGTACGGCCTCTGGGTGCTGTCGCCGCCCCACGCTCTGCGTTATCGAGTTGCTTATGACTCCCCGCTGCTGGCCGCCTTGATTCGGATCTTCATTCGTGCGATTTCCTCGTGGCTCCGGCGTCGTGCCCGTGAACGTTTCGCGGTTATCCCATCGCTCTTCGAGGAACGATGAAGGAGAGCATCTGCAACGTGCTGCCTGCTTGTCAGCCGCCATCGGGCCCGCGAGCGGACAGGGCGGCGCCTGGCTACTTCGAATCGGGCACGGCGCGGTCGGGAAATTGGTTATTCTCGATGCAGATGTATTCCAGGATCTCGCTGCCGGGCACGCTCAGCTTTGCGGTAAACGTCACGTCGAACGGTTTGGTAAAGGTCCCCGGGTCGTCAATCGTCACCACACGGCGCAATGTCGTGAAATTGATGCGGGTCCACCGCTCTACCAGGTGGAGCTTCTCGCTGTGCGGCGTGCCGGCGCTGTCCAGCCAGAATCGGTCGTTCAAGCCAATGGTGTCGACAACGAGTGTGTCTCCTTCCCACCGGCCGATTGAATGGCCGTACCAGGTAGGACTGGGATCCTCAGGATGTTTGCGGCCGATGAAGATCTGGCGGTACGTGTGCGCGTTGCCTTCTTGCAACATGAAGATGTGCGTCGAATTGGTCGTAGGGTGCTGAACGAACCGCCACGCAAAACCGCCCGTGATCCGCAGCGGGCCCCCGGGCAAGCAATCGAAATACGGGTCCGTGGCGGGGTTCTGTTTCCGCATCGCGAATCGCTGCTTCGCCCACGGAAGCATCAGGTTCTCCAGTTCGCCTGGCTTCAGGAGCCGCTCGACGGGAGCATCGCCGCCACCAGTCCAGACGCCGGACAAGTCCACCTTGCCGTCGGCCAGCCTGGGCGCAGGGCGATCCTCGCTATTCTTCATCGCCTCAGGACCGTTGGCTCCTCCAAGGCGCTGGGGCAGTTGCTGCGCGCTACGCGGAACACCCGCCTGCAGTAGAGCAATCGATATGACCACGACTCTTATCATCTAGCGCCTTCTTCCCCTGTGCGACATCCAGAGAGGACGTCCCAGCATTTGCAAACAGTCGATTCGACATTTCGGAGCCAGGACACTAATTTTTGGGTGCGACGAACAGCGACTTGCCGTCGACCGTGACCATCGAATTCGCGATCGCCTTGGTGGTCACAGCCCGGCCGCCAAAGCCGGTTACCGTGATCGTGGTGCCAACTGGCAGCGTCTTCCTCGTCCAGCCGCCGCGCTCGAGAGCGACGGTGCTCGCCATTTCAAAATTCCACGTGGTCAGCTTCCCGTTTTCGTCGATTACGTCGACGTAAAAATGGGTATGTGGATTCGTCCACTCGACCTTCGAAACGACGCCCTTTACCGAAATCGGCTTGTTCGCATCGTATTCGACCGGCCATGAGTGGTGCGCTATGCCTGAAGTCGCCCCAACGAGCAGGCCGACCATGACGCCCACAAGTTTCATTCTCATCGTGAATCCTCCTGAAATAACCACGGGCGCGACGCCCAGTGCGGATTTTAGTTAACAACCGGAAAGCTTTTCAATCTTTCCCCAAGCTTCAGCTGCATTTATCTCGAAGGTGATGACGAGATGAATGACAAAATGAGGACGTCGCTCGTGCCGCATATTTTCGAAATCGCAAATCGCTGCGATTTGGAGCCGTCTATCAATTCGGAGTAACCAGGCTGTGGTGCGCAAAAGGGAACAATCACGCCCGGCTCTCCGTAATTACGCCCATGCGTAGCCACGCCTTGATTGAACGAATCTATGATGACTTGAGGTCGGCCGTCCGGCTGGTCACGGGGAATCGGACGTCGTCTTTCGCCGTTTTCGTGTCGCTGGCGCTTGGGATCGGCGCAGCAACGTTCACGACGGCCGTCTTCCGCTACCTTCTGTTTCAGCAGCTCCCGGTTCCCGAGACAGATCGTGTGGTACGCATTACGTCCACCAATCCGGCAAGCCGGTTGGTTCAGTTTTCGTATCCGGATTTCGATGACTTGCGGAAACGAGCGACCGTCTTCGACGGTGTGACGGCGACACTGTACGATGGCTTTACGATGGACAGCCATAGTGGAGCCCAACCGCGTCTGACAATAGGCATGATCGTCGGCGGAGATTTTCTCAAAGTCATGCGCCTTCAACCTGCTCTGGGGCGCGGGTTCCGACCGGAGGAAGACGCCGTGCCGGATCGGGACGCCGTAGCCATGATTAGCTACGATCTGTGGCGCAGGGAATTCGGTGGAAAAGACAACGTGCTGGGGAGAACCCTTCGCGTTAACTCGACCGAATTCAGCATCATCGGCGTCATGCCGGCTGGTTTTAGCGGCATCAATCTGGGAGGCGTGACGCTGCATAGCGAGTTTTATGTTCCGCGAATGATGATGGGGGCGCTTTCCGATCCATCTGTCCATCCGCTGACCGATAGAAATTTTCGAAATGCTGATGTCTATGCCCGTTTGAAACCGGCTGCCAGCATCGAACAAGCGCGCGTGGAGCTGGCGCGAATTGGAAACGAACTCCAAAACGAAAACCCGGCGACCAACCGCTCCGAGTCGATGACGGTTTATTCGCAACTCGGATTTCAGAAAGCTTTGCGGCCCGGAGCCGCCATGGGCGCTTATCTCTTCCTTGCAGTGGGCGCGTTGGTCCTGGCGATTGGATGCGTCAATGTCGCGACTTTGATGCTTTCCAAGGTGCCGTACGGGCGCGCGAAAGTGCAGTGCCCCTGGCAATGGGAGCCCCTGCCGCGCGGCTCGCGCGCCAATTCATACTTGAGAGCTGCATGGTGTCGGCTATTGCGGCCGGAGCCGGATTGGGTATTGCGGGTCTTGCTGCGGCGTGGATGCGCATGGTTCAAGTCGGTTCGGGAATGCTTCCCATCAATATCGATGTTCAAATCGACACAAATGTTGCCCTGTTCGCGGCCGCGATAAGCGTAGGATCGGGAATTCTTGCGGCCATTGTCCCTGCGATCCGTTGTTCATGGGGAGATCTCCATCAACTGATGAAATCGGCGGATCCGCGCGTACAAACGTCGAGGATGCCTTTCCGCCGCGTTCTTCTCACCGCTCAAGTCGCGGTTGCGACGATCGTGCTGGTGCTATCCGGTGTTGAGCTCCAGAGTCTTTCACGGGTGAAGGGCGCCGATCCCGGTTTCCGTGTGAATAACCTCCTGACAATGGCATTCAGCCCGACGCAGAGCCGGGGCCTGACTGTGCCTCAATCGCAGCAGTTCTACCATCAACTTATCGAGCGAGTGCGCGGTCTTGCCGGAGTTGAGTCTGCGGCTCTGGGACATCATGTGCCCCTTGGTTTGGCGAACAATTCGACCGATGTCGTGATCGATGGTTACATCATGCCGGAGGGCCAGCGCAGCCTGAGTATCGCGACCGGCCGTGTCGGTGACGGTTACTTTCAGACGATGAGCATACCTATTGTTCGAGGAAGGCCATTCGACGCTCACGACAACGGGGAGGCTCCCAGGGTCGTCATCATCAATCAGGCCATGGCGAACAAGTACTGGCCCGGAATGGACCCGATTGGCAAACGGATTCAGATTAAATCGCCGAAAGAAGCATCGGCCGAAATCGTGGGCATTGCGCGGACGGCGAAATATAGAAATATTGTTGAGGAACCGCTGCCGTACATGTACCTGCCGCTCGATCAAACAGAGGAAACTTTCGTCTACCTCTTCGTCGCAACTAAAAGCGATGCGGATTCACTTATCCCGGCAGTGCGGAGTGCGGCCCGCGACATCGATCCGGAACAACCGATTTTCGACATCCACACCATGGAGAACATTGTCCGGCGGCAGGCTCTGTTTGAATTCAGAACGCTCGCTGAAATCGCGGGCAGCGCCGCGGTCGTCAGTCTGATGCTGGCCATCCTGGGACTCTACGCCACGATTGCCTATTCAGTAAGTCAACGCCGGCGCGAAATCGGCATTCGAATGGCGGTTGGCGCGACAAACAGCCGTGTGTTCGGCATGGTGATTCTGGATGGCCTGAAGATCAGCATTCCGGGAATCGCCGCCGGTGCCCTGATCATGCTGGCGGGCGCGGGAGCAGTTTCTTCGGCCCCGGCGAACCCGAGAGATCCCTTCATCTATGCCGCGGCAGCCGTGATGCTGATCGCTGTCACGATCCTCTCCTGCTACCACCCTGCCAGGCAAGCCGCCCACATCGATCCCAACGAGTGCCTGCGCTGTGAGTAAAGATGGTCGAACGATCTTTCGGCGATGAATTAGCCGAAGTTCTCCATGCGGTTGCTCGGTCTGGCTCAGGCTCTGAATGATAAAACTTATTATTGATGCAATCCGCCGAACTGCACTCCCATCCCCTCTGGGTCCTTGACCTGGAAGCTGGTCTTGGCGCTCCCCGTGTACTCCAATTTGCGGCGTTTTAGCTCGGCCTCCAACCCATCCTTCTCCGCCTCCCAGTTCGTAATGGTGTAGGCGATGTGGTCCACTCTGGCCGGACCGCCTTTAGCCCGGTTCCGGGGGATAAGTATGTTATTGCCGAACACCAGACGGCACTGCTCCTTTCCGTCGTCCTCCGTGATCTTCATCCCCAGAAGATCCACATAGAAGTCGCGGACCTTCTTGTAATCGTTCACCTGATAAGAGATGTGGTTGACGTAGAGGGCCTCAAGCGGCTTGCCCGCCGCCGCTGCTGCCGGCGCCACCCCGGCCGCCGCTGCTGCCGCCACACTTAAGCTCTGAATGAGCTGCCGCCGGTTCATCTTTCCTTGTTCGAAATCCTGGAGCAATTTTGCGATGACGCTTTCCATTGCCTGTTCTCCTGTTCGGAAGTCCGCCGGGATTCGATCGTGCTTCTCGGTTGCGCCGTCAGTATATATGAGAAGGCGCAAACTTATTATCAACGGGCACTATCAGTTTTTGAGAAGAGTCTCGGGTCCGAACACCCAAAGCTTGCCATCACTCGCAAACAACACCGCGTTAACGACGTCGGCAATAGTGAAAGGCGAGGTAGCGTGGGTGCGGCGTCCAGTTACGCCACATCTCGAAGTGGACACTCCAAAGCGATCCGGTGCGCGTTCGCCATCGCGGTAAATGTGATGGGCCCCGCGGCAACCGACGGTAAGACGCTCGCATCAACGACGTGAACATTGTCCAGGCCGGGTAATGCTCCCCAGATATTCGTTTGATAACCGTTTGGCGCTCTGTTCATCGGAAAGGAGGAGCCGATGCGGCTCCCTTCTCCAGGTGTTCCGAACCGAAGCTCGAACGGAACCGGAAGAGCCTTAAGCTGATTCCGATTCTGAAATAGTTTCTTAACTACAGCTCGCGCCACGGCTTGGCCTTCAGATCCGATTTGGCCCTCGACTCGGAGCGCTCCCTCCTTAGTCGATCCTCGGACAATTCGAATTTTTGAGGAAACCTCCGAATGCAGATAGCCGAATGCAACAAACAGTCTTCGAACGAACGCATGCATCGCCGCGGAGAGAGGCGCATTGAGCCATCCCAATCGTGCCGAGAGCATCCTCATGTACAGGTCGTTATACCCGTACAGCTGCAGGTGAACCGGATGAGGAGTCAGCCCGGCGTCATCGATCTTCAGAACGATTTGAGCCAGCGTACTGAGGCGTTCGTGCTCGATACTCCGCGCAGGGCGATATCGGACGATCGGCACTGTAAAAATGTCGCTCTGCGCAACGTTCAAGCTGACGAAGTCGCGAGATACAGAGTTCAGGACGATTCGCGCGGTTTCGAGTACGCCGGCGGCGACGAACACCTTTTTCGCATTGAAGACGCGGTGCGCTCCACCATCCACTGTCCTAGACTCTATTCGAACGTAATCCGGTGTTGTTGAAAGCCGGTCGACAACGACGCCGCGCACATAGGCCACCATCCCGTTCGCGATCAGTTCCTTAAGCTGCTGGCCGGCGTTGAAGATCGAGTCATAAGGACAACCGTAGAGACACATACCGCAATAGCGGCATCCCGTCTCTCCATCCATAGCGCGCACAGCAAGCGATGGATATTCGAAACGAATGCCCTGCCGATCGAGACTCTCTTCATGAGCCAACAAGTCGTCGTAGAAATCCCGGGTTTGAGTGCTGCGGCGAATCTGCCCAGTCCTGTCGGCGCGGATCATCGCCCCAACGGCCTGATAGTGGCTTACGAGTTCCGATTCCTCTAAAGGCCAGCGGTGAAACTCTCGGGACGGCAGCTGCTGAATGACTGCGCCCCACACATTGCTGAAGCCCCCTCGAGCAAACGACCGGAACACGGACGCCTCACGGAAGGCAGGAGTCGAGGAGGGATCTGCGTTTCGGTACGCGAAGTTTGAACCGAAGGATAGCTTTTGGGGAATTCCACAGGCCGCTTCCTGCCCCAGGCTCTTTGCGAGCGCCACATCCTCGGGGTCCCACTCGCTGGGCTCAAGCGCTGCGAGCCTCGACTTTAAAGCGATAGAAGCGGGATCAAGTTCGACGCCAACGTCCAGGATAACGGGGCGAATCCCACGCTTAACGAGCGCTGCGGCCGTGGCAATGCCGGCCGGCCCTGAACCGACGATGTAGATCATTGTCGCGCCTCTATATAATGTTTCAGTATATCCAATA
>Ga0070707_100001497_pt1 | contig 22761 bp, 23 predicted proteins | sample KBSK5502metaG_FD_65468 | JGI IMG/M metagenome (GOLD analysis project Ga0070707, IMG submission 65468) | Corn, switchgrass and miscanthus rhizosphere microbial communities from Kellogg Biological Station, Michigan, USA - KBS K5-50-2 metaG | ecosystem: Host-associated > Plants > Roots >...
CTGCGAGAAGCGGATCACCGTGACGAGGTCGTCGGGCTCGACCTGGCGGTTGTAGAGCTGACCGAGGAAGGTGGCCATCTCGTCGGTGCGGCGGATCTCCGGGTTGTCGTGCTCGATCTCTCGCGGCGACAGCTCGCCGAGCGTCTTCACCTCGACCTTGTCGATCACCGCGTCGAAGACGTGCTCGCGGGGGCTGAAGCGGACGCCGCAAAGCACCTTGACGACCATGCCCTTCTTGTACTTGCCGGATTTGTCGCCGAGCCGGATCGTGGCGGACTTCCGTCCTGATCGGAGCTGGTCGGCCACCAGCGGCGAGTAGAAGTTGAGTGCGTACATCGTGGGCGGGAGTCTGCCAGCTACGCGGGTGAGCGTTGGACGTGCGCGCGCGTGAGCTCGTCGGGGCGTGTGCAGCCGAGCAGGCACAGCGTCAGCGCGAACTCCTCGCGCAGGAGCTCCAGGACGTGTCGCACGCCGTCTTCTCCGGCCACGGCGAGACCGAAGACCGGTGCGCGACCCACGAGCACCGCGCGCGCTCCGAGCGCGAGGGCCTTCGCCACATCGGTGCCGCGCCGGATTCCGCTGTCGAGGTAGACCTCGGCGCGCCCCCCGATCGCGTCGGCGATCTCCGGAAGCGTGTCGAGTGTCGCCGGGACGCCGTCGAGCTGTCGGCCGCCGTGGTTCGAGACGACGATCGCCGCCGCGCCGTGCTCCACGGCCAGCTCCGCGTCCTCGGCGGTGACCACGCCCTTGAGGACGACGGGCAGTTGTCCTTCACTCGCGATCCACTCGAGATCTCGCCACGAGACCGAAGGGTCGAGCAGCGCGAACTGGTCGGCCGGGTTCTGCGCTTCGTTGCCGATCGTGGCGCGGGCGTAGGGGAGCGGCAGGTCCGGAGGCACCTCGAACCCGATTCGCAGGTCGCGTTCGCGCTGCGCGAGCCGAGGGGTGTCCACCGTGAGGACGACGGCGCTGCAACCGGCCGCTGCGGCGCCCGCAAGGTGTTCGCGGGTCGCGCCTCGGTCCTGCAAGACGTAGAGCTGGCACCACTGCAGGAGCCCGGGAGAGGCGGCCGCGATCTCCTCGTGCGTTCGCGTCGAGAACGTCGAGACGGCGATGCCCGTGCCGGCCGCGGCCGCTCCGCGCGCCGTCGCGCATTCGCCGTCTGGGTGGTAGAGCTGCTGGTACGCGAGCGGCGCGACCACGACCGGCAGCTCGATCCGCGTGCCGAGCACGATGGTCGCCGTCGAGATCTGGGACACGTCACAGAGGACGCGAGGCCGGAACGTCCAGCGTTCGAACGCGGCGCGGTTCTCGTGCAGCGTCCACTCGTCGCCCGAGCCGCCGGCGAGGTAGGCCCACGGTCCGGGCTGGATCCGCTCCTCGGCGAGCCGTTCGTAGTCCGCAACGGACAGGAGATCTCCCACGGGCTACGACTCCTCGGCCGTACGGCGAAAGACCTCGGCCGCGGCTTCGTGGAACCCTGCGGGGAGATCTTGCGCGGCCATGCTGTGTGCAATCTCCTCCATCTCGCCGATCCAGCGCCAGCCCTTGCGGTGCGCCGAGCGCTCGGCGCCGGCGAGGCGCTCGGCGAGCTCGGGGATCGAGAGCCGCCACTCCTCGAGCAGCGCGTCCTCGACCCCCTCGGCCCGCGCGAGCTCCCGCACGGTGAGCAGCAGCGCTGCACTGCCCTTCGTCCAACCGGCGTATGCGGCCTTCAGAGCCGATGCTGCGCCGGGCTCGGCCGAGAGGACTCTCGCGTCGACGTTCGTCCCGGCGAAGAGCGCGGCGATCTGCTCCGACTCTGCGCCGGAGAGGTAGAGCCTCGTCGTGCCCGGCCGGCCGGGCGGCGGCCCGACGATGCCGCCGTCGACGAAACTCGGCTGGAGCTTGGCGATTTCCCGGGCGGTGTCGGGCGCGATCGCGTTCGCGTCGACGTAGATTCCCGTGAAACCGCTCGCTGCTTGGGCGACGTCGACCGCGGCGTGCGGCGGACAGATCGAGAGGAGGATCTGGCAACGGCGGCAGAGCTCCCCGATGTCGCCCGCGTCCTCGAGCCCGGCTGCCCGCGCGCGCTCGGCCGTCGCTTCGCTGCGTCCTGCAGACGCCCAGAGCACGGCGTGCTCGCGCAGTGCGGCGGCCACGGCCGCGCCCATCTCGCCGGGATGCAGGACGCCTACGACCGTCACGAAGCCAGCCTCTCCAGCGCCTTTGCAGCCATCTTGCGCTCGCCGTCGTAGGACAGCAGCCGCGGGGCCTCCTCGAGCGGCAGCCAGCGCGCCTCGGCGACCTCGATCCGCATCGCCTCGTCGATTTCGCCGATCCGGCCTCGGGCCGCCCGCAGGAGGAAGAAGCTCACCACCTTGAAGACCCGTTCGCCCTTCCGTCCTTCCCAGTTCGCTGTGTAGACGTAGCGAATGTCGCCGAGCTTCTCGACGAGCTGTCCTTCGACGCCCGTCTCCTCGCGGACTTCCCGCATCGCCGTCTCGGCCGCCGACTCGCCCGCGTCGATGTGGCCCTTCGGCAGTGCCCAGACGCGCTCCTTGCCTCGTGGGCGGATCGCCGCGAGCATCGTTCGCCCGCGGATCGTCCGCACGAGTACGCCTCCGGCCGAGAACTCCCGCTCCACCGGCTCCCTTCTACCAAGCGGCCGACCTAGTCAGCCCACCAGCCGCGCCGGCCTTCGACATCGCCGCGCGGATCCTCGCCGAGATTGGGCGCGCCTATGACGAGGAGCTCGAGGCCCTTCGGCCCAGATTCGTAGCCGCGCCACGTGCCCGGCGGCACGCGCACCGCATCCCATTCCCGGAGCTCGACGATCTCGTCGTCGAGCTTCATCCTTCCGCTCCCACGCACGACCACGTACACCTCCTCCTGCGTCTCGTGCGTGTGGCCGTAGGGAAAGCGATAGCCGGGCGGGATCCGCTGCCGGGTCAGGGCGGACTTCTCGAGCTCGAGCGGCTTGGTCGCCGCGCGGAACTCTAGGTCCGGAGAACCGTCGAACACGGAGCCGATGTCCTCCAGATCGTCCTTGAGGTTCCTGAGCGTGAAGGACACGGCGTAATACTGACGGTTGGCACTTGCCCTGCGGGAGTGCCGACCGTACAATGACCCGGCACTCTCGAGGGGAGAGTGCCAGGAATGTCACTGAGAAGCAGTCAGGAGGCTCTGAATGAACCTGAAGCCACTTGGTGACCGCCTCATCGTCGAGGTCCTCGAAGAAGAGGAGTCGACGGCGAGCGGCATCGTGCTTCCGGATACGGCGAAGGAGAAGCCGCAGCGCGGCCGCGTCCTCGCCGTCGGCCCGGGCAGCCGGGACGACAACGGAAAGTTCGTCGAGATGGATCTGGCGGAGGGCGACGAGATCGTCTTCTCCAAGTACGGCGGGACCGAGATCAGGGTCGGCACCGACGACTACCTGATCCTGCGCGAGTCGGATGTGCTCGCGAAGGTCACGGGCGATCGTGAGCCCGCTGGCGCCACGGCGTAGAGAGACAAACGGAGGTCAGAAAAAGACATGGCTCACAAGGAGCTGAAGTTCAACGAGGACGCGCGGCGCTCGCTCGAGCGCGGCGTGAACGTCCTCGCCGACGCGGTCAAGGTCACCCTTGGCCCGAAGGGGCGCTACGTCGTGCTCGACAAGAAGTTCGGCGCTCCCACAATCACGAACGACGGCGTCACGATCGCGCGCGAGATCGAGGTCGAGGACGTGTTCGAGAACCAGGGCGCACAGCTCGTGCGCGAGGTCGCCACTGCGACGAACGACGTCGCGGGCGACGGCACGACGACGGCCACGGTCCTCGCCCAGGCGATCGTCCGCGAAGGCATGAGAAACGTCGCGGCCGGCGCCAATCCGATGGCGCTCAAGCGCGGGATCGAGACCGCAGTCGACGGCATCGTCGAGAACCTCAAGACGCAGTCGAAGGACGTCTCGGGCCGCGAGGACATCGCGCGCATCGCGACGGTCTCGTCGCGTGAGCGGGAGATCGGCGACGTCATCGCCGACGCGATCGAGAAGGTCGGCAAAGACGGCGTCGTCAACGTCGAGGAGGGTCAGACCCTCGGACTCGAGCTCGAGTTCACCGAGGGCATGCAGTTCGACAAGGGCTACCTCTCGCCGTACATGATCACCGACCCCGAGCGGATGGAGGCGGTGCTCGAGGATCCATACATCCTCGTCGCCAACCAGAAGATCGGCGCGGTGAAGGATCTCCTGCCGGTGCTCGAGCAGGTCATCCAGTCGGGCAAGCCGCTGCTGATCGTGGCGGAGGACGTCGAGGGCGAGTCGCTCGCCACCATCGTCGTCAACAAGCTCCGCGGCACCTTCCAGGCCGTCGCCGTCAAGGCGCCCGGCTTCGGCGATCGCCGCAAGCGGATGCTCGAGGACATCGCGATCCTCGCCGGCGGCGAGGTGATCACCGAGGAGATGGGCCTCAAGCTCGAGAACACGAAGGTCACGCAGCTCGGTCACGCCCGCCGCGTGGTCGTCGACAAGGACACGACGACGATCATCGACGGCGCCGGCGAGACCGACGCGATCAAGGGCCGCATCAAGCAGCTCAAGTCGGAGATCGAGAACACCGACTCCGACTTCGACCGCGAGAAGCTCCAGGAGCGGCTCGCGAAGCTGTCGGGCGGCGTCGCGGTGGTCAAGGTCGGAGCTTCGACCGAGACCGAGATGAAGGAGAAGAAGCACCGCGTCGAGGACGCGCTGCAGGCAGCCCGCGCGGCTCTCGAAGAGGGCCAGGTTCCGGGAGGCGGCGTCGCGCTCATCAACGCGGCCGATGAGGTCGGCCCCGACATCCTCGGCAAGCTCGAGGGTGACGAGAAGACGGGTGCACAGATCATCTTCAAGTCGCTCGAGGAGCCGCTTCGCCAGCTCTCGTACAACGCGGGGCTCGAGGGCTCGGTTGTCGTGCAGCAGGTGCGTGGCGCCGCGAAGGGCCACGGTCTGAACGTCGAGACCGGCGAGGTCGAGGACCTGCTCAAGAGCGGGATCGGCGACCCGACGATGGTCACCCGGTCGGCGCTGCAGAACGCCGCGTCGATCGCGAAGAACATCCTCACCACCGAGGCGATCGTCGCCGAGGCCCCGGAGAAGAATCCCGTGGGCGCCGGCGCCGGCATGCCGGACATGGGCGGGATGATGTAACGAGCCGCCCAGCGGCTTTACGCGAGGGGCCGGTTCCGCCGGCCCTTCGTCGTTCTAGGGGACGCCGCCGTGTGCGGCGAGCCAGAAGATCACGAGCAGCCCGACTATCAGGAGCGTGCAGAAGATGCCGCCGAACCAGAGCATCGAGCGCGGCTGGTAGAGCTTGCGGTAGCCGTGGGCGGCCCAGTTCGCCCACTCCTTCTGCGACTCGGTGCGGACATCGTCTTCGTCCACGGCGAGAACGTACTCCCGAACGAGAAACGGCGCCCATGCGGGCGCCGTTTCTCGTAGGGGGAGGGTGGTTCGCCCGGTCTATCGGCAGCAGGTCACCCAGGCTTTACCCCATTTGAGGGGAGGGGGCATACCCAAGATGGATGACGCCGTTGTCGTACGACTCGCAGGCCGTGAGCGAGAGCGCCTGCGGTGCCGTTTCGGGGAACAACCGCGGCCCTGCGCCGCGCGTCAGCGGGAACACGAAGAGGTGCAGCTCGTCGACCAGGTCGTCGCCGAGGAGCGCACGCACGAGCGTCGCGCTCCCGCTGAGGTAGACGTCACCGTCGATCCCCGCCTTGAAGCGCCGGATCGCTTCCGGGTCATAGGGCCCGATAACCGTCGAGTTCCGCCAGGTCGGCTCGCTCAGCGTCGATGAGACCACGTACTTCTGCGTGTCGTTGAAGAACGGCGCTCCCGGGTCGTCCTCCACGGTCCGCCTCGACCACGCCGGCTCGAACATTTCGTAGGTCGTGCGGCCGAGCAGGATCGCACGCGAGCGGTCGGTGAGCTCCTTGATCGCCTCGCCCATCTTCGGGTCGAAGCCGAAGTCGAACGTCCAGACGGGCGCGTCGACGATGCCGTCGAGCGTCGTGAACTCGTGAACGAGGATCCCGCCCATCAGAAGCCGTAGCGCTCTTCCTTCCAGGGGTCAGCGTCGTTGTGGTAGCCGTACCGCTCCCAGAACCCAGGCCGGTCTGCCGGCGCGAGCTCGATCCCATTCAGCCACTTCGCGCTCTTCCAGAAGTAGCGGGACGGGACGAGGAGCCGCACTGGGCCGCCGTGCTCAGGGGTCAGTGGCTCGCCGTCCGCCTCGTAGGCGACGAGCGCGTTCTCCTCGTCGAGCGCGGCGAGCGGCAGGTTCTCGGTGTAGCCGGCCGCGGCATGCGCGATCGCGAAGTGCGCCGACGGCTTCGGCCGGCAGAGCTTGGCCAGCTCCCGCCAGTGGACGCCGCGGAATCCCGCGTCGAAGCGGCTCCAGCGCGTGACGCAGTGGATGTCGGTCGTGACCTCCGTCGCGGGTAGCGCCCGGAGCTGCTCGTAGTCGAGCGTGATCTCCTCCTCGACCTCGCCGAAAATCCGCAGCTGCCAGGTCGCGACGTCGACTTGCGCGACGTCGCCCGCGTGGAGCACGGGCCACTTCTCGGTGAGGTACTGGCCCGGCGGCAGACGCGCGGGGTCGTAGCCCGCGGCGCGCACCTTGTCCTCGGCTTTCGAGCGGAAGAGCGGCATCGCCCGGCACACTAGACGCGTGGACGTAGCGACGAGAGAGCGGGAGTTCGTGCGCGTCGCGGGTCCTGATGCCGCCGACTACCTGCAGCGGATGGTCTCGAACGACGTCGAGGCGCTTGCGCTCGGGGAGGCATGCCCAGCGCTCCTTCTCACCGCCAAGGCCCGCGTGATCGCGCCGGTCGTTGTTCTGCGGCGTGCCGATGACGATTTCCTCCTGCTGACCGAGCCGGGACTCGGCCAGGTCGTGCGTCAGCACCTGACGCGGATGCGCCTGCGTGCGCAATGCGAGATCGAGCCGGAAGAGCACGAGTCGGTGCTCGTCCTAGGCGGCGCAGAGGGCTTCGCGACCGACTGGCCCGGCGCCCGCGAGGCCCTCGACGCGGGGCTGGCGCCGACGCTCTCGGAGGAGGAGCTCGAGCTGCGCCGGATCGAGAGCCGTGTGCCGCGGTGGAAACGGGAGATCGACGACCGGATCCTCCCGGCCGAGGCGGGCCTCGATGCGACGCACGTCTCCTTCTCGAAGGGCTGCTACCCGGGGCAGGAACCCGTGGCGCGGCTGCACTTCCGCGGCCATCCGAACCGCGCGCTCCGCGTCCTGAAGCTCGACGTCGTGCCGGACTACGACGCGCCGCTCCTCCACGACGGGCGGGAGGTGGGTCGCGTCACGAGCGCGACGCGCCGCGAGGACGGCACCGTGGTCGCGCTCGCGTACGTGCGGACGGAGGTGCCGGATGACGCGCCGCTCGCGGTCGCGGCTCGAACCGGCTGAGTGGTACAGCATCCGCCCGGTCCGTAGCCTCAAGCCGGCCACCTACACGTGCCCGATCTGCGGCTATCACCTCCACGCGATGAGCGATCACGTCCTCATTTCGCCCGAAGGAGACACGACCCGCCGCCGTCACGCACATCCCGAATGTGTCGCCGCCGCGAACTTGCCGGCCCGTCCTGCGCGGCCGGGGCTCCTCTCGCGGCTGCTGGGCCGCGACTAGCCCGTCGCTACACTGACCCTCCCGAGCGCCCGTAGCTCAGGGGATAGAGCGCTGCCCTGCGGAGGCAGAGGTCGCATGTTCGAATCATGCCGGGCGCATTTCATCGTGCCTCGGGGACGGCCGGTGCGAGGAGTGGGAAGTAGTGCCACGCGACGTGCCGGAACACGTCGATGATGACTTCGGCTGTGACTTCGGCGGCAGGGTCGTCGAGCTGGGGTGGGAGCTCGAGCCCGATTTCTCTGGCGTGGTCGATGAGGCCGTGTCCCATGCTCTTGCCGAGACCGCTGAGGCCCTTGCCGAGGACGACTTCGTCGAGGTGCCACGCCGGCAGGGGGAGTGCCGTGCAGGTCGCCCAGGATCGCGGGTCTCGCGGCTCGGCCAGGGTGAAGACGTCGTCGAACGTGCGCGCAGCGGCGTCACGCTCGGTGAGCGGCTCGCCGAGATTCCAGACTTTCCGCAGGGTGGCGATCAGCGAGGTGTGGCGGTACTCGTCGTTGAACACGGAGCCCTGCGCGACCCACGGAGAGACGAGGATCGCGGGAACGCGGTAGCCGGAGCGGTCGAACTTGAAGCCGAGCTCGCCGGCCGGTGCTGCCGGGTCGGGCGGAGGCACGGGTCCGGGCGGAACATGGTCGTAGGTTCCCCCCGGCTCATCCCACCCGATCAGCAGGGCGGTGTTCCAGACGTTCGAGCCCGACTCGGACGTGCCGGAGCGGTAGGCGTCGAAGATGCGCGCCAGGAAAGCCTCACCGGCCAGCATCGACGACGGCGGATCCAGTGCTCCGGCGTCGACGCTCATGCCCAGTGAGCGGCCGAACGCCGGGTGATAGTCGCCGTGCCCGGAGATCATGTTGGGCTCGATCAGCGAGAAGTCCGGCAGGGTGCCGGCGGCGGCGTCCCGCTCGAACTCGGAGAACGGCACCACGTTCGTCGCCAACCTGTGCTTGAGGCGCGAGAAGTGGATGATGCCGTGGAACGAGAGCGGCATCGGCTCCGTCACGTAGATCTTCCACGTCTTGCCGTGCTGGTCGAGCCGTTCGAAGATGGTCTCCGCGTCGTTCTTCCTGAACCACTTCCTCACGGGACTGTTCACGACGATCCCCGAAGAGGTCGCCGCGGTCCAGAAGGAGCGGTTCATGAACGTCTGCGACGGCACCTCCGAGAACCAGTGGTCGAAGACGCCAAACTCGCGCGCGATCCCGTTCAAGACCGGCAGTTGCTCCGGTGTGTAGCCGGTCATGATGTGCGCGTACTCGTCGTACGTCGGCTGGCGGCCCAACTCCGCGGTGAACGTGCTGATGTAGTCGGCCACGAAGCCGTCCATCGTCGGGACCGCCCCCGGCGGGGGTGCGTTCCAGGGCTCGCTCACGGCGTCTCCGAGCTTGAAGCGATTCTGCTCGTCGAGGACGTTGAATAGCTGCGTGTTTGTGTGGAACCACTCCTCACCCGAGTCCGGGTTCGGGGCATCCATGTCGGTCGCCACCGTGTACGGCACGACCTTCTTGTCGGCGCCGTGCTCGGCCCAATCCGGAATCGGGTTGCTCAGGTTTTTGCCGATGACCCCGTCGAAGGTCTTCCCGTCCTCGGGGCCGTAGAGATGTCCGAGCACGTTGTCCAGCGAACGGTTCTCGAACAGCACGACCACGATCTTGTCGAGGGCATGGGCGCTCGTCGGGGCAGGCATCGGGGGCGACAAGCTATGGACGCCGGGTGCTGATCACCTCATCCCGACGGCATGAAGACCAGACGCCTGTTGTGGAAGATGCCCGTGAGCTGCGCGTTCGCAGCACGCCGCGACTTTCCCTGGCGCGGGGGTCCCCGGGGGCTAAGCAGGGCCTGACGCAGCAAGGAAGCCCCCGACCGTTACTTCGCAGCAACGGCGGGCGTCGTTGCTCCAGAATCGGCTCGTGCCCCTGTATCTCACCGAGCAGGACGTCAAGGAGCTCCTCACTCCGGCCGACGCCGTCGAGGCGATCGAGGCCTGCTTCCGCCGCATGGCTGCCGGGAGCGTCGAGAATCGGCCGCGCTACCGGCTAGGGCTTGACGAGGGAGCGCTCGCGGTCATGGCCGCCGCCGATCTCGAGCTTGGCTATGCGGGCGCGAAGGTCTACGCCGGCTTTCGCGACGGCGCGCGGTTCGCTGTCCTCCTGTTCCGTGCCGACTCGCCCGAGCTTGTCGCGGTGCTCGAGGCCGACAAGCTCGGCCAGCTTCGTACCGGCGCGGCCAGCGGCGTTGCGTCAAGGCACCTCGCCGCAAGCGGCGCAAGCACTCTCGGCATCATCGGCTGCGGCTGGCAGGCGGAGTCGCAGCTTGCCTGCATTCGTGCTGCGGTTCCGCAACTCGAGCGGGTTGTCGCCTACTGCCGCACGGAGGAGCGGCTGCGCGCGTTCTGTGAGGAGCACCGAGCCGAGCCGGGAGAGAGCCACCAGGATCCGGCCGCGTGCGACGTCGTCGTGACCGCGACCACGTCTCGCGACCCTGTACTCCGCGGCGAGTGGTTGCGCACCGGTGCGCTCGTGTGCGCGGTTGGCGCGAACGACGGGCGCCGCCGCGAGCTCGACAACGTCGTCCTCGAACGCGCGGACTTCGTCAGCTGCGATTCCCTCGACGACGCGAAGCTCGAGTCCGCCGATCTGATCGAGCCGGTCGGGTCGGGCGTCCTCGACTGGCTCGAGGTGCACGAGCTGCAGGAGGTGGTGGCGGGCGAGGTCACCGGGCGCCAGTCGGACGACGACATTGTCGTGTTCAAGTCCAACGGGCTGGCCGCGTGGGACGTGGCGGTTGCGGTGGCGGCAGTCGAGCGCGCGCGGGTCGCGGGCGTCGGGCGCGAGGTGGCATAGTCCAAATCGTGAAGGCGACCACCGACCGCGGTCGGTTCGCGGAGCGGGTGCTCCACGGCGTCGACTCGACCGGCGACCCCGAGACGGTCGTCATCTGGATCGAGCGGAAGGAAGGCGGGGTCTGGGCGGTCGGCCGGGCCGTCAATCCGCACTGGCGCGAGTCGAAGGAACCGCGTCCGGAGGACTACATCTTCGAGGGCTACGAGCTCGGGGATGCGCTCCAGGAGGCGAACGAGACGCTCGAGGACGACTTCACCGTCTCGGAGCGCGATGGCCACGACGAGCCCGTCCGGCCGTTCACGCGTAACGAGCTCCTCAAGCCACTCGAGGCCTGGTTCTTCGGACGATCGTGAAGCTGAGCTTCGGCTTCACTCCGTGCCCGAACGACGCCTTCGCGTTCCACGCGCTCGTGCACGGACTCGTTCCCGCACCGTTCGAGGTGGAGCCGGTGCTGCTCGACATCGAGGAGCTGAACCAGCGGGCGGCCCGCGCCGAGCTCCAGCTCACGAAGCTCAGCTTCGGCGCTGCGGCCGCCGCGGGCGATCGGTACCGGCTGCTGCGGAGCGGGGCCGCACTCGGTCGCGGCGTTGGCCCTCTCGTGGTGGCGCGCGAGCCCGGTTCGCTTGCAGAGGCTGCAACCGGACGTATTGCGGTTCCGGGCCTGGAAACTACGGCGTTCCTGCTCCTTCGGCTCGCCGTCCCGACGCTTGGGGACGTGGTGGAGCTCCGCTACGACCGGATCCTCGACGCGGTCGTCGCGGGCGCGGTGGACGCCGGCTTGATCATCCACGAGAGCCGCTTCACGTACGGCGAGCACGGGCTCGTGTCGGTCGCCGACCTCGGCGAGTGGTGGGAGGGCGAGACCCGCCTCCCGGTCCCGCTCGCCGGGATCTTCGCGCGGGGCGACCTCGAGCCGGAGCTCGTGGAGGAGGCCGAGGCCGCGATCCGTGCCTCGGTCGAGTACGCATTCGCGCATCCCGAGGCGAGCCGAGACTATGTCCGCTCGCTCTCGAAGGAGATGTCGGACGAGGTTTGCGCCGCGCACATCGCGCTCTACGTGAACGAGCACAGCGTCGACATCGGGGACGAAGGGCTGGCCGCGATCGACCGGCTGCTCGGTCGCGCGACCGCCGCTGCCTAGACTCACTCGGATGAGCCGGGCCGTCGTTCTCTCTGCCGTTCGCACCCCGATCGGCCGCTACGGCGGCGCGCTGTCGGGCGAGCGCCCCGACGATCTCGCCGCGCTGGTGATCCGCGAGGCGGTTTCCCGGGCCGGCGTTCCGGCGGAGCAGATCGAGGACGTCTGGTTTGGAGCTGCCAACCAGGCCGGCGAGGACAACCGCAATGTCGCCCGAATGGCGGCGCTGCTCGCAGGGCTGCCCGAGTCCGCGGCCGGTGTCACGGTCAACCGGCTCTGCGCCTCGGGCCTCGCCGCGGTCATCGGCGCGTGCCATGCGGTGATCGCGGGCGACGGCGATCTCTTCGTCGCGGGCGGCGAGGAGTCGATGAGCCGCGCGCCGTTCGTGACGCCGAAGGCCGAGAAGCCGTTCGAGCGCGGCGATCGTCCCAGCTACGACACGACGCTCGGCTGGCGCTTCACGAATCCAAAGCTCGTCGAGCTGTTCCCGCCGGAGTCGATGGGCGAGACCGGCGAGAACGTCGCCGAGCGGTGGGGCGTGACGCGGGAGGATCAGGACGCGTTCGCGCTTCAGTCTCAGCAGCGCTGGGCGGCCGCCGACGAGGCCGGACGGTTCGCCGACGAGCTCGTCCCCGTCGGCGACGTCACGCGAGACGAGCATCCGCGGCCTGACACGACGGCCGAGAAGCTCGCCACGCTGAAGCCGGCATTCCGCGAGGGAGGCACGGTCACCGCAGGCAACGCCTCGGGGATCAACGACGGCGCGGCCGCGCTCGTGATCGCGTCGGAGGAGAAGGCCCGCGAGCTCGGCGTGGAGCCGCTCGGCGCCTTCGTCGGTAGCGCAGTGGCCGGGGTCGACCCGCGCGTGATGGGCATCGGCCCGATCCCGGCCGTACGCAAGCTCCTCGAGCGGAGCGGTGTCTCACTCGACGCGGTCGACCTCGTCGAGCTGAACGAGGCTTTCGCATCGCAGAGCCTCGTCGTGATCCGCGAGCTCGGCCTCGACCCGGAGAAGGTGAACGTCAACGGTGGCGCGATCGCCCTCGGCCACCCGCTCGGGATGAGCGGAGCGCGCCTGGTGGTCTCGCTCCTGCACGAGCTCCGCCGCCGCGGCGGGCGGTACGGACTGGCGACCCTCTGCGTCGGCGTCGGCCAGGGACAGGCCGCGCTGTTCGAGCGCTGAGGGCTTGAAGAATCTGCGTCGCTGAGCCAAAATCGTGCTGTGATGCATCGCTTGGGGGGTCTGCCGGCGCCGGGAAGGTGGCGCGGATTTCTGTTGAGCTCTGCCGTTCTTGTTGCGCTCGTGCTGGTGGCGGGAGCTGCGGGGGGATCGCCTGCGATGGCTCCGCGGCCGCTGTCTGTGGCCGGTCGAGCTCTGGCTCCACTCACTCGGTTCCGGCACACGGGCGGGATCGTCCTCTCGCGCACACCACACGTCTTCTCGCACGCGGCATCGCATGTGTCGCAAGCCGACGCCGCTGGGCCCAGCGGAGCGGGGTCGGTCAACCTCGTCTACCACGGCGGACCGGTGCTGCACCGAAGCACGGTGCACGCGATCTTTTGGATCCCGTCGGGCTATTCCGTCGGCACGAACTACGAGCCGGTGATCGACGGGTTCTTCCAGAACGTCGCGGATGCCAGCGGACGCTCGGACAATGACTACTCGGTCGCGGCGCAGTACGGCGACACGAGCGGGCCGAGCGCCTACCAGGTGAGCTTCGGCGGATCTGTGGTCGACACCGACCCGTTCCCGGCCAACGGATGCACGGACGGTCCGTTGCCCGTGTGCCTCACCGACGCCCAGCTCCAGGCGGAGATCGACAAGGTCATCGCGGCCCAGGGCTGGAAGGCCGGGCTGGACAACGAGTTCTTCATCTTTACGCCGCCGCCTGTGGGGTCGTGCTTCGACGCGAGCGGGTCTTATTGCGCGTACTCCTACTACTGCGCCTACCACGGCTCCTTCACGAGCAGTCTTGGCAACGGAACGGTCGTCTACGCAAACCAGCCCTATGCGGCCCAGCCCGCGGCGCCGGGCTCGTGCGATACCGGCGCACGGCCGAACGGAGACGACGCCGACCCGACGATCAACCTGATCAGCCACGAGCAGATCGAGTCGATCACCGATCCGCTTCTCAACGCCTGGTTTGACGCCTCCGGTTACGAGATCGGGGACAAGTGCGTCTGGAACTTCGGCCCCAATGCCGGCGACAACGAGCAGATCGGGACGGGCCACTACAGCCTGCAACAGGAGTGGAGCAATCAGACGTTCAACGCCTCGACCGGAGAGCAGGGGTCCTGCGTCCAGCGAGACATGCCGCAGCTCGTTCTCACGGGGACGGGCGACGGCAGCGTGTCCCGAACCCCCGGCGCCACGTGTAACGCAGTCGTCTGTGACCTGTCAGGGAATGTCGGGGACGCGGTGACCCTGACCGCGCAGCCGGCTTCCGGCTCTAGCTTCCTCGGCTGGCAGGGCGACTGCTCCGGGACGGGCGCGTGCGCTGTCACGGTTACGCCGACCACCTCGGTGATTGCACGATTCCGGGCGGCGCAGCTGCCGGCCGGCTGGGCCGAGGAACCGCTCACGCCGCCGGCGGGGACCGACCCGCTTCCGCCGGGGGCCGATCCATCCTGGAGCTTCTATCGGGCGGCCGAGTCTGCGGAAGGCGGCGAGCGCGCGATCACCATGTATCACTCGGCCGGTTTCTGCTCGTTCACCGGGGACACGGGCGGCATCTACCTTCAGCGGCAGACCAACCGGGGCTGGGTCGCCGACGGCAGGCTGACCGCACCGGCTGTCGGCAGCGACGGCCAGGCTCGCTGGGCGAACTGCGCCGGTTTCGGCGCCGAGATCAGCCTGTCGGCTGACGGGTCGACCCTGCTCGCCTCGCAGGACATGACCTTCGTCTACCCGGGTGAGTATCGATGTGCCGCGTTCGTCTACGAGCGCACCGCCGCCGGCTGGACGCAAGCGGGCACTCTCTTCCCGCCCGGGATCGGCCCGGCAGGGTCGCCGAGCTGGGATGGGTGCGACTACTTCGGCATCAATTCGACCCTCTCTACGGACGGAATGCGAGCAGCTGTCCTGAGCTCCGGCCGGGTCGACATCTTCGTCCATGGTTCCTCCGGCTGGTCGCTCGAGCAGCACCTTGTTGTGCCGAGCGGCAACGACTGTAGCTCCACGATCGAGTCGTCCCGACTGGCGATTTCGGGCAACGGTTCGCGTCTGCTCGTTGCCGATCCAGACTGCGACGCGAACGGAGTTGGCGTCGCCGGCCGCGTCTACGACTACGAGCGAGTGGGGTCATCTTGGTCGCTAGCCCAGACAATCGATTCGCCGGAGCCGATCTTCGGCAACCACTTCGGGCAAGGTCTGGCGCTCTCGAATGACGGCAACACAGCTGCGATCACAGAGCAGGAGGGCACCGGGCTGCCCTACGCCGGAGCCGTCTGGGTCTACGAACACACGCAGAGCGGCTGGCAGCAGGGGGCACGGCTGACCACGACCACTCCCGAGCCATTCGGCTTCATGACCTGTCCGCAGGTGAGCAGCGATGGAAGCACGATCGTCTGCTCTGCCGTCGACCAGGTCGGCTTCGACCCGGCCCAGGGCTCTGTGTACGTCTTCCAGCGGCCAGGTCCGAGCTGGACGAGCGCGCCGACGCCGCTTCGTCTCGTCGCCGCGGACGGCCACGCACAGGACTACCTCGGGACGGATAACAGCAACGCGCTGTCTGGCTTGACTTCGAGTCTCGCCGTCTCCCCGGACGGCGGCGACATCGCCGCAACGATTGCCCCGCAGAACGTCGACTTCGACGGTGGCGACCGGATCGGCTACGAGTTCACGACGGCGCCCGTGGTTCGCTCGTTCACGCCTGCGCGGGCCGCCGCCGGGGCTCCGGTGACGATCAGGGGCGCGAACTTCTCTGGGGCAACGGCAGTCACTTTCGACGGCGTCGCAGCCGCGAGCTTCACAGTGGACTCTCCGACCGAGGTCACGGCCATCGTGCCCGCGACCGCGGGTATCGGCAGCATCGGCGTTACGACCACGAAGGGGCGCAGCTGGAGTAGCGGCAGCTTCAGCCCGCTGCCCTCGATCGAGTCCTTCGCGCCGCGCGTCGGCACCGCAGGCACACGCGTGACGATCGCCGGAGCCAACCTGCTCGGCGCAACCGCTGTCGAGTTCGGCGGCGTTCCGGCGGCGAGCTTCGACGCGGTGTCGGCGACCGTGGTCACCGCCGTCGTGCCGGCGACAGCGGCGACGGGAGAGCTCACCGTCGTCACGCCGGACGGACATGGCTCAAGTTCGACGCCGTTCCGGCCGGAGCCCTCGATCGACTCCTTTGCGCCGAACGTCGGCATCGCAGGCACACGCGTCAGGATCGCCGGAGCCAACCTGCTCGGCGCGACCGCTGTCGAATTCGGCGGCGTTCCGGCGGCCGGCTTCGACGTCGTGTCGGCGACCGTAGTGACCGCCGTCGTGCCGGCGACTGCGGCGACGGGAGAGCTCACCGTCGTCACGCCGGGCGGAACTGTCTCGAGCTCGACACCGTTCTTGCTGCGGCCCGTGATCGAGTCGCTGGTCCCGCGGGAGGCGCCTGCGGGCACGCCCGTTCGCATCGAGGGGACGAACCTCGGCGATGCTGCGTCGGTTTGGCTCACGGGACGGAAGCTGCGCTTCGTGCGTACGTCGCCGTCGTCGCTCACCGTTTGGATCCCGAGGCAGGCCCGCGGCGGGCATCTGATCGTGGATTCTCCAACCGGCCGGGCGGTGAGTTTGCAGAGATTCCAGCCGGAGCCGTCGGTCGCGTCGGTGCCGCACAGCGTCCGGCCGGGAGCACAGTTCACGATCGCCGGCGGAAATCTCGCGGGCACCTTCCGTGTGCGGGTCGACGGACGCCGCGCCCGCTTCCACGTCGTCTCACCGACCCTGGTCGTCGCCACCTTGCCTCTGCGGGCGAGACGCGGCCGGATCACCGTCTGGACCTGGGGCGGCACCGTGACCACCCGGATCATCGTGCGGGGGATGCCGTCGCGCTAGCCCACCGGCGGGCGGATGTAGATCACGCCTTCGTGCTCGATCGGCACGAACGGCGCGCCCACGCTGAAGACGACACCTTCGACCTGGTGGATCAGCTCGTGCCCGCCCTCACCGACGGGGACGACGATGCCGACCTCGTCCTTGGCTTCGGCGTCGAGTCCCTCTTCCCGCAGCGCTGCGAGCAGACGGTCACGGTCGGGGATCCGTGCAGCTTCGACGCGCACTGTGCTCGACATCTCGTCTCCTCTGGTCGCTTTCGGATCCGAAATCTACCGCACCGGGCGGCTCGACAAACGCGTTAAGTTCGTCCGATGGGGCGGACGATCGTCTTTTTCCCGGAGGGTGCGTTCGGCCCGACGAACAATTGCGTGGGCATCGGCGACGTGCTGCGCAGGCGCGGGCACCGCGTCGTCTTCATCGTGGAGGAGTCGTTCGCCGGCACACTAGAGGCGAAGGGGTTCGAGGAGCGGACGATGCGGCTCGCGCCGCCGCCCGAAGAGCCGGAGGAGCCGGGCCAGTTCTGGAAGGACTTCATCCGCGACACCGCGCCCGTCTTCCGCAAGAGCACGTTTGATCAGATCGGCGAGTTCATCCTCCCGACCTGGCAGGCGCTCGTCGACGGAGCGCGCTACGTGGACGGGCGGCTCGTCGAGATCCTCGAGGAGCTCGTGCCGAACGTGGTCGTCGAGGACAACGTCGTGGGTTTCCCGGCGATCCCGGCGAGCGGCCGTCCGTGGGTGAGGATCGTTTCCTGCAACCCGCTCGAGGTGAAGGATCCGGCGCTGCCGCCGACGTTCTCTGGCCTGCCTCTCGACGATCCGAGCGAGTGGGACGCCTTTCGCCTGGAGTACGGGCGGCAGGTCGGCGAGCTCCAGGCGTCGTTCTCGGAGTTCTGCGTCGAGCGCGGCGCGCCGCCGCTCCCCGGGATCGAGCTCATCCACGAGTCGCCCTTGCTGAACCTGACGCTCTACCCCCAGGAGCTCGACTACCCGCGCAGCCTCTCGCTCGGCTCGCGCTGGAGCAACCTGCAAACGTGCGTGCGCGGGACGGATGCGCCGTGGGAGCCGCCTGATCCCGACGTCCGCGGGATCGTCTACCTCAGCCTTGGCTCGCTCGGCTCGGCCGATGTCCCCTTGATGAAGGAGCTCGTGGCCGAGCTCGCGGACACGCCGCACCGGTACATCGTGAGCAAGGGGCCGCAGCACGCCGAGTACGAGCTCGCGGACAACATGGTCGGCGAGGAGTTTCTGCCGCAGACATCCGTCCTCCCGCACGTCGACGCGGTGATCACGCACGGCGGCAACAACACGACGACGGAGTGCATGTGGTTCGGCAAGCCGATGGTCGTGCTTCCGATCTTCTGGGACCAGCACGACAACGCGCAGCGCGTCGACGAGACTGGCTACGGCGTCCGGCTGCCGACGTACGACCGGGCCGGCGGCGAGCTGGCGGCAGCCCTCGACCGGATGCTCTCCGACGAGCACCTGCGTACACGGTGCGCCGCTGCGGGCGAGCGTTTGCGCCGACAGCCGGGAACCGAGCGTGCCGCGGACCTGATCGAGGCGCTCTAGCCCTCGGGTGGACGGACGTAGACCTCGAACCGGTTGCCGGACGGATCGGCGAGGTAGACGGCGTAATAGCCGGGGCCGTACGGCATCTCCTTCGGACCGCTGAGCTCGAGCGCGCCGGCGTCGCGTGCTATCGCCGCCACGCGCTCGACGTCCTCGCGGCTCGCGACCCAGAAGGCAATCCGGTTCTCGTTTGCAGCGTGCTCGGCACTCTCGGTGACGCCGAAGTAGGCCGTCCCCGGGAGCGGCTCGGTCGTCGCCCAGACCTTCCACGTCTCACCGTGGTAGCGCTCGGTGAAGCCGAGCGCCGGCAGAAGCGCGTCATAGAACGGTTGCGCCGCCGCGAGATCCGCGACGCGGAGATCCATGTGTCCGAACGGATTCACTTGCGCAACGATAAAGCGGCGCCGGCGGCGAGGAGTCCGATCCCGAGCAGGCGCGGCCAGTGGAGGGCGATCCGCTCGGACCCGAAGAGTCCCCAGCGGTCGATCGCGGCCCCCATGGCGAGCTGGCCGGCGATCAGGATCCCAACGGTCGCTGCGACGCCGATGCGCGGACCGGAGTAGGTGATGGTGAAGACGATCAGCAGCCCCATGATTCCGCCGAGGAGCATCCACCAGGGCTGTTGGACAGCTCGGGAGAAGGCGTCGAGGCTGCCCCGCGCGACGAGGAGGATCAAGACCGCGACCACGGCGGTCAAGGCCGTCGCGAACGCAAGTGCGCCGAGCACGCCGATTCGCTCGCCGAGCCGCGACATGATCGCGACCTGCACCGAGCCGGCGAGGCCGGCCGCAACGGCCAGTCCCGTAGCGAGCGCACTCCCGGACACCGATGGAACCCTAGTTTTCGCTCCGGCGGACTTGACAAGCTTGTGAGTCATCACTAACATCACACGCGATGAACACCACGACTACGAGATCGACGGCAGCCGCCAGACGGGACGACGTTCTCGACGCCGCCATGGTCGAGTTCGCCGAGCACGGCTTCGAGGGCGCCTCGACCGAGGACATCGCCCGGCGGGCCGGCATCTCGCAGCCGTACCTGTTCCGCCTGTTCGGGACGAAGAAGGAGCTGTTCAAGGCCTCGGTCGCCAGATGCCTCCGTGAGACGCTCGAGATGTTCCAGCGTGCCGCGGAGGGGAAGCGCGGCGAGGAAGCGCTGAAGGCAATCGGGCAGGCGTACCAGAAGCAGCTCGAGGAGGATCGGACACGGCTGCGCCTGCAGATGCAGTCGTACGCCGCCAGTGACGATCCCGAGATCCGGGCCGTCGTGCGGGCCGGGTACGGCGATCTCGTCGCCTACGTGCGGCGCGTCTCGGGTGCCGACTGGCCGACCGTCTGGGGCTTCTTTTCGACCGGCATGCTCCTCAACGTTCTCGCCTCGATGCACGTCGACGACCAACCCGACCAGTGGATGACCGAGCTCCTGTCCGGGTGCGGCAAGGAGCTGTAACCGCTCTCTTTTTTTCTGTTTGGAGGAAGTGATGACTCACACACAAAAGCGCTCGATGATCTGGACGATGGCGATCACCTCGGTCGCGCTCTTCATGGTCAGCCTCGACAACCTCGTCGTCACGACGGCGCTGCCGGTGATCCGCGAGAACCTCCACGCCACCATCTCCCAGCTCGAGTGGACGGTGAACGCCTACACGCTCACCTTCGCGGTGCTCCTCCTCACGGGCGCGGCGCTCGGCGATCGCTTCGGGCGGCGCCGCATGTTCGCGCTCGGGCTTCTGCTCTTCACAGGAGCGTCCGCGGCGGCGGCTCTTTCCACCAGTGCCGACGCGCTCGACGTCGCGCGCGCCGTTCAGGGCGTCGGCGCGGCGATCGTCACGCCCCTCACGCTGACGATCCTGTCCGCAGCCGTGCCGCGGGAGCGTCGCGGGCTCGCGCTCGGGATCTGGGGAGGTATCGGCGGTCTGGCCATCGCAATCGGCCCGCTCGTCGGCGGCGCGATCGTGAACGGTGTGTCGTGGCACTGGATCTTCTGGCTCAACGTGCCGATCGGCCTCGTCCTCGCCCCGCTCGCGCTGGCGCGGCTCGAGGAGACGCGTGGACCGGACGCAGGGCTCGACCTCCCGGGCCTCGGGCTCGCGAGCGTGGGCCTGCTCGGCATCGTCTGGGGTCTGGTACGCGGCAACGAGCACGGCTGGACAAGCCTCGGCGTCGTGCTTCCGATCGTCGCCGGTGCGTTGCTCATGGCTGGCTTCGTGGCCTGGGAGAAGCGCTCCACGGCCCCGATGCTGCCGCTCGACTTCTTCCGCGAGCGGACCTTCGCCCTCACGAACGTCGCGTCGTTCCTCATGTTCTTCGGGATGTTCGGTTCGATCTTCCTGCTGGCGCAGTTCTTCCAGACGGTGCAGCACATGTCGCCTCTCGCGGCGGGTCTGCGGATCCTGCCGTGGACGGCGATGCCGATCTTCATCGCACCGATCGCCGGCGCGATGTCCGACCGAATCGGCGGCCAGCGGCTGATGACGGTCGGGCTCGCACTGCAGGCCGGCGGGCTCATGTGGCTCGCGGCGCTGCAGTCGCCGACCGTGCCCTACTCCGACCTGGTCGCGCCGTTCGTGATCTCCGGCGCGGGGATGGCGCTCTTCTTCGCTCCCGTTGCGAACGTCGTGCTCAGCTCGGTCGCGCGGAAGGACGAGGGTAAGGCGTCGGGCGCCACGAACGCGATCCGCGAACTCGGCGGCGTGTTCGGCGTCGCAGTCCTCGCGGCGGTCTTCGCCAACGCGGGCGGCTACAGCACTCCCGAGACGTTCACCACCGGGACCTCGACTGCGGTCTGGATCGGCGGCGCAGTGGTCGCGCTCGGCGCGGTCGCCGCAGCGTTCATCCGGAAGCCGCAGCGTGCAGACGTGGCCGTCGAGGCGGAGACGGAGCTCGCCGAAGCAGCCTGACGGCGGTTTCAGCGCCCGACCTGCGCGAGGTACTCCTCGAGGTTGCGCGGGTCGGGCGTCAGCCGTTTTCGGATCGGCGGATCGCCGGTCACCGGCTGATAGCCCGCGAACTCGGAGTCGAGCACGCCCTCTCCGCGGGTCAGACCCGGAAGCTGGCGGCGGAGCTCCTGGACATGAGAGGCCGGCAGCGTCGCCTCCAGCACGGAGAGCTCCCCGCGCGCCGACGGCGTCGTAGCTCCGGCGCCGAGGCGTCCGAAGGCGGCGAGCATCGGGCCGATCGTCTGGGTCGGCACCTCTGCGGCGACCCGAAAGACCGGCTCGCAAACCGCCGTGCCCGCCTGTTCGAGCGCCTGCACGAGGACGAGCGGCGTCAGCCGCTTCACATCGCGCGTAGTAGGCATCGGGCCGCGGCGTGACGGTGGTCCGTCGGCGAGGCTGTAGCCGATCTTCGTCAGCGTCACCACGCAGTCGGTGACTTGCCAGCCGCACAGGCCCTCTGTGAGGGCGAGACGCACGTACTCGCCCATGTGCTCGACGAATGCATCGAAGGTCTTGAACGTGTAGAGCGGTGCGTCGCGCCGGTCCAGGCCGTCCTGGACGACCAACTCGACGCCCGAGCCCGGTGCCGCCCGCTCGACGCGTAGTCCGAGGTCCGCGTGGAACGGGTTCGTCGGCGTGTTGAGGATCTCGACCGCCTCGCCGCTGCCTCTCGGGCGCTCGACGCAGATCGTCGTCACGTCCCGGAATGCGACCTCGAGGCCGTACTCGTCGGCCAGTGTCGCGTCGATCACCTCGCGCTGAACCTCGCCGTAGAGCGAGACCGAGGTCTCCGCCCGGGTGTCGTCCTGGCGGACGTCGATCAGGGGGTCCTGCTCCGCCAGCTGCCCCAGCGCGACCCGTAGTCGCTGGCCGTCGGCGGGATCGACGGGCTCGACGACCGCCTCGAACGTCGGCGGAGCGAAGTGGTGCTCCACGGCGTGGCGCGGTTCCCCGAGCCAGTCGCCGATCCGGATCTCCGCGAGGCCCCAGAGCTTCGCGATCTCGCCCGCCTGCACCGCATCTCGCTGGACGGCGTCACCGTCGGCGAAGACGCGGAGCGCGGTCACCTTGCCGGCGTCGAAGCGGTCCCGGACCGTCACCGTCCCGGAGAAGAGCCGCGTGTAGGCGATCCGATCCCCCGCAGAACCGCGCTCGATCTTGAACACGCGCGCCGAAAGCGGCCCGTCGGGGTCACTTGCGCGAGCGGGCAACAACTGCGCGATTCCACCCCGCATCTCGTCGACGCCGGCGCCCGTAAGCGCGGAGCCGAAGAAGACGGGATGCAACTCTCCCGCCTGGGCCCGTGCGGCGAGATCACTGTCGGCCGGCCCGAACGGCGCGAATGACGCAGCCCGCGACCCGAGCCCGTCCGCCGAGCCCATCGGAACGACGTCCGGGGTCAGGCGCTGCTCGATCTCGCCGAGCACACGCTCCGGGTCTGCGCCGGCGCGGTCGATCTTGTTCACGAAGAGCAGCGTCGGGACCTCCAGGCGCTGCAGCGCACGCCAAAGGATCCGCGTCTGCGGCTGGACTCCTTCTACCGCTGAGAGCAAGATCACACAGCCGTCGAGCACGCTCAGCACCCGCTCGACCTC
>Ga0070707_100001500_pt1 | contig 22744 bp, 23 predicted proteins | sample KBSK5502metaG_FD_65468 | JGI IMG/M metagenome (GOLD analysis project Ga0070707, IMG submission 65468) | Corn, switchgrass and miscanthus rhizosphere microbial communities from Kellogg Biological Station, Michigan, USA - KBS K5-50-2 metaG | ecosystem: Host-associated > Plants > Roots >...
GCTATCCCTGGGGCCCCCGGCCGGCCCCGCGTTCCACCCGTCGTTCGCTCTCGTGACGCCGCCCATCCGGCCGACGGACGGGTCGAAGCCCGCGCCGAACGCAGCGGTGATGCTCATTGGCCATTTCGATGATCGGCGGGCCAGGCTGTGCCCAGCCCAGACCGAGACGGCGATCCGATGCGCCGACGCATTCGTCGTCGACCGGGTCGCGGTCCTGAACGGGGTGATCCAGCCGATCGACACGCGGCTGGACAACACCCGCTACGACAACGCGTTGAAACGCGACGTCACCGTGGACCCGCGGAGCGCCGTCGCCGAGATCGACCGCCTCGTCCAGGCAGAGGCTCGCGGTGATTCGATCCTGTCTCGGCAGCTCATCACGGGCGAACGCCTCGCGTTCGCCGAGCCGGCTCTCAGCGGGACGACCTTCGTGGGCGCCGACCTGATCTGGCTCGTGACGACCCTCCACGAGACTGCTGACGGACCCGTGGCGCGGACATGGCTGATCGTGGACGGCTCGACGAGCCCCTTCGAAGTCTCCGCCTCCGGTTCGCCCTAGAGATCAGTCGGGCGCGCCGTAGGCGAGCCGGCCCCCCGCGACGGTGAGGAGGACAGTCCCGGCGAGATCGCGACCCAGCAACGGCGTGTTCTTGCCGCGCGAGACGAGGGCGTCCGGGTCGACCCGCCAGGCCGCCGAGCGGTCGAAGACGACGAGATCGGCCGGCGCGCCTTCGACGAGGCCGGGCGCCGGGCGATCGGCTCGAGGCACGCCGAGGACGCGGGTCGGACCCGTGGTCAGCGCCTCGATCCCCCGACTCAGCGGCACGAGGCCGGCGTCGACCATCGCGAGGACGACGCCGAGGGCGGTCTCGAGCCCGCTGATCCCGTTCGCGGCCAGACCGAACTCCACGTCCTTGTCCACGCTCGCGTGGGGCGCGTGATCGGTGGCGATCGCGTCCGCGGTCCCGTCCAGCAGCGCTTCCCGGCACGCGGCCGCGTCGGCGACCGCGCGGAGCGGCGGATTGACGCGGAGCGCGGTCGCGTAGGGCGAGGCGACGATCGCCCGTGAGCCATCCGCCCACGGATCGCCGCTCCCCTCCCACGCCCACCGCCGAGCCCCGGCCAGCCACTCCTCCGAGAGCGCCAGGTGGTGGGGCGTCACGTCGCAGGTGACCGGCAGCCCGGCGGCCTTCGCCCGGCGGACGAGGTCGAGGGAACTGGCCGTCGAGAGATGGGTCAGGTGGAGGCGGGCCGCCGGTGCGTCGCGGACGACGTCGGCGAGCAGGGCGAGGTCGCGGGCGACGATCGACTCCTCCGCGGCTGACGGCCAGCCACGCAGCCCGAGCACGGTGGCGACGTAGCCGTCGTTCGCCTCCGCGCCGGCGGTCAGCGCTGGATCCTCGGCGTGGTCGACGATCGGCAGGCCGAGCGAGCCCGCGTAGGCCAGGGCGTTCCTGAGCATCGCGCCGGAGGCGACCGGCGCCCCGTCATCGCTGAAGCCCGCGACGCCGGCGTCGGCCAGCTCGCCGAGCGCGGCCAGCGTCTTTCCCGCGCGGCCGGCCGTGATGGCTCCCCACGCGAGCGCCCGGACCGGCGAGCCCGACGCGGCCGCCGCCGCTCGGATGCGCTCGAACACCGCGGGATCGTCGAGGACTGGCGTCGTGTTCGGCATCGCGCAGACGGTCGTGAATCCGCCGTGCGCCGCGGCAGCGAGACCGGACGCGACCGTCTCCGCGTCCTCGTTCCCCGGTTCGCGCAGGTGCACGTGGAGATCGACGAACCCGGGGGCGACGACGACCCCACGCTCGTCGACCCCCTCTGCTTCGCGGGCGTCGAGCCACGTCACCGCCTCGAGGACCCCATCGTCGACGACGATCTCGCCGGGACCTTCGCGACCCGAGGCGGGGTCGACGAGCCACGCCCTGGAGATCTCGAGGTCGGTGACGACCGCCCCGATCTCGACACGGACCGGCGCCACCGCGCTCACGACTGCCGCCCGGCGAGGAGATACAGCAACGCCATCCGGACCGCGACTCCGTTCCGGACCTGCTCCTCGATCAGCGACTGCGTCCCCGCCGCGACGTCGGGGGCGATCTCGACCCCCTCGTTCATCGGCCCCGGATGGAGGACCACCGCGTGGGGGCGGGCCAGCGCCAGGCGTTCGCGTGTGAGCCCGTAGCGGGCCGCGTACTCGCGGAGCGACGGCAACAGTCCCGACGCCATCCGCTCCTTCTGGATCCGCAGCGCCATCACCGCGTCGGCGTCGCGAAGGGCGTCGGCGATCGACGTGGTGACGTGGAACCGGCGGCCTTCCGCGGCGCCCCGCACGCCCCAGGCGTCGAACCCCCGCAGGAGCGTCGCCGGACCACAGAGCCAAAGCTCGGCGCCGGCCGCCGTCAGCGTCCAGATGTTGGATCGGGCGACGCGTGAGTGGAGGACGTCGCCGAGGATCGCGATCTTCCGACCCGCGAGCGATGCTCCCGGCTCGCCCGGCAGCCGCGACCGGAGGGTGTAGAGGTCCAGCAGGGCCTGGGTGGGGTGGGCGTGCCAGCCGTCGCCGCCGTTGATGACGGATCCCGAGAACGTGTCCGCCGCGAGGTACGGCGCACCCGACGTCGCGTGGCGGATCACGAGCGTCTGCGCCCCGAGCGCCTCCACGGTCCGGACGGTGTCGACCAGCGACTCGCCCTTCGTCACCGACGAGGTGGCCGCGGCGATGTTCACGACGTCGGCCGACAGGTTCTTGGCCGCGACCTCGAACGAGACGCGCGTCCGCGTCGACGCCTCGTAGAAGAGGATCGTCACGTTCCGGCCCCGGAGCGCCGGCACCTTCGCGATCGGCCGGGCGAGGACCTCGCGCATCGCGTCGGTCGTCCGCATCACGAGCTCGATGTCGGCCCACGACAGGACGTCGACGTCGAGGAGATGGCGGTGGCGCCAGGCGACCGGTTGCTCGTCCGGCGGCGAATCGACGATCGGGACCGCGATCGGCGCGGCGCCGTCTTCCCGCTCCCGATCGGCCACCGTCATCCGACCGGCGCCGCCACGGTTTCCGTCGCGCGGTCGATCAGGACGGCGTCCTCGCCGTCGATCTCCTCGAGCTGGACCTTGACGACCTCCTCGCGGGACGTCGGGACGTTCTTGCCGACGTGATCGGCCCGGATCGGCAGCTCCCGATGGCCGCGATCCACGAGGACAGCCAGCCGGATCGCCTGCGGTCGGCCGAAGTCGACGAGGGCGTCCATCGCCGCCCGGATCGTTCGCCCCGTGTACAGAACATCGTCGACCAGCACGACCGTGGCCCCGTTGAGATCAAACGGCAGGTCGGTCCCCTTGACGACGGGCTGCTGCGCGATCAGCGACAGGTCGTCGCGGTAGAAGGTGATGTCTAGCGCTCCGACCGGGATCGCGGCGCCCTCGTTGTCCCCGATCGCGGCCGCGATCCGACGGGCGAGCGGCACGCCCCGACGCTGGATCCCGACGAGGGCGAGGCCGGCTGTCCCCGCCTGCTTCTCGACGATCTCGTGGGAGATGCGGACCGTCGCCCGGCGGATCTCGTCCGCGGTCATGATCTGGCGGCCGCTCATCGCTCCTTCCCGGGCCTCTCTGGGCACTCAAGCGGCCTCACTGGGCCGTCCGAAGGTTCGGCTGAGAAGCATAACCTGACGGCTGTCGCACGAACGCGGTGGGGGTCAGTAGACGGAGACCGTCACCTGGGTCGTGCCCGCGAACCACGGGCAGCCGCAGATCGCGAAGAAGTCGGGCGTGTAGAGGTCGATGATCCGGTTCTTGCTCGGGTCGTAGATCGGCCCGTAGTCGGTGATGATCCGCTCGAGGCAGCCGCCGGCCCCGCAGACGATGATCGTCGTGCCGCGCGGCAGCCGCATGGCGGTCGTGCCATTCGCATAGAACGTCGCGTAGCCGGTCAGCTTGTAGCGTGGCGGCTTAAGAGCGGATCCGCTGTGGGCGTCCGGGAGCGTCACTCGTGGTCGCCCGATCCGCGGAATCGGTGGCGCGTCGCCGGCCTCGATGAATGTCGTGTCGGCGTCGATGGTCCCTGCTGACGCGTACGAGGAATCGAGACGGGCTGCCGCGAGCTCCGCCGCCGCGAACGCTGGGACCTGGATCGACTGGAACGCGGACGGGTCGACGGCGGAGGCGGGCGTTGGCCCGGCCGACCCGGCGATTCCCGGCACCGCACCCAGGGCGAGGGCGGCAGTGAGCGCCGCGCCCGCGACCATCCTGGAGGGTCGCACTCAGCGGACGATACAAGAACGACGGCGACCCCGCGAGAGGGTCGTCGGCCGGTTCTATCGGATGACCAGGACCTGATCCTGGACGGTCTCGACAGTTCCGGCACCCTGATCGGTCCAGGCGAGGACGAAGATCCTTCCACCCGTGCCGGATCCGTCGGCGGCGGGCTCGGCCCAGACGAGCTTGCCGTCCGAGATCGAGAACCCGGCCGTCGCCGGCGTCCCGTCGAGGAGCGGTTTCTTCAGGTCGATGCGTCCGTCGAAGGGGTCAACCGCGTATAGGCTCAGCACGCCGACATGCGGGTCGTCGGCGTTCGCGATCCAGACCGCGAGCTTCCGCCCGGTCGACTCCCAACGAGCATCCCAATCACCAAGCTGACCGGTGGCGATCGTGGTCTCGTGGCGCTCCACGGCCTGGTCGCCGGAGAGCGGGGTCGAGCTGGGCTCGTCGGAAGCCGCTGGACCGGCCGGGTTCCAGTCGCCGATCACGAGTCGACCGGCTTTCGGAAGGAAGACTGGCGCGTCCGACTTCAATCGGAGCGAGCCGGTCCAGTACACGGCACGCTGGCCGCTCGGGTCGACCGACGGCAGCCACGTCCGGCCCGTCTGGGGGAGGGGGACCTGCTTGCTGGTGACCGGATCGATCAGGAACGACACCGAGGCGCGGTCCGGCTCCTGGCCGTTCGTGCCGGGCGTCTCCACGACCGTGCTGCCGATGGCCGTCCCCTCGTCGAGCCACGACCCGAAGGACGAGCGGTGGTCGTTCGTCACGGCTCGCGCTGCTGAGTCGCCGACCTTCCAGACGTAGATGTCCGGGCCTGCCGAGCCGTCGGCGGGTCGAGCGGTGAACGCGAACCAGTCGCCGTTCGGCGAGTACGCGGCCGACTGACCGACGAGGATGACGTTCTCGGCGATCTCGATGGGGCCGCCCGGCGTGGACGACGGCGTGACCGGGATCGACGGCGGTGGACCCGACGACCCCCCGGACTCGGTCGGGGCGATCGACGGCGTCGCCGACGAGGTCTCGGCCGGCGTGGCGCTGGGCTCGCTCGGCGTCGGGCTTGCCCCGGCGGACGAGGTCGGTGCCGCTGATTCGCTGGGCGGCGGCGACGCTTCGGGCGTGGACGACGGCAGCGGGACGACCGAGATCGAGGCGGGCTGCGTCTGGTCGGCCTCGTTCACGACGATCAGCTGTGTCCGATCGCGGTTTCCGAACACCGTCTGCGGCTTCGTCGTGAGCTGGACGCCGGGCTCCTGGGCGGGAGTCGGCGCCGCGGTATTGCATGAGTCGGAGCTCTCCGGGCAGACCGACCGCACGTCGAGGCTCGTCACCTGATATCGCCCGTCCAGGCCCTTCTTGACGTAGTCGACGTGCTGGGCCACGACAATCGGCGTCGCTCCGGGCGCAGCGGTCTGGGCCGTCGGACCGGCGCTGCCGGCTGCGGTGGTGACGCCGCTCGGGTTGGGCGTCGCGTGACCGCCGCCGCCGGAGAGCTGGGAGGAGATCAGCGTCCCGACGACGACGGTCACGGCGAGCGCCGCGACGAGAGCAGATGAGATCGCGAGCGGCCGTCGACCGATGCCTCCGCCGGCCCGCTCCCGATGGTCACGGAACCGTGACTCGTGTTCGATCGCGGCTGCGGTTCGCGCCCACAGGTCGCGCGGTGGCAGCGGTGGATGGTCGCGACCGGCTCGGAGCTGGAGCCGCTGCGCGTCGTACGCCTCGGCGGCTCGGCGGCAGTCGACGCACCCGGCGAGGTGCTCATCGAGCCAGCCCGCCTCGCTCGGCTCGAGGACTCCGTCGAGCCGGTCGGACAGGGCGGCGTGCGCACGCGCGTGACTCGTGGACCAGTCATCCGGGCGACGACGGCGGCGGCCGAACGTCATGGCGCGCCTCGGGAAGGCCGGTTCGCCGCGGCGCGGGCGTCCGCCTCGGACTCGGCGAGGGCCTCGGCGTCGCGCTCCGCGGCGAGCGCCTGGCGGAGGCTCTCCCGAGCGCGGGTGAGAAGGGCTCGGGCGGCGACGTGGCTGACGCCGAGCGCGGCGGCGAGCTCGAGCCCGGTCAGGTCGTGGAGCTCCGCGAGCAGGAGCGCGGCCCGTTGCCGCTCAGGGATCCGCGCGAGCGCCCGTTGCATGTCGGCGGAGAGATGGGAATCCATGACGAGTCGCTCGGCCGACGGGACCGCCCCGCGGCTCTCTCCCGTCCACGGCAGGAACCGGACGATCTTCTGGCGACGGATGTGGTCGAGGGCGACGCGGTGAGCGATCTGGTACAGCCAGGCCCGCGCGTTCTCTGGCTTCTCGAGCGTGTCGTAGTTGCGATACGCCTTGACGAACGCGTCCTGGGTCAGGTCGGCGGCGAGCTCCGGATCGCGCAGCATCCGGATCAGGTAGGCGTAGATTTCGCCGTGATGCGCCGCGAAGAGCTCCTCGACGAAGCCCGCGGCGGCGTCTCGCTCCCAGACGCCACTCATGGTCGCGCCCCCACCGAACCCCCCAAGGCGGATTCGGTTGTCGAGCGCGGCGACCATGAAACCTCCGGAAGATGCAGGGATGGGCGGTGAGCGAGAACGGTGGGGCGATCGCTCGTCGGCCAAGAGACGCGAGGTCGTCGCACCGTGTGACGCCGCCCCCCGCCCGGCGTGATCGACATCAGCCGGACGCTCCGACGACGCTCTCGCGGAGCTCGCGCGTGCGGGCGATGAGCTCCTCGACCGCGTCCTCCGGCGACACCGGGTTGACCGGGAGCCCGGTTCCGAGCTCGAGACCGGCGATCTCGCGCAGTCGCGGGTGGACCTCCCAGTGCCAGTGGTAGGTCGCGTCGACCTGCTCGCGGAGCGGGGCAGTATGGAGGACGAGGTTGTACGGCGGACCGTCGAGGGTCACCGCCAGTGCCGACAGGACCTGGCGGAGCGCCTCGGCGGTGGCCCCGACATCGGTCTCGCCGGCGCGACTGAAGTCCGCTTCATGGCGGCGCGGGACGATCCACACCTCGAACGGTGAGCGCGAGGCGAATGGAGCGAACGCCACGGTGTCGTCGTCCTGCCAGATCATCCGCTCCGGCCGCGCCGGCTCCTCACGGACGAGGCGGCACCACGGGCACTCCCCCTCGCGGATCACGAAGCGGGCGGCACCGCCGAGCTCCTCGGCGATTCGATGCGGGATCTGGGGCAGGTCGTAGAGGTCGAGACAGAGGTGATTCGTGCGGGCACCGGCCTGTGCGCCCCAGTTCTGGACCACCTGGAGATGATCCGTCTGCGCCGTTCGCCGGGCGTCGCCGAGCGCTGCCCGGACTCCCGACAGGAGCGCCACGATCATCTCGGTTCCGACGGCATGGAGCGGCCGGTGCTCGCCCGGCGGCGCGACGACCGTCCGCCAGCTGCCGCTCGCACGCGCGTCACCGAGTGACACCTGGGCGACGCTCGACTCGAGCTCGCGCGCCTCCTCGCCGGTCCCGACCACGTGGAAGGCATAGTCCTTGAGCGTCCGAGTTCGGACCCCGTCGCCCGCGGGTAAGCGGCAGTTCTGGCAGTCGCCGCCGTCGTCGACGGGTTCGGCCGCCCGGGCGAACCGGTCGCGATGGAATGCCCGATCGACGATCGTCGCGACCCACCAGCCGGTCGTCGCGTCCTTGCGCAGCTCGAACAGACCCGCCGCCACGTCAGTCCGTCCCGTTCGTGATCCCGGAGAGCTCGACGCCGATCCGTGCCGCGAACGCCGCGGCGAAGACGTCTGCGGCGCGACGGACGGCGTTGGTCGACGGCCGCTCCGCCGGCCGGCCGGCCTCGACGGCGATCGAGGTCGAGGCGGCGCCGGGCATGCCGCAGGCGTCGATGAGATCGAAGTCCGACAGGTCGAGATCGACGTTCAACGCGATGCCGTGGTAGCTGACGCCGCGCTCGATCCGGATCCCGAGCGCTCCGATCTTCCGTGGCGCCCCCCCGTCCGGATCGATCCAACAGCCCGGGTGACCATCACGAGGCGCCGCGGCCACGCCGAACGCGGCGCAGGTCTCGATCATGGCCGCCTCGAGGGCGCGAACGAGGGGCCGGACCATCAGGCCGCGTCGGGAGAGGGCGACGATCGGGTATCCGACGAGTTGACCGGGGCCGTGATAGGTCACCTCGCCGCCCCGTTCGACGCGGATCAGCTCGATCCCGCGGGCGGCGAGATCCGACGGCGAGGCGAGGACGTGACCCGGGTCCGCCCCCCGACCCAGGGTGAGCACGGGGTCGTGCTCGACGAGGAGCAGCTGGTCGGGGATCCGGCCGTCGGCACGCTCGGCCGCCAGGCGCTTCTGCAGGGCCCAGACCTCACGGTACGGCCGCCGGCCAAGCCAGCTCGCCACGAGCGGGCCGGTCTCCGGGGTGTCGATCGGGGCCCGATTCCAGCTCGCGGCCGACCGGTCGATCAGGGGTGGAGCGTCCACGACCGCACGATATCAGTTGACTCTTTTCCGGCCTTCGAGGGCTGACTCAGCCCGGAGGGATACCGCCCGCTGCCGCGAACCCTATCGACGCGGGCGGCCTTTCGGGCGTCGGTCAATCAGGCCGGTGGCCGGACCTCGTTCGATACGTCGTTGACGCGACTCACGTCGATCCGCAGGGTGACGGGGGTCGGCGTGGCGTCGACGTCCCATTCCCCGGCCACGGCCAGAGAGACGAGGTATCGGTGCTTGGATGCGAGCCAGACATCGACAGATCCGGACGTCAGGCCGGCCGCCGCGGCGGCCGGGTCGGCCGCAAGAACGTGATAGTGCATCGTCCCGATGCCGTTCTTCGTTTCTTCGCGGGCAAGTTGAAGGATCGGACTCAGACTCTCGAACCCACTGGCAAGATCGATCGGGGACATCGCGGTAAAGGCGGCGTCGAAGTCGGCGGCGCCGCCCGGGCTCTTCGTCCAGCGCCCGGTCCCTGAGCGGAGCCACGCCTCGTCCCCGATGACGATCGCCTGCAGACGGCCGCCCTCCAGCCCGTCTGCCCCGACGATCGTGAACTGCGCCGCAGGGAGGGAGCCCTGGACGATCGTCGACGTCATCGAGACCGATCCGTCGGGCGCGGATGAGGGCACGAGACCCGTGACCAGAACCGTCACCCGATAGGAGTCCAGATCCACGAGGGCGTTCGCCGCGTCCTCGATGTCCGGGCCGTTCCCGAATGGTTCCGGACGGGCAGTCGGCACCTCGTCCGGCGGATCGGTCGGCGGGATCGCCAGCGGCTCCGGGGTCCGGCTGAAGCGGCTGGGATGGGGCTCGACGGGCGGCTCCAGCAGGCCGCAGCCGGCGACGACAACGACGAGCGCACCTGACAGGAGCGGCGCGATCCCACGGAGAGGACGGAGCGGCGGGCGACCCACGATGGGACCTCGATGGCGCGGACGGCGCGAGGATAGCAGCGAGGCGAACGGCGTCGGCGGGCGGCCCGGGTCAGGCCCGGGTCAGGCCCGGAACGTGCCGACCAGGGTGACCGACCCGAGCTTGGTCGCGCCGCGCAGCGCCGCTCGGACCGACGAGCCGTCGGGATGGCCGGCCAGATTGAGCGGCGCGGACAGGGCGGTCAGCGTGAACCGGTAATGGTGCGTGCCGGACGGCGGGCACGGGCCGCCGTAGCCGACCCGCCCGAAATCGTTCCGGCCCTGCTGCGGCGTGGCCGCGGACGGAGAGACGTTCCTTGGCAGCCCGCTCGTCGCCGGATCGACGTCGAGGACCGACCAGTGAACCCAGTCCCGGCCGTCGGGATCGTCGACGAACAGGACGAGCGCCTTCGCGCCTGCCGGCACCCCGGTCCACTCGAGCGCGGGCGACACATCCGCGCCGCGGCAGCTGTACTCGGCGGGGATCGAGGCGTTGTCGGCGAACGCAGGCGACTTCAGCGTGAGGGGTTCCTGGCTGGGCATGGTCGACGCCTCCGGGCTGGATGCGGGCGATGTTTCGGCCGGGCCCGAGCCGCCCGGCGTGGCGACGGACGCCGCGGCGGTCGCGGAGGCGGCGGGCGCCGGCGGCGATGACGCCGCGCTTTGGCCGCAGCCGACCGTCAACGCCAGGAGCGCAACGGCGAGCCACCGGATCGCTGCAGGCACGCGAACAGGATGGCCCGACACTGGCAAGCCGGCAAACGCTCCGGCGGCCCGGCGGCAGACAGGCAGACCGGGAGATGACGCCGATACGCCCGAGCCCCACGATCCGGTCAACTGGAACGCACACGGGGGTGTGGAACATGTTCCTCGACGCACCGGGGGCCGGTGACCAACGATCGGGCCGGTGGAGTTGCGTCGCCAGGCCTTCGGGCGCAGGTGGGTCAATCGCACCTCTTCGGGGGAGGCGATGAAGCTGCGTGTTCGCGTCCAGGCAAACCGGCTGGTGCTCGCCGAGGCGGTCGCCGCCGCGCTCGAGGATGTCGCGGGGCTTCCCGTCATCGCCGACACCACCGATCCCACCCAGGTCCACCGGGTGCCGCGGCCACCGCACGTGGTCGTCGTGATCGGCAGTCGGATCGATGGCTCGATGAGCGCCGCCGTCGGGACCGCCCGACGCCGCTGGCGTCAGGCGCTCGTCATCGCCCTGGCCGAGACCGACGTCCTCGAGGATGGCGTCGCACTTGTTCGGCTCGGGGCGGACGCGTGGCTGTCGAGGAACGAGGGACTCGACGTCCTCCGCGCGATGATCGCCCGGATCGCCGCCGGGGAGCGCGTCCTGGTGCCGCCGGAGGTGCTGGCGACGATCGCGTCCTCGCTCGGACAGCCGTCGGCCGATCGAGCCGACCCGGGGCGGCGCCTGACGAGCCGCGAGCGCCAGGTGCTCGAGTGCTTCGCCCGCGGGCTTCCCCGCACCGAGATCTCGGGGCTGCTCGGGATCAGCCGAGCGACCCTCCGGACGCACGTCCAGAACATCCTCCGGAAGCTCGAGCTGCACTCCATCGAGCAGGCCGCGTCCCTCCTCCGGACCGACGAGTCCGCCACCCCAACGCTGACCGGCGCGACGGGCTCCGCCCTCTGAGTCCCGAGCTCGGGGAGAGCGTGTAGGGCGACACCCCCCGAATGGCGGCAGGGTGACCCCCGCTCGCCTCATTGACCGAGCGGTCAAGTCCGCGATATCCAGACGCCCAACGGCCTTCTCGGGGGACGACATGACCAACGGCGAGTTGCGGGGCCGGGGAACGCTCCTCTACCCACTGGTGTACGCGGCGACCCTCACGCTCGTCGCCGTGAGCTCGTTCGCCCTGGCGACACTGGGCCACGACCACGTCATCGACACCGGGATCCAGGTCTCGATTCACGACGACCAGGCGGTCGTCCGCGGCTTCGTCGAGTCGAACTTGACCGTCGCCGACGTCCCGCTTGGCTTGGCCACTCCCGACCGGCGTGCCACATTGGAGGCGTCCCTCGCCGATCTCGTTCGCCGTCACGGGTACCTCGGGATCGAGGTGATCTCGGCGGAGGGGGTAGCAGTCCTTGCCGCTTCGGCTGCCGGTGCGGCTGCGCCCGTCTCAGGGCAGACGACCGAGGCGATCTCCACCGCTCGCCCGAACGCCTCCATCGCGACCGACGCACCGGCCGGGACCTCGACGCTGATCGAAGCCATCCCCGTCCTGCAGGGCAGCGACGTCGTGCTCGCGTTCCAGATCCGCCGCGACGCGGCACCGCTCATCGCCGCAGCCGGCGACGCGTGGCGAGATGTCCTTGTCGTCACGGCCTCGGCCGCGGTCGTGCTTGGCGTGCTCCTCACCGTGATCTTCCGAACAGCGAACATCCGGCTGCGAAAGCAGGACGCCGAGCTCCTCGAGACGCGCCGACGGGATCCGCTCACCGGCCTCCTGAATCACGGCGCCGCGGTCACCGCGTTGACCGGATTCGTCGAGGGGGCGCGGGCCGACTCGAGCTCGCTCGGCGTCGCCCTTGTCGACATCGACAACTTCCGGCTCCTGAACGACGTCCACGGCTCGACCGCCGGCGATCAGGCCCTCCTGACCGTCTCCGCGGCCTTCCGCAAGGACGAGGAGCGCTGGCTCGTCCTCTCGCGCTTCGGGCCCGACGAGTTCCTGGCGATCGCGCCGGCGGCGGTGGCACGCGACCTTCCCGCCGCCACCCAGCGCGTTCGAGATCGGCTCGCTGCCCAGCACCTGGACCTGCCCGGGTCGGAACGACTTCCGGTCACGATCAGCATCGGGATCGCGTACTTCCCGTTCCACGCAGGCAGCGTGATCGAGCTCCTGTCCGCGGCGACGACCGCACTCGCCGAGGCCAAGGCGAGCGGCGGCAACGGCGTCTCGATCGCCGACGCCTGGACCAGCGAGCCGCGTGCTCCGCACACGACGTTCGACGTCCTCCAGGGACTCGTCCTCGCGATCGACCGCAAGGACCGCTACACGAAGCTCCATTCCGAGGACGTCGCCGCGTACGCCCTCTTCCTGGCCGACCGCATCGACCTGGCGGAGGAGGAGCGGGCCAGCCTGCGGATCGCGGCGCTCCTCCACGACGTCGGGAAGATCGGCATCCCGGACGACATCCTGCGGAAGCCGGGGCGACTGACGCCGTACGAGTACGAGATCGTCAAGCAACACGTGGCGCTGGGCGACCTGATCGTGCGCGACGTGCCCGACGTGGCTCACATCCGGGAGGGCGTCCGCTACCACCACGAGCGCTGGGACGGCAACGGCTACGTGATGGGCCTGGCGGGCGAGAACATCCCGCTCATCGCCAGGATCCTCGCCGTCGCCGACGCCTTCTCCGCCATGACGACGAGCCGCCCATATCGGAAGGCGCTCGCGACCGAGCGCGCCCTCGATGAGCTACGGGCGGTTGGCGGAACCCAGCTCGACGCCTCGCTCGTGGAGGCGTTCGTCACCGGAATCGAACTCGACGCCGACGCCCCGCTGCCCGGCGTCGCCAGGAACAGCACGCTGCTCTGGACCCCGACGACCAGGGCGGCGTGAGGCTCCGGATGCGTCATCACGCGCATCGCCGTGGCGGACGTCGGCGCGCGCCTGGCCACGCTGGGGCCGTTGCGGCCGGCGTGAGCATGGCGCTCGCAATGCTCATGGGCCTGCGGGTCGCGAGCGGCGACCCGGTTCACGGCGCGCCGCTCGTGCCCCTGCCATCACTACCGGTGGCGCTGCCATCCCTACCGGTGACGCTGCCGTCCCTGCCGAACACGATGCTGGCCCTGCCGCTGCCGACTTTGCCCCTCCCGAGCCTGCCGCTGCCCAGCCTGCCGCTGCCAAGTCTGCCGCTGCCGACTCCGAGCTTGCCGCTGCCGACGCCGAGCCTGCCGCTGCCGACTCCGAGCCTGCCGCTGCCGACTCCGAGCCTGCCGCTGCCGACGCCGAGCCTGCCGCTGCCGACTCCGAGCCTGCCGCTGCTGGGCGGCTCTCCTGAGCCCAGCCCGAGCCCGACGCCCGACCAATCCAATACGGCGACCGGGTCCAGCGATCCCGCGGCGGCGTCGTCGGCGAGCCCCGCCGTCGGGGCGGCCGGACCGGGGTTCGTCGGTGACTCGCCGGGACCCGTGGCGTCGGAGGCCCCCTTGCCGTTGCCGGGGCCAGAGGCCGGACCGCTCGACATCGTGATCCCTGGCTTGATCGCCGGGATCCCGCTGGCGGTGCTCGCCCTGGTGGTGATCGCGCAGGTCGTCGGTGGGGCGGCGTGGCTGCCGGTCGTCCGGCGCTGGCTCGACCGCCGTCTGATCCCAGGCCCGGGTCGGCGACTCCCCTAACGAAGCCGCGCAACGCGGCGGACCGGCCTCGCGAGGCGTGTCGGCCGCGGGGGGCGTGTCGGCCTGACCGGACGTGACGGGCTGACGGGACGCGGCGCCCCGAGAACGCCGAGGACGGCGTACGTCGCGATGGCGGCGGCGAACGAGGCGATGACGATCGGCGACCGGAGGAACAGGATGGCCGGCCCGACATCGGGGAACGTCAGCCACAGGCTTCCCGCGATCTCCGCCGGCCGAGGTCGCCAGATGTCGGGTCCGTTCGTGTTGTCGCCGCGGACGACGAATCCCGCGTCGGCCGACCCGGCGACGATCCGGTGGATCACCAGCTCGCCCGCGCCCGGGTAGCCGTCCGGAACGTGATAGGCGACGACGTCGCCGATCCGGTAATCGGAAGCACGCGTGACGACCACCAGTGACCCGGGCTGGATGGCCGGCTCCATGCTCTCGCCGGCGACCACGATCCAGCTCGCGGGACCTCCCAGCGCCGCCGGGCGGAGCGCGACGAACCAGCCGGCGAAGACGACGAGGACGGCGAGGCGGACGATCCGTTGGATCATGGGAGATACGTCACGACCAGTGTCGGCTTGCCGGTGGCGGCTTCGCGCGAGCTGAACGTGAGCGGCGTGCCCAAAGCGATCCCCTCGCTGGCGTCGCCGATCCGCCAGCCCAGGTCGGTCGAGGCACCGGTCACGTACGCCTGCACGTCGCCAGTGGCTGTCCAGGTCACGACGCTGCCGACCACCGTGCCGAGGGTCACGGTCGTCGAAGCGGTTACGCCGGCTACGGCCGGCTGGCTGTTCCAGGTGACGGTCGATTCGACCCAACCAGCTGTTGCCCGGCGAAGGTCGTACGTCCTCGTGGCGAGGGCAGCGACGCTCACCGTGAGCTGCAGCGTCGCGGTCCGGACCAGGGCGTCGGACGGGATCGTCGGAGAGCACGTGCTCAGGTCGAAGCGGACGAACGCCCGCTCGGTGGTCGTCGAGTCGGCATTGATCAGGACCGTCGTCAGCCCACCGAAGTTGCTCGTGGCGAGCGCCTTGTTCACGTAGGTGTCGGCGACCGCGACGAGCGTGCACGTGCGCTGGGCGCCGTAGGTGCGCGTCGCGACCGTCAACGCCGCGTTATCGATGGACATGCTCGCCGCCGCCCCGCTCCCGATCTGGCTGGCCAGGCCCAGGACGACGAGGGCGACTGCCCGAAGCGCCGTTGGGCGCCGAATGCGGTTCACGCTCAGGGTCCCTCGACGACGGCGGACACCGCGGTCACCGCCGTCGATGCCGGCTGTGCGCTGACGGTTACGGTCGCGGTTCCGGTGAACCCGGGCGACGGCAGGCCGACCGAGCCGGAGCCCACGCCGGCAGAGCCATTGACGAGCGTCAGGCGGAGGGTCCCGCCGCCGCACGAAGCATCGATGCCGGAGACCGTCACGGAGGTGATGCGGCCGGCCGTGTCGATGACGTGCTTGAAGACGAAGCCGTCTCCGTCACACGCGAGGACCGGCGCCGTCCCCGCCCCGAGCCGGGCGGCCGCCGCGGTGAGGCTGGCGGCCGCCGCCACCTGGAAGGCGCCGCCGAGGACGAGAACGAGGGGCGCGAGCTGGAGCGGCCGGAGCACGATCGCCTCGGGGTGACGCTCCTGTCTCAGGCCACGACGATGGAGACCTTGAGGACCGCCGACGCGAGGATGTTCGCGCCCGTGAAGTCGAACGTCGTGGGCGCGGCGACCGGCGTTGCCAGCGTGACCGTCACCTCGGCGAGCGACGCGTCGGCCGCGCCGACCAGCGTGACCTTCATCGTCTTGCCGTCGCAGGCCGGCGTCGCGATCCCGTCGATGCTGACGGTCGTGACCCGGTACCCGGCGGCGCTCGCGCTGTAGCTCGTGGCAAACGACGTGGAGACGCCGTCGGTGTCGCACGAGGCGACCGTGCCGGTCCCGGCCCCGAGAGTCGCTGCGGTGACGTTCAAGGATGCCGCGACGGCGAAGACCGTCGCGAAGACCGTCAACCCGGCGATGAGGGCGATGATGAGTCGATTCCGCTGACGCATGTGACGGATCCCCCGGATGGCGAAGGTGCGGTGACAGGTGGCGACACCATGGCGGCGCGTGGCGCACGACGCCATGGCCGACCGGTCACTGCCGCTGCCGTACCAAGGTGGGGCGGCGTTCTCCACGCGGCGGCAAAGGTGGGCGAGCCGAATCAGTCGCGAGCTGCGCCTTCCAGCAGGCGCGCCGCGCCCTCGCGCGCGGCCAGCGCGTAGGCCGTCGTCCGGTGCGCCACGCCGAGCACGATGGCGCCCGCGATCATCGACTGAAGCTCGACAGCGAGAGCGGACGCGTCGCGGTACCGGGCGGTTGTCAGCGCGTCGGCGAAGTAGCGCTGGACCTCGTCGAGGTACGACCGGATGACCTTCACGGCCGGGTGGTCACGGTCCGCGATCTCAGCGGACGCGTTGAGGTACGGACAACCGCGGAAATCGTTCGCGGAGAGCCAGTCGATGAGGGCGGAGAAGAATCGTGGGATCACGTCGTCGGGGGATGTGGCCTCTTCCTCGACCCGCTGACGGACGTCGTCCAGCCAGCGCGTTCGCGAGTCCCTCAGCCAGGCGACGATGAGGTCGTCCTTTGACGGGAAGTGCCGGTAGAACGTCGCCTTGGCGACCTCTGCCTTGCCGATCAGCGCGTCGACGCCGGTCGCCCGCAGGCCGTGCTTCGTGAACAGCTCGGACGCTGTGGCCAGGATCCGCTCACGCGCGGCCGGACGGCCGGACCGGCCGTCCCGTCGCTGGAGCTGCCCGCCCACGAATGCCGCCTGATGGGCACCGAGGACGGCTGCGATCCGACTGGCGCTGTGGAAGCGCACGTCGTAGACGCACACGACGGCGTGGGGCGAGCGGCGGAAGGCGGCGTCGACGGCCGATTCGTATCGGACCAGTTCCTCGACCCCCGGCGTCCCCTCCTGCGCCCACTCCATCTCGCCGATGATCCGGGTCGTGCCGAAGCCGAGGCTCGCGCCGTCCCTGATCGCCCGTCGGAGGTCCCGCATCGCGCGTGACGAACGGAACCGGCCGCCGGCGAGGTAGGAATCGCTCCACGACCGCACCACGAGCTGACCGGAGGTCCGTGCCTGACCCGTATTCGCCGAGCTCGGCAGCCGCTCGAGGAACGCGGTCGGGCTCTCGGTCAGGTACAGGACCCGCGAGCCGTCGCGCAGTCCATCCAGGACGAACGGGCGCATGAGCGACCAGCCCTCGTCGGGCCCGTCGACCAGCGCGCACACATGGCGTGTGTCGCCGAGTGAGAGCCCCCCGAGCTGGACGTCGCCTGCCGGCTGCATCGGTTCTTGCCTTTGTCCCGCGATGGCTTCGACCTGGGGCCGTGCCGAAGGGTAACCCAATCGCCCAGACCGCTCTGTCTCCCCAAGACAGAATCGTCTACGTTGCCTAGAATTGCTTGCATGCACCGCCGGGCGCGCGTTCCATCAGGTCGGGGAATCCCGTGTCCCTGACAGAAGCGCGACCCAGTGCGCGACCCGGCGCGCCGGACCGGACCCGACTCATGACCCTCCTGGAGCGGGCCCTGCCCCAGAGCCGAGACGCCTCGCGCCATGCCCTTGCCACCCGGGCGAAGACCAGCCATATCGGCCGCGACGGGGCGATCTTCCGTCAGGGTGACCGGATGCCCATGGTCCTGCTGCTGGACGGCCACGGGGCGTTCCGCCGGACCACCGCCGATGGGAAGGTCCTCATCGTCGGTGTGGCGAACCCCGGAGCCTTGATCGGCCTCACCAGCATGTCCGGCGTCATCGGCATGGTCGAGATGGTTGCCCTGACCGATGCGGTCGTCGCCACATGGGACGGCGAGGATCTAAGGGACCTCGTCGGGGAGGACCCCGAGCTCGGCCTCGACGTGATCGACAGCCTGTCGCTCTTCCTCGTGATCCTGACCGAGAAGCTCGACGGGTACCTCCACCAGGGCGCGCGCCGGCGGGTCATCCGCGTCCTCGCCCGCCATCGCGAGCTCTTCTTCGCAGAGCCGCCCGTGCTGTCGCGGGCGCACCTCCCCGGTCTCGTCGGCACGAGCCGGGAGATGACCGGGCGGGTCCTGCGGGACCTCGAGCGCGAGGGAGCGATCGCGCGTGTCGGACGGGCGGGACTCCGCCTGCTCGACGCCGACCGCCTCAGTGAGGTCCCTGAAGACGACGAGCCGACGACGCTGAGCGACCGCCGCGGCACCTTCACCTAGCGGATCCGGACCTCAGGCCGGGACCGGTGCCGTCGACTGGCGGACGATCAGGCTCGGGGCGACGACGACGTCGTCCACCGAATCCGGCGCGGTGCCCTCGATCATGTCGAGGATGAGGTTCGCCGAGATCCGGCCCATCTCGACCCCGGACTGGCTGACCGTCGTCAGCGGCGGGATCGTGAACGACGCGATGTCGATGTCGTCGAAGCCGACGATGGACAGCTGGTCGGGGACGACGACGCGGGCCTGGAAGGCGGCCTGCAGGAGACCGATCGCGATCGTGTCGGACGCGGCGAAGACGGCCGTCGGCCGGCCCGGGCGATCGAGGTGGGCGAACAGCTCGCGGCCCAGGCGGTAGCCGGGCTCGGGATCGGGCTGGGTCGTGAAGTAGACGCGGGCACGGTCGCCCGCGCCGTGGCCCCGCATGAACCCTTCGTAGACCGAAGCACGAAGCGGCCCATCCGCCATCCGTTCGTCGGCGACGCAGATGATCGAGCGATGGCCGAGCTCCCAGAGGTGCTCCAGGGCCAGGATCGTGCCGCGCGGGTTGTCGACGTACACCCCCGGCACGCCACGCGGACCGACCCGGTCGCTGACGCCGACGACGTGCTCGTGGTGCGCGGCGAGGTCGTCGAGGGTGGCGTCCCCGCCGGCGATGTCGCCGAGGAGCAGGATGCCATCGGCGTGCGACTGCTCGAACATCGAGCCGTAGATCGCAGCGACATCCGGGCTCCAGTCGACGTGGCCGAGGAACAGCCGGTACCCCCGGGTCCGGGCGACCTCGTTGACGCCCTGCAGGACCTGGATGTGGAACGGGTCGCTGATGTCGCGGATGATCACGCCGAGGAGTGAGCTCCGGCTGCCCCGAAGGGCGCGGGCGAGAAGGTTCGGCTTGTAGCCGAGGTCGGCGGCCGCAGTGAGGATCCGCTCGCGGGTCTCCGGCCGGACGGGGACGCCGGACTCGCGGCCGTTGAGGATGCGCGAGACGGTCGTGATCGAGACGCCGGAGCGCTCAGCGACGTCGCGCAGCGTGATCGTCCCACCACCCGACTTCGCCACTGGCTGCCTCCCGCCCTCTTGACACCGCGGACTATCGTTCCAGTTGCGCGCAAACGTCAAGGCTTATCGTTAAACCGACGATCGGTGAGGCGGATCGCGCCCCTGGAGGAGCGGTGGAGGAGTACCCTCGCTTCGATCTCGCGGGCCGCACCGCGCTCGTCACCGGCGCGGGTCGGGGGCTCGGCCGGGCCATCGCGCTGGCGCTCGCCGATGCAGGCGCGGACGTCGCGCTCGGCCTCCACGACGCGTCGGCCGCTGACACCGCTGCGCCCGAGATCGAGGCCATGGGCCGCCGCGCCCTCCCCGTGCAGATGGACGTCCTCGATCTGGATCAGGTCCGCTCGGCGGTCGAGACCGTCGTCGGCGAGTTCGGCCACCTCGACATCCTCGTCAACAACGCAGGAGTCAGCCCCGAGGACCCGGCCGAGGACGTCACCGAGGCGAACTTCGACCTGACCGTCGGGGTCAACGTCAAAGGCGTCTTCTTCGCCAGCCAGGCCGCGGGGCGGGCGATGATCCGCCAGGGCTTCGGCCGGATCATCAGCCTCAGCTCGCAGGCCGGCTTCGTCGCCCTCCCGACCGAGTCCGTCTACTGCATGACCAAGGCGGCTGTCGCCCACCTCACGAAATGCCTCGCCGTGGAATGGGGCCGCCACGGGATCACCGTCAACGCCGTCGCGCCGACGTTCATCCGGACGCCCGGCACGGCCGACGCCCTCGCCGACCCGGCGTTCGAGGCGGAGGTGCGCGATCGCATCGCCGGCGTCCATCGGATCGGCGAGCCGGTCGACGTCAGCGGCGCCGTCGTGTTCCTCGCGTCGCGGGCCGCCTCGCTGATCACGGGCCACACGCTCCTGATCGACGGCGGCTGGACGGCTCGATGAGTGCCGGCTCGTCCACGGCTGTCGCCGGCCCGGTGACTGAGGCACGGGCCGAGGACGGCGGCGCGGCCGCCGTGCCTCGGACGCCGACGACCGGCTTCCGAGCCGTCTTCGGCCGCGACCTCATCGCCGAGCTGCCGAACTTCGTTCATCGGCCGTACCTCGTCGTGACGATGACCGACCTGTGGCCGCGCTTCGAGCACCTCTTCGACCGCCACCTCGCCGGCGTCCTCGAGGTCTCGACCCTCGACGCCGCCGCGCTCGAGCCACAGGTCGACGGACTGCCCGGGTTCAGCAGCGTCATCGGGCTCGGCGGCGGGCAGGCGCTCGACGTCGCGAAGTTCGTGGCCTGGCAGCGGCATCTGCCGCTGTTCCAGGCTCCGAGCGCACTGACCACCAACGCGGCGTTCGGCCACCGCGCGGCCCTCCGCCGCGATGGCGTGGTCGCGGTGCTCGGCTGGGCGATCCCCGAAGCCGTCTACATCGACCTCGACGTCATCCGCTCGGCGCCCCCGCTGCTCAACCGGAGCGGCGCCGCCGACGTGCTCTGCTACCACACCGCTCATGTCGACTGGAAGCTCGCACACGACTCAGGCAAGGAGGACCGCCGATGGCCCTATGACGAGCGACTCGTGGCCGACGCTCGCGGGCAGCTCGAAACCGTCGTCGACGCGCTCGACGACATCCACGACGTCACCGACGCCGGGATCCGGACGCTGACGCTGGCCCATCGCTGGGGCGGCGCCGCGTTCCACGACGCCGGCTGGAACACCCGCCACATGGACGGCGTCGACCATGCCTTCTTCGAAGGCCTGGAACACCTCACCGGGCGGGCATTCATCCATGGTCAGGCCGTCGGGCTGGGCACGTACCTAGGGGCGGTCCTCCAGGACAACGAACCCGAGCTCGTCCTCGACTGGCTCCATCGCGCCGGCGTAGACATCCGTCCCGAGGCGATGGACATCGACTGGGAGACCGCGGCGACGGCCATGCGCCGGCTTGCCTGGTACGTCCGTCACGCAGATCTGCCGTACACGATCGCCGACGCGCGTCCCGTGACGGATGAGATCGTCGACGCGATCCGCGAGGGCGTGACCGCGAAATTCGGACCGTGGGACCAAGGGCCGACGGGCCCGAGAGGAGGAAATCTGTGATGGATCATCGACCGCGGCGGCCGCGGGGCGCCTCGCTCGGGGCGCTCATCGTCGCCGTCCTGCTGACGTTCGGCGCCTGCTCGAGCGCGGCATCACCATCGACTGGCGGCGGCGCGAGCACCGGCACCGGCAGCAGCCCGGCGGCCGGCAGCCCGGCGGCCGGCGGCAGCACCGGCACGGCTGCGGGGACGAAGCACGTCTCGATCCTGAACAAGGACATGACCGACGACGAGATCAAGGCCGAGATCCAGAAGGAGGGCCAGGTCCTCGTCGCGAACTGGACGTACTCGGCGAACGCCGTCCTGGTCGACCAGTTCCAGAAGTACGTGAAGGCGACCTATGGCGCCGACATCACCCTGACCTACGACGGCAGCCAGGCCCCGAGCGAGTACCTGACGAAGCTCGCGGCGGCGGCCAAGGGCGGCAACCCGGCGCCATATGACGTCATGGCGGTCGAGGAGAACTACTGGGCGGACGGGACGGCGCAGGGCCTCCCGGACAACTACCTGCCATCGGACCTCATCCCGAACCAGAAGCTCGTGCTCGACCAGTTCCAGCACGTCCCCACGTCGATCGCCTTCCAGTCGACCGCGTTCCCGGGCGTCGTGTACAACAAGGCGAAGGCGTCGTTCCTCAAGAGCCTCGAGGACCTCGCCAACCCGGCCCTGAAGGGCAAGTTGACCCTGCCGGCGCCCGGCGACATCACGGCCGGCGGGTTCTTCCTTGGCCTCGCCTCGGAGCTCGGCAAGGACTACAAGAACGCGGACCAGATGAAGGAAGTCGTCGACTGGGCGATGACCCATATCGGTCCGAACGTCGCCAAGTACACATCCGACCAGCCGACGATGCAGCAGCTGTTCGAGACCGGCGCGATCAACGCGTTCTCCTTCTGGAACAGCACGGCGCGGCTGGAGTTCCTGAACGGCAACAAGGACGCGGCCCTGCTCCTGCCGACGACGATCTATCCGGCCAACGGGTACCTCTGGATCCCGAAGAACGCGCCGCACCCCGTGCTGGCGCAGGTCTTCATCAACTGGCGCCTCGACCCGAGCGTCCAGTTCCCGAACGCGTGGCCGATCAACCACGGCCAGTGGAGCGAGCTCAGCGAGGGCTTCCTCGGGCCGAGCTACGTGAACCTCGTCCCGGACTGGTTCAAGGCGGACTACGGCACGTACTACCCGACCCTCGACCAGATCAAGACCAACTTCAAGCAGATCGACTGGACCGCGTACAACGCCTCTGCCAAGGTCTGGCAGGACTACTACGCGTCGAAGATCGGCCAGTAACGGCGGGACGCGTCTGCGGCGCCGGCGCCCGCATCGCGGGCGCCGGCGCCCGGCCGCCCCACTGCGTCGCAAGATGACGGTATGACCGCCGCAACGCCGCCCATCGCCCCCGAGCGAGTCGGACCGCTCGCGCTCCCGCGTCCCCGCCGCGACGACGTGC
>Ga0070707_100001502_pt1 | contig 22741 bp, 23 predicted proteins | sample KBSK5502metaG_FD_65468 | JGI IMG/M metagenome (GOLD analysis project Ga0070707, IMG submission 65468) | Corn, switchgrass and miscanthus rhizosphere microbial communities from Kellogg Biological Station, Michigan, USA - KBS K5-50-2 metaG | ecosystem: Host-associated > Plants > Roots >...
AGCCGAACGCGCCCTACCGGGCGTCCTGGACGACCTCCAGGCCCTCTTCGACGAGCTCGGCCTGGGCGACGAGACGCCAACGGTCCGGATGACGGGCTGCCCGAACGGTTGCGCCCGACCATACGTTGCGGAGATCGGTCTCGTCGGCGACGCGGTGGATCGCTACCAGGTCTGGCTCGGCGGGGACACCGCCGGAACCCGCCTGGCCACAGCCGTTGCGGACCGCGTCCACAAGGCAGACCTGGCCACCCTGCTCCGGCCCCTCCTCGAGCGATACCGCGACGAACGGCACCACGGCGAAGCGCTCGGCGACTTCCTGAGCCGGGCCGAGGTCACGAAGGTGGATTACGTCCCATCGGTGCCGCTGCGTGCGGCCGTTGCCGAACCCGCGGATTGAACCATGTTGTCGCGATGCCGGGTCGATGCCAACGAGCTCGACCGTTTCGATCGGAGTGACTCACAGAATGATCGACTGGATTGAATTGACAGTGCGGGCTGGCGTCCGGCCGCGGCGAGGAGCGACATCGTGAGCCAGGCCGGACCTCTGGCGATCCGATTCGCTCGAAGCCCGGCGGTCTATCGAGTGCTGATCGGGGTGCCGGTGCTCGGGGCGGCTGCAGTCGTTGCCACGATCGCCACGGCGCCGGGGAGCGATCGTGTCGTGCTGGCGGCGGCTGCCCTGGTGGCCGCCGCGGCGGGCCTCTCTGCCACGAGCATCGGGGTCTTCGGCGGTGTCCTGGTGCCCGGGCTTCTTCTGCTCGGCGTTGAGCCACGAGTTGCGGCGCCCCTGTCCCTGGTTCTCCAGGTGATCGTCATCCCTCTCGGTGCGACGAGTCATGCCGCCGTCGGCAACGTCCAACGGTCGATCGTTCTGCCGCTCGTCATCGGCGGTGTATTCGGCAGCGTCACCGGTGCTCTTCTCGCGTCGACGGTGCCATCGGCGGTCACGGCCCGGGTTGTCGCCGCCGTGATCGTCATCGTCGGTTTGATCGTCCTCGCAACGCTGCGCACGGGGTACGCGGCGGGTCACGTCGATCGCGAGCAGGTTCATCCCGGACGCATCGGCGGGATCGGGATGGTCGCGGGCTTCGCCTCGGGCATCTCCGGAGCCGGTTGGGGCCCGATCGGCGTAAAACTTCTCATCCTGTCCCGGATCGATCCCCGGCACGCCATCGGCAGCTCCCTCGTCGGACGGATTGCCATGGCCGTCGCGGCGATCGTCACATACGCAGTCTCCGCTGCGGCCACCGGTGGCGTGACGTTCGAACCGCGGTTGTTCGTGGTCCTCCTCGCCGCCTCCGCCGCGGCGATGATGCCGGGAACGGTGTTGCTCTCCCGCCTCGGACGCGGTCGTGCCTCGGCACTCGTGGCGGTCCTGTCCATCGGCTTGGCGCTGCCCTCCCTGCTCGGTGGCGGTCGGTGATGGGGCACGATCGATCGGGGCGCCGCGGGGGCTCGTCGATGCCGCCTCAGATCGCCCTCGACCCGGTCGACGTCGAGTCGCTCCAGGCCCGCGACATCGTTGCCCATGCCCTCGCGATATTCGGGCGTGACCGGCTCGCGATCGCCTCGTCGTTCGGTGCCGAGGATGTCGTCCTGATCGACCTGCTGGCGTCGCTCGAGCCGCGACCGCGGGTCTTCACGCTCGACACGGGCCGGTTGCCGCAGGAGACCTACGACCTGATGGACCAGGTCCGGCGCCGGTACGGGATCGAGATCGAGGTCTACTTTCCGAACGCCGACAGTGTCGAGGCGATGGTCCGGGCCAAGGGCCTGAACCTGTTCTACGAGTCGATCGAGAGCCGCTCGGAATGCTGCGGCGTCCGAAAGGTAGAGCCCTTCGGACGAGCCCTTGCGACGCTTGACGGCTGGGTCACCGGGCTGCGCCGCGACCAGATCCTGACCCGAGTCGACACCGCCAAGATTGCCCCCGACCCGCGTCATCCCGGCGTCTGGAAGATCGCCCCGCTCGCCGACTGGACGAGCGACCGGGTCTGGGCATACATCCGCGAGCACGACCTGCCGTACAACGCCCTCCACGATCGCGGCTACCCGTCGATCGGGTGCGCGCCGTGCACCCGGGCGGTCGAGCCCGGTGAGGACGAGCGGGCCGGACGTTGGTGGTGGGAGCGGCCGGAGGAACGTGAGTGCGGGATCCATTTCGACGCGCGCTCCGGCCGGATGGTCCGGAACGAGCCACGGAACGTGATCACAGGACCGTTCGACGACAACGTGCCCCCCGGACGTGTGACGTGAACGCGCCCGAAGGCGTCGACATGGCCCCGCGCACGGGCGTCGACGCCTGGCCCGACCCCGCGCCATTCGGCTTCCCGATCATGCTCGACGTTCGCGGCCGCCGGGCGGTCGTCGCGGGCGGCGGCCACGAGCCGGCCGGCAAGGCGGGCTCGCTGGCCGGTCTCGGAGCGAAGGTCGTCGTCTGGGCCGAGGTCCACCGCCAGACCTCCGCGCTCGAGGGCAGCCGCGGGGTCGAGCTCCGGTCGGGTCCGTACGATCCGGCGATCCTCGATGGCGCGCTGCTCGCGATCGTCGGAACGGGCGATCGCGAGCTCGATCACCGCATCGCCACCGACGCCCGCGAGCGGCGGGTCCTCGTCAACACGGTCGACGACGTCCCGTATTGCGACTGGAGCGCGCCCGCGCTCCTGCGACGCGGCGATCTGACGATCTCGGTCGCGTCGGCGGGGATCGCGCCGGCGCTCGCGGTCCGTGTCCGGGATGCGATCGCTGAGCTCATCGGCTGGGAGTACCGCGAGCTGCTGGCCATTCTGGCGACACTCCGGCCGCGGATCATGGCGACTCGCGAGCCGTTCGCCAGCCGTCGCCGGCTGTGGTACGAGCTCGTCGACGGCCCGGCCCTCGACCTGATCCGCGATGGCGATGTCGACGGAGCGCGGGCCCAGCTCGAGCGGGTCGTGGCGGACTGGGAGGGCCGGCGGTGAGCGGGGTGGTCCACCTCGTCGGCGCCGGTCCCGGTGACCCGGAGCTGCTCACCGTTCATGCCCGGCGCCTGCTCGACGCGGCGGACGCGGTCGTCCACGACCGGTTGATCGCGCCCGCCCTGCTCGCGACGATCCGGCCGGGCATCCGGCGATTCGCCGTCGGCAAGGAGGGCGGTGGCCCCTCGACGCGGCAGGGCGACATCACCGACCTGCTGATCCGTCTCGCCCGCGGCGGTGCCGACGTCGTCCGCCTGAAGGGCGGCGACCCGTTCGTATTCGGGCGGGGAGGGGAGGAGGCGATCGCCCTGCTGGCGGCGGGGATTGCCTTCGATGTCGTCCCCGGCGTCTCCGCCGGCATCGCCGGTCCGGCTGCTGCCGGGATCCCGGTCACGCACCGCGGGATCGCCCGGAGCGTCGTCTTCGTGACGGGCGAGACCGACACGACCGCTGGCGGCGAGGCCGTCGACTGGACTGCGATCGCGGCGATCGACACCGTCGTCATCTTCATGGCCGGGCGCAGCGCGGCGAGCGTCGGCGGCCGGCTCATCGACGGCGGTCGCGATGAATCGACACCGGTGGCGGTCATCGTCGATGCGACGCTGCCTTCGCAGGCCGTCCTCCGGCTCGACCTGGGGAGGCTGAGCCGCGAAGGTGTCGGTCGCATCGCGAGTCGGCCGACGATGCTCGTTGTCGGGGACGTGGTCGGACTCGGGGCGGAGCTGGCGGGTCTCGGGTTCGGACCGGATCTCGACCGAGGATCCGAGCGCGTCGACGACGGCCTCACGGTGGTCGCCTGATGACCGGCACACAGACCGCGGGTCGTCACGGCGTGTCGCACCTCGCCGCCCTCGAATCGGAGGCGATCCACATCTTCCGCGAGGCCGCCGCGGTCTTCGAGCGGCCGGCCCTGCTGTTCAGTGGCGGCAAGGATTCGATCGTCCTGCTGCGCCTGGCGGAGAAGGCGTTCCGGCCCGGCCGCTTCCCGTTCCCGATCGTCCACATCGACACCGGCCACAACTTCCCGGAGGCGCTGGCGTTTCGCGACCAACGGGTGGCCCAGCTCGGCGAGCGGCTCATTGTCGCGTCGGTCCAGGCCTCGATCGACCTCGGGCGGGTGGAGGAGGAGCCCGGCCACGACCCCTCTCGCAACCGCCTCCAGACGGTGACGCTTCTCGACGCGATCGCAGAGCACGGCTTCGACGCGCTGTTCGGCGGAGGGCGGCGCGACGAGGAGAAGGCCCGTGCCAAGGAGCGCATATTCAGCCACCGCGATGCGCTCGGCGGTTGGGACCCGCGCAACCAGCGACCGGAGCTGTGGAGCGCCTACAACGGGCGGATCCACAAGGGCGAGCACATGCGGGTCTTCCCGATCAGCAACTGGACCGAGCTCGACGTCTGGCAATACATCGCCGCGGAGGGGCTCGAGGTGCCGTCGATCTACTTCGCCCATGAGCGGACGGTGGTCCGCCGCGACGGGATGTGGCTGGCGGTGTCGGAGGTCGTCCACCCGCGTGACGGCGAGGAGGTCGCGATCCGGGTGGTTCGCTACCGGACGGTGGGGGACATGAGTTGCACCGGTGCCGTCGCGTCCGACGCTGCCACGCTCGACGCCGTCATCGCCGAGGTCGCCGCCGCCCGGATCACGGAGCGCGGCGCCACCCGGGCCGACGACGCCTTCTCCGAGGCGGCCATGGAAGACCGCAAACGCGAGGGCTACTTCTGATGGCCGTCGCCCTCGCGCCCCGATCGCCGCACCGGCCCTACCCGGCGTCGGACCTGCTGCGCTTCTCCACGGCGGGGTCCGTTGACGACGGCAAGAGCACGCTGATCGGGAGGCTCCTCCACGATTCGAAGTGGATCTTCGAGGATCAGTTGGTCGCGCTCGAGCACGCGACCCGCCGGCGCGGCGGCGATGGCCTCGATCTGGCCCTGCTGACCGACGGCCTGCGCGCCGAGCGCGAGCAGGGGATCACGATCGACGTCGCCTACCGCTACTTCCAGACACCCCGCCGCAAGTTCATCGTGGCCGATACGCCGGGCCACATCCAGTACACCCGCAACATGGTTACCGGCTGCTCGACTGCGGATCTGTCGGTCATCCTCGTCGACGCCCGAAGCGGCGTGCTCGAGCAGACCCGGCGCCATATCGTCATTGCCGCCCTGCTCCGTGTCCCACGGCTCGTCGTGGCTATCAACAAGATGGATCTCGTCGGCTTCGACGAGACGGTCTTCCGGTCGATCGCAGACGAGATCGACGGCTTTGCCGGCCGCCTCGGGGTGACAGATGTCACGGCCATTCCGGTCTCGGCGCTGCGCGGCGACAACGTCGTCGAGCGATCGATGGCGATGCCCTGGTTCGATGGGCCGCCGCTCCTCGACTTCCTCGAGTCCGTCCCGCTCGACGCCATCGAGGGCGCAGGACCGCTCCGCCTGCCGATCCAGTGGGTGATCCGGGCCGCTACCGGCAACACCTCGGATTACCGCGCCTACGCTGGCCGGATCGAGGGCGGGCGCGTGCGCCCCGGCGATGCGGTGGTTGCGCTCCCATCGGAGATCGCAACGAGTGTCGCGTCGATCGACACGTATCACGGGCCGCTCGCCGAGGCGTTCGCCCCCCTGTCGGTTGCCGTCCGCCTGACAGACGACGTCGATCTCGGCCGTGGCGGCCTCCTGGCCGCCATCGCCAACGCCCCGCCCGCGACCCGCGAGCTTGATGCACTCGTCTGCTGGCTTGGCGACATCCCACTCGAGGTCGGGCGGCGCTACCGACTTTCCCATACGAGTCGGATGGTTCGGGCGGTGGCGACCGAGGTGGTCGCGCGGCTCGATATCAATACGCTCGAGGGCGACACGGACACCGCGGCCCTTGGATCCAACGACATCGGTCGTATCCGCCTCACCCTCGCCGAGCCGATCTTCGCGGATCGATATCGGTCGAACCGCGCCACCGGCTCGGCGATCCTCATCGACGAGGCGACGAACGCCACGGTCGGAGCGGTCCTCGTCCAGGGCGAGGGAGAGGCCTGGCCAAGCCCGTCGCATGACGGTCCCAACGAGAGGAGGATCTGAATGACCTATGTCATCGCCGAGCCATGCATCGACGTGCTCGACATCTCGTGTGTGTCAGTCTGCCCGGTGGACTGCATTCACTTCGAAGAGGGTGTTGACCGGAAGCTGTTCATCGACCCCAACGAATGCATCGACTGTGGGGCCTGCGAGCCTGAGTGCCCGGTGAACGCGATCTTCCCCGAGGAGTCGCTGCCATCCGAATGGGCCAACTACACGCAAATCGATGCGACGTGGTACGCCGACCGGGCGGCCGCCCGCGCAGCCGTCGGCGCGGCCAAGCCAGGCTAGCCGATTGCCGACAGGGCGGTCATTGAGCGAGGTGCCTCGCGCTGCATCAAGGCCGGGAGGAAGCCTCGACGCGCCCAAGAACTCTTCGCGTAGACGGTGGTACAGTGAGCGAGTCGTTGATGTTCCGATAGATTTGAGTAGGTTCTGTGACACGCTCGGCGTCCCGCGACCCTGATTGGGTAGGCCTCTCCGAGGCAAGCCGCGTGCTCGGCGTCTCGCCCGCCACCCTCCGTCGCTGGAGCGATGCCGGCCGCCTGCGGGTGTTCACGACGCCTGGTGGCCACCGGAGATTCTCCCGGTCGGCCCTCGAGCGACTCCTTCCGGCCGATCGATCGCGGCGCCCGTCGATCGGTGGTGCCGGCCTATCGCCGAGCCGGATCGCACGGACCTACCGGCGGGCCAGCCGGGAGGCGGCGCCCGAGTTGCCGTGGGTTCTGACCCTCAGCGATGAGCAGCGCCTCCTCTTTCGGGAGCGCGGCCACGTCCTGGCTGCCAGCCTCCTCCAGTACCTTGACGCGCCGCAGCCCGAGGCGGCGGCTCACCATCTCCAACAAGCATCTGGCTCGGCCGCCGACTACGGCACCGTCGCGGCGACCCTCGGACTGTCCCTCAGCCAGACCGTCGAGGGCTTCCTCCGCTTTCGCGCCCCGTTCCATCACGAGCTGGCGGTCGCGGCTCGCCGGCGGGGGTTCGATACGGCCGAGACGACGGACCTGCTCGAGACCGCCGAGCGGGCGATGGACCGGCTGTTGGTTGCCACGATGACGGGCCACACCCTGGCCGCTGGCAAGGGCAATCGAGCCCGCCCGATCGCGAAGCGGACCGGCCGGGATCGCGGGACGTGAACGAAACGCCGTCGCGGCCGATCGTCGCGCTCGTGACGCATGCGCGCCGCGTTCCTGCCATCGAGCGTGAGCGGTTCGCCACGGCAGTTCGCCGGGAGTCGGCCGGCCGAGCCTTCATGTTGGAGACCTGCCATCGGGTGGAGGCCTATTTCGGCAATGCGGATGACGCCCAGGGCCTCGCGGCGGCACTCCCGCCTGATGGTCGGGCACTGACCGGCGAGCAGGCGGTCCAGCACGCGATGAGGGTGGCGGTCGGGCGCGATTCGGTGGTCGTCGGCGAGGATCAGATCCTTCATCAGCTTCGAACGTCGGTCGACGCGGCTCGTGCCGCTGGCACGCTCGACCCGGCTCTCGAACGCCTCTTCGCCGTTGCGCTTCAGGCGGGGCGACGGGCCCGGTCGTGGCGCCAGGGGCCGGCGCGTTCGCTCGCAGATGTCGCGCTCGCGTCGATCCAAGGTCAGGCGGGCCCGATCCGGGGCCGTGGCGTGCTTGTCGTCGGAGCCGGCAGGATGGGACGCCTGGCGACACGGGCCGCGGTCGCCGCGGGAGCGTCGGTCGCCATCGCCAACCGATCTCGTGACGGCGCCGAGGCGCTTGCCGCCGCGACTGGCGCTCGGATCGAGACATTCGATCCCGAGGCCCGGATCGGCGGCTTCGCCGGCGTCGTCGTGGCACTCGCGGGACCCTGGCCGATCGGGGTCGCCACGATCGATGCCCTGGCCGCGAGCGCGACCGTCGTGGTCGATCTCTCGGTGCCGGCCGCCGTGCCCGCCGGGCTCGCGGAGGTCCTTGGCCGGCGCCTCATCACGGCAGACGCTCTTGCAGTTTCCGACATCGGCCGTCCGGCGCCGGACGGTTCGACAGCTCGGCTCGACGCGCTCGTCGAGCGCACGACGGGGGAGTTTCTGGCCTGGCTCCAGGGACGCGACGGGCGGTCGGCCGCCGAGGCCCTGACGGAGCGCGCGGATCGCGAGCGCGAGGCCGAGCTCGCGGCGCTCTGGCGGCGGCTTCCGGATCTCGAACCCGAGACACGCGACGCCATCGAGGGGATGACCCGACATCTCGCCGATCGGCTGCTCCGCGAACCGCTCGAGCGCCTTGGTCGGGACGCCGACGGCCATGACGGACGGGCGATCCGGGACATCTTCGCCCTGTGAACGGCCCGGACATCGCGATCGGATCTAGGGGCAGCCCGCTGGCGCTGGCCCAGGCGCGCCTGGTCCTCGAGGCCCTCCACGACGAAGGGCATGCGAGCCGGGTCGTGATCATCGAGACCGAGGGCGACCGCCGAGCGCCGGACACGGCGTGGGGCGAGGGCGCCTTTGTCGCCGCGATCGAGCGGGCGTTGCTCGATGGGGCCGTCGACGTGGCCGTCCACAGCGCGAAGGACGTACCGACCGACCAGGATGCGCGGCTCAGCATCGCCGCCTACCTGCCGCGGGCCGATCCTCGAGACGCCCTCGTCGTCCGAACGGACGCGAAGGAGCGGCGGCTTGCCGAGCTGCCGTCCGGTTGTCGCGTCGGGACGGACAGCCCGCGGCGGACGGGCTTCCTGCTCGCTCGGCGGCCGGACCTCGTCGTACATCCGTTGCACGGCAACGTCGACACGCGCCTGCGCCGGCTCGAAGCGGGTGAGACCGATGCGCTCGTACTCGCCTGCGCCGGACTGGATCGGATGGGGCTCGGTGACCGCATCGCCGAGCGACTCGAGCCCGATATTGTGCCGCCGGCCCCGGGGCAGGGGGCGATCGCGGTCCAGGTCCGAAGCGACGACGGGCGGATGCTCGCGGTGGCCGCAGCCATCGACGATTCGCGCACGCGTCTGGCGGTCGAGGCCGAGCGCGCGTTTCTGAGCACATCAGGCGGAGGCTGCCGGAGCCCGATCGGGGCGCTGGCCACCGTCGTCGGCGACGAGCTCGATCTGCTAGGCGGGTACGCCAGCCCGGACGGCGTCCGGACCGCGATCGCCCGCCGTCGGGGGCCCGTCACGTCGGGGAAGGAACTCGCCCGCGCGCTCGCCGTCGAGCTCGACGCCCGGGCTCGTCTGCGACTGAGCGCGGGCATCGGTGATTGGAACGGCGGACCAGCGAGCGCTCGCCGCGTTCTTGTCACGCGAGCCGCCGAACAGGCAGCCGAGCTTGTGTCAGCCCTACGCGACGCGGGCCTCGATCCGATCCCTGTTCCGGCAATCGCCGTTGAATTCGAGCCGCCGCACGGCAACCTCGACACCGCCGCGGGCCGCCTCCGCAGCTATCGCTGGGTGGTGATCACGAGCGCGAACGGAGCGCGGGCGATCCTCAAGGCTGCGGAGCGCGTTGTGACCGAGCTTGGTGCACCTTCCTGGGCGGCCATCGGACCGGCGACCCGGAGCGTCCTGGAACAGGAGGGCATCGAGGTCGCATTTCAGCCAAGCCGGAGCAGCGGACCCGCGATGGGGGTCGAGCTCCCGGTTGTCGCCGGCGACCGGATCCTCGTCGTTCGCGGCGATCTTGGCGACGAGGAGCTGGCGCTCGCCTTGCGGGCACGGGAGGCCGAGGTCGACGACGTGATCGCCTACCGGACGCGAGAGGCGCCCGAGAGTTCTCGCGCGCTCCTTCGCCGCGCGACAGCGGATGGGCCGATCGCAGCGGTGGCGTTCACCAGCGGCTCGACCGTCCGCGGCCTGGTCTCGCTCGGGCGGGACGAATCGATCGACGTTCAATCGTTCCGCGCGGTCTGCATCGGCCCCGAGACGGCCGACGAGGCCCGTTCGGCCGGGTTCCGGATCCTCGTGGTCGCCGCGACGCCTGATGTGACCGCCCTCGCCGCAGCCACCGAGACCGCGCTCGCCCGCCAGCCGGAGGAGACACCATGACCCTCGACCTTGAAGCACCGCCATCGTCGGCCGCGATCGGGATGGCCGCGGCGCTACCGGCTCGACCCCGCCGGCTCCGACGCACGCCGGCCCTCCGGGCGCTGGTCCGGGAGACACGCCTGCATCCCTCGACGCTGGTCGCCCCGCTCTTCGTCCGCCCCGGCTCAGGCGTGCGCGAGCCGGTTGCCTCGATGCCGGGGGTCGAGCGGGTGTCGGCCGACGTGGCGGCCGAGGAGGCCGTTCGCCTGGCCGAGCTCGGGGTCGGCGGGGTCATCCTCTTTGGCCTACCAGCGTCGAAGGACGCGCTCGGCTCCGAGGCCTCCGACGACGAAGGGATCGTCCAGGACGCGTTCCGGCGAATCCGCGCCCTCGAGCTGCAACTCGTGACGATCGCCGATACCTGCCTCTGCGAGTACACCGACCACGGTCACTGCGGCCCGCTCGCGGCCGACGGATCCGTCGACAACGACGCAGCGCTCGTCCGGCTTGCCGAGACGGCCGTCGCCCAGGCGCGGGCGGGCGCCGACATCGTGGCGCCCAGCGCGATGATGGACGGCCAGGTCGGCGCAATCCGGGCGGCTCTGGACCGCGAGGGCTTCGGCCAGACCGCGATCATGGCCTACGCCTCCAAGCACGCCTCGGCCTTCTACGGCCCCTTCCGCGAGGCCGCCGACAGCGCGCCAGCGTTCGGCGATCGGCGCGGCTATCAGATGGACCCGGCCAATGGCCGCGAGGCGCTGCGCGAGATGGAGCTCGACGTCGCAGAGGGTGCCGACATCCTGCTCGTCAAGCCGGCACTGCCCGCGCTCGACGTCATCGCCGCCGCACGGGCGCGGTTCGATCTGCCGATCGCCGCCTACCAGGTGTCGGGCGAGTTCGCGATGATCGCCGCCGCCGCCGAGCGGGGCTGGCTCGACGGACGCCGGGCGATGACCGAGGCAGTGACTGCGATCGTCCGCGCCGGCGCCGGGATCGTGATCACCTATGCCGCTGCGGACGTCGCGACCTGGCTGCGGGACGAGCGATGAGCGCCGACGAACAGGTCTGGATCCAGGCGCTCGGCCTCGGGCTCGATCCCGCCTGGCGGCGCCGGACCGACGAGGAGCGCCACGACGACGGCTGCCGCTTCGGTGAGGCGGCAGCGGCCGCCGAGATCGAGGGAGTCCGGAGCATCAGCTACTCGTCGATCGGCCTCGAGCCCGGGGTCGACGTTCTGTTCTGGCGGATGGCGCCGAGCGTCGACGCTCTTGAGTCGTCGGCGGCGGCCCTTCTGCGCACGGGACTTGGCCGCTGGCTGACGGTGACCCACTCGCTCATCGGCCGGATCGGCCCATCGCAGTACGTCCGCAAGCCGACTGACCAGGAGCAGTCCCTTTTCAGCGGCGACCGGTCGCGCTATCTCATCGTCTACCCGTTCACGAAGAGCACGGACTGGTACCTGCTCTCGAAGGAGGCCCGCCAGGGCGTCATGAACGAGCACATGCGTGTCGGTCACGAGTACCCGACGATCCGCCAGGCGCTGGCCTACTCGTTCGGGCTCGACTCGCAGGACTTCGTCGTCGCCTACGAGACCGATGATCTCGTCGCCTTCGGGGACCTCGTCCGGGCCCTGCGGGCGACGGAGAGCCGGCGGTCCACGGTCAGCGACACCCCGATCCTGCTCGGAATCCATCGTCCGGTCGACGAGATCCTCAACCTGCTGGGGGCCGGGTGATGGCAGGCACAGTCGTGGGCTCCCGCACGTCCTCGCTCGTGGAGCGGGCCGAGCGGCTGTTCCCGGGCGGAGTCAACAGCCCCGTGCGCGCCTTCCGGTCGGTCGGCCGCCCGCCGCTCGTCCTCGAGCGCGGCGCAGGGCCGTACGTCTGGGACGCCGACGGTCGTCGCTACATCGACCTTGTTGGAGCCTGGGGGCCGGCGATCCTCGGCCACGCCCACCCCAGGGTCATCGACGGGATCGTCGCGGCCTGCGCAAATGGGCTGGCCCTCGGCGCGACCAACCCGCTCGAGATCGAGCTCGGCGAGGCAATCCAAGCGGCCATGCCGTCGATGGAGCGCCTCCGGTTCACCTCGTCGGGCACGGAAGCGGTGATGAGCGCCCTCCGGGTCGCTCGCGCGGCGACCGGTCGGGATCTCGTCGTGAAGTTCGCGGGCGCCTATCACGGGCACTCGGACGGCCTTCTCGTCGATGCCGGCTCCGGCGTTGCCACCCTGGCGATCGCGGGCAGCGCCGGCGTGCCCGAGGCGGTTGCCGCCACGGCGATCGTGCTGCCATACAACGACCCGGCCGCGGTGACCCGGGCCTTCGCCGACCATGCCGACCGGATCGCGGCGGTGATCGTCGAACCGGTCGTCGCGAACGCGGGCGTCATCGCGCCGGCGCCGGGATTCCTCCAGCACCTTCGCGAGACGACCCAGTCCGACGGCGCCCTGCTCGTGTTCGACGAGGTCATCACGGCGTTCCGGCTCGGGCTCGGCGGCGCGCAAGCGCGCTTCGAGGTCACGCCGGACCTGACCACCCTCGGCAAGATCATCGGTGGCGGGATGCCGATCGGTGCATACGGTGGCCGCGCCGACATCATGGACCTCGTCGCGCCAGCCGGTCCGGTCTACCAGGCGGGCACGCTGTCGGGTCATCCGCTGTCGATGGCAGCCGGGATCGCCACCCTTGAGGAGCTGATGCCCGATCGCTACGTCGCTCTTGAGGACACCGTCTCCGAGCTGGCCGCCGGCCTGGCCGATGCCGCGGCGGCCGCGGGGTGCCCGGTCGCGATCGCTCGAGTGGGGTCCCTCCTGACGGTCTTCTTCCGGCCGACCGTGCCGACCGTGCCGACCAACGCCGCCGAAGCTCTCTCCGCGGACCGCCCCGCGTACGCTCGGTTCTTCGGCTCGATGCTGGACCAGGGCGTCTTCCTTCCGCCCTCGCAATTCGAGGCCTGGTTCCCGTCGATGGCCCACGGCCGGGCCGAGGTCGCCGCGGTGATCGCAGCCGCCCGGATCGCATTCGAGGAGAGCGCCGCGTGAACGATCGCTTCGTGCGTGCCTGCCGGCGCGAGCCGGTCGATGCCACGCCGGTCTGGTTCATGCGCCAGGCAGGCCGATCGTTCGCCGCCTACCGGAAGCTCCGCGAGCGTCATGGGATCCTGGAACTCGCCAAGACCCCCGACCTGTGCGCCGAGGTCACCCTGATGCCGGTCCGCGAGCTCGGCGTCGACGCGGCCGTCCTGTTTGCCGACATCATGCTGCCGCTCGAGCCCATGGGCGTCGGTCTCCGGATCGAGCCCGAGATCGGGCCGATCATCGACCGTCCGATCCGGTCTGCCGCGGACGTCGCCGCCCTCCGAGCGTTTGACCCCGCCGAGGTCTCGTTCAGCATGGACGCCATCCGCCTGGTCAGTCGTGAGCTCAACGGAAGGGCCGGCATCATCGGCTTCTCGGGCGCGCCGTTCACGCTTGCCTGCTATCTCATCGAGGGCCGCCCGTCGCGGGACTTCGCCACAGCCAAGGCCTTCATGTACCGCGAGCCGGCGGCCTGGCACGACCTGATGGCGCGGCTGGCGACGATGGTCGTCGTCTACCTCCGCGCCCAGGTCGAAGCCGGCGCCGACGTCGTCCAGCTGTTCGACAGTTGGGTCGGTGGCCTCGGCCCGGCCGACTACCGGGAGTTCGTCCAGCCCCACGTCCGGCGGATCTTCGCGGGGCTCGGCGGTGTGCCGACGATCCACTTCGGGACCGGCACGGCGGCTCTGCTCGAGTTGCTGGCCGAGGCCGGCGGCGATGTCATCGGGCTCGACCACCGCGTCTCCCTCGCCGATGCCTGGGCGCGGGTCGGTCATGACCGCGGCGTCCAGGGCAACCTCGACTCGGCGCGGTTGCTCGCGGGGTGGGAGGCGACGCGGGCGGGCGCTCTGGCGGTCCTCGACGAGGCTGCCGGTCGGCCCGGACACGTATTCAACCTCGGCCACGGCGTGCTGCCCGGGACCGACACGGACCTGCTGCGGCGGCTCGTCGGCCTGATCCACGAGCAGACCGCCCAGGCCAAGACGGTCGTCGAGGTGGTCGCGTGACCCGGTCCGAGCGCGAGGCCGTCCTGCTCATGACCTATGGCTCGCCGGCCTCGCTGGAGCGCGAGGACATCCGCGAGTACCTGGGTCGGGTCCGCGGCGGGCGGGAGCCAGATCCGGAGCTTGTCGACGAGTTCACCCGCCGCTACCGGCTCATCGGCGGCTCGCCGCTGGTCGACATCACCCGCGCCCAGGCCGCCGCCCTCGCTGAGGTCGTCGGTTGGCCGGTTCAGGTCGGCATGCGCTTCTCCGAACCGTCGATCGTGGCGGGGCTGAAGGCGCTCGCAGAGGCCGGGGTCTCGAGGGTCGCGGCGATCATCCTCTCTCCGCAGTATTCGCCGCTTCTGATGAGCGGCTACGCTCGCGCGATCGATGAGGCGCTGACAACGCTCGGCGATGGGGCGCCGGACGTCTCCGTCGCGGGTGCCTGGCACGAGGAACCGGCGTTCGTCGACGCGCTCGCGCGCCGCGTCGTCGAGGCGCTCGCCGCGCTGCTACCCGCCGACCAGGGGTCGGTCCACGTCCTGATGACCGCGCACAGCCTGCCGAAGCGCGTGGCCGATCAGGAGCCGAACTACCTCGCCGAGCTCCGGGCGACCGCCGAGGCGGTGGCGGTGAAGGCCGGGCTGGCGGATCACGCCTGGACGTTCTGTTGGCAAAGTGCCGGTCACGAGCCCGGCGAATGGATGAAGCCTGATTTCGCCGACTTGATGCCCGAGATCGCTGCCTCAGGCGGGCGCTTCGTGCTGGTCGTCCCGGTGCAATTCCTCGCCGACCACCTCGAGATCCTCTACGACATCGACGTCGGGGCTCGAGAGCAAGCCGAGAAGCACGACCTGGCGTTCGCCCGAATCGCCTCGCTCAATGCGCATCCGGACCTCATCGAAGGGCTGGCCTCCGTCGCTCGACAAACGCTGAAGACGGGGCTCCCAGCCGCGATAGGTTAGCGATCCTCAGACGCGGCCAGGCGTGCCTTCGCCGGCGCCATCTGCGTTCAAATTCGCGTTCAGCACCCGACCAGCAAATTAGGCGCGCAGAACTCGCCCGCTCAGAGCATGTCTAGGCTCGATTGAGCGGCCGGACCCTGGAGAAATCCGCCGCCGAGTCGTCGTCGTATCGCATCGCGTACAGGCGGGAATCGCAAGGAGGTCGGCGATGAGTGGTCGGAGATCGCTGGGAGTCAAGGCAGTCGTTGTATTCGTCGGGCTGCTCATGGTTGCCAGTCCCGTCGCCGCGGCCTCGGGCGCGGCGGTCAAGATCGGTGAGGCGAACGAGAGGTACTTCTTCGCGCCCACCACCGCGTTCGTCAACGTCGGAGGTACGGTGACCTGGACGAATGGGACCGACGCATTGCACACGGTCACCTCAGACACCGGTAGCGAGCTCAACTCCCCGACGATCGCCGCCGCCAAGACGTTCACGCACACGTTCGCAACGACCGGCACATTCGCATATCACTGCACCATCCATCCGTATGCGGTGGGCAAGGTCGTCGTCCTCGCCGCAGGCGCGACCTTGCCGGCGACAGACACCAGTCCCGTCGCCGGCACGAGCACGGGCGATGGCTCGATCGGCCTCGTCATCGTTGTCCTGGCCGGCCTCGCCGGGGCAGGCCTTGTGCTCCGGCGCCTCCGGCAGAACGCGTGATGCGCGCCAGCCCCGTTGCTAACGCGCCCGCACGTTCGATCTGAAGCGGAATAGGCGAGGACACGGGACAGGGTCGCCTGATCAGCATCCCTCGCCATGTTGCGCGGGTAGGAGTGAGGTCGAAACCGCAACATCTGGTGGTTCAGCGGAGGCTTGAACCTGGGTTCTGTCGTGTGGCGCCCACGCCCAATCGGTTGGCGTACTGTGACGGGATGGCGATCCTGGATCTGCTCCTCGTCGCGGCGTGGCTCGGCCTGGTCGTGGCGGTCCCTTCGGCAGTCCACTACAGAAGGACGGGCCAGCCGCCGATCCGGCGACCCGTCCGTCCGGGTGGACCGGCCCGGTGGGCAGGAGTGTTCACGGCCGTCGGCATAGCCCTCGCCGTCGCGGCGCCAGTCGCCGAGCTCGCGGGGTTCCCGCGCTTCACGCCGCTCGACGGGTCGCCGATCAGATGGATCGGCGTCGCTCTCGTTGTCGGCGGCGTCATCACCACGCTCGCAGCGCAAGCCGCGATGGGTGCGTCATGGCGAGGGGACGTCGATCCTGATGCCCGCACCGCGCTGATCACCAGCGGCCCATTTCGGCTCGTCCGCAACCCGATCCTGACGAGTGGCACCGTCGTCCAGGTCGGCCTGGCGCTCGTCGTTCCAAACGTCGTGTCGGCCGCGATGCTGATCTCGTTCTTCGCGGCGATCGAAATCCAAGTTCGGCTCGTCGAGGAGCCGTATCTGCTTCGCGTTCACAGCGACGCCTACCGCGCGTACGCGGCTCGCACGGGACGGTTCCTCCCTGGCGTAGGCAAGCTGCGATCGCCCTGATCGTGCAGCCTCCTTGGAGGAAGCATGCCTGCACGGCTCATACCCCAGGACGTGTGGTTCGGGCTTACAGAGCGCGACATCGTAGGGATGGCTTTCGAGGAAGGATTCGAACCCTCGATCTCGTGATCCGGAGTCACGCGCCGGATTCACGTCGCGAGCCAATCCGTAAGCCCTCCAGGACAGCGATGTCTGTCCGATTCCGCGATGAGTCAAGCGCACATCCCGGCACGAGTTGGGCGCCTATCGTAAATCTCGCAAAGCGTCAAACGCCATCGGGCCAACCGACCCGTTTCGCCATTCGCCGTATAGTCGCGACCATGGCGAGCGCACGACGCCTCCTGAGTTTCGTTGCGATGACGTCGGTCGCACTCGTCGTCGCCCACAACTTCGTCTTCCTGCTGGCGTATGGAGCTGGATTCGACGAGGCGCTCGCCCACACCGGGCACGATGGGACATGGGGGACGGCCGTCGCGGTTGTCCTCGCAGCCGCGTTGGGCCTGCTCGGTCTCGGAGCGTGGCGGTTGTATCGGCTCGGGGTCGTCGCCCGCTCACTAACCGCGACGGAGGGGAGGCTTCGCCCGGAGCCGAAGGCCTTTGCCCGGCAGCTGGTGGGCCTCTGGCTCCGCCTGGCGGGCGCAACGACCCTCCTCTTCGTGGTTCAGGAAAACCTCGAGCATCAGCATGCCGGCTTGGAACTGCCGGGGCTCTCCGTCCTGGGGTCTGCAGAGTACCCGGACGCGACGTTCGTCATCGCGGCAATCGCCTTGGCGGTGGCCTTCGTCGTCAGTCTGTTCCGGTGGCGCCGCGACGTCCTCGTCGCGCGGATCACCGCGGCCCGCGGGCCACGGTTCCGGGCCCGGCCGACGATACAGACTCGACGGGCCATCTGGGTCGAGCCCCGTCACGCCTCGATCGTCGTTCATCAGTTCTCCGGGCGGGCGCCGCCGCAGCTCAGCACCGTCTAGGGCCGCACCCCGGCAGGACCCGCATCGCCCTCGATCTGGGCGGTGCGCCGAGGCCGTTCTGCGTCCCTCCCAGACCTGGCTGCGCATGCGTTGCCACCTGTCTCCTGGAGGCTGACCGTGTTTCTCATTCGACCTCGCCGTATCGGCGTCGCGGTTGCCGCGGCGACCGTCCTCTCCGTTGCCGTCGTCGGCACGATCCAGGCCCACGTCCTCAAGGACTTTGGCCCGTACAGGGTGGCCCTCGGCTGGTCCGTCGAGCCGACGTACGTCGGCCAGGTCAACGCCGTCCAGGTCGTTGTCAAGGACAAGGCGGGCAAGGCCGTGACGGACCTTGCCGACGGCGATCTCAAGGTCGTCGTCAGCATCGGCGGCCAGGACTCCGCGGCCCTTTCACTTGACAACAAGTTCGACGAGGACACGGGCCTTGGGATCGCCGGCGACTACGAGGCTCCGATCTCGCCGACGACGCCGGGTGACTACACCTTCCATCTGACGGGCACGATCCACGGCCAGGCCGTGGACGAGACCGCCACATCGAGTGACTCGACATTCAACTCGGCGGTCGAGGCAACAGACATCCAGTTCCCGAACAAGCTGCCATCGCTGACCGCGATCACGACCAGCCTCGATCGGATCAACGCGCGGCTGGCGGCGAGCCCATCGCCGGCTGCTTCGGCCGTGGCCCCGGCCCCGAGCGCCGACACCGGTCTTGCGGACGCCGTCGCAGCAGCTCAGACCACCGCCTCGCAAGCCCGGGACGCGGCGTCAAGTGCCCTCCTCGTCGGACTCCTGGTCGGCGCCCTGGGCGCGATCCTCGGGGGTGCCGCCCTGCTTCTCGTCCGTCGAACTCGACGGGCCTGAGAGGGATGTTCCGGTCGCGGGCCGGCCTGGGCGTCAGCGCAACCGGCCTCGCGCTGGTCGCCCTGCTCGCCCTGGCCGGTCCGGCCGGCGCCCACTCGCTCCCGCAATCCTCGAGCCCGAGCGCGGGTGCGACGCTGTCGACGCCGCCCGAGAGGGTAACGATCACGTTCGGCGAGCGACCGGATCCCAAGCTCTCGTCGATCAACGTCCTCGACTCGAGCGGTGCCCCCGTCACGGCCGGCCCAACGACCGCCTCGATCGGCGATCCACTAACCCTCGAGGTGCCCCTCAAGCCGCTGACCGGCGGTGTGTACACGGTGGCTTGGCGGACGGTGTCCGCGGTGGACGGCCACCGGGCGACGGGCTCATTCGCGTTCGGCCTGGGGACGACGCCCTCCGCGTCCGGCATTGGTTCGAATCCGGCCGGGGTCGAGACGAGCACAGCGGGGCCATCGCTGGCCGCGATCGTCGGCCGCTGGCTGCTCTATCTCGGCTTGGTCGGGCTGCTCGGCGCGAGCTTCTTCGGAGCGATCGTTGCTCGGGTTCCGTCACCGGTCACCGGCCGCCTCCTGCCGAGCGCGTGGGTGCTCGCAGCCATCGGGACCGCAGCAGTCGTCGCAGACGAGGTCGCTGAAGCGGGGGTGGACATCGGTCAGATCTTCGGGACGTCCTTCGGGCCGGCAATCGTCGAACGCATCGTGCCCCTCGCCATCGCGGGCCTCGCGGTCTTCCTCGGCACGCGCTCCACGGCCATGTCCCGGGTCGCTCTGACGGTCGTGGTACTCGCCGCAACCGGCGCCCTGCTCGCGGACGTCCTCTCGAGCCACGCCGCGGCCGGCCAGAACCCTGCCCGCGACGTCGTCATCCAGGCGCTCCATGTGGTTGCTGTCGGTCTATGGATGGGCGGACTCGTCGGCCTCCTCCTGACGGTCCGCCGCGCGAGTCCAGATGCGTCGACGGCCCGGACGGCGAAACGGTTCTCATGGGTCGCCACCGTCGGAATCTTCATCGTCGCCGCCACCGGCGTACTTCGGGCGATCAGCGAGCTCGGGACGATCGGCGCGCTCTTCGCGAGTGATTTCGGTCGGCTTCTGATCGCAAAGACCGCGCTGCTCGGGATCCTGGCCGTGCTCGGCGCGGTCAACCACTTCCGCAACGTGCCTGCTGCCGGCCGCGTCCTGTCAGGACTGCGGCGGGTCGGCTCGGTCGAGATCCTCGTGGGCGGGACGGTCGTCCTGCTGGCCGCCACCCTCGTCAACGTTGCGCCGCCCGCGTCGGTCGCAGCCGCCGGCTCGACGGCCCCACCGAGCCCGGCGCCGACGCCGCTTGTCGCCACAGGCAGCGATTTCGGAACGTCCGTCCGGGTCAATCTCGAGATCTCGCCCGGTCTGACCGGCTTCAACACGTTCAAGGCGACCGTGACCGATTACGACACCGGCGCACCGGTCGCCGCCGACGGCCTGACGCTACGTTTCGCGATCCCGGCTCGCTCTGATGTCGGTGGCTCGCGCCTCGACCTGGCGCCTGCCGGCAGCGGCATCTTCAGCGCGACGGGTGGCAACCTGTCACTCGATGGCGCGTGGCAGATCACGGCCGTGGTGGCGCGGGGCACGTCCGGGGTCGAGGTCCCCTTGACGGTGCTGGCTCAGGCAACGCGCCAGCAGGTCGACGTGAACCGCGTGGCTGGCATCCCGACGATCTACACCGTCCACCTGCCGGCCGGTCGAACGGTCCAGGTCTATCTCGATCCCGACAAGTCCGGCCAGAACGACTTCCATGTGACCTTCTTCGACGCCGCGGGCACCGAACTTCCGGCAACGAACATCGGCGTGACGGTCGCGACCGGCGCGGCCGCGCCGCGACAGCTGAGCGTCCGGACGCTCGAGCCCGGCCACGTCGTCGCGACCGTGACGGTCCAGGCCGTGCCGCAGGTGTTCTCCATCGTCGGAACGGCGCCCACCGGCGACGAACTTAAGGCCGCGCTGACCATCACGCCAGGTTCGTGACTGCGGTGAGGCAACCCTGCGATCCCGATGCCCGCACCGATGCCATTCCGACGACCCCAAACGTGAGGCTCAGATGATCAGATCCCTTCCACGACCCCTTGTCACGGTGCTGATCGCCGTGATCTTCGTCGCCTGCGGCCCGCTCGCGCCGCCCAGCAGCGCGGCCCCGTCCGCACCCGCCGCTTCCGGCATCCGGCCCTCCTCACCGGCGGTCGTCGCGATCGTCCAGCCCGCCTCCGGCGCGACCGTGACCGGGACGACCGTCCACGTCGTGCTGTCGCTGACCGGCGCCCAGATCGTGAGCGCGACGACGACGAACATCCGGCCCGACCAAGGCCACGTCCACCTGTATGTCGACAACGTTCTCGTATCGATGAATTACGGCATCGAGCAGGACCTGCCGGTCCACGCCGGGACCTACGTTCTGAAGGCCGAGTTCGTCGCGGCCGACCACGCCCCGTTCAACCCGCGGGTCTGGTCCCGGGAGGTCTTCTTCACCGTCAAATGAGACCCCGAGCGGCGCTTCTCACCCTCTTGGCCGGCCTTGGCGTCACCGCGGTCGCACAGCTGGTCGCCCCGCTGGGCTCGCCGCCGCTGTACGACGGTGTCGTCGTTCAGGATCCGTATCGGTATCTCGTGCCTGGGCCAACGCAGGTCGGCTCGCCCACGTCCTTCACAGCATCCCTGGCGATCGCAGGATCCACGAGCCCGCAGTTCGTCGGGGCCACGACCGAGAGCCCGCCCCAGGCGCAGCTGATCGCCCAACCGGGCGCCTTCGTCCTCCCTGCGGGCACCACGGCGATGACGGTGTCGATCGAACCCGTCGCTGCGCCGGCGTCGCCATCGACCGGCCCGATCGTCGGCAACGTCTATCGATTCAGGGTCCTTGACCAGGCCGGCGCGACTGTCGCGATCAACCCGTCCACATTGCCGACGCTGCTCCTGCGCGCGCCCGAGGGCGTGACGGACGCCGTGATCGCCCGCTTCTCGGATCGTGCCTGGCACGAGCTGCCGACCGAGCCGTCGGGTCAACCTGGCATCGCCATCTCGAACGTCGACGCGCTCGGAGACTTCGCGTTGATTGCGCTCCCGACGCCGGGTGTCTTCGGCCTCGATCCGAGGCTCCTGAGCGTGGCGGCCGCGGCGGCCGTGCTTTCGGCAGTCGTCCTGGGCATCTTGATGTCGAGACGCCAGCGCCGACACACCGAAGGTCGCGGCGCGCCGGCTCAGCGTCGCGGCGCGCCGTCAAAGCGTCGGAGCAAACGTCGGCACCGAGGTGGTCCGCGATGAGCACAACGGATCAATGACTCGAACCCGACGACCCCCCGATCAAGGAGGCACCATGTCTGGCCGTCAGCCCCGCCGAAGCCTTGGTCCGCTGCTCGCAGCCGCCGCGCTTGTCGTTGTCACGGCGTGCGCCCCGCCCGCCCACCTGCAGTCGACGTCTTCTCCCGCCTCGGCCGGAGACATCCGGATCGGCGCCGTCTTTCCAATCGACGGAAACGCCGCGGGCCTCGCGAGGGAGGAGCTCGCGGGCGTCCAAGCGGCAGCCGACTTCGTCAACTCCGATGGCGGCATCGCTGGGCGGCGGATCGACCTCGTTGTGCGTGACCTCGAATCGGGCAGCGATGCGCCGGCGGTCATGGCCGCCCTGGAGGCGGACGGCGCGACCGTCGTCGTCGGCGCCTACGCGTCGGCGCTGTCGATCCCGGCCAGCCAGGCGGCGAGCGACGCCGGTCTCGTGTACTGGGAAGCGGGAGCGGTGGCCGATCGGCTGACCGGGCGTGGCCTGCCGCTCGTCTTCCGCGTCGGCGCGAGCGGCACGAACCTCGGGTCGAACTCGGCGGCCTTTGCCGCGACCCAGCTCGCGCCGCAGCTCACGAAGACGCCCGCCCAGATGCGCGTCGCGATCGTTGCGGCGAATGACGATTACGCACAATCCGTGGCCGACGCTGCGGCCGCGACGGCCGCTGTCGACGGGACTCCCGTCATCGCCCGCGCCACATATGACCTGACGATGCCGGACTTCCCCGCCGTCATGACCCAACTCCGCGATGCCCGGCCCGACGTCGTCATCCTCGCCTCCCACATCCCCGACGGCGTCGCGTTCCGGCGCGCGATGCTTGCGTCGAACCTGCACGTCGGCGCGCTCATCGGCTCGACGATGGCCGAGTGCGACCCGGACTTCGCGGGCGACCTCGGGCGGGACGCGATCGGCGTCTTCGCATCGGATCGCCCGACCGGCGGCTTTCAGCCGACCGCCCTCGATCCGGCGGCGCGAGCGCTCTACGACCGGTTCGCCACCGCATCTGCGGCGCGGGGACATGGGTCGCTGAGGTCCGGCGAGTACGGTTCATCAGCCCCCGC
>Ga0070707_100001504_pt1 | contig 22724 bp, 23 predicted proteins | sample KBSK5502metaG_FD_65468 | JGI IMG/M metagenome (GOLD analysis project Ga0070707, IMG submission 65468) | Corn, switchgrass and miscanthus rhizosphere microbial communities from Kellogg Biological Station, Michigan, USA - KBS K5-50-2 metaG | ecosystem: Host-associated > Plants > Roots >...
GAGCTGGACCATCTGGGTGCCGATCGCGGTTGCCACTCTGCTGGCCTTCTTTCCGCGCAACGCCGTCGGTGCGATCAAGGGCACCGGATTGCTGGCCTCGATCGCGACCTTTGCGATCTCACTCGCCATCCTGATGCAGTTTCAGGATGGCGTAGCCGGCTTTCAGCTCGTCGAATCACACTCCTGGATTCCGCAGTGGGGAGTCCGCTACGCCGTCGGCATCGACGGCATCTCGCTGTGGCTCGTCCTTCTGACGACGCTTCTGACGCCGGTAGTTTTCCTCTCGTCGTGGAACGCCATCCACAAACATCCGAAGGAATATGTCATCGCGTTTCTGATCATGGAAGCGGCGATGATCGGCGTGTTTGTCGCGACCGACCTGCTGCTGTTCTATGTGTTCTTCGAGCTGACGCTGCTGCCGATGTATCTGGTCATCGGCGTGTGGGGCGGCGCGAATCGCATTTACGCCGCCATCAAGTTTTTCCTCTTCACCATCGCCGGGTCGCTGTTGATGCTTCTCGGCATCATCTATCTCGCCTTTCTGCAATATCACCACCTGGGGCACCCCGATTTTTCCATTGTCGATCTGTACGACATCAGCATTCCGATGCGCACGCAGTCGATTCTCTTCGGCGCCTTCGCGCTGGCGTTCGCGATCAAAGTCCCTCTCTTTCCGCTGCATACGTGGCTTCCGGACGCCCACGTCGAAGCGCCCACCGGCGGATCGATCATCCTCGCGGGCGTGATGCTGAAGATGGGGACGTACGGCTTTCTCCGATTTTGTCTGCCGCTCTTTCCGGACGCCACGGCAAAATACGCGGGGCTGATGATCGTGCTCGCAGTCATCGGCGTGATCTACGGCGCGCTGGTGGCGTGGGTGCAGCCCGACATGAAAAAACTCGTGGCCTACTCGTCGGTCTCGCATCTCGGTTTTTGCGTGCTCGGAATCTACGCTCTGAACCAGACCGCCATCGAAGGCTCGATCCTGCAGATGGTCAACCATGGGCTGTCGACCGGCGCGCTCTTCCTTTTGGTCGGCGTGGTCTACGAGCGGCGCCACACGCGCATGCTGGCGGACTACGGCGGCATCGCCGCAACCATGCCTCTGTTCGCCACATTCTTTGTGATCGCCGTGCTTTCCTCTGTCGGCCTGCCCGGGCTGAATGGCTTCGTAGGCGAATTCCTGATCCTGGCCGGATCGTTCAAGACCCATCCAACAGCAGCCGTGATCGCCACCACCGGCGTGATCCTGGCGGCGATCTATCTGCTGTGGCTCGTGCAGCGAGTGTTCTTCGGGCCGATCACGAATGAAGAAAACCGGCACATTCCCGACATCGCGTGGAATGAAGTGGCCGCCATGGTGCCGCTGATCATCCTGATGGTCTGGATCGGCCTCTATCCGAATATGTTCCTGCGCAAGATGTCGCCGAGCGTGCAGCAGCTCCTCACGACGGTGCAGCGCGGCGGCGAGCGGGGGCAGACGATGGTGGCGCAGCGTCACGTCATCCTGAGCCGCGAAGACGGCGAAGGATCTCATCGACAGAGATCCTTCGCTTCGCTCAGGATGACGAAAGGGAAGCAATGAACCCGCTCATCGAGCCCGGCTGGCTGAACGCAATCCTTCCCGAGGTGATCCTGTGCGTCGGGGGGATGGTGTTGATGCTGCTGGCCGCATTCGCGCCGAAGCTCAGCGAGATCACGGCGCCGGTGGCTCTGATCGTACTCATTGTCACGGCGTGGTCGGAGCGCCTCGTGCGCGGCGGCACCTTCTTCGGCGGAACGTACGAGATCAGCGGCATCACGCGGATCTTCGACATCACGTTCCTTCTGGCGGCCATGCTCGCGACGCTCTTTGCGCGCGAGTACCTCGAGCGCGAAAGAATCGAGAGCGGCGAGTTCTACGCCCTGCTCATGTGGGCCACGGTCGGCATGATGATGATGGCCAAGGGCCTCGACCTCCTGATCGTGATCCTCGGCCTGGAGACGCTGTCGATCTGCATCTTCGTGCTGGTCGGATATCACCGGCGGATCCCGGTGTCGAACGAGGCCAGCGTCAAATATTTTCTGATGGGCGCGTTCGCGACCGGATTCATCCTCTACGGCACGGCGCTCTTCTACGGCGCGACCCGATCGACGAATTTCGCTGAGATGTCGCGCGTGTTTGCGACGGCCAACCCGAGCGATCCGATGCTGACCATCGCTTTCGTTCTGCTGATGTCGGGCTTCGGATTCAAGCTGGCGGTCGCACCTTTCCACGGATGGGCGCCGGACGTCTACCAGGGCGCGCCGACGCCGGTCGCGGGCTGGCTGTCGGTGGCGCCGAAAGCTGCCACGCTGATCGCGGTCATCCGGCTTCTCGCTGCAATGAGTCCGCTGCTGCAACATGCGGTCTGGCTGAAGATGATCGCGGCGCTGTCGATCTTGTCGATGGTCATCGGCAACGCAGTGGCCATCGCGCAGCGCGATCTCAAACGCATGCTGGCCTACTCCGGGATCGCGCACGTGGGATACATGCTGATCGCGCTGCTGAGCATTCGCGATGAAGCGGTGGCCGCGATCGCCGTCTACACCATCACGTATGCGCTCATGAACATCGGCGCGTTCGGCGTGGTGTCGATGCTCGCCAAGAATCAGAACGATCCTCAGACGCTCGACGACATTGCGGGGCTCGGATTCCGGCGTCCGTTCTACGGCCTGGCGCTGACCGTCTGCATGTTCTCGCTCTCCGGCCTGCCGCCGACCGCCGGCTTCATCGCGAAGTTTTACATCTTCAAAACCGCGGTCGATTCCGGGCATGTCATCATTGCCTTGATCGGCATCCTGACGAGCATCGTCTCGGTCTATTACTATCTCCGGGTGGTTTACTACCTCTACATGAAGGAAGCGCCGGAGGGCGAAGCGGTGGCGGTAGGCGGTGTTTTCGCGACCGGCGCGCTGGCCATTTCAATCATCGGCATCTTCGTCATCGGGCTCTTCCCCACGCCCCTGTTCGAAATGGCGGGAGCGGCGGCGCGGGCCCTCATCCCGTATCCATGAGCTCCAATCGTCTCAGCAGCGATCGCGATGTCATTTCGGAGCTGACCACCGGCCGTCTCTCGGTCTATCTTCGCTGCCTGACTTATCTCGAGTCGATCGGTAAGGAGACGGTTTCATCGGCGGAGATGGCCGATCGTTTTCATCTCAATTCGGCGCAGATCCGCAAAGACCTCGCCTGCTTCGGCGAATTCGGGACGCGCGGCGTGGGCTACAACGTTTCGCGACTGAAGGAACATCTCGTCCGCGAGCTGGGCATCGATCGCCGGCGCAACGTCATCATCATCGGCGCCGGAAACCTCGGCATGGCGCTGGCCGACTATCGCGGCTTCAACGACAGCGGATTCCGGATCGCCGCGCTCATCGACGTCGATCCGGCGAAGATCGGCCGCGCGTCGCGAACGGGAATTCCCGTGCTCCCCTATTCCGAGCTCAAACGCATCGTGCGCGAGCAGAACGTCGAGATCGCCGTCATCGCGGTCACGGCCGGCGCCGCGCAGGATGTGTACGACGCGCTGGTCGAAGCCGGCCTGAACGCCATCCTCAACTTTGCGCCGGTGCAACTGCGGACGCACGCGCAGGTCAAGCTCAAGAGCGTCGATCTGCGCATCAATCTCGAGTCGCTCTCGTTCTATCTCAAAGGCGTCGAGGACGGGACGACATAGGCATCGCGCCATGTTGCGGCAGATCGGACGCGATTTCCTGATGATGCTGGTCACCGTCGATCCGATCGGCACGGTTGCGCTGTTCGTGCCTCTCACGCTCGCTCTATCAGTGCCGCAGCGTCGAGCGGTCGCCCGCAAGGCGGTTCTGGTCGCCGGATGCGTCCTTCTGGCATTCCTGGTCGGGGGCGAGATTGTTCTGGCGCACCTCGGAATACGGCTGCTGTCGTTTCAGCTTGCCGGCGGCATCATCCTGTTTCTTTTCGGGCTGCAGATGGTCTTCGGAAGAGGCGTGGCGGCCGAGAATGTCGTCCCGGAGCCAGGCCATGATGTCGCGGTCTTTCCGCTGGCGCTGCCCGGAATCGCGAGCCCGGGCGCCATCACGGCTGTGGTGCTGCTGACGGACAACAATCGACACTCCCTGGCCCAGCAGGCCGTGACTGCCGCGGTAGTCGTGGTCGTGCTGGCGATGACCCTCGGCCTGCTGTATGCCGCGAGCGCCATTCACAGACTCCTCGGCAGCACCGGAGCGAATGTCCTGATCCGCGTCCTCGGCCTGGTCCTGGCCGCGCTGGCGGTCGAGCAGGTTGTGGCCGGCGTCGAGGTGCTGGTACAGCGGACCGCATGAGCCACGTAGAACCGGCTCTCCAGCCGGTTCGAGCCGGCTGAGAGCCGGCTCTACGTCGTCTCTTGACTGTAACGACTGTTACATGTAACACTCGTTACAGTGAAACGCCGCGACGAGCTCCTCGAAGCTACCGCCGCCTACCTGCTCCAGAACGGGGTCAGCAATCTTTCGCTCCGTCCGCTGGCGGCGGCCATCGGGACCAAGGCCCGGCTTCTGATCTATCACTTCGGCTCGCGGGATGCCCTGGTGTCCACGGCCCTTTCCGTGATCCTGCGCCGCGTGCAGCAGGATTTTTTCTCCATTCACAGCGCAGCAACACTCGGCCGCACTCTCCTCAAATTCTGGAAGGCGGCCACCGACCCCGCCAACGAGCCCTACCTGCGATTGATGCTCGAAGTCCACGGCGTCGCATTCCATAATCCGAACATCTACGGCCAGTACCGCCGCGAATCGCTGGAAAGCTGGAAGGCGCTGGTCGCCGGGAAGCTCGACAAGCGAAGGATGACACGCCGGCAGCGAGAAGATCTTGCAACGCTCGTGATCGCGGTCGTCGACGGCCTGCTCCTCGACTACCTCGCCACCGGCGACCTCGAACGGACGACGCGGGCGCTGCGGCAGTTCACAAAAAGCGGAGGCATTCGATGAGAAGACTTTTGCTGGTGGGCTTTCTGATCTGGGCCGGCGCAACGATTGCGCTACGACTCGGCGGCCAATACGTCTTCCGCTCGACCGGCACCGCTTCCGCCGTCGTTTTGCTGGCGGTCTCGCTTCCGATCATGGTGGCCGTCGCGCTGGCTGTATTGGGAAACGCACCGCAGCGCGCGGTCGGTGCGATCTATCTCGTCGCGCCGGGAATGCTGCTCGACACCATCAGCTCGATCTGGTTTTCGAATATCTTTCCCAACATTCGCTCCGACGCCGCGGGACTCTTTGGCGGCTGGCTGCTTTTCTGTAATGTTGTGGTACTCCTGACGGCGATCGCGCATGACCACATTCATCGCAATGATTCGGGGCGTCAACGTCGGCGGCCACAACATGCTGCCGATGGCGGCGCTGAAAGCGCTCTGTGATTCACTGAAATTGACCTGCGCGAAAACGTACCTGCAAAGCGGAAACGTCGTCTTCCAGAGCACCCGCAGGGATCGGCCGCAACTGCGTCGAGATCTCGAGGATGCCATCCGGAAAAAGATCGGCATCGATGTCAAAGTGATTCTTCGCACGCCGGACGAGGTTCGCAGCGCGATGGCCGCCAATCCTTTTTCGAAACGCGATCCAAGTCGCCTGCTGATCGTGTTTCTCGAGAGCGAGCCGTCCGGCGAGAGTGTGCGAGCGCTGCAAAAAGCGCACGCCGGCCCCGAGAAAATGCATTTCGCGGGGCAGGAGCTCGTCATCGATTACGTCAATGGAGTCGGCCGCACGAAACTGAACAACGCGCTGATCGAGCGCAAGCTCGCAGTGGCGGGAACCGGGAGAAACTGGATTACGGTTAGCCGGCTCCTCGAGCTGGCTGAGAATCTGAATTCGCCGCCAGAGTAGCGGACATGCGGTCCTCGAGCGCGCGAACGGCGCTCTCCAGTGTCGGCAGCAGCGTGGTGGCGTGGGCGAAATCGGCATCGCGGCCGGCGCGCTCGATCTGGACGGCGGCGTCGAGAGCCTCGCCGATCCCGAAATTGCTGATCGCTCCCTTGAGAGTGTGCGCGCTGCGATAGAGCATATCGGCGTTGCGCTGCGCGATCGCATCGCGCATGGCATCCAGCAACCTCGGCGACTGCGATACGAAGGCGTCCCGCACCCGCGCGAGCAGCTTGACGTTCCCGCCCACCGCTTCCAGGATCGTGTCGCCATCCGGCTCCGGCGATTGTCCGCGCAGAACGGCGGCCAGGCGATTTTGGGTCAGCGGCTTCGCGAGAACGCCGTCCATTCCGGCAGCCATGCAACGCTCGCGATCCTCGGGCGACGTGTACCCGGTGAGCGCGATCATCCGCGTGTGATGCCCACGTTCGACGGAGCGAAGCCGCCGCGCGACCTCGAATCCATCCATCTCCGGCATCTGAACGTCGATCAGCGCCAGATCGAAGGGACGGGCCTGCAGCAGGCGGAGCGCTTCCGGCCCATTGGCCGCCGTCGCGACGCTATGCCCGAGCCTCCGAAGAGCCTCGGCCGCGAATTCGAGATTGACGGGATGATCGTCGACGACCAGCACCGAGTGCGGACGGCCCACGTCGACCCGACGCTCGAGCGTGAATGACATCCGCCGGTCGATGATGCCGAGGGCTACGGCGATGGCTTCAATGAGCTCGCGCTCGCCCACCGGACGTGTCACGGTCACGTTCGGATGGATCATCGTCGAGACCGGCGAAACGATCTGCACCACCGGAACCGGCGAGATCCAAGGCGTGGATGCCAGAACCGCTGCATCGATGATCACACACGAGAATGCTTCCCGGATCGATGGCTGCAGCGCATCGGCAACCGTGGGGTACATCTCAGGCACCATGCCGTGCGCGGTGACGACCTCAGCGAGCATGGTGCGGGTGGCGGGGTGGGGCTCGACGATCATGACGCGAACGCCTGCGAGGGCGTTGTGCCAAGGCGGCGCAATCATTCCTCCGATCGCGTCATACGACAGTTGAACCGCGACGTGAAACGAGCTTCCCTGGTGAGGCTCGCTCTGGAATGTGATGTTGCCGCCCATCGCTTCGACCAGCCGGCCGACGATGGAGAGCCCGAGCCCGGTGCCGCCGTAGCGGCGGGAGTGCGAGCTGTCCGCCTGCGCGAACGGATCGAAAATGATGCCGCGCTTGTGGGCATCGATGCCGATGCCCGTGTCGCTCACTTCGAGGTGCAGCATCACGTCCGAGCCGAAGCCCTCTTCCGCCCAGGCGCGCAAGACAACTTCTCCGCGCGTTGTGAACTTGATGGCGTTGCCGACCAGGTTCACCACGATCTGCCGCAGGCGCAGCGGATCACCCCACAGACGATCGGGGACGCCGGCCGCGATTGAAAACGCGAACTGCAGACCCTTCTGTGCCGCCGTGACGCCGACGGTTTTCATGGTGTCGGTGATCAGCTCGCGGATCGAGAAATAGACCGGCTCCAGCTCGAGCTTCCGCGCTTCGATCTTCGTGAAGTCGAGGATGTCTTCGATAGTCGAGAGCAGTGACTCGGCCGAGCGGCTGGCCATCTGCAGTTGCTCGCGCCGTTCGGCGGTGGGCTCGCTGTCGCTGGTGAGTTGCAGCATGCCGAGGATGCCGTGCAGCGGCGTGCGCATCTCGTGGGAGATGTTCGCGAGAAAGTCGATCTTGGCGGTGCTGGCCGCCTCGGCACGCTGCAGCGAAGCGCGAAGCTCCGTGACCTCCTGCTCGAGTTGCGCGACCCGGTCGTTCGATGTGCGGCTCGAGTCGTCGATCGCGCGGCGCGTCTTCCGGACGGAAAGCCCGAGCGCCACGCACACGGCGGCGAGAAGAATCACGAGCGCGGTGATCACAGGTTTTCGCGGGCGCGTTGACGACGCTGCAGGACGCTTCGAATTCGCGGCAGCAGCGCCTCTTTACGAATGGGCTTCCGGAGAAAATCGGCGGCGCCCAGCTCGAGACTCCTGGCCTCCACTTCCGGGCTGGCGCTGCCGGTGACGAAGATCGCGGGCGTATCGATCCCCTTCTGAATCATGATCTCGAACAGCCGGAGGCCGTCGAGGGTTGGAATGTTGATGTCGAGAACCAGCAGATCGAATTCGCGGCGTCCTAGCTCGAGCAGGGCATCGGCGCCGTCGGTGACGGAGACCGCTTCGTAGCCGGCATCGCTGAGGAAACCTTCCATCAGAGCGGATGAAACGGCGTCATCTTCCACGAGCAGAATGAGCACCGGTCGAGCGAATGGCTTCTCGAACAGGTCGCGCGGCGCAGGCGTTTTCTTCAGCGCCGTCAAAATCTCTTCGTGAACGCGTTCGGTCTCGGCGCTCGGAGTGCGATGAAACTCGCGATGGAGAATGTCGCAGCACTCCTGATAACGCCGCAGCGCGGCGTCGGCACGACCTTGCTCGAGCTGCAAGCGCATGAGCGTGCGATGGACAACTTCCTGAGTCGGATCGAGCGCCAGCAGCCGGCTGGCTGTTTCGCAAGCGTTCTCCCACCAGCCAGCTTTGATCTGCACCGCCAGCAACTTTCCGAAAATGGAGAGAGCGCCACGCCAGTAGTGAAGCCGCTCGCCCGCGAGCCACTGATCGAAGGCCGTGATCCCGCTGGTATAGCCTTCCAGAAGATTGCCGGTATAGAGATCCGCCGCCTGCCGAAGCGCGTGGATCGTACCGGTGGCGACGAGGGTGTCGAAGTGGGCGACATCGACGTCGACCGAGGCCGGCCGGAAGCGGATCGCGTCGCCATCGCCCGCGAAAAGATCGGCCGGCAGGAATCGCAACGCGAATCGAAGATCGCGCGCCAGTCCGGCAACATCGTCGACTCCGAAAAGTGCACCAAAGTCGTAGAGCGGAACCGGCGTGTTGCGATGCAGGGCGAGCCAGATCAAAAGGGCTTGTGTTTTCCGGCTGCCGACCACGAGCGGATTTCCGCGGTGGTCTGTGGCTCGCAGTTCTCCAAACAGACGAATTGAGAGAATCGCCATCCTCTTCCCCAGGGCTGGATAGAGTACCATAATTCCTGCCCCAGCCTGGCTCGGGTATTGCTCCCGACACCTCCTCGCTAGGAGGTATAGAAATGAAGAAAACTCTTGTCTCAATTACGGTTACTCTCTTGCTCGTCGGTGCCCTGGGCTGCTCCAATTGGAACAAGTACACACCAAAGGGAATGGACGACACCGCGATCGCCGAGGAGATCCGCAAGAATCAGTTAGGCGACGGGATCACTGGAATGACGGTCAACGTCAACCACGGCGTCGTGACGCTTCATGGCGATGTCAAGACCGCCAGCGACAAGCAGAAAGCGATCGACGACGCACGCAAGGTGAACGGAGTAACGCGCGTGATCGATCAGATCGCAATCAAGCCGTAGTTGATGCCCCCTCACCCGGTCCCGCTCCGCGGGACCACCCTCTCCCGGTGGGAGAGGGATCGCGATCATGAGGCCCCTCTCCCTCTGGGAGAGGGTGCCGCGAAGCGGCGGGTGAGGGTCACTCGAAGGCGCCCTTCGGAACCTCAGGCAGGATCCGCAGCTCGTCGAACCGCATGGTTTGGTTCTTCCCTTTGACCTCGCGCTGTAGCGAAAGGAGCAAACCCGCCACGCGGCGATAATCGTGAAACATGAGCTGGATAGGGGCTTGGTCCGACTTTGAGACTTTGATGTCCCACTCATCCACCAGTCCCGTGTCACGATTGATCCACATGTAGTAGACCTCGCCCGGCGCCATTCCCAGGCCGGCGTCGAAGGTCAGTTTCACCACGTCCCACGTATGACCACATGAGTCGGTCCGCTCGCCCTCGTACCCCCGATGCACGCCGTTGTAAAACAGTTCGAGAGGCATCAGAAGCCAATTCATGTCATTGATGAAACGGCGATACGCGAGCTCGTACAGTTCTTCCAATTGCGCCCGCTCGGTCACCGGCTTACCACCGACCGTTCCGCGCACTGTTTTCGAGCCGATGTTGACGATCGCTTCGTACGGCTGTCCGTTGGGTTTTAGTCCGCTGACGCGATAATTTCCCGTCATGCGATCGAGTTGCTGCGGAAACGAGGCTGTCACCTTGCCGTCGCGCACGACATTGAAGGTGAATGCGAAGTAGCGCGCTTTTTCCCACGCCGGACCGCCGCCGGCGTTATCGACCGCCCTGCGGGCGATTTCATCAGCAGATGGAGCGGGCTGGGCGGCAAAAATAGTCGACGAAAATGAAAATAAAATCGCAAAAATGAGGGAAATGTTAGCCATGGGCGCGAGATCCTATCACTGGACGTTCACCGATTTTGCAATGTCCGGCTGGCAAAACGCGTTAGTCGAGGCGCAATGAACGGTAGCCGAATCGTCATCACCGGAATCGGTGCTCTGAGCCCCAACGGAATTGGCCGCGAAAAGTATTTCGCCGCCGTCGCCGATGGGCGCTCCGGCATCCGAGAGATCACGCAGTTCAACGCATCCTCGCTTCCCTGCCGGATTGCGGGAGAAGTCGACTTCGTACCAGAGCAGTGGGTGGATTCGAAGAACATCCGGCATGTGTCGCGCGTCGTTCCGATGGCGCTGGCTGCGACCGACGAAGCCCTGCGCGATGCGAAGCTCGATCCCGCACAGCTCGATCTCGCAACCCGCCGAACGATCGGCGTCATGCTCGGCTCGGGCGGAGGGGCCATCGAGTTCAGCGAGCGAATGTACGAGCTGTGGTTCAACGACGCCGAACGCCAGGCCTCGATCTACTCCATCCCCTCCGGGACGATCGGAACGATCGCATCCGAGATCTCGATGGCCTATGACCTCCACGGCTTCTCGCATCTGATCTCGACGGGCTGCACCTCCTCCACCGACGCCATCGGCTACGCGTATCGCAACCTCAAGCTGGGCGTGATCGATTATGTGATCTGCGGCGGCGCCGACGCCACGATTACGGAAGCCGTCATGACGGGCTTCTGCATCATGCGCATTGTTTCCAATTCGCGAAATCACGCGCCGGAGCAGGCATCGCGGCCCTTTTCGCGCGATCGTGACGGCTTCGTGCTCTCCGAAGGGGCGTGGATGTTCATCATGGAGCGCGAAGAAACGGCGAAAGCGCGAGGCGCCAGAATCTATGCCGAGGTCGCGGGCTACGGATCGACGTGCGACGCCCATCATCGCGTACGCATGGACGAGTCGGGCGAAGAGCCGGCCCGCGCGATGGCCCTTGCGATGAAGGACGCCGATCTCACAGTCGCCGACGTCGACTACCTCAACTACCACGGCACATCGACCGACCTGAACGATCGGATTGAGACCCGGGCGGTGAAAATCGCATTTGGGAAGAAGGCCAACGCGCTCGCCGGCTCGGCAACCAAATCGATGATCGGGCATCCGCAGGGGGCGTGCGGGGCGGCGGGGGTGGCGGCGACGCTGATGGCCATTCGCGACGGCGTCCTTCCGCCGACGATCAATCTCGACAAACCCGATCCTGAGTGCGACCTCGACTACATTCCGGACGTCGGCCGCCGGGCGCGGATCGATGCCGCAGTTTGCAACACCATTGCCTTCGGGTCGAAGAATTCAGCTCTGGCATTGAAACGTGTCTAGTTGCTGGGTTGCTCGGTTGCTGGGTTACTAAGCAACCTAGAAACCCTGCAACCTAAGCAACCATGTTCACTCCAAAACGCATCGACGCTCCCGAGCTTCTCGACGAACACGACGCGCCCCGTGAAGATGTCCAGCGTTCGCTCCGCGATCTGCGGCGATTCAACAGCATCTATGGCGGCGCGGGCGTTTATCGCAGGCTGCTGCGCCGGATGGCGCAACATCATCCGGCGTCGGTTCTCGACGTAGCATCGGGAACCGCCGATCTTCTGGAGCAGCTACCCGGCTCGACTTTTCGCGTGGCCGTCGACTTCAAGATCGATCATCTGCTTTATCTGCGCGAAGGATCGCGCGTACGCCGGGTGGTCGCGGATGCGCGCCGGCTGCCCTTTCTCAACAGCGCTTTCGAGATCGTCACGTCGACGCATTTTTTTCACCACCTTACGCCCGACGAAAACGCTGTGATGCTCCGCGAAGCGCTGCGCGTGTCGCGCCGCGGCGTGATCGTGAACGACACCCGCCGTCATTACATCCCGTGGCTGGTCGTGAAGCTGCTCGCGATTCTCCACCTGGTCGGGCGCATCACACGCAATGACGCTCCCGCCTCGATCCTTCGCGGATACACGATCGAGGAGGCGCGTGCGATCGCCGCCAACATCTCCGCCACACGCGTGGAAGTGATTCGCGCCTGGCCGTTTCGATTCGGACTCCTGCTATGGAAGTAGACGTTGCCATCGTCGGCGCCGGACCGGCCGGATCGACGCTGGCAGGGCTGCTGGCGAGGCGCGGCGTCTCAGTTGCGCTCATCGATCGCGATCAATTCCCGCGCGATAAACTGTGCGGGGAGTTTCTTTCCTACGATGCGCTTCCGGTCCTCGATCACTTCGGAATCGATCTCAACGGTGCACCGACAATCAATCGCTGCCATGTGGTCGGACGCCGACGAACTTACGGGTTTGAATTTCCCACTCCCGCCCGCGGTATCTCACGCCTGCTCCTCGACGACCTTCTCTTCCGACACGCGCGCGCAGCGGGCGCGCAGACGTTCGAAGGCTGCACTGCGACGTCGATTTCGAACGGCGTCGTGCAATGCGACGGAGGCGAGATCCGCGCACGGGTGGTCGCGGGGGCGTGGGGGCGGTGGGGGCGGTTTGACGCGCAATTGGAGCGAGCCTTCGTGCGCGATCGCACCCATCGCAATTTCGGCTTCAAGCGCCACTATCGCGGTGGCCCGGATGACGACACCATCCACCTCTACTCCTTCAATCGCGGCTACCTCGGCGTCGCCCGAGTCGAAAATGGACTCACGAACATCTGCGGCCTGGTGCACGGCAGCCGCCTGGCAGGACACAAAGGGCGATGGGAATCGTTCGTCGAGGAAATTCGCGGCGAAGAGCCGCGGCTCGAGCGTCTCTACGCTACCTACGAGCCCGCGCAGGATGGTTTCCTCTCATCGGAGCCGGTGATTTTCCGCGCGCGCTCGCCCGTCGAAGCGGGAATCTTCATGATCGGCGACGCGTCCGGCATCATCGATCCGCTGACCGGAAGCGGAATGGCCATGGCAATCCAGTCGGCGCTGCTGGCCGCGCCTTACATCCTTTTGGCGCTCGCCGGGAAACGCGAGGACGCCGAGCGCGCCTACCGTCGCCGCCATCGCGAGTTCTTCGCATCGCGGATTCGATGGAGCCGGCGGGTCGCGTTTCTGCTCTCGCGCCCTGCCCTTCTCGATGCTGCCCTCTCTCTCCACGCCATGGGTCCCTACCTGCTTCGGAGTACGCGCGCGAATCGCGACGAGGTGGCCGGGCTCGCAGACGTAGAATTTCGGCAATGAAGCTTCTGGTGGTCGATGACGATCTCCACATCCGCCGTCTGATCGGGATTTATCTGCGCGACGCGGGCTACGAGGTCACCGAGGCCGCGACCGGCGAAGAGGGACTGATGCTGGCACTGCGCGAGCCGTTCGACGTCATCCTCATCGATCTGATCCTTCCGCACTACGGCGGCTTCCGCCTGTGTCAAAAGCTGAAGTCGGCCGCTGACCCGCCACGCATCGTGATCACCACCGGCGATGATTCTCAGCAATCGCGGGAGCAGGCGTCGGAGGCCAAGGCGGATGCATTCCTTGCAAAGCCGTTCACGCGGGAGGAGCTGCTGGCCGCACTGTCATTCCGAGCGTAGCGAGGAACCGGTGTGGAGGGGTGGAGCGAAAACTGCGGATTCGAGCCTCCCGCCCACACCGATCCCTCGCTACGCTCGGGATGACACGCACCGTCAGTTGTGATTCGGATCCCCTCCCCGCCGGAAGGGGGCGAGAAACTGAAGGCTCTCGATGCGCGTCTGCAGCTCGTTGCCGATCTGCTCCGCGCGCCCGATCAGGTCGTCGATCTCGAGCAGGCGCTGTTTCTCCTGCACATCGATATTGAGCGACATGATCAGGGCATTGGTCAGCGCTTCGAGCTCCACTGTATCAATCTCTGGTACAGCGACCTGGTCGGGTAGGTAGTGCAGATATTGGCGCGACAGATCGGCGAGCCAGGTCTTCTGCGTGTAGGTCTGCGAAACGTCGCGGGATTGCTCGGGCTGCACGATCACGCGCGCGGTGCGATATGGCTCCCGGCCAACCTCGCCCAGAACGCGGAAGCGCACTTCGCCGCGGACGAGGATGTTGTAACGGCCATCCTCGAGCGGCACGGCTTGCTCGATCTGTCCGACAGTTCCACACGAAAAAATCGGCGGCGCGCCGAAGTAATCGCTCTCCCACCCCGGCCGCAGAAGCACGATTCCGAACCGTTGGTCTGCCGCAACCGCGTCGGCGACCATCCGTCGGTATCGCGGCTCGAAGACGTGGAGCGGAAGGCGCGTGCGCGGGAAGAAGACGAGGTTCGGCAGCGGGAACAACGGAAGAAGAAACTCGCCCTCGGGCCAAGCCGTCATCCCTTTTTCCTGTTGGCCTTGGGAGCGGTGCCGATCTCGAAGCGATAGTCCGCCGCGATGTCCTCACCCCAATATCCGATCACATGGTAGCGGCCGCGCTTCAGCTTCGGATCGTTCAGGGTAAACGTGGCGATCTTGGCCCCGTTCATCGGCTTGCGTTCGGAGAACACCGGTTTGTCGGCGGCATCGGACCAGATTGCAGTCGTGACCAGTCCGCCCGGCGACTCGCGAAGAAAGAGCGTCAGATAGATCGGCTTCCCCGGCGGGAAGACGAGACTCGGATTGATTGCCGTCCCATCGGGCCCGAGAGCGGATCCGAGGACGGAATGGTCGATGAAGACCGGAGCGGGAGGGATGAGCGCGTCCACTTTCACGCTACGTGCGTCCGCAACGCGCGGTTTTGCAGAAGGTTTTGCAGCGTTCTTTTCCTGCTGACAGCCGGCAATGATCAACGCGCAGAGGACACCCGCGATCGTGCTTCGCATCCGGCGATTTTACGGCATTAAGAAATGAAGAGTGTGTCGTGCGGCACAGAGCGCTCATCGGCAGGCCGCCCGGCTGTGTAGTAGTAAAGCGACACCGACTTTCGAGTGATGCCGGGGGGCGACGTCAAGGGATGCGGATGCCCGTGAAAAGAGGTGTCGGTGGTAGAGAACACGACCGTTCGATTGAAGGTCGGGAGGATCTTTTTACGGCAAGTTTTGCCGTCGCGGTCCCACAGCTCCAGATGCCCGCCGTATTCTTCCTTCCATTCCTTGTTCAGGTAAATCAGCATGTTCAGCCTGCGATCGAGCTTCAGTTTCGGATGGACATTGAAGTCGGCGTGCACTTTGAGGAATCCACCCGGCTCGATCTGATGCAGGCCGCCGCCGCCGAAGTACGGATCGGGAATCAGCCCCTCGATTCCAGTCAGCCCTTCCAGCCAGAGCAGCATTTCGAAGCCGTTCATGGCCTCGAGAAAATCGCGAACGGTTTTCGAGATCGTACTCGACGCGTAGAAATAGCCCAATTTCTTCTCGAGCGGATTGTCGAAGCGCGTCCACTGCATGGCATCGGGAGAGGGAAACTCGCGCAGAACGGCGTCGAGATCGGCATCGTCGAATAAGCCGTCGACGACGATGTGGGGAAAGGGGATGCCCGTTCCATACTTTTCGCGCAGCGCGGCAGCGTCGACGTTGAGGCGGATCATTGACGGTAAACAAGCGGCCCGTTTCGGGCGTCGACGTTCAGCATCGGCGTATACGTTTTCCAGCCGGCGGGCGAGGTGTATCGGACGCGTAGGCTGAATCGGTCGAAGCCTGGAGCGCGAAATCCCGCTACGCGCGGCACATCGTAGGCCACCATGCCATCCCATAGGATGAACGTCCACGTACCATCGGCATACGGCCCGGCCGTCCAGTACATGGAGCCGTTGGGAGCAAACGAGATCTGGATCTGTAGAGGCATCCGACGCGTTCTGGAACACGAGCGCTCGACCGCAGCGCGATCAGCCTCGCGGATTTCCCGCCGCTCCGGATCGTATTCGAAGACCCGCCGAAAGCTCATCCGGCCGTCGCAAAACGGGAGGTCGTCGTAGATTGCCTGTGCCGGCGAACCGGTCAATCGCTTGAGTTCCAACATTGTTTCCGAGGGCACTGCCGGCATTCGCAGGATGTCATTCTCTCCAAGAACGCTCAGGACTCGCGCTTCATCGCTCATGCGGAGGAATCGCCGATAAGTTCGGGGCCATTCGACGCGCCAGAAGACCGCCGCGAGGACCAGCACAATCCCAGCGATCGCTACTCCGTATCGCGGAACGGCGGATGCCAAAAAGCCGATCGAGAGCGTCGCCAGGAGCCAAAGCGTCAGTGACCACCGCGGCTGCATGTCACCGGCGACCGGAATGATCGGCAGCAGCGCGGCTGCAATTCCCATCAGCGCAACCAGTCTCGACGATCGGATGCGGATCAAAACGATCGCAGCGCAGCCGACCACCGCGACCAGTAGCGCCCAGCCGGCGGCGCTTCCCGAACCAGCGAACTCTCGCACGGCTCGAAACGGAAGTGTGACGATCAACTCCGCGCTCCTCCCTGGCGGGAACACGAAGCCAAACGGTCCAAGCCCGAAGCCGACGACCAGCAGTCGCCAGATCGTGTACACCACGGCGGCAACAACATGAGGCAATGCGAGTCGAGCGCGCTGTCGGATTGCTCCTTCAGGAATCACCGCAAAAAGCACGGGCAGCGGAACATAAACCTCTTTTGCGGAGGAAGCGCACAAGTACAAGAACGCTGAAAGGATCGCGAGCGGCCAGCTGCCTCGCCGAATTGCGAACACGAAGAGAATGACGGCAGCGATCGCAAAGACCGCTCCTTCGATGTAATGGCGCAGCATGATCTGCGGCACGACATCGCACATCGGCCCGGCCGCCATACAGACACCGGCAGCGCAGAGCGACGGTATGACCGGGTTCCAAAGCCGCAACAGCAAATACAGCAGCGTTGGCAGCAGCGCAAATGCCACCAATTGATGGACGTAAAAGGCCTCGGATTTCAGTCCGAAAAACTGCAAATCCAACTTCAGCGACAGGAACAAAAGGGGGCCGAAGAGCGGCCTGCCAATCTGATGATGGACCGCCTGTTCGTAAAGCACGCCGTGAACAGACGGGTTCTTGAGCAGATTGAGCAGAAAAGGATCGTCATACATCCACCACAGTCGAATGATCTTCCGATACAACAGAGCACTCGCCGCCCCCAGCAAAACGCAGACTGCCGCGTCGACCGCTCGACTAAAATGCACTGGCTTCATGCCGAAGTCGTTACCCTATCGCGACTTTTACTATCCCCTCAACGTCTTCATGCACATCCTGACGCTCGAAGAGGGGGAAGTTCGGCACCTGCACTACGGACTGTTCGAGCGGGAGGGTGAATCGATCGGCCAGGCGCAGGAGCATTCCACGGCGCTGCTGCTCGAGCATCTCCCTCCCCCCCCCGCCCGCATCCTCGACGTCGGCTGCGGCCTCGGCACCACCGTCGCGCGTTTGACGGCCGCCGGCTACGACGCCGAGGGCATCACGGCCGACGCGCCGCAGGCCGAGTTCGCTCGCAATCCCCGGGTCCGCGTCGCGCGATTTGAGGATTTCGTCAGCGAGCTGCCGTATGACGCGCTCATCTTCCAGGAATCGTCGCAATACATCGACTCCGAGATGCTATTCGCGCGTGCTCGTGACCTCACGACACGCGTCATCGTTCTCGATGAATTTGGCACCGGCACGCTGCACCGCCTTGACGCATTTCTCGAGGCGGCAAATGCGCACAGCTTCCGCGTGACCGAGGAGATCGATGTCTCCGCGAAGGCCATGCCGACGATCGATTACTTTCGCGCCAGGATACCCTCGTACCGCGAACGCTTAATTTCTGACCTTGGCGTAACTAGTCAACAAGTTGACGATCTCATCCGCAACGACGAGGTGTATCGCTCGAATTACGCGAACGGAACATACGTCTACCGGCTGCTGCGATTAGAACGAGAGACGCGCCAGAATCGATGACGGCATCATCTTGAGCACGAATGAAATCGCCCGCCACCAGCTTGGAATGTAGGCCACGCGCTCTCGCCGAATGATGGCAGCGTGAATCGCAGCTCCGGCCGCTTCCGCACTCATGAAGAGAGGTCCTTTCCTCAAATGCGCGGTCATGGCGGTGTCGATCCATCCCGGCTTGATCACGACCACCGCGGCTCCGGCGCGCTCGAGCCGTCCTCGCACACCGTCGCACCAAGCGTGCACCGCAGCCTTTGCCGATCCGTACACGTAATTGCTTCGCCGGCCGCGATCGCCCGCCACCGATCCAATGACCGCGAGCGTCCCCCCCTTTTGATCTTCGAGCAGGTTCGCGAAGCGCGATGCGATCGAGATGAACGACGTCGCGTTCAGCGTGAACGCGGCAACCTGGGCGGGGGGATCGCGATCGATGGCCTTCTGATCCGGAAGCGTGCCATACGCGATGAGGACGACGTCGACCGTTGGCATTCGCTCGCGGGCCGCCGCGATCAATCCGTCGTGCGCTTCGAAATCGGCAAAATCAATCTGATGCACGAAGATCTCGACAGCTCCGCGCACCCGCAAATCGTCAGCGACAGCGCGCAGCTTCACGGGATTGCGAGCCGCCAGAAAAAGCCTGGCCCCCTCTTTCGCAAAGCGCCGCGCCACCGCCTCGGCGATCCCCGAGGTGGCGCCGATGACCGCGACGTTCATCATTCGGAGTATGTCACGCGCCGCCAGAACGACGACGAGAAGCGCGGGTCGATGTAGCGCGCGAACGATTCCCATTGCGGAAAAAAGCGCTTGAAACTCTCGGCAGACATGCGCGCGTCCTTCGCCGGATAGACTGCGCCGCCGGCATTCGCGACCAGCCGGTCGAGATCATCGAGGAGCGGCATCAGTCGCCGGTCGCCGACCGGAAAATCGAGAGCCAACGTGACGCCCTCTTTCGGAAAGGACATCATCCCAGGCGAAGGGAGCGATCCAAATCTCTTCAGCACCGTGAGAAATGACTGCACCTCGCGGATGCGTGAAAGCAACTCCGTCACCGGCGCGAGACCGGCGGCCGGTGGAATCACGCACTGATACTGAACGAACCCGCGCTTGCCATACAGCTCGTTCCAATTCGCCAGCACGTCGAGAGGATAAAAGAACGGATCGAATCCGACTCGGTGCACACCGCGCCGCCGTGCGTTTGCCCGAAAGTAAGCTTCATTGAACAGCCGCATTGACGCCGGCCGAAGAAAAATCGAGAACGGCCTCAGAGGCAAATGCACGCTTGGGCGCTGCGCATGTCCCTTTCCTTCGGCAGCATGATTCCCGCGAAACAACAGGCCCCGAGTCGGCGATCTCGACGCGTCGAACCAGGAGACTGTGTATTCATAGCTGGCATCCGACTCCCGCGACAACCCGTCCCACTCCTCCAGCGATGTGAAGACGATCTGTTCCTGGTCGATGTCCGGCGACGCGATTGGCTTCAGCGCGATCTCGGCGGTCGTGATCACGCCGGTGAGGCCGAGGCCCCCGATCGTCGCGGCGAAAAGCTCGACATTCTCCTTTGGCGTGCAATGCAGTTGCGTTCCATCGGATCGCGCAAGCGTTAAAGAAACGACGTGACGCCCGAACGTTCCGGCGCGATGATGATTTTTCCCGTGAACATCGTTGGCGATGCAGCCTCCGACCGTCACGAATTTCGTCCCGGGTGTCACCGGAACGAACCATCCGGCGGGGACGATCACGTTCAGCAGCGCGTCGAGCGTCAGTCCAGCTTCGCAATGGATGATGCCGCGCTGCCGATCGAAGTCGATCAGGCGCGAAAGCGGCGCGGCATCGAGCAGCGTGCCGCCATTGTTGAGACACGAGTCGCCGTAACTTCGGCCTTTGCCATACGCTAGATACGGACCGTCTGAAAGCGCAGGCAGCGAATCACGCCACCGAAGCGGCACAACCGACGATGGATGGGAAGCGATGAAGCGTCCCCACGATTCGTACGGCGCCATCACACCGCCGCGAAAGCGACCAGCGCGATCAGCACGCCGACGACGTAGCTCGCCGGATCCTTCGCCGCGGCCACGATGGGATCGTCATGCAGTTTGCCGCGCGCCGCTAGAAACCACATGTGAGCGATCCAGAACAGCAGCAGCGGACATGCGAGCCAGAGGAGCCGGGGCGAGTGATAGAGCCGCACCACCTGATCGCTGGCCAGGTAGAGGGCGAACACCAGCACTGCCAGCAGACCGCTCGGAATTCCGATCGCGCGCAGCAGATCGCGTTCTTCGACCAGATAGCCGCGCCCGAACGCCGCCGTCGCGCCGGCATCGGCCGCAATCTCGAGGTCGACATAACGCTTGAGCAGCGCCAGGCTGAGAAAGAGAAACATGGCGAATCCGAGGAGCCAGGTGGAGACTTCGACGTCAGCGGCCACGCCACCGGCGAGGATGCGAATCATGTACAGGCTGGCGAGCACCAGGACGTCGATGACAACCTTCCGCTTCAACACGAGCGAGTACAGCATCGTCAGCAGAACATAGAGCCCACAGTAGGCCGAGAAAGCCGGCCCAACATGCCACGCCAGTCCCGCAGCCGCGATGTAGAGAAACGGCACGACCGCCCAACCCAGCGATGCCGGAAGCGCGCCGGAGGCGAACATGCGAGCGCGCTTAGTCGGATGCTGACGATCGAAAGAAGCATCGAGGAGATCGTTGATGATGTATCCCGCCGACGCCAGCAGACAGAACGCTAGGAAGCCGAAGAACGCTCGTCGCAGTCCCTGCTGATCGAACAGTCGATGCGCCATGATGATCGGCACGAACAGCAGGAGATTCTTGACCCATTGATGCGGGCGCAGCGCGCGCAGCAGTCGCGGAATGGCGAGCAGCCGCGCGTTCGAGACCGTCGATCCGGCCGTCAGATCAGACATTCCGTAGGCTAGTGTATTCTGCCCGAGTGGGTCGCTGGCGCATCGCCACCTGGATCGCTGCCGCCATCTGGACCCTTTTGATGCTGCGTCTCATGATCGCGGACGTGTGGGACGAGACGAACGGCATGCTCTTCTTCAGCGACCCTCGCCACTCGCTGTCCGATCTCATCCCCTTCGCCCTCACGCAATCCCTCGGTTTCTGGCGGCCATTTCCGACACTGATTGTAGCGTCGGTCCTGCACTTCGAGCCGGCGTTCTCGGTTTCGTGGCGTCTGCTCCGCGGGATCAACCTCGTTCTTCTTCTGGCAGCGGCAGCATTTCTGTTGCGAACAATCGAAGCATGGAGTGATCGCGACGAGCAGCGCGACTTTGTAACGTTCGTCGCGTTTCTCTTTTCAGGCTCCGCCGTGATCACGGCCGGCTGGTACGCAAACATATTCGACGTCAGCGCGCTGCTGCTGATCGCGATCGCATTTTTTCTAATGACGCAAAGTCGCTTTCTCCTCGCCGGCGCCGTCCTGGGCGTGGCCTTCTTTTGCAAGGAGACGACCGCGCTGGCGCTGATGTTCTTCCTTCCCCTCATCGCGGGAGGGAAGTTGCGGCTGCGCGATGCAGTGACGACCGCGATCCCCGCGGTCATTCTCGGTCTCGCCTACTTCGGGCTTCGCGGACGGATCATCACCTTCGGATCCGCGAGCGACGTGCACGCGTTCACGCCGCAGTACTACCTCCCCAGCGCGATGCACTTTCTGGAGAGCTTCTGGCGGCAAACGATGAAGGTCGCAGGACCAACGATCCTCGGCTTCTTCTGGATCGTTCTTTCGCTCGTCGCGTTCAGAAAGCCGCGCATCATCGCGGCGGTGATCGTCTTTGTCCTCGCTGCTACGATTCTCTACTGGGGCATGTTTCTCGATTACCAGGACGGTGTCGTGATCAGCCATCAGAATTTCGCCGGACGGCTTTTTCTGATTCCGGTGTGGCTGATGGTCACACTTCTGGCCGCCGAGCGGCGCACATTGTTTCTCGCCATTCTCCTCATGCCGATATTGTGGGGCGGCGTGACGACCTATCGCGATCACGTGCGTTTTCAGCGCAGTTATCAGTACATCTATCGCCTGGCGCCCGTGACGATTTACTATCCCGCAAAGCCGCTGCACGACATCGTCCGGCGCGTCGAGATCGGCGATCTACCCAACGCTAAGCTGGCCCTCGATGCGCGCACCGGCCGGCTCCAAACCCGGCGATGAACATCGCGTATTTGCTCGAGGACACGAATATCGCAGGCGGAATCCGGGTCGCCGCCGCGCAGGCCGATGCACTGATCGGCCGAGGGCATCACGTCACTTTGATTACGACCGGGGCGCCGCTGACGTGGAGGGAGTCGCGGGCGGAATGGCAATACGTCAAGGCGCTTGATGCTGTCGACGCGAAGCCGTTTGATTTCGTGGTCGGTACGTTCTGGACCACTCTCGAAAGTACGTTTGCGATCGCGAGCAATCGCTCCGTGCATCTCTGTCAGGGATACGAGGGATCGTTCACGGCTTATCGCGATCTCAAGAGCGACATCGATACTGCGTATCGCTTGCCGATTCCGAAGATCACGGTGTCGCCGCATCTCGTGGACATCTGCCGGCAGTTCTATGACGACGCCACCTACATCGGCCAGATCGTCGATGCGATCTTCTATCAGCATCGAAGCGCAGCTCGCGCAGGCGTGCCGCGAGTTCTGCTCGTCGGACCGGCGCAGGCGGACTTCAAAGGCGTCGACATCGGGTACCAGGCGGTGCGTCAGGCGCGGCAGCGCGGCGCGCGCTTCGATCTCGTCCGCGT
>Ga0070707_100001508_pt1 | contig 22712 bp, 22 predicted proteins | sample KBSK5502metaG_FD_65468 | JGI IMG/M metagenome (GOLD analysis project Ga0070707, IMG submission 65468) | Corn, switchgrass and miscanthus rhizosphere microbial communities from Kellogg Biological Station, Michigan, USA - KBS K5-50-2 metaG | ecosystem: Host-associated > Plants > Roots >...
CGGCGGCGGACGACGGTGCGACCCTCACCGGCTACCAGCGCGAGGCGCTCGGCTACGGATCGAAGACGATCTGGCCCGTGACCGAGGCCTTCAACCGCGCCCACATCGCGGCCGATTACCCGGTCTACGGCGACCCAGACACCCTGCCCGCGTGGGTCGCGACCGACGACCGACTCGATGCCACCCAGGCCGACGCCGACGCGGCAGCGAAGCGGTTCTGGCAGCGCTCGTCGTGGTATCGGCGGGCGAGCATCCGGAGCGAGGCCCTCGCCGGGCAGCCGCTGATGGACGTCATGAGCACGCAGGGGCCGGTTGCGACGGACGAGCTCGTCGACGCCGCCGACGCGGGCGAGATGATCGCGCGCCGCCGGCTCGAGGACGAGACCTTCGCGGCGTTCGCCGAAGCGTCGATCGTCTTCCTCGATCTGCCCGACGCCGTCTTCCGCGGCTACGCCAACGATGACGAGCTCCTGGGCGCGCCCCGCGACGACGACCGGGCGCCGTTCGACGTCCTCCGGCGCGAGATCGACCGGCTCGAGCCGCAGAAGCTCTACCTCCCGCTCGGCGTTGGCAACCACGTCGACCACCAGCTCTGCCGGGACGTCGGCGTGAGTCTCCTCGCGGAGGGCCGGCGATGGGTGATGCCCGGCCCGGACTACGCCGGGATCGTCACGTTCTACGAGGATTTCCCGTACGCCTGGTGGAACGACTTCACCCGGCTGTCCGACCTGCCGCCGGCCGCCCTCGCCGACCTCCCCTCCAATGTCGCGCTGGCGCCCGAATACGCCGACATCGACGACCAGCTCGAGCGCAAGATCACCGGCATCAACATCTACACCAGCCAGATCGATCGGCTCTTCACGGGCACCCGCGAGATGGCGCGCCAGGTCCGAGCCTACGGACGGAAGATGGCCGTCCTCGACGGCTGGAGCGGGTCCGCCGAGCGCTACTGGGCGACGCGGCCGGCCTAGCCGGCCCGGCGAATCCGGCCGAGGCAGGCCCTCCTCCCGGAGCCGGTACGAACGAACCCTTCCGACGGGTGGCCGCGGCTGGGATGATCCGTCCATGACGGACCGGAGCCGACGATGCTGACCGGCCTCGGGCGACCGACCGAAGGGCGAGCGTGGGCCCTCGTGGTCTTTGCGGTCGGCCTCGGGCTCGCGATGCTCGTCCGGATCGCGCTCTGGCCGTCGGCCGGTCTGGTCGGCGACCTCGACCAGTTCGTGCTGTGGGTGCACGGCATCGCGACGACGCCGTTCAGCCACGCCTACGACCAGAACCTATCGTTCCCGCCGGTCATGGCCTACATCTGGGGTGCCCTCGCGGCCCTGGAGCCGGCGTTCAAGGCGGTCACGACGTCAGCCGATCCCGCGATCCGGGCCATCATGAAGGCGCCTGCGAGCATCGCCGACCTCGTGCTCGGCGGGCTCATCGCCTGGCACCTGCGCGCGACGCCGAGATGGGCCGTCGCCGGGGCGCTGCTCGTCCTCCTCCACCCGGCCGTCGTCGACCTCAGCGCGTGGTGGGGCCAGTACGAGTCGATCTACGTGGTCTTCGGTGTCCTGGCCTTCGTCCTCGCCGTGCGCGGGCACTCGTTGTTCGCTGCCGCCGCGCTTGGCATCGCGGTCACCACGAAGCCGCAGGCCCTCCCCTTCCTCGTCCCGTTCGCCGCGTGGTTCCTGGCCCGCGATGGGTGGCTCGGCGCCGTCCGCGCGGCGATCGTCGGGGCCGCGGTCATCGCGCTCCTGTGGTTGCCGTTCATCCCGGCCGGTGGGATCGCCGGCTACGCCCGCAACCTGGCGGCGTACCAGGGCGACATTTTCGCGATCCTGTCGCTGCGAGCCTGGAACCTGTGGTGGCTCGTCCAGGAGCTGCTGGCCGGCGGCTCCTTCGTGTCCGACCAGGGCGCCGTCCTCGGGCCGATCACGTTGCGCGAGGTCGGCTACGGCCTGGCCCTGCTCGGGGAGCTGGCCGTCTTCGGGCTCGTCTACCGGGCGAGGACCCCGAAGGCCTTGGCGTTCGGGCTCGCCGCCGCCGTCCTCGTCGCGTTCAGCTTCCTGACGACGATGCACGAGCGCTACGCCTTCGGCGTGCTCGCGTTCCTGCCGCTGGCCTTCCCGGACCGGCGCGCCCTGGTGCTGTCGATCGCCTTCGGCGTCGTGTTCACGCTGAACCTGCTCGCCGCGGTCCCACCGACGCCGGCGATCGCTGCGGCCGTGCCTCTCGGTGGCGCCGTCGGGGTCGTGGGCAGCCTGGCGATCCTCGCGATCCTTGGCGTCGTCGTGGCCATGCTCCGGGGTGAGGCGACGCACGCGACGGAGCGGCCCATCCTGATGCCGGATCTGACGTGGGTGCCCCGGTGACCGGGGCACCGGCGCTCCGGGCGATCCGCGTCGTCCTCGCCACGATCGTCGGGATCGAGGCCATTTGGATCGTCTTCGTCTTCGTCCAGCAGGCCCTGACGAACCCGGCGTTCGGCCTCGACTACCGCTGGCACGTCGATGCCGCTCGACGCCTCCTCGACACGGGCACCCCGTACTGGCCGTGGCAGATCGCCGGGCCGTACGAGATCAGCGACGGGGCGATCCTCTATCCGCCCACCGCGTTCCTGCTGTTCATCCCGTTCATCTGGCTTCCGGCGTTCCTGTGGTGGGCGATCCCGATCGCGATCCTCATCGGCGCGATGGTCGTCCACCGCCCGCCGCTCTGGGCCTGGGCGGTGATCGGCGGCATCCTCGCCTTCGAGAAGTCGCTGAACGTGTACGTCTTCGGCAACCCGTCGATGTGGATCGTCGCTGCGATCGCCGGCGGCACGGTCCTTGGCTGGCCCTATGTCTTCGTGTTCGCCAAGCCGACCTTCGCCCCGATCGCCCTGCTCGGGATCCGCCATCGATCGTGGTGGGTCGCGCTCGCGCTGCTCGGCGTCGCGTCCATCCCGTTCGCCCGGGTCTGGCTCGACTGGATCGCCGTCGTCCGCAACTCGAACGTCAGCCTGATCTACAACCTGCCGACGTTGCCGCTGATGGTCGCGCCGCTCGTCGCGTGGCTAACCGGCGTCCGGCGCCCGAGCTGGTCGCCGGCGAAATCGGCCGCGCAGCGCCACGAAGTACCACCGCAGGTAGTGGGGTAGCCACTTCCGCAGCTTGAAGTTGCTCTGGCCGGCCGTTCGGTCGCGCCAGGTCGTCGGGACCTCCGCGACGGGACGGCCGGCGAGCGTCGCCTTGACGGTCAGCTCCAGGGCCAGCTCGAAACCGGCGGTGCTCTCGATCGGCGTGACCGCCAGGAACGACCGGCGGTAGAGCTTGAAGTTGTTCGTCGGATCGTGGGTCCGGACGCCGGCCACCCAGTGCAGGCTGAGTCCCGCGACGTGGCTCATCAGCCGCTTGAGGAGCGGCCCGCCGATCTGGTGACCGCCGCGCATGTAGCGCGACGCGGCGACGACGTCGGCGCCGCCGTGGGCCAGGCCGACCATCTGGTCGACGATGTGGGGCTCGTCGGAGCCGTCCGCCATCGAGATCAGGACGTACGGCGCGGTCGTGCCCGCGATCCCGGCTCGCATCGCGTTCAGGACGCCCCGCCCCAGGTCGTTCCGGAGGCCGCGCAGGCCCGGGATCTCCGGGGCAAGCTTGGCGATGACCGGGACCGTCGTGTCTCCATCGAAGTCGTAGACGACGACGAGCTCGTGCGGCGTCGCCACGCCGGCGTGGAGCGCCCGGAGCACCGGCGCGACCGCCTCGCCCTCGTTGTAGACGGGCAGGACGATCGACAGCTCGGGCGGCCCTGCCGCGGGCGAGATCACGAGCCGGAGAATACTCGTGCGGCGGCGTCGACTCGGTCGTGGATCCGGCGATCATCGGATGTCAGGATCATGAGGATGGCCCCGGCTCTAGGCTGCCGAGCCGTCGGGGTGGCGCTGACGGGCAACGGAAGCCCTGCCTCGAAGGTTGTCGGGTCGTGCGCGGTAGTTGAGGATGGCGCGCATGGATCGATTCGCGACGCGCGACACGCGACCTCAGCCTCGAGAGCAGCGGCAGCATGTGTTCCGCGATCTCGTCGGTCGCCGAGCGCTTCGCGTCGGCACAGCTGCCCGGTCCTCAGTTCGAAACGATGCCTTGCTCGTCGGTCTGTTGATCCTGCTCGGAGTGGTCGCTCCAGTCGTTTTGAGCGTCGCCGCCGGGTCCTTCGACATTCCGCGCAACGACGACTGGTCCTACCGGCGGACTGCACTCGGGCTATGGAGTACCGGCCGGCTCGCATTCGATGGCGTCGCCGGAATGATGCTCATCGGCCAAATCCTGCTCGTTCAGCCATTCCTGTGGCTGACAGGCGGCGGCGCCCAGGCGTTCTCGGCGGCGGGCGTGATGGTCTCGGGACTCGTGATCCTCACCGTGTACGCGCTGGCCCGCCAGTTCGTCTCTCCGGCTCGCTCATTCGTCGTCGCGTTATCACTTCTACTTTTCCCCGGCTACCTGGCGTACAGCGCGTCATTCATGACTGATGCGCCGGCCATGGCCGCGGAACTTGGTGCGCTCGCGATCGGCGCGAGAGCCTTGTCCCGCGCCCAGCTGAACGTAAGACTTCTCGCCGTGGCGATGGTCATCGCCATCATCGGGTTCAGCATCCGGCAGTTCGGTCTCGCAGCCGTTGGCGCCATAGCATTGGCTGCTGTCGGTCGGTTGCCCCGTCGCCCTTCCGGATGGGCAATCGCTGTCGGCGGCCTCGGCGCGTGCCTCCTCCTCCAGGTCGTTCGCTCGCGACTTCCCGGGGAACTCGAACCCCTTCCCGCTCAACTTTGGTTCGCCACGCGCCTCCCTGAGGCCGCCGTCACGATCAGCCTCATGGCGCTGCCGGCCGCCATCATCGCGCTCGTCACGAACCGACGCGGTTGGCGCATTGGCGATGTCATCGTTGGAGCTGCAGTCGGCGTCGCAGTGGTCGTCGCGGTCGTGGCGCTCTGGATGCGCCTGGGAACCTTTCCGACTGCGCTTCTGGGGAATCTGACGACACAGTTCGGCGTCCAGGGCGTGTTCGATCTATCGAGCACGCGGCCCTACCTCTTTACCGATGGGTACTGGATGGCGATCAATCTGATCGGGCTCCTGGGCACGGTCGTGGTCGGCGCAAGCGTCGGGGGGACGCTCGGCACGCGGCTGCGCGATGCGCTCGCCGGGCGGCGACGGGTGATCGGTCAGGCCCGCTCACCGGTAGGCCTTATCGCCACATTCGTCGTCCTCTATGGAGTCGGTGTCGTCTTGTACGGCTCGGTCCTGATCGTCTTCGATCGCTACGTCTGGCCCCTCGTCCCAGCGCTTGCTCTCCTTCTGGTCCTTCCGGTGACCCCGTCCGTTCGCGTCGGCATTCCCCCTGAGCCTGGATGGGGAAGGATCTTCCGGCCACTGACGCTTGCCCCTCTGATCGTCACGACGCTGAGCGGAACCATGTCGCTCATCTTGATGGCAAACGCCTTTGCTTTCGACGGGGCGCGTTGGCGAGCGGGCGAGGACCTCGTCGCTGCCGGACTCAGACCGGACACGATCGATGCCGGATTCGAGTGGATGGGCTTCCATTCCATCACGCCGGCCAGGCTTGCCCATCCCGCGCCGGCGGATCCGCCCTATCGTGGGTGGTGGCCCGACGCCACGACGTGCGGCCTCGTGACGGGTTCTCCTGAGCTACCGCAGCACGGTCGCCTGGTCGGCGTGGAGCGGTATCAGCTCTATCTCGTGACAGGGCCTAGGGTCAACCTCTATCTCTATGCACTCGATTCCCCAGCCTGCCCGGGAGGCAAAGCCATCTGACCGTCGCACACGGAGGGTCTCGGCTCGCTCTGGCGGCCTCAGCTTTCGCGCTCATCGTCGCTCGGGTTCCTTCGTTGCGCTGCACTTCGTCGGCTCGGTCGCACCACCGATGCCCGGTCGCGGTCTGCCGCGTCTGGTGCTGGTATGTCGTCTGGCGGGACCACCATTGCCGGCGCGGGCGTCGCCTCTCAGGAAGGTGTCAATGCGGGCGGTGGCGCGGCAGGCTCCGCTGTGTCGAAGGACGACGAGCGCATCCAAGCGGCGGTCTGACCGAGACCGGTCGACAGGGTGATCTGCGGCGACCAGCGGAGCATCCTTCGCGCCTTCTCGATGTTCACGACGCGACGGCGGATGTTGTCGATGTCGCGGCGGTCGATGTGGACGATGTCGACGTCGACGCCGACCGCGATGCCGATCTTGGCGGCGAGATCGTTGACCGACGTCTCGATGCCGGTGCCGACGTTGAAGACCTCGCCCTCTGCCCGCGGCCGGATCGCCGCGAGAAGGGTCGCGTCGACCGCGTCGTCGATGTACGTGTAGTCGCGGGTCTGCTCGCCGTCGCCGTGTATCTGGAGGGGCTTGCCGTCGATGGCAGCGGCGAAGAACTTGGCCACCACGCCGCAGTACGGGTTGTCGGGCCGCTGGCCGACGCCGAACACGTTCGAATAGCGCAGGACCGACACCGGGACGCCGTAGTTCTCGTAGAACGCGTTGCAGTAGAGCTCACCGCCGAGCTTGCTGACGGCGTACGGCGAGAGCGCCACGGGCGGGTCGTCCTCGTTGATCGGGATCGAGCGGGGGTTGCCGTAGATCGACGTCGAGCCGGTGTAGACGACGCGATCGACTTTCGAGTCCCGCGCGGCGAGGAGGACGTTCAGAGTCCCGCCGATGTTCGTGGCGAAGTCCTCGCGAGGATCCTTCGTCGACGCGATGATGTTGCGGGCGGCCATATGGAAGACGACCGAGGCGTCCGCGACGAGCTCGCGGACGAGGGCCTCGTCGACGACCGAGCCGACGACGAGCTGGACACTCGTCGGGACAACCTCCGATCGGCCGGTGAACAGATCGTCGAGGACCGTGACGCGCGCGCCGGCATCCGCGAGCCGCCGGACGAGGGCGCCGCCGACGAAGCCGGCGCCACCCGTGACCAGCACGCGGCGGCCGGAGAACGCGCGGGCAACCTGGTCCGTCATTCTTGCTTCGGTCACGACATCGGCTCCGTCATCGCTTGACGCCTGTCCGGAGAAGGATGGCCGGTCGGAAGAGCCGCCACCAGTCCTTGATGCCCCGCATCTTGGTGTAGGTCTCCTTGGCGTGGTAGCGGACGCTGCACGGGACCTCGACCACGCGATAGCCGCGCCGGATCGCCTTGTAGAGGATGTACGGCTCGAGGTCGTAGCTCGTGAGCCAGTCCTGGTCGATGTTGACGGCTGGGTCGCGGAGGATGTCGGTCTTCAGGATCCGGAACCCGTTCGTGGCATCGCTGATGCGTCGGAGCACGAGGACGGAGAAGACGACGGAGTAGAGCCGGGTGCCGAAGCTGCGATGCCCGATTGGCCCGTCGACCTTGCCGCCCGGCATCCAACGCGAGCCCTGGACGTAGTCGGCGCGCTCTTCGAGGAGTGTGTCCAGCGCGCGGGCGAGCTCCGACGGCTCGTGCTGGTCGTCGCCGGCCAGGAGCGCGACGTACGGGCGATCGCGGCGCATCGCTTCCTTCCAGCCGTCGCGGATCGCCGCTCCCACGCCGCCGCGCTGCTCGTGCCGGATGACAGCGGCGGCCCCGTGTGCGCGCGCTTCGTCGCCGGTGCCGTCGGTCGACCCGTCGTCGACCACGATCGCCTCGAATCGGCCGTCGCGGGGCATCTTGTCGAGGACGCGACCGATTTTCCCGGTCTCGTTCAGGGCGGGGATGACGACGGCGACGATCGGCTCCAATGTCGGCGCATCGTCGCCCCCGATGGTGCCGATCGGCAACCCCCCACGAGTACCACGAACAGCGGCGGGCTCAGACAGCGGCCTCGAGCGGTGTCCCGATCGCCCGGTTGACCGCGTCCGGAGTCGACACGAGGACGTCGTCCCGGGCGACAGCCACGTCCACGAATCGCTGGTACATCGCCCACATCCGGGCGGCCTCGCCGGCGACGGGATTGATCCACACCGGGTGGCTGTTCAGCACGGCGACGCCGCCCATGCGAGCGATGTGGTCGAGCTTCGCGGACCAGACGTCGTAGATCGCCCGCGGCTTGAGCCCGAACACGCGGGCCAGGTAGTAGTCCTGCGGCATCGTCATCGGCAGCTCCAGCAGTGGCCCGATCCGGAACGGCACCACGGAGCCGCAGCCGGCGACCGTGCCGTATGGACCTCCCCGCTCGGAGTCCGGGATGGAGAGATCGATCGCGAATCGCTCACTGAGGACCGACAGGAGCGACGGCGACATCAGGAGCTGGCCGGAGCGGAACGTGGTGATTCGGCGCGCCCATGTCGAGGTCGCGTCGATAGTGGCGATCCGCAAACGAACCTCCTCGGGCGTGGTCCACGGGAGCTGGGCGTCGTGGGCCAGATCGTGCCAGTAGACCTGGCAGCCCTCCTCCTCGAGCGCCGCCGGCACGCGATCCGAGGGCCAGCTGACGTCGGGCACGAATCCCCAGGAGCTCACGACGCCCAGTTCGCGCTCGAAGCGCCGGATCGGTTCGATCAGGTCGAGCTCAGCGCGCGAGTCGACGTCGTGCGTCAGCAGGAGCGCGAACGATTTCCCGGCATAGTCGATCCCGGACGGACGCTCGTCGATGGCCGTCTCGATCGGCCACGTCGGGAAGCCCGGCGCCGGGCGGGTGGCCGCCAGCCGGAGGAGTCCGGCACGTACTCGTTCGGGAACGCGCCGATAGTCGAACGGGAGCCGGCTGAACAGCGGCCGGGGCAGGCGGGCATAGGCGTCGGCCGCATCCCGCGCCAAGGCTGGCCGAACCGTCATGCGCGCGGATCGAGCTTCGCGCGGGTCTCGTCCAGGCTCGCGGCGTCGAGCTGCTTGGCCACCCGGAAGCCGCCTCCGACGACGAGCGAGTACGGCGGCACGTCCTTGTGGATCACCGCACCCGTGGCGATGACCGAGTGGTGGCCGATCGTCACCCCGGGCGTCACGATGACCCCCGGCATGATCCAGACGTCGTGTTCGACGACGGTCCGCTTGTACTCCTCGGGGTACAGCCGGCGCAGGCTCGTCGCGGTTGGAATCACCTGGTGAGCGGTGATGATCGTTCGAGCCCCGATCGCCGCGCGGTCGCCAATCTCGATGTATTCCGGGTGGAGCTTGTCGAACAGGACGCTCTCGCCGATGAAGACACCGCGCCCGAGGCGGATGCCCGACATCCGATAAAGGTCCGAGCGAAGGCCGTCCGACGGGATGAGGTTGGCAACCTTCTGCAGGAGGATCCGGACGATGACCGTCACCGCTTCACGCCCGTCCGCAGCAGGATCGCCGGCCGGAAGAGGCGCCACCAGTCCTTGAGGCCGCGCATCTTCGTGTAGCCCTCCTTGGCGTGGTAGCGGACGGTGCACGGCACCTCGACCACGCGATACCCGCGCCGGATCGACTTGTAGAGCACGTAGGGCTCCAGGTCGTAGCTCGTGAGCCAGTCCTGGTCGATGTCGACGGATGAATCTCGCAGGATGTCGGTCTTCAGGATCCGGAAGCCGTTGGTCGCGTCGGAGATCCGCCGCAGGACGAGGAAGGAGAAGACGAGCGAGTACAGCCGTGTCCCGAAGCTGCGGTGGCCGATCGGCCCCTCGACCTTCCCGCCGCGCATCCAGCGCGAGCCCTGGACGTAGTCGGCACCCTCGCGGAGGAGCGTGTCGAGCGCCGACGCGAGCTCCCCCGGTACGTGCTGGTCGTCGCCGGCGAGGAGCGCGACATATGGGCGCTCGCGGCGCATCGCTTCCCTCCAGCCGTCGCGGATCGCTGCCCCCACACCGCCCCGCTGTTCGTGACGGATCACGACGGTAGCGCCATGGGCGCGCGCCTCGTCGCCGGTACCGTCGGTCGAGCCGTCGTCGACAACGATCGCCTCGAACCGCCCGTCGCGGGGCAGCTTGTCGAGGACGCGGCCGATCTTGCCCGCCTCGTTCAGGGCGGGGATGACGACCGCGACGAGCGGCTCGGACGGGGCGCGGCCTGGCACGGGCTGAGGAGCTCCCTCGGACATCGCCCGAATGGTCACCCGCGATGTTGCCAATGGGCAACCCCCCGCGAGTACCTCCGAGCGGCGGGGGTCGCTTCGCCCGCTCAGGGCTCGGCCGCGCGGACGTCCGCGGGCAGGGCCGCGGAAGTCGTCCGGTGAGAGCGCCAGACCAGGGCCGTGCGACCGGTTTCGGCGAGCGGCGCCATCAGAGCGAGCAGCCCGACCAGTGACGAAGAATAGAGGGCAGGCGTGCCTATTACGGCTCCGACCAAAGCAATCTCGTAGGCCAGCGTTGGCCGCGTTCGACCGAGGACGAGAGCGAGCAGGCCTGCGGCCGAGAGGAACGCATAGCTCGCCCACGAGATGCCGGTCAAGCCGGACAAACTGAGCGGCGTCGCCGTGTTCCCGCTCAGCGTCCCCAGCCATTCGACGTACGACCCGAAGCCCGCCCCGAGACCGCTTACGACGCCTATCACGGCGAGCGACACCACGCCGGCCGCGAACGGCCGCCAGCGTCTGGTGCCCAGCAGCCAGGCGAACAGGACCACTGGAGCGAGCTTGACCGCCACGAGCGCGGCGATCAGGACTCCGGCGATCGGTCGGTCGCGCCAGCGCCAGGCGAGCACGTAGATAAGGGGCGCGAACGCATTAGCATTGCCGACCGCGAGCTGCTCCCCAATCGAATGGGACAGGATGAAGGCGAGAGCGAGGGTCGGCAGGCCGGCGCGCTGGACTAGGTACGCGAGAGTCCCGATCATCGCCAGCCAACAGGCGGCGACCCAGAGTCCGAAGCCCCAGTCGACCGCGGCCAGCGGGCGCCAGAAGACCGCGATTGGCGGGGGCGACAGCAGCGGGGCGGTGTAGCGACCCGGCCAGGGCAGGACCTGCCGATCCCCGGGCCCCAGCTTGTAGAGGTCGTGGCCGGCGTTGAGGCGCTCGCCGGCAGCTTGGTAAGTCGTAACGTCGATGTAGGGGTTCATCAGGTTGCCGGGCTCGTCGTAGACGACGAAGTTCGCCCGGACCCAGGCTATGCATGTCGCGAAGACGAGGATCACGAGGGCGGCGTTCAGCGCTGCCCGGCCGCGGTCGCTCAGGCTCGGGTTCGGGACGGTGGCGAGGGCACGCAGGCCAAATGGCGCAGTCACGGGCGAATGGTCGCCCGTCCGGAACCGAGCATCAATCCCTCGCGAGTACGGGAGTCTTCCTACACGAGGACCAACAGACTCAACTACAGGTACTTGTCCCTGACGACGTAGTTCGGCCGCTTTCTCACTTCCTCGTTGATGCGCCAGACGTACTCGCCGATAACACCGAGCATGATCATGATCAGGCCGCCGACGACCAGAATGACCATCATCAGCGGCGCCCAACCGGTGAACGGCGTATCTCCCGCTAGCCATGCGAGAACAATGGTGATCGAGTAGACAAACCCCAGGCCTGCCGTGATCAATCCGAGGAACGAGATGAAGCGGATCGGCAGATATGACGCATCGAGGATGGCGTCGATGAAGTTCTTGAGTTTCTTCCCGAAGTTGTATTGGGACCGACCGATGGTGCGTTTCTGTCGCTCGTAAGGGATGAAAGCCGTCCGATAACCGGCCCAGAGAAGATCACCCTGGAAGAAACGGTGTCGCACGTCGATCGCGTTGAAGCTGTCCATGACGACTCGATCCATCAGGACCAAGTCGAAGCCGCCTTTCGGGATTTCGGGAAGGGACAAACGAAGGAGACCGTAGGCGACCTTCGACATCGTCCGCGCCGGCAACGAATCCGCGCGCTCGACGCGAAAGCAGACGACGAGCTCGGATCCCGCCTCCCACTTCTCGACCATCTGCGGGATCAAGTCAACCGGATCCTGAAGGTCCGCCGACATGTTGATGACCGCATCGCCACTCGCCTGCTTGAAGCCCGCGAGCATCGCCGCCATCTGTCCGAAGTTCCGGGTGAATGTGATCGCCTTCACACGAGGGTCGTGCTCGCGAAGTCCGAGGATCTCTTGCAGGGAGCCGTCCTTCGATCCGTCATCGACGAACACGAGCTCGTAGTCATGCCTGGGCATGGTCGCGAAGACGCGCTGGATCCCCTCATGCGTCTTGGAGATTGCGCCTTCGTTGTGATAGACCGCGATAACGATAGATATCTTCACTCTGCCTCTCCCCGTTCACACAGAAGAAAGAGGCTCGAGCACAGGTCCGGGTAGCGTTGACCAAGCTCGAAGCAGCCATCCAAATACGCCGGCGAGATGATGTCCGTCTTCAACAACCGATCCCATTGGAAGTTCGCCAGGGCCTTGAAGAAGATCCCCGACCGATGCACGACGCGGAGACCGGCGGCGACCGCATCTCGTTCCAGGGTGTCGAAGGAGTAGGTTCGCCGGTGGCCGTGATCGGCCTCGCCGGGCGTCACGGCGGTGTTGTGCGAGATCAGGCCCATCAGCACCGCAATCTGGCGCGACGCCGCGTTCCCGTTCGGCACCACGAGGTACACCCGGCCGGTGGGCGCGAGCCACTCCTCGTTGATGCGCCGGAGCGCTCCAACCGGGTCGTCGAGGTGCTCGAGGACGTGGGTCAGGATGACCGTCGTGTAGCGATCCGGGAGGGCGACGGTCTCGATCAGCCCGTGGACGTAGGACACCCGGTCCCCCAGCCGCTCCCGAGCGGCGTTGATCGCCACGTCGGACGCCTCCAGACAGGTGATGTCCTCGAAGTAGGCGAGCAGTCGCTCGGTGAAGGTCCCCGTATAGCTTCCGAGCTCCAAGACCTTGCCCGGCCGGAAGAAGGGCTCGAATGATCGGATCTTGTAGCGGTCCATCACGTCAAGGTCGAAGTCGTAGGCGTATCGCCGCTCGGCGTTGTCGACGATCTCGGCATCGTGGTCGCGTGTCGTCATCCGACGAGCTCCGTTCGATGCACGGCCCGCTCCAGAGTGACGCTTTCCCCCGTGGCGGCGATCGGCCGGAAGCCGCTCGCCTCGTAGAGCCTCATCGCGGGTTCGTTTCGACGATCGACCTCGAGGCGCAGGCGGTCGATGCCATGTCGGCTCGCGAACGCGGCGCACTCGTCGAGGAGCCCCGAGGCGACATGTCGGCCGCGCTGCTCGGGGATGACCGAGACGTCCGTGATGAAGACCGGGTCGCCGGTCGCGGCCGGCAGATATGCGGCGACGAGCCCGACGAGACCCTCGCCGCTCCACGCCTCGAATCGGTTCGCCCGCTCGGCGATCTTCCGGGCGTACTCATCGATGACAACGCGGTCGCTCAGCGGCGGAACGTAGCCCTCGTCGCACCGACGCAGGTGCTCGGAGAGCTGATCGACGGTCGCGACGTTCGCTCGGTAGGAGACGGTCATCGCTCGAGGACAGCTGCGCCGAATCCGAACCGACCGAACTCATTGCCGTTGTAGAGCAGGTAGACCTGACCGGCATGCTCGTAGATGTGCGGGTAGCACTGCATGTCGGAGTCCCACGCGCCTGCGTCCCCAGTCAGCACGAGATCAGCATCCGCCCGATCCCACGAGATGAGATCTGCTGATAGGGCGTGACCGAGGCGATACCCGCGGGCGACGTTCGTCCGGAAGTCGGCCGTTTCCCGATAGCAGAAGACCATGTGAAACGCTCCGTCGATCTCGACGACGGATGGCAGCGCCTGCGCCTCGTCGGGTCCGAGTCGGTCGGGGATGATCTGAACACCCTCGTCTCTTGTCCAGTCCACACCGTCGACGGAAACGGCGTGACCGATTTTGTACGTCCGCTCGGGAATTGAGCTTCCCGGAACCCGCCTCCAGGCCGTCCCGAAGATGTACCACATGTGGAACGTGCCGCCGATGACCCGAACGGACGGGTCCCCCACGAGAAACGGCTCGCGGACTGTCGCGGACAGGATCGGACCGGGACCCACACGGTCGAACGTCCGTCCACCGTCACGACTGAACGCGAGGCCGATTGCCGTCTCGACGGACACCGATACGCGGCGGCTCCAGCCACAGGTGTAGGCGCGGATCTCCTCGCCGACGCGGACGACGTTCATCGGAAAGATTCCGTGCTCGTCGAAGCAACCGAGCCCACCCCTCGAGATCACCGGCTCCGGTGAGACGGCGATCAGGCGATCGAGCGACGGCGCGAAGTCGGCGAACAGAACGTGGCTCCGATACTTTCCGCCGTTGGCATCGACCGACCGAGCCGAGAAATAGATTCGGACGCGGTCGTCGAGGACGAGCGCTTGCGGCGCCTGGGCGAATCCCATGAACCCGTCCGGCAGCCGGGCCTCGCGCACGTCGAAGACGTGACCCAGCCTCCGCCAACGGAGACGCGGCGCCACGCTCATCCGAGGCCACTCTCAAGCACCGCGAGGCCGAAGCCGTCACGTCCCACGCCGTTCCCGAGGTACGCCAGGTACCACCGGCCGTCCATCTCGAACACGTGCGGGTAGCTGACCATCTCCGCGTCCCAGCCGTCGTCGGAGACCTGTATGCCGGCCTGCGGGTCATCCCGGACCCAGGTGACGAGGTCGTCGCTCGACGCGTATCCGATCCGATAGCCGCCGGCCTTGCCCCGGTAGTCGATGCTGCGCCGATAGCTGAAGAACATGTGGTATCGCCCGCCTGCGCTGAAGACGTCCGGGCTGGCCTGCGCCTCATGAGCCTCGATTCGCGGTTGGATCAGGTCATGATCGAGCCTCGACCAATGCAGGCCATCGGAGGAGGTCGCGAGTCGGATCCGGTATACCGGCTCCGGCCGTCCCGAGGCCAGCATCCAGGCTCTGCCGGCGATGTAGAACAGCTGCCAGCCGCCGTCGAACCGACGGATCTTGGGTCCACCCACGATGAACGGCTCGTTCAGCGAGCGACCGAGGATCGGGCCTGGGCCGAGTCGAGAGAACGTCTCGCCACCGTCCGTGCTGACGGCAGCTCCGATCGCGACGTCGAACGGCACCGATTCGCAGCGGGTCCAGCCACCGTAGTAGGCCATCAGCCGCCAGTCGTCGCGGATGACTGATACGGGATAGATGCCGAACTCGTCGAACGTTCCCGTGCCGCCGAGCTCGAGGATCGGGTGCTCGGCGACCCGGACCACGCGCGTCGGGTCCGCCCGGTCGAGGTCGACGAATGACGAGTAGCTCACGTACTGGCCCGCCGCGTCCGCCTCTGGGCGGCAGGAGAAATACATGCGGACGACGTCGTCTAGGACAAGACTGCTCGGCGCCTGAGCGAACGCGCGCATCCATGGGCGTCCCGAGACGTTCCGGGGGGAGAAGACAAGCCCGAGCTTCCGCCACGTGAACATCCGCGTCGGATCAGATGAGGTCGTAGCCCGACGCGAGCCGTTCGCGGACGTCTGACACGCTGTTGAACATCAGGACATCGACGATCGACAGCCAGGGAACGAACGGATGGTCGAACTGGTGGTAGGTGAACGGTCGTGGCTGGAGGAACCGGAGCTCGAGACCGTTCTCCGTGAATTGGTTCCGGTCGTACAGCTCGACCCCGCCCGGCGGGTTCACATACGTTGCCGCGCCGATCTCCCTGCAGACGGCGATGACGCGGCCCTCTCGCCGAAGGTCCGGATCGATCGCGATCGCGGACGACCGTTCAATCGCGGTCGCGATGCCAAGGTGATCGCAGGTCGCCCGAATCGATGACTCGAGGAACGCGAAGAGATTCCGCTCGGGGCAGCCCAGGACTCGCTCGAGGAGGGCCATGGTCTCGCCGAACCACGGCGCCCGGCGGTAGGCGCCCTCGAATTGACGGACGATCCGGCCCGGGTCAAAGTCCGGCGCGATCTGGCGATCCCGGATGTCGAGGTAGTCCGAATCGGACCTGAGCGGAAGGCTGAAGGTGGCCGGTTGGCCGGATCGGAGCAGCCGATTTCGGTTGACCCAACCCTTCTTCGTGTACTGGATTGTGTCGTACAGGACGAAGACGTCCACCGCCGCGATCAGTTGGAAGTAGCCGATGTACGGCAGGAAGTAGGGCTGCATGATCGCGGCGCGCTTCACGTCGGAGTGCGGCGCGTTGTCAGGGCTCAATCCGGGCTCGCCACCAGGCCGCTGATCCAGTCGACCGTGGCGAGATCCAGGTCGGGATAGATGGGCAGGCAGAGAATCCGCCGCGACGCCTCCCAGGCATTGGGAAGACCCTCCGGCGCCGCGGAGGGCAATCCGCGATACATCGGAAACTCCGTGATCAACGGATAGAAGTAGCGCCTGGCGAGAACGCCGGCCGCGCGAAGCCGCGCGTAGAGGCCGTCCCGGGCGAGCGGATATTCCGGGCCCACCATGATCGGGAAGTAGCCGAAGTTTGGGACCGTGTCGGTGGGTAGAGAGAGCGGCCGGATCCCGGCGACTCCGTCGAGGCCTTGCCGGTAGCGCGCGTCGATGGCACGCCGCCGAGCGATCGCGTCGTCAACGTGGTCCAGCTGGAGAAGCCCGAAGGCCGCCTGGACCTCGTTCATCTTGCCGTTGATGCCGGGAGCCACGACTGACACCTCGCCGGAGTGGCCGAAGTTCTTCAGGAAGTCGACCCGCTGCTTGGTCTTGTCGTCGGCGCAGATCAGAGCGCCGCCCTCGAACGTGTTGAAGACTTTGGTCGCGTGGAAGCTGAGCATGGACAAGTCGCCATGTCGGACCAACGGCTCGTCGCGATAGCGAACCCCGAAGGCGTGCGCGGCGTCGTAGATCACCTTTAGTCCGTAGAGATCGGCGATCTCCTGGATCCGGTCGACGTCGCACGGCGTGCCGTAGCAATGGACCGGCATGATCGCCGCCGTCCGCGGCGTGATCGCTTCGACGATCTTGTCCGAGTCGAGGTTGAGTGTGTCCGGGCGCACGTCCACGAAAACGGGCGCGATTGAGTTCCAAAGCAGAGAGTGCGCGGTCGCGACGAAGGAGTACGGCGTCGTGATGACCTCGCCCGTGATTCTAAGGGTCTGGAGCGCCGTCACCAGGGCAATTGTCCCGTTTGCGAAAAGGGACAGGTGATCCACGCCGAGGTACGTCGACAGGGCCGACTCGAACTCCTGGTGATACGGCCCGCCGTTCGTAAGCCAGCCGCTCGACCAGATTCGCTTTAGGTACGGGATGAACTCTTCGAGGGGCGGGATGAGCGGTCTTGTGACCGGAATCTCGTCGCCGGTCATCGAGCTTCAGCCGCGGCCGAGCCGCGGCCGCGGTCCGTTGCGAAGCTGAACGACCGGTGGGCCCAGTAGCTCAGCACGACGACTGCGACGGTGAATGCCGCTTGTACCAGATAGATGCTCATCTGGAGAATTTGCAGCAGGACGGGGAGCAGAAGCAGATTCGCGGCCAGGGTGATGAGGTACACGACGCAGAAGCGCGGCATCTCTGTTCGGATACTGCCGGTGCTCCGGAAGACAAGGCGCCGCTGACAGAGATAAGCGTTTAGGACGGCGAGCGGCCATGAGATGAGGAGGACCAGGAGGTAGTGCAGCCGATCACCGAAGGCGGCCTGCAATGCTGCCCACACGGCGTACGCAAAGACGGTGTTCCAGACCCCGATTGCGATGAACCGGACGGGCCGTGATCGATCGGCCACCGGTACCGATTTCCGCGGGACCGTGCCCGGCTGGTGATGATCCAGATTGAGCGTTTCTGTTCCCCTCGTAGCTTGATCCTCCCTGGTCAGCCGGCCCATGGTGTCGAGGTGCACCACCGATACTACGAGCTGTTCGAACCCGACCCATCCCTCAGAAGTCAGGGTTCGATGGCGCCGGAACCTTCGGCCAACGGGCCGATAAAGGACTACCACATACTGAGCGCGAGTGTCGCCTCATGACCAATCGATCTGAGCCGAATCAATCGCATGAGTACAGGCTCCGGGACGCGGTTGCCCTCGCGGCGCTCGTGGCGCTCGGCGTCGTCGTCCCTGTGGCGTTTGGGGTCGCGTCGGGCGCGGCATTCATTCCAAGGAATGACGACTGGGTATATCGGAGGATCGCACTGGAATTTGCAGGCACCGGGGTGCTGGCCTTGCACAGCGTGACCACGATGATGATCGGCCTGATCGTTGGAGTGCAGCCGATCCTTCGAGCCCTGGGTGATACCACGGTTGCATTCGCGGTCGCGGGGTGGAGTTCTGCGCTTGCCGTGGTGATTGCCGCGTACGGGCTGGCTCGGGTCTTCCTCCCGCCACGGCGGGCAGCCCTCGCGGCATCCCTGACCATCGTCTTTCCCGGTTACCTCGCCTACGCAACATCATTCATGACCGACGCACCGGCAGTTGCCGCCCAGTTCATCTGTCTGGGGCTCGGCGCAAACGCTGTACGCGCTAGACCAGTCCGAACCGGTCAACTGACGGCGGCTCTTGTTGCTGGATTCGTCGGCTTCAGCATCAGGGAGTTTGCGATTGCCGCTCCCATGGCCGTGGCCGGTTCCGCGCTCTGGGCCGACCGACGTCAGTGGTCGACGTGGACGCTATCGGCGCTATTCGGGATTGGTTGTGTAGCCCTATATGCCCTGAAACTGACCCTGCCAGGGCAAGCGGTCAGTGGCGGCGTTGGGACCGGCGCGATTACGAACATGTTCCCAGCTCTTACATCAATCAGTCTCGTTGCGCTGCCGGCCGCGCTTCTTGCTGCCCGTCATTCATTTCGGACCTGGCCTCGCTTCGACATCGCGCTGGGCGCTGAAATCGGGCTCATCGTTGCAGCAGCTGATGTGATGCTCTCGTCGGAAGCGAACGCGCCCGCGGCACTGCTTGATAATCTGACTTCGCAATTCGGCGTTCCATCGAGCTGGTATCTGATCGGTGGGCGACCGCTCGTTCTGGGCAACACCGCCTGGTTGCTATTCAACGCGGTTGCTGTCGTCTCGGCAGTCATTACGAGCACGGTTGCCTTTTGCATTGCAACTGCCTACATCCGCCGGTGCAGACGCAGCGGTCGAACCCTCAGCTCAATTATTGGACAGCCGCACGGGGTAATTGCTCTCTTCATCTTGGCGGTGTTGGCCGGCCTGACGGCGTATTCGGTGAGGTTTGCGGTGTTTGACCGCTACCTCTGGTCGCTGCTCCCACCGCTGGCAATCCTGCTCTTGGCGCAATCACACTTGCCCGAGCGACGCGTGAGCGCGGGGCGGATGCTGGATGTTGTCGCATCCTTGTCACTCCTGAGCTGGTGTGCCCTGCTCGGCGTGAGCGTCATGTTCATGCTGAACTCCTACGCCTTCGATGCTGCTCGCTGGCAGGGCGGCGACCGACTTGTCAACGCCGGGATTCCTGGCGCCGCCATCGATGCCGGGTACGAGTGGGTTGGCGAGCATCAGCCAGAACTGCCACCGCCGAATCCGCCTCCCGGCGGCGAAACCTTCTACGAACACTGGTGGCCTGAGCGAGTGACATGCGCAGTCGTGGCCGGAAGCCCGCCGCCGAAGAACCTACCGACGGTCGGACTCGTGCGATGGAGCCTCTTTCTGGTCACTGGCCCACCTGAGACCCTGTATCTGTATCGCGCCGCGGCCGGCTGCGCCGCCTAATAGGGCAGGGCCCCTACAGCCGGCCCGCCGCGACCTCGTCGCGGATCCAAGGGATGACCTCGTCGAGCATTGACTCGAGCGACGTTCGTGCCTCGAAGCCAAGGACGGCCTTCGCCTTCCGGGTGTCCGGGACGCGCATCTGGACGTCGTGCTCGAAGGGAGGGTCCGAGACGTACCGGAACGGTCGGCCGTCCGTGTGGACCTTCGACCAGATGCACTCCGCCAGCTCGAGGACCGTCGTGGACCGGGCGGTCGACAGGTTGAAGTCGTCGTTGACGGCCTTCGGTGACTCCATCGCCAGGCGGATCCCATGGGCCAGGTCGCCACCGTATGTGTAGTGCCGGACCTGCGAGCCATCGCCAAGGATGTGGAGTGGATCCTGACCCTTGATCACCTTCAAGGCGAGATCCGGCACGACGTGGCTGAGGGCGAGCTTGATGTTGCCCGACATGACGTCGGCGTCGCGGAGCGCCCGCCGCTCGCCGATCCCGACGCAGTTGAACGGCCGTACGATCGTGTACGGCAGTTGGTACTGCTCCCAGGCGCCTTTGGCGAAGTATTCGGCGGCGAGCTTCTGGAAGCCGTAGGTGGATACCGGCGGCGGCGACGTCAGCTGGGCACCCTCCGGGGTCGGGAAGACGGTCGCCGATTCATAGACCATCGAGCTGCTCATGACGACGATCCGCTCGAGCGTGCCCGCCCTGCGAGCAGCGATGGCGGCGTCGAAGGTCGCCGCGAGGATCCGCTCGTTCTCGGCGAGAAGGTCGTAGGCGAACTCGTGGAAGTAGCTGATCCCGCCAATCATCGCCGCCGCAGCAATCACCTGGTCGACGTCGGCCGCCAGCTCGGTCATCAGCGCGACGTCTTTCGCGTCGCCCTCGACGAAGCGGTAGCGGGGATCGCCGTCGTACGACTTCGCCAGCCGGCCGTACTTGCTGAAGTCGTCGAGGCCAATCACCTCGTGACCGGCATCGAGCAGCTCGGGTACGAGATAGCCGTTGATGAACCCGGCGGCCCCGGTTACCAGGACTCTCATCCGGCGCTCGCTGGCTTGCGCGCCACGTACAGGCTCTGCTGCCCGAACACAGGCCATAGCGGCCGAAGCTTCAGGTAGGCGCGAACGACCCAGGGATTCTGCGGAAACCGGCTCTTCGTCGTGTACGGGATGAAGCGCGTGATCAGCTCCTCAGTGACGAAGCCGGCGGTCTGGCCTGCCTCCTCCACGCTCCGATCGGTCAGCGGAGTCCGATGATCGAGGAAGTCCCAGTACGCGCCGCCGACGAGCCGGATGTTCGGCTGGAGCACGATCAGGCGGCCTCCGGGCTTCAGGACGTCGAACAGGACCTTGAGTTGCTCGATCACCACGGCGGCGGACGGGAGGTGCTCGAGGTAGTTGCTGACGAAGACGACGTCCATCGAGTGCCGGGGCATCGACTCGCGCAGCGACAGGCCATCAGACTGGACGAATCGGACCATCGGATCGAGGTACTGGCGGACGTCCCGCACGTCGACGGCCCAGTGCTCGGCGGCGCGGATCTGGTTGATGAAGGCGCCGCGATCGCAGGCTAGGTCCAGGACCGCCGCGTCGAGCGGGACGTAGCGTTGCAACCATCGGCTCAGTTCAGTCCAGACAGCGTGCTTGCGCGCCGCATCCGTATCGCTGAACCGGTGCGCGTACATCGCTCGAATGTCCTCGCTTGTGCCGCTCCCCCGGACGTCCGTCACAAGGCGATTCCCTGCCCCAGGGCACCCCACACGTCGACGATGTCCTTGCCACCGATGTCGAGTCCGCGATACGCATTGTGGGGCGCGCCGAGGATCAGGATGTCGCTCTCCTGGAGCACGCATTCCAGCGTGGTGAGCCGCTCGTCGCTCACGTACGGGTCGGTGCAGACGACGCGAGCGCCCGCCCAGGCGAGGAGCTTCCGGAGCTTGTAGCTCAGCGACGCACGCTTGTCGTCGGACTCTGCCTTGAACGCCATCCCGAGGATCCCGACCGTCTTGCCGGTGAGACCGCCGTAGCGACGTTCGAGCGCCGAGACGACGTACGCAGGAAGGCCCTCGTTCACCTGCATCGCGGCCTGTCCCAGAGGGAAATGGTCGCTCGTAAACGCCGCGAGCTGCATCGTGTCCTTGAACAAGCACGGACCGGCAGCGAAACCCGGCCCCGGCAGGTCGGCCGCCCGTGGATAGTCAGTCCGGATCGCGTCGAGGACGTTCGTGTAGTCGATCCCCGCCTGGTTCGCGATCATGAAGAACTGGTTGGCGACGGCGAACTTCATGTACCGCCAGGTGTTCGTGAACAGCTTCGCGAGCTCGGCTTCCTTGGAGGTCGTCCGGATCGTCTTCGGCGTCAGGCGCTGGAAGAGGGCCTCCGCGCGGGTCGCCGCGGTGTCGTCGTCGGCGCCGATGATCTGCGGCAGGGTCCGCAGCTCCTCGAGGGCGTGACCCTCGGCGATGCGCTCCGGGCAGAAGGCCACGTCTGCCTGGCAGCCGATCGCCGCCAGCCGTTGGACGACATACCCGGTCGTGCCAGGGTAGACCGTGCTCCGGAGGACGATCAGCGACCCGGGTCGCAGATGCGGCGCGATCTGTCCGACGGTTCGCTCGAAGACCGTCATGGACGGCGCGAGGAACTCATCCACCGGCGTCCCGATGACGACGACGATCTGGTCCGTCCGCTCGAGGATCGACCCGTCCGAGCTGAGCTCCAGCCGGCCGCTGGCGAGGACGCTGGCGAGGAGCTCTTCCGCGCCAGTCTCCAGGAAGGGCATCTCGCCGGCGGCGATCCGGTCCAGGGTGGGCTGGCTGAGGTCGTAGATCCCGGTCCGAAGGTCGGCGTCGGCGAAGGCGAGACTCAGCGGGAGACCGACGTGGCCGGCACCTCCGAGGACCACGACATCGAGGTCTGACGACATGGCCCGAACGGTAGCAGCCCGGTGCGCGGCTTCAACACACGCCGATCGTCCCGTGATGTCGCCGGTACTCAGGACGGCGACGGCCCGCGTCACCCACGGGCGGCTGGATGTCGTTATTGCGGCGGGATGGTGCTCGCTTGCTGAGTCTCTAGCGACGAGGCCGCCAGGGCACGCGCGCCAAGGCAAATCGCGACGGGAGGCCGATCGGCCCGAGCGTCGTGCGTGTCGTTTCGACGACGAGTTCGAGTGTCGCAACCGGCCATGCGATCGGGGCAAGCAACGCCAGGAGTGTCACGAGCCCCGACAGGTAGAGCGCGGGGGTTCCGAGGACGGCCGC
>Ga0070707_100001509_pt1 | contig 22709 bp, 17 predicted proteins | sample KBSK5502metaG_FD_65468 | JGI IMG/M metagenome (GOLD analysis project Ga0070707, IMG submission 65468) | Corn, switchgrass and miscanthus rhizosphere microbial communities from Kellogg Biological Station, Michigan, USA - KBS K5-50-2 metaG | ecosystem: Host-associated > Plants > Roots >...
TACTTCACGCCCCGGATGCGGGCCAACGACGCCCTGCGGAGTGGGGAGGTGGGGTACCTCACCGCCTCCATCAAGAACGTCAAGGACGCGCGCGTGGGGGACACGGTGACCGCCGCCGACCGGCCGGCCTCGCAGGCGCTGCCCGGCTATCGGGCGGTCAAGCCGATGGTCTACGCAGGGCTCTTCCCGACCGACTCCGACCGCTACGGGGACCTGAAGGACGCGCTCGAGAAGCTGCAGCTCAACGACGCCGCCCTGGTCTACGAGCCAGAGAACTCGGCCGCGCTTGGGTTCGGCTTCCGCTGCGGCTTCCTGGGCCTGCTCCACCTGGAGATCGTCCAGGAGCGGCTGGAGCGCGAGTTCGGCCTCGACCTGATCACGACCGCGCCCACGGTCGCCTACCACGTGTACACGAAGAAGGGCGAGATGATCGAGGTCGACAATCCCGCGCTCCTCCCGCCGCCGACCTCGATCGAGCGCATCGAGGAGCCCTACGTCAAGGTCTCGATTATCGTGCCCACCCAGTACGTGGGCGCCATGATGGAGCTCTGCCAGGAGCGCCGGGGGGCGTTCAAGCACCTCGAGCACCAGGTCGGCGAGCGGGTGCTACTGGAGTACGAGCTGCCGTTGGGCGAGATCATCGCCGACTTCTACGACTCCCTGAAGTCGCGCTCCAAGGGCTACGCCTCGATGGACTACGAGCTGATCGGCTTCCGGGAGGGGGACCTGGTCAAGCTCGACGTGCTGGTCACCGGCCAGCCGGTCGACGCGCTATCGATGATCGTGCACCGGGACAAGGCCGCGGCCTGGGGGCGGCGCCTGGTGGAGAAGCTGAAGACGATCATCCCCCGCCAGATGTTCGAGGTCCCGATCCAGGCCGCGATCGGTGGCAAGGTGATCGCGCGCGAGACCATCTCGGCCCAGCGCAAGGACGTGATCGCCAAGTGCTACGGGGGCGACATCACGCGCAAGCGCAAGCTGCTCGAGAAGCAGAAGGAAGGCAAGAAGCGGATGAAGCGAGTGGGCAACGTCGAGATCCCGCAGGAGGCCTTCATGGCCGTCCTCTCGCTCGATTGATGCTTTCACCGGCCCTTCCGCGGACCTGGATGCTATGCGAGATCGCCGTCCTGAACCCGTGGGTCGCGTGAACCGCTCTTCTCGCAAACCCTTGGGTTGAGCTTTGTGCGCTTACGGTAGTACTCAGCCGGACCGCGACCACAAGCCCAACCAGAATCCACAGCAGCTCGTTGGGGATCACCGGGAAAAACATATCCTGAAGCAGCGAAGCCAGCAAGAAGGCGAGGACCGCCGCCAGAGTGGCTAGCCCGAGGATCTTGTCGACCTCGACAGTCGCGGAACGGAAGACCCGGTACGTCTCGCGAAGCAGCAGTACGAGCAGGGCGAGGAAGGCGAGCAAGCCGACAGCGCCAGTCTCTAGGAAGACGCGCAGGAACTGGTTGTGTGCCTCAACCGGCAGCCCTGGCGCTGAGCCCATCGCGCCTACCCCATACCCGATCACGAGCTGGACGGCGGCCGGCGGCTTCTCCGACTGCGCCGTCGGGGGCGGCGGTGCCTGGTTCAGGCCGATCATGATCGGGGGCGTGGGTGCTGCGGCGGGCGCCTTGTAGGTTCCTGTGTACTTGCCGAAGAGAGGCTGCCAGATCACTTGTACGCGATAGATGAGCGACTGCTCGATGAAGTAAACGCCGGTTACCCGAGCGACGTCCGGGTCCCCGGTTGAGATCAGGACTCCGTTCCCGAGAATGAAGGCGGCGGCAAACGCGACACCCACCTTCCATAGGCGCCGGCTGAGGAGCGCGATCGAGCCAGCGCCGACTGCCGAGCCGATGTATGAGACCCGCGACTCGGCCAGGATCATCGCCAGCAACATCGCCGCCGAGGCCGCGTACCGGCGGAGACCGGCCCGGAGGCGCGGGCTCACCGCGAACCAAGCGAACCAGACCAGAAACTGGAGCAAGAAGAACGAGCCGGTGGAGAGCGGTGAGATCTCCCCGATCAGGCCCGGTCCATACGAGTCGTGTGGCCAGCCGCCCCGCGGTCGGATCGCCAGCAGGGCATGAAAGGGAGGACGCTGCACCATCTGGACTATCACCCAGGCCAGGTTCGCGAAGCCGAGTCCGAGTAGACTCGCGACGACCAAGCGTCTTTCGGAGGGCCTTCGCGCCCAGGTAGCGAATAGGCTTGCGATCAGTAGGAACTCCAAGCTCTTACCCCAGAAGGCGGCCGCCCGCAAGGCCGGAAGGTGGAAGAAGAGAACATTTACGGCGGTGGAGAGTAGGCCGACACTCAAGTAGAGGGCGAACGCACGCAGGAGGCGACTGCGAGCGGCGGACAGATCACGGTCGCGTAGCGCCCACCAACCGAGCAGGCCGACCAGGACGATGTCCTCTGCGCGGAGGTCGAACTCGCGGCCGACATTCAGCGGCAACCTGAATCGAGGCGACAGGGCGACGGCGGCGACCAAGACTATAAGTCCGACCACCTCCGGAGAGAGAGCCGGGCTGTCGACTCGGGATTCCGTGCGGCGAGCCGCCAGACCGGTTCGCTGTGCGAGAGAGAGCAGCAATGCGGCAGGGATGTTACCCGGAGCGCGCCCAGCCGCCGCTCAGGGCGCCCTAGATTCGGTTGCCCTGCCCTGTCACCGTCAGTATCATGACCGGCCATGCGATCGAGCACTCCCCAGCCATCCGATTTGGCACGCCTGTGAACCGGCTGGCCTGGAAGGTTGAGGGGCGCCGATCATTGCTCAGTCGCAAGCCCTGGCTCGAGGTCTTCCAGGAGTCTGTCCGGCTGCCGGACGGCAGCCTGGTGGAGGACTTCTACCAGATCGACCTGCCCGATTGGGTTGTGGTTGCGGCGCGCACGGCCGGCGGCGACCTGGTGGTCGAGCGGCACTACCGCCACGGATCGCGCGCGATCTCCTGGACGCTGCCGGCCGGCTTCATCGAGGAGGGCGAAGCGCCGGCCGCGGCCGCCCGCCGGGAGCTCATGGAGGAGACCGGCTATGAGGCGGGCAGGTGGAAGCCGCTGGGAGCCTTCACGGTGGATGGCAATCGCGGCTGCGGCCGGGCTCACTTCTACCTGGCGGACAGCTGCCGGCGGACCGCCGACGCGGCGGCCGGCGACCATTCGCCGATCGAAGTCAAACTGATGCCGTTCGAAGACGTGCTGGAGGCCCTGCACGCGGGCGAGATCTCGGAGCTCGCGACCGCCACCGGCCTGGGCCTGGCCGCGATCGAATTCGCGGGCGCGGAAACCAAGACCGCGCGCAGAGCGATCTAGCAACAGAGCAGCGGGCGACTCAGAACCGACACCTAAAAGCGGAGATCCTGGAGGAGACATGGACTGGAGCGGCAAACGGATTCTCGTCACGGGCGGAGCCTCGTTCATCAGCTCCCATGTGATCGACCAGCTGGTGGCCAAAGGCGCCCGTCAGATCAGGGTCGTGGACGACCTCACCAGCGGCACCATCGACAACATCCGGCAGCACGTCGACGCCGGCACGATCGAGCTCGTGGACGCCAGCCTGCTCGACGCCGGTGTGGCTGAGGCGGCCTGCGCCGGTGTCGACCATGTCTTTCACCTGGCCGCGATTCACGGCGGCCGGGGCTACGTCGACATGCACCAGGCCGAGTGCTCGCGGAACCTCGTCATCGACGGCCTGTTGATCGCGGCGGCGCACGGCGCCGGCGTGGAGAAGTTCACCTTCGCGTCTTCGGGCTGCGTGTATCCCAACTACATCCAGCAGGACATCAGCCGCGAGCTGTACCTGACCGAGGAGATGGTGGGCCCTCCCTACGACTCCGACCACATGTATGGCTGGGCCAAGCTGATGTGCGAGCTGAGCCTGCGGTCCTGGTATCGCGACCACGGCCTGCGGTCCGTGTCCTGCCGCTTCTTCACCGTGTACGGCGAACGAGGCGTGGAGAACCACGCCGTGATGGCGATGATCGCACGGGCCTTCATCGGCCAGGATCCCTTCGAGGTGTGGGGCGACGGCACCCAGATCCGGAACTGGACCTATGTCGGCGACATCGCTAGCGGCATGATCGCGGCTGCCGAGAGCGATGTCGAGGATGGCACCGCTATCAACCTGGGCACCACCGAGCGCACCCGTGTCATCGACGCGGTCCGTGAGGTGCTGCGCTACACCGGCCACAAGGCTGAGATCAAGCTCCTGCGCGAGATGCCGACCGGCCCTCTCAACCGGGTCGCCTCCAACGACCTCGCCCGCAAGCTGCTCAAATGGGAGCCTTCGGTCACGTTTGTCGAGGGGCTGCACCGCACCATCGACTGGTACTTCGCCAACAAGGACCGTGACCAGGTCCGGGGTTACCTGCAGCGCATGCTCACCGAGCGCGGTGAGGCCACCGTGGAGCCGCCGGCCGCCGCGGCCGCGGTTTAGGGGCCTGGGATGAGCAAGAGGGTCTCGGTCGTCGGCCTCGGCAAGCTGGGCGCCTGCGTCGCCGCCTGCTTCGCCCACAAGGGCTTCAGCGTGCTCGGGGTCGACGTGGTGCCGCAGACGCTCGAGGCCGTGAACGCCGGGCGCGCCCCGGTGCTGGAACCGGGCCTGGACGAGATGCTCGCCGGGTGCACAGCCAACCTGCGCGCCACCCCCAGCTACGCGGAGGCGATCGCCGGTTCGGACGCCACCCTGATCGTGGTGCCCACCCCCAGCGAGGAGCACGGCGGGTTCTCCCTGCGCTTCGCCATTGAGGCCGCACGCGAGATCGGGCGGGCGCTGCGGGACAAGTCGAGCTACCACCTGGTCGTCCTCACCAGCACGGTGCTGCCCGGTTCCACCGATTACGGGATCAAGCCCATCCTGGAGGCCGAGTCCGGCAAGCGCTGCGGCGAGGACTTCGGGCTCTGCTACAGCCCCGAGTTCATCGCCCTGGGCAGCGTGATCCGCGACTTCCTGCGCCCTGACTTCCTCCTCATCGGCGAGTCCGACCAGCGGGCGGGCGACGAGTTGGAAGCGCTCTACCGGGAGGTCGTCGACAACCAGCCGCCGGTGGCACGCATGAACTTCGTGAATGCGGAGCTGGCCAAGATCTCGGTCAACACCTACGTGACCATGAAGATCAGCTTTGCCAACATGCTGGCCACGCTCTGCGAGCAGATGCCGGGGGCGGACGTCGATCAGGTGACCGGCGCCCTCGGGCTGGACAGCCGGATCGGGCCGCGGTACCTGAAGGGCGCGGTCGGCTACGGGGGGCCGTGCTTCCCGCGTGACAACCAGGCCCTCGCCTATCTGGCGCGGCAGCTGGGCCACCCGGCTGCCTTCGCCGAGGCCACCGACATCTATAACCGCCGGCTGCTGGACGGGATGGTGGAGAAGGTCAAGGAGCACCTCCCGCCAGGCGGCACCGCGGCCATCCTCGGACTGTCGTACAAGCCGGACACCAACGTGGTGGACGAGTCCCAGGGCCTGCTGCTCGCCGGCCGCCTGGCGGCTGAAGGCGTGCGGGTGGTCGTGTACGACCCGGTGGCGATGGCTAGCGCTGAAAAGGTGCTGGGGGCCAAGGTCGCCTACGCCGCATCGCTCGCTGACGCCCTCGCCGTCGCCGACCTGGTCGCGATCACGCTTCCCGACAAGGCCTACGCGGGAATCGACGCCGCGAGCCTCCCCAAGCGCCCCGTCGTGGTCGACGCCTGGCGCCTGCTCCGGGGCCGCATGGAAGGCGACCGGCGCTACGTGCCAATCGGCGTGGGCGCCCAGGATCCACAGCGGGTCACCGAGCTGGCAGCCCTGTGGGGCGGAGCAAGGGCGGTGGGGCTGTGATGGGGCACATTCGATTGGCGACATTGCGGGAGCGCCGGCCGCTCTTTGTGGGGCTGAGACGCGAATTCGTAGACTGACCATCAGCCCTGGGTCTCTGCGTCCAAATGACGTGATCGAAACCTGGTCGGCGGGGGGGGGGCCAACGGCTCCAGCGCAACACTCGACGCCCTCTCCACTGCTCGCGCGCAACACAGGGCTGAACCTTGTTGGGTACGTGTTGCCAGTCGTTGTGGCCGCGATTGCGATCCCTTATGTGATCCATAATCTCGGGGTAGAGCAATTCGGCCTGCTCTCGCTTGCCTGGGTCGTGCTCGGGTACTTGAGCATATTCGATCTTGGCGTAGGTCGAGCCACAGTCAAGTTCGTGTCGGAGGCTATTGGTCGGGGAGCCGATGACGCGATCCCGTCCATGCTTTGGACATCTCTCGTCTTCCAATTGATCTTTGGTTGCATTTGCGGCGGTCTCTTCGCGGTCGCCGCTCCGTACGTCGTTCACCTCCTCCACATCAGCGATCGCCTAGCCACGGAGGCGGTCGCGAGCTTCCGAATATTGGGCGCTACCGTGCCATTTCTAATTAGCGCCATCACGTTGCGGGGGTTTCTCGAGGCGTTCCAGCGTTTCGACCTCGTTAATGCAGTCCGGATTCCCTCGACGTCGATGCTATATGCGCTCCCGGCCGTTGCAGTGTTGGGAGGTCTGGGCCTGGTTCCGATTATGGAGCTCTTGCTGATTTCCGTGATCGTGACCGGCTTCGCCTACTTGGCTCTGGACCTGCGCACCTTCCCCGCGCTGCGGCGCTCTTGCATCGTGCGCCCAGCAACTCTGTGGCGACTTCTCCGGTTTGGCGGCTGGGTGTCGGTTAGCAGCGTTCTCGTTCCAATCCTCGCGTATTCAGACAGATTGCTCATCGGAGCATTGGTCTCGGTGGCGGCGCTAGCCTTTTACACGGTACCTTACGAGATTGTCTCGCGTCTTCTGGTGCTACCAGCGAGTTTTGGCACCGTCTTGTTTCCGGCATTCAGCAGGGCGTCAAATCACGGCGAGGTAATTTGGCTTCTATACACTCGAGGCGTCAAATATCTAATATTGATGGTTGGCTGGGCCGTGGTACTCGCTGTTATTCTAGCGCGTCCAGCGCTCCGAATCTGGGTTGGTCCGGCTTTTGCTGATGCGGGCACGGCTGTGCTGCAGACACTGGCCGTGGGAATGTTGTTGAATTCCGTCGCTCAGATAGGCACTCACGTGATCGACGGCGTCGGGCGGCCTGACCTGCGGGCTAAGATCTTCGCGCTATACCTTCCGATCTACATTATTGGCGCCTACTTCTCCATCAAGAGCTTCGGAATAATCGGCGCCGCAGCGGCATGGAGTGCGAGAAGCCTGGTTGAGCTGGCCATCTTCTCGGCGGCGGTAGTCGTCTTGTCGCGCGCCCGCTCCGCGGGCGTCCTGGGTAGCGGGGGGTTGTTGCGGTCGGCAGGAATTGTCACGATCTTCATCACGCTCGCTTGGCTGGCCGCGTTCGTGGTGGGGTCGAACGGTTGGCTCGGCATCGGGGCGGCAGCCGCCGCTTCCGGTGTGTTTGCGATCGTGAGTTGGTTCTATTTACTCGACAAGGGCGAGCGGCTCCAAGTATTAGCAGCGGTACGGTCTGGCCGTTATATGTTCGGGCGGTCTCCTAATGCTGTGACGGCTGGAGACGTATGAGACGTATGGCTGTCGCAGTCGTAGGCAGGCTAAAGTACGCCGCTGAGGCAGCCTGGTACCAGAGGGGGAAGGTGCCTCTGCTTAGGATGCCGATCCCGTGGCGCCTCCCGTACGGCGGTTGGTTCCTGGCGCATGGGGACGCGATGGGGGCGCGGATCGTTGGCTACCACCTGGCAGGGCATCCATACGAGGAGGGTCATTGGAAATTCGTTCGAGATTATCTCGATGCTGGAATGGTGGTCTGCGATGTCGGCGCCAACCAGGGCTTCTACACGCTGCTGGCCTCCAGAGTTGTGGGGGCATCAGGTCAGGTGATAGCGTTCGAGCCCGCCGCCACCGAGTACGCGAAGTTGCTGCGGAACCTCGCGCTCAATCGCTGTGACAATGTCGTTGCGGAGAACAAGGCGGTGGGTGCGAGATCGGCCGTCGAGCGCTTTCACCACGTGCGCGGACACCAAGGATCGTGGAGTAGCCTCCGTCAGCCTGCCAGCGATGTGGAGAGTGATGTCGAGGTGTGCGAGGTGAGTGCTGTGACACTCGACGAGTACGCGAAGGCGCGCAGCTTGCATCGCTTGGACGTCGTGAAGATTGACGTCGAAGGCGGCGAACTGGACGTCCTGCGTGGAGCGCAGCAGGTCCTCACTCGCTTTCGGCCGGTCGTGCTCTGTGAAGTCGAGCAGCGACGAGCAGATCAATGGGGTTATGATGCCGCCGACATCATCGAATTTCTGCGCCGCCTACACTATGACTGGCATCGGGCGGACAGCTTAGGTCGTCTAGGCCGTCTCGACGAACGCGATGTAGATGCCTGGGAGAACCTTGTCGCCATTCCTGCGGAGACGATCATCTCTCCAGATCAGCGGGAGGCTCAATGCTAACTATTTTCGGGTTGCCAAAGGCGTTTACGGGTCAGTTCCAGACGGTTCAGGAGAACGCGATACGGAGTTGGTCGCGGTTGAAACCTAGTCCTGAGATCATCCTGTTCGGCAACGACTCAGGCACGGCAGAGATGGCGCGCGAAATCGGGGCTCGGCACGAGCCCGGTGTGGAACGAAACGAGTACGACACGCCCTTGGTAACGCGTATTTTTGAACGTGCTCAGCAGATTGCCAGCAACGATCTGATGTGCTACGTAAACTCCGACATTATCTTGACGAGCTCGTTCAGTCTTGGCGTGTCTCGCCTAGTTGACCACTATGGCAAGGATCAGTTCCTCGGAGTTGGCCGAAAGTGCAATTTTCCGCTTACAGAAAGCTTGCCGTTCGATGGCGAGTGGGAACAGCTTCTGCAGACGCGCGCGGCACGCGACGGTGCGTACGTGACCTACGATTCGGATTACTTCGTCTTTCGGCGAGGTCTGTGGGCGGATATGCCGCCGTTTGCCATTGGTAGGTGCTATTGGACGCAATGGCTAATGTTCAAGGCCAGACAAGCAGGCGTCCCTATGATTGATATGACCCCCGTAGTCTTGGCCGTCGAGTCCAAGCACGACTATTCTCATGCAAAGAGCACGGGTCATAGCAAGCGATTGAGCGGCATCGAGTACGAGACCAATCGACAGCTGTTCAAGGGCTGCCGCTACTACACCACGGTTAACGCCTCGGCCGTCCTGACTACCGAGTCCGTAGAGCGTGCGCCGGTGACGAATCACTTACTAAGCGCGAGCGTGAGGGGCGAGTACTTCGTGTATTTCTTGCTGAAAGGCACCTTGTATCCGTACTCGCTCCCTTTGATCGTGCTGGGCCGGTGGGCGGCCACCGCCCTCCGAGCTCTGAGGTCGGTCCCTCGCAGATTTGGTAATCGAGCTGCTTAGCGAGGCGCATTCGTAGTAGTGCGCTCTCGAACGGATCGATCGGACCCCGTTTCTGATCTCAGAACCGTATCGGGTCGGCTGGCGATACTCATGACGGTCGGCGCCATGCTGGCGTATAAGGCGGTCCTCGATGTGTCCTACGTTACTGTCATTGGGCCTGGCGACTACTACGCATTACAGCCGGCGATAATTGATCCTATGAAGCTGGGCGAGTCTTACGTAGCGCTTCTACTAGTGGCGCTGTCGATTTCGTACCGACGCCAGTCGATCAGCGTACTGTTCCTGGGCGTCACGATCCTTCTATCTTATGTCCCCATGTTAACGATCTACGCGATGCGAGACGGTGATCGGACCCTCATATGGGCGACCACCGCCTTCTGGATTGTCGTAGTTGTAGCCGTGCAGCGCCTGCCCAATATCCGTCTGACGTGGGTGCAGAGGCGGGCATCAGTGAATGTTCCATTGATTATCTACGCTGCCATGTTGCTCGTGGCAGTGATCGTGATGCTTCAACATGGCGCGGCGTTGCTCGACAACCTTCTGTCTACCCAGTTAGATCTATCCAACTTCTACGCGAACCGGCAAGAGTTCGTTGCGGCAGATTTACCTTTGAACGGTTACTATTTCCACTGGTTGGCGTTGGTTTTCAACCCGCTCTTCATGACCTGGGCAGTGATGCGGCATCGCTACTTCTCAGCCGTGCTGATCGCTGTAACACAGATACCGATTGCGGTGTTCGTGGGGCAACGCGGTTATGTCTTTTCGCTGGCGTTCGCCTTGGCTACGGCGTGGGCCGCATCGCGCCGTGTACCGTTGGCCGTGGTGGCCGCTGGGATAGGTGGGACCGTGGTCGCTGCGGTTCTGGTCGCCGTGGCAACTGGCCACAAAGTCGTGTATTTCTTTTTCACCGGGAGGTTCCTGCTCGACGCGGCGCAGCTGACCTATTATTATTACGACTTTTTCACCCACCACCCTGCGGTGCCCTTCGGCTACATGATCCATTACTACCTCCATCTTCCATACCCATGGCCGTATACGCAGAGCCCCGACTACGTCATCGGCGCTGCCTACTTCGGCCAGCACCTCGCCGCCGTTGGAGGACTGATCGCAGACGCTGTCATGAACTTTGGCCTGGCCGGGTTGGTCATCTGGGCGGCGGGCCTGATTCTCCTATGCAAGGTCATAGACGCTGCGGCGTGGCAGTTGTCTCCAGCGCTGGCGATGTCAGCGCTAGCGATGCCGGCGCTATCGCTGGCGAATACCTACTCGGTACGGGTACTGTTCACAACCGGGCTCGCTTGGGCCATCTTATTGCTGCTCTTGTCCTCTCGGCAGGTCTATCGCCAGAGCGGTGAGGCCGCCGAAACCGCAGAGGTCATCGCCCGAGCTACGACACTCGCGCAAGTGCCGCGGCACGCGAAGCAGACGCCTTGACGCTGCGTTGGTTGAAGGGACGGATACGCCGGTTCCTGCAAGCGAGGGGATACGACATCACCAGGCCGTCATATGGAGAGCACGACGACGCGTGGGCTGCGCAGGGTCATCTCCTGGCGGACGTTCAGGCGCCTATAATCATGGATGTCGGCGCGCACGTGGGACAGAGTGCCAAGCAGTATTTGGAGCGGTTCCCGGCCGCCACGATTCACTGTTTCGAACCGTCTCCTGAGTCATATCGCCAGCTCGTCGCTGGATTTCATGATCGTGTCTCAGTTATTGCGCATAACGTGGCTCTTGGAGACAGGGCGGGCACAAGAGAACTCCGTCTCAACGAGCGATCCTCAACCAACTCGTTGCTGGAGCCTGATGAAAGATCCGCGTCCTACATCGATTCTCGGCAGCTTTCAGCGGGAGCTACCAAACCTGTGGAAGTCGCCACCCTTGATAGTTTTTGCGCTGACCGCGGAATCGAACGAATAGACATTCTGAAAGTGGACGTTCAGGGCGCGGAGCTGCTGGTGTTGCAGGGAGGTGCGGCGTTGCTGAATCGGTCGGCCATCGCGATCGTTTACGTTGAATCGCAGTTCGCTCCGCTGTATCGTGACCAAGCGGACTTTTGGTCGCTATCGGCGTACCTGCACGATTGCGGCTACGTTCTGTATGGCCTGTTTGATCTTTGCTATGGACGAAATGGCCTGCTGGCCTGGGCGGATGCCCTGTGGCTCGCTCCATCTCTTTCCGCGATCGCCAGCCGCGAGAACGACAGGGCGGCATCTCGTCGTACTGGGTCGTCGACTCGCCCTAGCATGAAAGCCACGCCTTCGGGGTCGTAGAGCCGCGGATGAAGACACGACGTCGCTACGGAGTCTTGGTATTAGAGTCGGCCGACTGCATAGAGGACCTTATAAGTCGCGACTGGCTGATCGCCTTCTAGGCGAGTCGGCGGGCGATAGGGAGCCAACTCGTCTCGGACCGCGCCTACTCGCGAATCCCCGTACAGCGCGCGCTTCACCAGCGACTTCATTCGCATGGATCGCGGGATAAGGTGGAAGCGGACGGCCAGTTGGCGCACCGGATGCAACAATCGGTCACGACCGGACTCATCGGCCACGGGAAAATTGCCGAACACCTCCGGCGCGAAGCGCGCTCGCTTGAGGATCTGGCCGAGGTCGACGGCATTCGGATAACTGACCGACTGGGGACTCGGATTGAAGTCGGGTCGATTCGGATTCGGGACCGTTATGAAGACCGCTCCGTTCGGACGCAGCACCCGACGGGCTTCGACAAGCGCCAGCTCCAGGTCGCTCAGGTAGTAGACCATCTCCAAGAGGAGTACCACCTCAAACTGTGCGTCCCGGAATGGCAGGGCTTGGGCGTCGAGACGGACCAGAGGGGCTGTGGATACGTGTTGGCGGGCGTTCTTTAGGAGGTTTGCGGTGAAATCGCCGCCGACGGCTAGGCTCGAGCGCTCGGCTAGATAGCGCAGTCCCATGCCGGCGCCACAGCCCACCTCCAAGACCGACCCACCCCCGGCGAGCTCCGCGGCGAAGCGATACCGGCTGTACATCATGGACAGCTGCTCGGGGGTGGCGGCCAGGCCCCAGGTTTCGGTGACAGCGGTGTAGTCGGACGCGTGGACAGGCTGGGCTGGGGTCGCCGGCACGACGACCGATGCTACCGGTTCAGTCGGAGGCGCGAAGCGGGCGCGGAGTGATCTTGTTTATCGGGGCCGGCGTGGCGACCCCGTCCGGGTTGCGAGCCAGGCGGTCGACGATGACCGACTGCTTGAGCACCCGCACCAAATCGGCGCCCCGCCCCTCGCGCGCCAACTCGTGGAGCCGGTTGATCGTCCACTCCAGGTGGTCGTCGGTGGCCCCAACCGGAGAGATGACCTCCAGGATCGAGGGGTGCTCGGTGGGCCGCACACCTTCATCGGGACCCAGAAGGTCTTCGGTGAGCCGCTCGCCGGGGCGCAGCCCGCTGAAGACGATCTCGATGTCGGATCCCGGGCGGAGGCCGCGCGACCGGATGAGCGCCTGGGCAAGGCTCAAGATCTTGATCGGCTCACCCATCTCGAGCATGTAGAGGTGGGCCGGCTTGGCCAGGCGCAGTGTCGTGATGACCAATGAGGCCGCCTCAGTGATGGTCATCATGTAGCGGGAGACGTCGGGGTGGGTGATCGTCACCGGGCCACCCGCTTTGATCTGGCGCTCGAAGGTGGGGACCACGCTCCCGCGGCTGCCCACCACGTTGCCGAAACGCACGGCCCAGCAGCTCATCGAACCGCCATGGCTGAGCACCATGAGCTCGCACAGCCGCTTTGTGCACCCCATCACCGAATGCCTCGCCACCGCTTTGTCGGTCGAGATCAGGATGAAGTCTTGGGTGCCGGCGGCCGATGCGCAGCGAAGCACGTTGCGGGTGCCGACTACATTGACCAGGACAGCCTGGTCGGGATGAGCCTCCAGCATGGGCACGTGCTTGTAGGCGGCGGCGTGGAAAACCACCTCCGGCCTTTCCTCGGCAAAGAGCGTGAGCAGAGCGTCCTGGTCGACGATCGAGATCAGCGCCTCCCGGACGTCGATCGTGCCGGGAACCCGCAGCTCCTCACCGATGTCGAAGAGGCCGCTCTCGTTGTTGTCCACCAGGACCAGGCGGCGCGGCCGCAGATTGGCCAGCAGCCGGCAGAGCTCGGAGCCGATCGAACCCGCGGCGCCCGTGATCAGTACCGTGCGACCGGCGATGCGCTCGCCCGCGTGCTCGACGTCGATCTGGTGCGGCGTTCGGCCCACCAGGTCGTCGGCCGAGAGCTGGCGGATCCTGTTCATCTTGGGACTGTGCAGCCACTCTTCGGCCGGCGGAATGATGAAGACGGGCAGCTCGGCGGCGAGACACACGGCAAACAGCATGTGGAGATCGTTCGGATCCTGGCCGTCGAGGACGAATGCCACCCCGTCGGCCCGGGTGACCTGCATCCAGTGAGTCAGATCGTCGGTGTGGCCGACGACCGGGATTCCCATCACCGTGTGGTGGACGTCGCTCTTGCGGGCGGTCACGATCGCGACCGGGGTCCAGAGCGGGTTTGCCTGCTGCGCGAGCGCCTTGATGGTCTGGTAGGCGCTGCGGTCAGGCACCACCATCAGGAGCCGGTTGGCGGCTGACGGCGCACGCGAGATCAGCCGGGGGAGCAGCCGCAGGCCGACGACCATGCTGGCGACGGCGGGCGCCGCCACGATCGGGATCACCGCGTGGAATGGGCGCCAGGACACCGGGATCAGGACGTTGGCTATGGTCAGCAGCAGGCTGGCCTCGATCACAGCCATCCCGGCCGCGATCACGTCCCCCAGGCCGGCGACCGCCCAGACCCGCCGGTAGAGCCGGAAACGAGCCTCGCCCGCTCCCATAGCAACAATGACCAGTAGCAAGCCGAGAGCGAGCACCCGCTTCGGTCCGACATGGCCGTCCGCCAGCACGCCGAATGCAAGCAGCGTCCCAAAGAAGGCCAGCACCTCGAAGCCGAAGAGCGGGCCGTATTGGAGACCCCCGGCGATCACGCGGTGGCGCAAAGGCGGGCGCTTGGTGGGTGGGCGATTGGGGAGTTGCAAGGCGGGGATGGGCCGGCGCTGCCTTGTCAGCGGGGACCGGCCGCCAATTTAGTGACTGCGCCCCTCGCGGTCAAGCGAGGCTGTCGGCCTTTCGCTTGACGGCCTGGCGGTGAACACGCCCAGGAGGCGGTCTGCAAGGCCGGGAATGTCATGCTGCTCGAGCAGATATTGACGGCCGCGCCTGCCCATCGCAATCCGCTCCTCGGGTGGCAGCGCGACCAATCTCTCGAACGCGTCGGCGAGGCCCTGCGGATCGTCGGGCGGCACACTGAAGCCCACCCCCGCGTCTCTTACCGGGTCGTAGCTCGAGCGGCCATAGAAGACGATCGGGCGGCCTCCCGCCAGGTAATCGCTGAGCTTGTTGAGGCTCATGCCGAAGCGATAGAGGGGCAGGTCGCGAAGGCCATACACGAATGCGTCGGCCTGGTTCATCGCCTGGGCGATGTCACGCTTGGGGACCGCGTCGGGAAACTGAACGTTGGTCAGGCCCAGGTCGGATGCCATCCGGATGTAGTGCTGGCGGTGGGTGCCCGAGCCAAACAGCAGGAAGACGATGTCGTGGCGGCCGTTCTCCTGCAGCCGGGCGGCGGCCTCCAGCAAGGTCCCGATCGCCATCGACTCCACGAAGCCACCCATGTACACGACCCGAAATGGACGCTTGGGGGCCCCGTCGTATTCCATGAGGCCCTGGTAGCGCTCGAGCTCGACGCCGTGGGGCACCCACACGATCTTTGCACTGGAGACACCGAGCGACTCGACGTAGTCGTCCGTGTGGCGCCAGAGCATGACGATGCGTTCGGCGCGCTGGTACAGGAAGCGCTCCAGCGCCCGCAGCCCGCGGGCCGGCCAGCCATCGGCGCGCAGGCGTCCGAATTCAATGAGCGTCTGCGGCCAGAGATCGGTGACCTCGAAGAAGAAGCGGGCCCGTCGCACCCTGGCGAGGACCCAACCCGAGAGTGCGGCCAGGGGGTGTACCGAGACCCCGATCACAATCTCGGGGCGGGGTCGCCGGCGCACGCCCGCCGCGACCGCCAGCACAGCGAAGCTGAGCTGGTTGATGACCCTGCCGAGCCCGTTGCCCCGGTAGGGCGTGGTGCGGATCCACACCATCTGCACGCCGTCCAGGTCCTCCTCCAGCCATAGGCGAAGGCCGCGGATCGGCCGCCGCGAGCGGAAGTCGTAGTGGTTGACGTTGGAGACGAAGATCGTGGCCTGGTGGCCGCTCTCCACCCAGCGCCGGCAGAGGTCGTAGGTTCGAGTCGCCATGCCTTCGGGCGGGTCCGCGTGGTGGTTGACGACCCAGATCACCATCGGCCGGTCATTCTGACGGCTGGAGCCCGGGACTCGCGGCCGCTGTGGTACGGTTCCCCGTCGAGCCGGAGCTCATCCGGGGCCGGCCTTCTCCCCCAATCAATGCGGAACTCCACAGCCCTGCCGCACATGGCCGCGGCCGAACGATCGCGTCCGATCTACCGCGCCCTCAAGCGTGTATTCGACGTTGCCGTGGCCGCCCTGCTGCTCGCCCTTTTCTCGCCCGTGGTCGCTGCGGTCTCGGTCCTGGTGCGCCGTGACGGCGGTCCCGCCTTCTACAAGGCCAGGCGGACCGGGCGAGGAGGGAAGCCGTTCCAGATGTACAAGTTCCGCACCATGGTCGTGAACGCTGACCAGATTGGCGGACCATCCACAGCGGGCGACGACCCCCGCATCACCTCGATCGGCCATCGCATCCGGCGCTACAAGCTGGACGAGATAGTCCAATTGATCAACGTCGTCAAAGGCGATATGAGCCTGGTGGGCCCGCGACCTGAAGTGCCTCATTACACGGACATGTTCACGCCCCAGGAGCGCGAGATCCTCAGCGTGCGCCCCGGCATCACCGATTGGGCATCGATCAAGTACCGCAACGAGGCTGAGATCCTGAGCGGCGCGGCGGACACCGAGCAGGCCTACATGGATAAGATCCGGCCCGGGAAGCTGGAGCTGCAGCTGGAATACGTGCGCCGGCAGTCGTTCCTCGTCGACATGAGGATCCTGGTCCAGACCGCCGCCGCTGTCCTCAAAGCACCAGTGATCCCGGAGTAGCAACGATGCAGACCGCAGACCCACCCGAGACCCTCCCGAAGGACGACACCGGCCGCAACGGTCTCCTGGAGATGTACCAGGCGATGCGCCGGATTCGGCGCTTCGAGGAGGTGATCGGCGACTGCTCTGCCGCCGGCGAGTTCAAGGGTCCGACCCATCTCTACATCGGCCAGGAGGCGGTCGCGGTCGGCGTCTGCCGTGCGCTGCGGACCGATGACTATGTCTTCGGCGGCCACCGCTCTCACGGCCACTACCTGGCCAAGGGCGGCGACCTGAGCGCCCTTGCCGCCGAGATCTTCACCCGCAGCACGGGCTGCTCGCGCGGCCGCGGAGGGTCGATGCACCTCACGTCGCCCGACGTCGGCGTCCTGGGCACCTCTGCCCTGGTGGGCGGAGGCATGGGCACCGGTGTGGGCTCGGCCCTGGCCAGCGCCCGGCGGGGGCTGGATCGGGTGACCGCCATCTTCTTCGGCGACGGCGCCATCGAGGAGGGGGTCTTTCACGAGGCCATGAACTTCGCGGCCCTCTACAAGCTGCCCGTGATCTTCGCCTGCGAGAACAACCTCTACGCGAGCCATATGCCGCTGGCCATCCGGCAGCCCAAGGATCAGCTGCACGAGCATGCCGACCCCTACGGTATCCCGGGGATTCGCGTCGACGGCAACGACGTGGTGGCGGTGCTGGAGACGGCGCGCGAGGCGGTGCACCGGGCGCGCGCAGGCCAGGGCCCGAGCTTCATCGAGGCGATGACGTATCGCTGGCGCGGCCACGTCGGTCCCGGTTGGGACCGCGACTTCAACATCCGCCCCGAAAGCGAGATCAGCGCCTGGCTGAAGCGAGACCCGATCCCGCGACTGGGCCGCCGGCTGGTTGTGACCGGGGTCGCCACCGAAACGGAGCTGGGAGCGATCGACGCCGAGGTGGAATCGGAAGTCGCTGCCGCCATCGAATTTGCACGCGGGTCCGAATTCCCCAAAGTGGAGGAGCTGCTGGATTTTGTCTACTCCTCTTAGCGTCGAAGCCCCCGCGGCCGTGCGTGAGCTCGAGTACGGCTCCGCAATCAACGAGGCTTTCGTCCAGCTGCTGGAGAGCGACCCGGACGTGATCCTGATCGGCCAGGGCCTCTGGAGCCCCTGGTACGTCGGCAGCAGCATGGTCGCCCTCGAGAAGCGTTTCGGCACCGACCGCGTCATCGACTGCCCGGTGTCCGAGAACGCCACCACCGGGATCGCGATCGGCGCCGCCATGGCCGGCATGCGGCCGGTGATGGTGCATCCGCGAATGGACTTCATGGTGCTGGCGACCGACCAGATCTTCAATCAGGCCGCCAAGGCGCACTACATGTTCGGCGGCGCCATCAATGTGCCGGTCGTGATCAGGGGGATCATCAACCGGGGCGGAGAACAGGCCGCGCAGCATTCGCAGGCCCTGCAGTCGATTTACATGCACCAGCCCGGTCTCAAGGTCGTCATGCCCAGCACGGCCTACGACGCCAAGGGCCTGCTCATCTCCAGCGTTTACGACGGGAATCCGGTCATCTACATCGACGACCGCTGGCTGTACACGCAAAAGGATGCCGTTCCCGAGGCCGCCTATCGCATTCCGCTCGGCAAGGGGACGATCCGGCGCGAGGGCCGGGACGTGACCATTGTTGCCACCTCTTATATGAACGTGGAGGCGCTCAAGGCTGCCGAGACGTTGTCGGCCGAGGGCGTCGAGTGCGAGATCGTCGACCCCCGGACTCTGAAGCCGCTCGATGAAGACCTGATCATCAGCTCGGTCGCCAAAACCGGCCGTCTGGTGGTGGCGGACGCGGCCTGGCGGATGTGCGGAGCCGCATCAGAGATCGCGGCGCTGGTAGCCGAGAAGGCGTTCGCTCACCTGCGCGCGCCCATCCAGAGGGTCACCCTGGTCGAGGCTCCGGCGCCGTCGGCCGCGCCCCTGGAAAAGGCCTACTACCCCTGGGCCGACGACGTCGCCGCCGCGGTGCGCCGCACCCTGGCTTCGTAGCCCCACAGGAGGATCGTTTTTGGCCCAGCAGACGCCGCAGAAGGTTCGCTTCGTGAACCCAGCGAAGCTCTACGGGATGTACAAAGAGGAGCTCGACCAGGCCTATTTCGGGGTCATGGAGACCGGGAACCTGATCGATCGCCAGCAGCTCTGGGACTTCGAGGAGAACCTCGCCCGGTTCGTCGGCACCAAGTACGCGGTCGGCCTGAACAGCGGGTACGACGCGCTCCACATGTCGCTGCGCGCGGCCGGCATCGGGCCCGGCGACGAGGTGATCGTGCCCGCCCACACCTTTGTCGCCACCGCCTCGGCGGTGGTCAACGTGGGGGCGCGGCCGGTGCTGGTCGACGTCGGCCCCGACCACAACCTCGAGGTGGGGTTGGTGGAGGCCGCTGTCACCCCCCGCACCCGAGCCATCATTCCCGTCCACCTCAACGGCCACATGGCCGACATGCCGCCGATCATGGCGCTCGCGGAGAAGCACGGCCTGGTCGTGGTGGAGGACGCCTGCCAGAGCCTCGGAGCCTCCCAGGATGGGCGCCGCGCCGGCTCCTGGGGCCGCACCGGCTGCTGGTCGTTCTACCCCTTCAAGATCCTGGGCGGTTATGGGGACGGCGGCGCCATCACCACGGACGACCCCGACGTCGCCCAGTTCGCCCGCCGCATGCGCTTCAACGGCGAGGACCGCCAGAGCGGCGAGTACCACGGCCACGGCTTCACCTGCCTGCTCGACAACCTGCAGGCAGCGTTCCTGGACGTCAAGCTCCGCCACCTGCCGGAGTGGATCGAGAAGCGCCGGCGCATCGCTTCCACGTATCAGGAGGCACTGGCAGACCTGCCCGACCTGGCTTTGCCGCACTACGAGGCGCCGGGCGACGGCCGCCGGGACGTCTTCCAGAACTACGTGGTCCGGGCCCAGGCCGGCGACGCCTTCAGCGACCACCTCAAGGCCAGCGGGGTGGAGGTCCTGGTCCAGTGGCGCAAGCCCTACTACCGTCACGCCGCGCTCGGCCTCGAGGACCGCGGCTTCCCGGAGACCGAGGCGCTCTCAGCCCAGGTCTGCTCGCTGCCGATGGCGGTGGAGCTGGACGACCAGGAGGTCGAGTACGTGATCCAGGCCGTGCGCTCGTTCTACCAGCGCCCGTGAAGCCGCTCTCCGCGCTCACCGAGACCTTCACCGAGTCGGTGATCCGGGAGATGACGCGGGTGTGCGACGCGGCGGGCGGCCACAACCTCTCGCAGGGCTTTCCCGACTTCGCCGCGCCCCCCGAGCTCAAAGAGGCGGCCATCCGCGCCATCCAGGCCGACCACAACCAGTACCCGGTGACCTTCGGCGAGCCTGAGCTGCGAGAGGCGATCGCGGCCAAGGCCCTGCGCTACAACCGGATCGCCTGCGACCCGGCCACCGACATCACGGTGACCTGTGGCGCCACCGAGGCGATGATCGCCACCCTGATGGCGCTGATCAACCCGGGCGACGAGATCGTCGTCTTCGAGCCCTTCTACGAGAACTACGGCCCCGACGGCCGCCTCTCGGGCGCCACCCCGCGCTACGTGCGGCTGCAGCCACCCGACTGGACGATCGACGAAGAGGAGCTGGCGGCAGCCTTCAACGAGCGCACCAAGGCGATCGTCATCAACACGCCCAACAATCCCACCGGCAAGGTCTACACACGGGCAGAGCTGCAGCAGATCGCGGAGCTGTGCCAGCGCTGGGATGCCTACGCGGTCACCGACGAGATCTACGAGCACATCCTCTACGACGGCGCCGAGCACGTGTCGATGGCGTCCCTGCCGGGGATGGCGGAGCGGACCGTGACCATCAATTCGATCTCCAAGACCTATTCGGTGACCGGCTGGCGGGTGGGCTGGGCGATCGCCGCCGCGCCCATCACCAAGCGCATCCGCAAGGTCCACGACTTCCTGACCGTCGGCGCGCCGACCCCCTTCCAGCACGCGGCCGTGTCCGCGCTGGGCCTGCCCGACAGCTATTACGAAGGCCTGCGCGCCCACTACGTGGAGGCACGGGACTTCCTGCTCGACGTGCTGGACGAGGCCGGCTTCATAGCCTCCCGTCCGGCCGGCGCTTACTACACGATGGCGGACGTCAGCGGGCTGCGCGAGCGGCTGGGAGCGACCGACGACTTCTCATTCAGCCGGCGCCTGATCGAGACCGTCGGCGTGGCCACCGTGCCCGGCTCGTCCTTCTTCTCCGACCCGGCCGCTGGCTCCGGCCACGTGCGCTTCTGCTTCTGCAAGAGGTGGGAGACCCTGCACGCGGTGGCGGCCGCCTTCCGCCCGCTGAACGAGCCCCAGGCCGTCGGCTGACCGCCCTCAGGCGGTGCCGTTGCGTCGATAGCGGTTGGTGATCGGCATGCGACGGTCGCGCCCGAAAGCGCGCGGCGTGATCTTGACCCCCGGGGCGCCCTGCCGCCGTTTGTATTCGGTGCCGTCGACCAGCCGGATCACCCTCTTCACGACCTCGGGCGGATGGCCGACCGCGACCAGCTCTTCGAAGCTGCGGTCCTCCTCGACGTAGCCCTCGAGGATGGGGTCGAGCTCGTCGTACGCGGGCAGGCTGTCCGAGTCTTTCTGGTCCGGCCGGAGCTCCGCGCTGGGCGGCTTGGTCAGGACCCGTTCCGGGATCGGCGGCCGGCCGTTGGCGCCGTTGCGGTGGCGGCAAAGGGTGTAGACGAGCGTCTTGGGCACGTCCTTGAGCACCGCAAAGCCCCCCGCCATGTCGCCGTAGAGCGTGCAGTACCCGGTGGCCAGCTCCGACTTGTTCCCGGTCGTCAGCAGCAGCCAGCCGAACTTGTTGGAGAGCGCCATCAGGATGTCGCCCCGGATGCGCGCCTGCAGGTTCTCCTCGGCGACTCCTGGCGCCGTGTCGCGGAACGCGTCGGCCATGGTCTCCTCGAAGGCCACGTGGGCGCGCTCGATCGGGATCTCCAGGCAGTTGATCTCCAAGGCCTGGGCCAGCCGCCGGCCGTCCTCCAGTGACTCCGCTGACGTGAAGCGGGACGGAAGCAGGACGCCGGTGACATTCTCGGGGCCGAGCGCGTCCACGGCGACGGCGGCGGTGAGCGCGGAGTCGATCCCGCCCGACACCCCGAGGAGCACCTTCTCGAACCCGGTCTTGCGCACGTAATCGCGGGTGCCGAGGACCAGGGCCGCGTAGACCTCGGCCGGCCCCTCCAGGGGTGCTGGGCGCTGGTCGGGCACGGTCGGATAGTTGTCGGGCTGACCGTTGTCCCCGGTCAGCACGACCTGGCTGACCTCGAGGTCGAAGTCGTTGCGCGCGAGCGCGTCCTTGCGCAGGCGGGTGTCGCGAAGGCGCTCCGAGAGTACGGAGGCGATGTCGAGGTCGACCACCAGCAGGTCCTCCTCGAAGCTGCGGGCGTGCGCCAGCAGGTCGCCGCTGGGGCCGAAGACCATGCTGTTGCCGTCGAACACCAGCTCGTCCTGGCCGCCGACCATGTTGACCCAGGCGAAATAGGCGCGGGCGTCCATCGCCCGGGTCCCGATCATGGTGGCGCGGGCGCCTCCCTTGCCGGCGTGGAAGGGGGAGCCGTTGATGTTCAGCAGCAGCTGGGCGCCGGCTCTCGCCTGAACCGGGATGGGGCCGGTCGGGTACCAGCAGTCCTCGCAGATGCTGACGCCGATGCGGACTCCTCCCAGCTCGAAGATCGGGCACCGAGTGCCGCGCTGGAAGTAGCGCTCCTCGTCGAAGACGCCGTAGTTGGGCAGGTAGACCTTGTGGTAGACACCCTGCAGCCGGCCGTCCCAGCCGAAGGCGGCGGCGTTGTAGATGTCGGTGTCGAGGTCGACGAAGCCCGTGACCACCGCGATCCCGCGGCTGGCCTCCACGACCCGCTGCAGCTGGCGCAGGTTGTCGTGTATGAAGCTTGGCTTGAGAAGGAGGTCCTCGGGCGGGTATCCGGTTATGCAGAGCTCGGGGAAGGCGACCAGGTCCGCGTTGAGGTCGCGTGCGCGGCCTATCCATTCCAGGATCCGCCGCGTGTTGCCCTCCAGGTCGCCCACGGTGCTGTTGAACTGGGCCAGCGCCAGCCTCAGCGTACGTGGAGCCTCTGCTTTCACGGCGCGTATTCTGCCGAGTCGAGCATGGGGCATGTGATCAACATCGGCTGCCGGACCAACGCGGCCGAGGTGGACGAGGTGGCGTCGCTGCTGGGTGAGGCCTCGAACTTCGTCGTCGTCAACTCCTGCACGGTGACGGTGGCGGCGGACCGG
>Ga0070707_100001511_pt1 | contig 22679 bp, 17 predicted proteins | sample KBSK5502metaG_FD_65468 | JGI IMG/M metagenome (GOLD analysis project Ga0070707, IMG submission 65468) | Corn, switchgrass and miscanthus rhizosphere microbial communities from Kellogg Biological Station, Michigan, USA - KBS K5-50-2 metaG | ecosystem: Host-associated > Plants > Roots >...
ACACCGCATCGGCCGGTTCTCCTCTCTGCTTGTGTATGTTTCCACTTTTTGCAGATGAGGAGACCTTTTCTTTGCTCGTTTGCCTACAACTAAATCTTACACCCACATCCGTACGTTGCTAGGAACATTGAGGCGTTCATCCTGGCAAATGGTGCAAAGACAGATCAGAAAACCTTGCAGGAGTTTAACCAGACGCTTGCAACAGACCGCGCAAACCTGGCAAACCTGGAAACTAAGAAGAATGAGGCGAACGCAGAAGAGCAGGACTTGAAAGACCTGTGCACAACACTATGGGGCTTCCGAAACCACGGGAAGAAGAATAACGAGCAGCTACGACGCTTCATCAAGCTGGCGACCGACATGGTGAGCATCGATGAGTACAGCAGCCATTTTATCAGGCTAACCGTCGTGTGGTGTACACCCTTTGCTCAGGTAGATGTGTGCTACTTTTATCGAGAAAACGGTGGCAAACTGGGATGGGGTGAAGAGGATGAGAGAGACCTGGCACGTCTTTACCCGGCTGCTGATAGGCTTGAACTACTGCAACGCTTCTACACAAAAACCTGGATATGCATTATGGACCATGCAAAGAGCAAGGGGATAGAACGCAATACGCGCCTAAATTCATCAGGCATCATAGGCCCCTCCCTTAGCCTGGCTGACCGGGACTTGCTGCAAAAGTACGGATGGAAGAAGGGGAAAGCGCTCACTGGCTGATCGACGCGCCAACATCAGAATGTGGCGACTTACCAACCTTGTCATGACCATATATTACAGCAAGCCGAGCGCGAAAGTCCCCGTGATTCATCCAGAGGATGAAGCGCCGTTCCTTGTGCGGGGGAGGCCAGGGGAGCACGAGGCGTGCGGCGCTGGGGTGCTTGACAGAAGCGGTCCAGCCTGCTAGAATTGGAATAGACGTTCAACTTTCAGACACAGGTGAGGTCCATGGGCAGCAAGAAGCAGCCACAACAGAGCACGCCCCCCAGAAAGAAGACGCCGACGTTTCTGCTCGAACTGCCCCTGGTGGTGCAGGCCGGGCAGGCCGCACGCGTGGGCGGCCACCTGGAAGTTGGGCGGCAGTTCTACAACGCTGTGCTCTCCGCAGGACAAGAGCGCCTGCGCCGCATGCGAGCCGACCCGGCCTGGCAGGCGGCCCGCGCCATCCCTCGCACACAGCCACAGGAGCGGCGAGCTGCCTTTGCAGCCTTGCGGGAGCGCTACGGCTTTTCCGAGTATGCCTTTCACGAGCTGGCGAAAGCGCTGCGGGTCTCGTGGCTGGCCGAGCACCTGGATGCCGTGCTGGCGCAAACTCTGGCCACGCGCGCCTATCGTGCCCTCAACCGGGTGTGCGTGGGCAAAGCCCGCCGCGTACGCTTCAAGAGCCGCGGGCGAGGGCTGGGCAGCATCGAGAACAAGCGCAACGATACAGGCATGCGTTTTGTGCTCGAGCCTTGTGCTGCAGAACGCCCGCAGGGCTACCTGCTCTGGCACGACGAGAGGCTTCAGGCGCTGATCGACTGGGATGACCCAGTGGTTGTCCATGGCCTCTCTCACGAGATCAAGTACGCCCGCCTGGTCCGACGCCGCGCCTCTAGCCCACGCGCCCGGGGCGCCGACCGGCAGGGGGAGCGCTACTACGTGCAACTGCTGCTCAAGGGCATGCCCCATCACAAGCCGAAGCATACCATAGGCAGCGACACCATCGGCCTGGACCTGGGACCACAAAGCCTCGCCATCGTGCCGCAGCAGGCGGAGGCCCGGCTCGAGGCGCTGTGCGCGGAGCTGCGTCCCGATGAGAAAGCCATCCGCCGGCTGCAGCGCAAGATGGAGCGGCAACGGCGCGCCGCCAATCCTGAGCACTACGACGAAAAGGGCCGTCCAAAGAAACGCGGCAAAGGTGCTCCCAGATGGAAGCAGAGCCGGGGCTATCGGGAGAGCCGCCGGCGTAAAGCCGCGCGAGAGCGCAAGCTGGCCGCCCACAGGAAGAGCCTGCACGGCCGACTCGTGCACCAGATTGTACGGGTCGGCAATACCATCATCACCGAGAAGCTTTCCTACCGAGGTTGGCAGAAACGCTATGGCAGAAGTGTGGGCCTTCGTGCCCCAGGGATGTTGATCGACCATCTGAGACGCACCGTTGCAAGCACGGGCGGCACCCTGCACGAAGTCCCCACACGCACGACCAAACTCTCCCAATTTTGCCATGGCTGCGGGACGCTCGTTCCCAAACAACTCTCCCAGCGCTGGCACCAGTGCGCCTGTGGCATCGGCCCGGTGCAGCGCGACCTGTATTCGGCGTTTCTGGCCGCCTATCTTGACCCAGCAACAGATTTCATTCCCTCGTGTGCCCAGTATGTCATTCTCTGGGAGGGTGCGGAGGCGCGCCTGCGGGCAGCACACGAGCGAGCGCAACAACGCGCGAATGAGGGGCAGGTCATGCCCCGAAGCATGGGTATTCCCCGTGCCGGAGCGCGTCTGCCCGAAAGTCGAAGCGAACCCACACCAGAGCCCGCTTGCTCGCTCCGGTGAGCACCTGTGGAAGCGTGGAAGGAACGCGAGAACTCCCGCGGCTTGAGCCCGGGGAGCTTTCAGCCAATCGTCTCATCGCCAGGCGCTGTTTCTGCTGGCTCTTCGAAACGGATGGCAATGCGGCGCAGTCCTTCACCTTCGTAGTGATGGTAGGCGACGATCGATGAGCCTGGAATCATGCGCAGATGACGTTGTACCTGTTGTAATAACGTTGGGGTATGGTCAAATGGTCCACTGACAATTAACCATACCCATGGAATCTGCTGCTCCACGTTGACACGTTTCATATTCTGACGGTCGGTAACGCTGGCCACGACCAGGCCGGTAGGATGGCTGTGATAGGCTCCCACAATCCTATCGGGATGGGCAAGGTAAACTGCTAGCATATCTTCGGGGGCGAATTCAAAGTACACCGGTGAGTCAAAGATATTTCGTAGCGGGTATGCCTCTTCTACATGCCAATTACCAGAATCGTCAATACTTCCTAGCAATAGTCCGCATGCTTCAATACGTTGGCGTTTGTACACGTCAAGGAACAGCGTCTTGCGAGCAGCAGTGCTGATCGTAACTTCTACTTTTGGCGGTTTTCCCATAGTGCCTTTATTATAGACTACCCCGACACCATTTTCATTTCCGACTAGTGATTAGCTTGATTAGAACATATCGTGATGTTCTTTGTGCTCGTGATGTTCACGTACCATGTCGATTACGATTGCCAGGGCGATCATGAATGGCGCATCTACACCTTGTGCGACATCAACGGCGTAGCTGTCGCGGAAGATGGAGAATTGGCGGCCGATCTGCGCAAGCAGGTTGCCGTAATCGTCGGTGACGCTGAAATTCCAGCGCCAGATGTCACCGTTAACGTGGAGGGTGCCGTTACCGGTCTCGATTTTGAAGCCTTCGCCGAAAAGCCGGAACTGCTCATGCATGCTGGCCCAAGGCTGGCCATTGCGGTAAATTTCATAATGGGGCATGAGCGAGAGAACACGCTGCTTGATACGCGCGAGTTCCTGTCCTGAGTAGCGATCAAAGATGAGCAGGTCATCGCCGATATGAAAGAATTTGCCTCGTACTTCGAAAACGGCATTGCCTGCATCATCACGCACGACGAAAGCTTCAGTAAGCGTCCATGCTCGTTCTCGGATATGGAAACGCATAAGAGTCACCTCCTGTTTACTATGATTTGAAGAATTGTTCAGTGGTATAGTATCGCAAGTCGCCAAAATGTAATACGCTGATATCGGGTACGAAGTTGTCCGGTTTCGGGCCGGCGGCATAATGTCCCTGCTGGACAAAGACCGTAGTCAGGCTCTTCCCCATAATCAACTTACTGTCGGCGAGAATTTGTGGCTTATCATCGATCATGGCGTAATGGTCAGCAGGATACAGAGTAAGTATTTCCTGAAGATGCTCTTGCTTGTGCGTATAGATCAGTACGCGACCCTCTACTGTTTCGGCAAGGTCGCTGTTATAAATCTTTTCTGGCTGGAAGGACATATCACCATCGGAGACGATCACCGTCAAGCCTAATGTACGGAGGTAGTGGAGTGTCTCCAGTGTGTGTGGGTAGAGGGCTTTGTGGAATGGGTAGTTATCGAAGAGCGAGTGTATATGAAGGTAGGTTTGCTCATCCAGTTCTGAAAGGGAGGTTTGTTCGCGCAGACGCTTAAGGGCCAGGGGGATATCGACAACACCTCTTTCCTGGCGTGCCTGTTCGTAAAGTTCCCAGAATCGATCTGTCAATGCATCGCCTATTTCCACTCTGAGGTGCTTGTCCAGGTCACTTTTTATAAAGTCGTTATCGATGAGTGTGTTGTCAACGTCGATTAAAAACACCAGGTTTAGCACAGGCTTTCCCTCTTTCTGCGATGTGGATACCACTACTTTCAGCGTTTATATCCCTCTGCAAGTGTAGATGGTGAAGTAGCGTGTGTCAAGCTCAATTGTATCGCGGCGCGGCGTGGTGGTAGTATTATAGACTGGTAGTCAGTCCGTTTGGGTTTTTACCAGAGCTTTTGATTGTTGCAGCTGTCCTGCTACAAACAATTGTAAATTGTGGTCTACTCTTCACTATCAAGCTGTTTCATACTTTTCCATCTCTTCCAGGGAAGCGCCCGTTACTTTATAAATGAAGGCAACAGCCTCTGCTGGTCGTAGGATTTCACCAGCAAAACCTAGTTTTCGGAGTGCTGCTAATTTGTTCTCCTTATGAAAATTGCCGTCATTGGTTACAAAGACTGCGTACTTCGGGTGGGTCGTATGAAGTGCTTGGGTGATGTGATGGTAGAGGCCAAGCGCATCATTCTTTTTATTCATCCACTTCCGAAATAAGTTCTCATATATAGCCCGCAATTCATCTCGCTCCGTCTCCTCTAGCATATCGAGAGCCGGTGTTGGTCGCTGCATCGGTGCCTGGGGAGAAGGAGGAATGTATATACCCCGTCTTAGTCTTTCCAACTCAATAAGTGCTTCTCGCCTTGTGCCGGTTATACCAAGCCGCTTGTATTCTTGGTCTCTGTATTCGTGCCAATCGAGCGGGACGCTAGGGAAGAGGATTTGGTGGACACGCTCGATTAAAGCAATCTCAAGCTGGGTATCAAAGGTAATCGTGTTGGTAGAAGTGCCTGGTACACGAAAACCAATCTGGCGTGGGCCCATGAAGATATAGCCAGGAGTGAAGCCCTGATCTTGGAGCCAAGCAGCGTATTCATGTATCGCAAGCTTTTGGTCAGGACGCTGTTTCTCGAGTGCCGTACTCAATGTGGTAGCGGCAGTAATCACACCGGTATGGCTTAAGGCTAAAAGCTGGCGTGCTGGCTCAGTCTCAGAGTCGTTATTCCATAGGGAGATCACTACATTGTTATCAAACGTGACCAGAGGCCGACCTGCCGGATTAGATAGGCTTTGGTCTTCCACTTGTTCCATATGTTTATGCCCTTTATAAACGATCTATGTAAGCATCTCAGTCTTCTGTAATTTTGGTGCGGGCACTATTATCATTCTCCTGAATCCGCTTCTCAAGCGTACTCGATTGCTCTTTGCCTGTCAATAAGCAGACCGTATTCATCAGTATACTACCTTCCATCGAAACCTAAGCGGACTGACCACTTGGAAAGCCAAGTTTGCAGGTTCCCTTTTTTAATTCGCTGGTCGAAACCGCTTTAGAGTGTGGAATGGCAAGCAGAGATTATGGAAGGTGTAACCCAAAAGGAACACCGCACCGGACGAAGGCTAGCCAGATGGCGATATTACTGATAGAATGGTAGAGAATGTGACGGCAAAGCTAACGAGCTGACATATTTGCAAAAACTGGTGATTCATTGCTGGTTTGCAATATTGTCAGTTTATAGGCTCGTACAAACAAATATTAATTTTTAGGATAAGTGGATGGTCAGCCAAGAATTGAAAAAAACGTTGTGGGCAGCGGCAGACAAGCTGCGCTCCAACATGGACGCTGCCGAGTATAAGCATATTGTCCTCGGTCTTATTTTTCTAAAATATGTTTCCGATACGTTTTCCGAGCGCCGGGTGGAGTTACGTCGTAAGTTTACTGATCCTAACGATGAATACTATCTCTCCGATCAGGCCAGTGTGGAAAGAGAACTGGAAGACCGGGACTATTATACGGAAGCTAATGTGTTCTGGGTGCCGGAAAGCGCACGCTGGGAGAGCATACGCAATAGTGCAAAGCAGCCCAACCTTGGCAGGCTGATAGACGATGCGCTCGTTGCCATCGAAACCGAAAATCCGCGCTTAAAGAATATCCTGGATAAACGCTTTGCCCGTACAGAGCTTGAACCCGGCAGGTTGGGCGAACTGGTCGACCTCATTTCAACAATTGGTTTTGGGGAGAGGGAAAAAGCCCGTGATGTATTGGGCGAGGTGTACGAATATTTCCTTGGCCAGTTTGCCAACGCCGAAGGCAAGAAGGGCGGACAGTTTTATACCCCTGCTTCTGTCGTCAAAGTGATTGTGGAAATCATCGCCCCGCATAAGGGCAAGGTATATGATCCTTGCTGCGGCTCCGGCGGCATGTTTGTCCAGTCCGAAAAATTCATCGAGTCTCATGGCGGCAGATTTGGCGATATCAGCATCTACGGGCAGGAAGGCAACCCTACGACCTGGCGACTCGTAGCAATGAACCTGGCTATCAGGGGAATGGACTTTAATCTAGGAAAGGAACCTGCCGATACATTCACCCGCGATCAGCACCTGGACTTGCGAGCGGATTTCATCATGGCAAATCCGCCGTTCAATATTTCCGATTGGTGGAATGAAAGATTGGCCGGGGATGCCCGCTGGGAATATGGCACTCCACCAGCCGGAAATGCGAATTATGCCTGGTTATCTCATATCTTATACCACTTGAAACCCTCCGGCCTAGCAGGCGTCGTGCTGGCAAATGGGTCTATGTCTTCCACCCAGAATGATGAATATATGATCCGCAGGGAAATGATTGAGCGCGATGTGGTGGATTGCATGGTTGCACTGCCACCGCAGCTTTTCTTCAATACACAGATTCCGGCTTGTTTATGGTTTCTGACGAAAGACAAGCGCAGCAATGGCCGTGACCGGCGCGGGGAAATCCTGTTCATTGATGCTCGCAAGCTAGGGCGCATGGAAACCCGCGTAACTCGCGTGTTTGATGACGACGATATCGCTAAAGTCGCTAGTGCTTATCATGCCTGGCGGACGGACAGCGAAACCAAAGAAAAATACCAGAACATTCCGGGGTTTGTGTATGCTGCCAGGAAAGAGGAAGTAAAAGCCAACGATTATGTCCTCACACCGGGGCGCTATGTTGGAGCAGAAGAAATAGAGGTTGATGACGAAACCTTTGTCGAAAAAATGACTTGCCTTAATGAGCAATTAAAATCCCAGATGGAAGAAGGTGAGAAACTAGATGAAGAAATTCGTAAGCAACTTAAAAAAGTAGGATATGGATTTTAGCTATATCAGAGGTAACCAATGGATAAATGGCAAACTATGACTTTGCGAGAGGCAGGCATTATTCTAATTGATTGTGATCATAGAACACCACCCGCCACTATATCTGGCTATCCCTATGTCACTATTCCTCAATTAAAAAATGGGCGAATTGATTTAGCTGATGTGCGTTACATAAGTAATGAGCATTTCAAAGAGTGGACTAAAAAAGCGAATCCTGAGCCTTATGATGTTGTTTTATCACGTAGATGTAATCCTGGTGAAACAGCTTTTGTACCCCCTGGTTTAAAATTTGCACTTGGACAGAACCTTGTTTTATTACGCGCTAGTGGAAGTAAAGTAATTCCAGAATATCTAAGATGGCTGGCACAAGGAGATGCTTGGTGGGAACAGATATCAAAATTTATTAATGTTGGAGCCGTCTTCGATAGCTTAAGATGCGCCGATATTCCGAATTTTAAATTACCTATTCCCCCTATACAAGAACAACACTCTATCGCTAACTTGTTGCAATCCCTCGATAACAAAATAGAACTCAACCAACGTATGAATGAGACGCTTGATGGTATAGCACAGGCGCTTTTCAAATCATGGTTTGTGGATTTTGATCCGGTAAAAGCCAAAGCCGAAGGCCGAAAACCTGAAGGCATGGATGACACTACCGCTGCTCTGCTTCCCTCAGCTTTCACCGAATCTATACTTGGGCCTATTCCAGAAGGATGGGAAATATCATCCTTGGGTGAATTCATAGAACTGGCTTATGGCAGGGCTTTAAAAGCAAATGGAAGAAACGAGGGTTATGTTCCTGTATACGGGTCCAACGGCCAAATAGGATGGCATGATACAGCACTTGTAAAGGGCCCTGGCATAGTAGTTGGTAGGAAAGGAAATCCAGGAACGGTGATTTATGTTCACGAAGATTTTTTCCCTATAGATACCACTTTTTTTGTCATTCCCTCTCAACGTGTACCCAGCATAATATTTCTATCTATGCTCATGGAACGTCTCGGTTTGCCTAGCCTTTCTGCCGATAGTGCCGTTCCAGGTTTAAATAGAAATGCGGCTTATTCTGCTCAATGCATTCTGCCTCCTTCAAACCTGATCGAAAATTTTAATGAGCTTATTACGCCGTTCATTCTCAAGAAGGAAAATTTAAGGAACGAAAATAAGCGACTTATAGAAATTCGTGATCTGCTGCTTCCTCGTCTTATATCCGGTAAGCTACGAATTGCGGATGGTACACTATGAGCCGACACCCTTTAGATCAAAGATTTCGTGAAGAACTTGAGTTTATCTTTGATTCAACACAGGGAACAATAAATCTTTCAGGTTTGATTTATGCCCCGGTTGAACTATTAGATATGTTAGATCGGGAGATATATGATACAGCCTACAACAATTGGAAAATTGAAACATGGTTGCCTGAAAAACGTGATAGGTTGCAAGAATGGCTAGAAAAGAATTTATGTGAAGCACGCTTTAACAACCTGTGTGAGGCAATCAATCGTGGAAGTGTTATCCCATTCATTGGTTCTGGAATGTCTGCTCCAAGTGGATATCCACTTTGGAGAAATGTTCTCATTACTTTAAGTAAACACAGTAAGATTGCTAAATCTCGCCTTGAAGAATTATTAACTGCTCAAGATTACGAAAGTGCGGCGTTTGAAATAGCGGTAGAAATGCCGGAAACAGTTTTCAATGAACGTTTCCAAGAGATGTTTCCAGATCGACGAGATAAGCCGATTTGTGGGGCTGTACGGTTCATACCTTATATTTTTTCTCAGAGTGATGTAATTACAACTAATTTTGACCGTATCCTCGAAAAAGCCTATCGAGCTTATAATGGGGACGGTTTCGATGAAACCCTACAGGGAGAACGGCTAACACAATTTCAGAGTTTCAATTTTGAAGGAAGGCAGTGCTTAATTAAACTTCATGGTGACCGTTCGTGGCGAGACTTTCGAGCGCTAACAAAAGAAGAATACGATGTTTTGTATGGACCTGAAGGACGATGTACAAGTGTTTTAACAAGGCTTTTTCGTAGCACAACGTTGCTTTTTATGGGGTGCAGTCTCATCAATGATCGCCCATTAGAGCTTTTCCATAAACTTACTTCTGAAACGCCTGGAGAACAGAAGCATTATGCGCTTCTTCGTGCACCTGAAAATGAAGTAGCGCGGCTGGAAAGGGAATATTGGCTTGCATATAGGAGTATTTTCCCCATCTGGTATGAAGGCGAACATGATGAGTGCCTTGAAACCATTTTTACTGTAATTCTTGACAAGATGGGGAAAATATAATGCTGCTGACCGAAAATCATCTTGAACAGGCCACACTAGGTTGGTTTCGGGCGCTCGGCTATCAGGTGATCTTTGGCCCGGATATTGCCCCACCACCGGACGGAGTAGCACCTGAGCGCGACAATTACCGCCAGACTCTCCTTCTGGAACGTCTGAAAACTCGACTCCAAACTATCAATCCTACAATTCCTGCGGTTGCCATAAATGATGCTATTGGTCAGATTCTTGGGCCAAATTTGCCAACTACCATCCAAATTAATAGACAATTTCACCGCTGGCTACGCGATGGTCTGAATGTACAATACCAACAGAACAATGAAACCGTAGGCAATCAGGTATTTCTGGTAGATTTCTCTAACCCATCTAATAATGACTGGCTAGTAGTAAACCAATTTTCCATTCAAGGACCGCACAATACTCGCCGTCCTGATATCGTAGTATTCTTAAATGGGCTGCCGATTGCCGTACTGGAGCTTAAAAACCCGGCAGACGAGGAAGCTGATATCTGGAAAGCCTTCGATCAGCTTCAGACCTACAAAGAACAAATACCTGATCTGTTCAATACCAATGAAATACTGATTATTTCCGATGGTGTGACAGCACGTATGGGTTCACTGACTGCCGATAAGGAACGCTTCTCGACCTGGCGCACGATTGATGGCCGCTCCAATGATCCGCTAGGCCCAATGCGAGAACTGGAAACGCTGATAAAAGGTGTTTTCAATCAGGAATTCTTACTAGATTACCTGCGGAACTACATCCTTTTTGAGGAAGATAAAGAAGGCATCATCAAAAAAATAGCCGGATACCATCAGTTCCATGCTGTACGATTGGCCATGACCAGGACTCTTGCCGCCGCCACTATTGACGGCGACCGCAAGGCTGGCGTGGTATGGCATACGCAAGGTTCCGGCAAGAGCATATCTATGGCCTGTTATGCTGGTAAGGTTATGACAGACCCGCAGATGAAAAATCCAACTATCGTAGTAGTAACCGACAGGAATAACCTGGACGGCCAGCTTTTTGGCACGTTCAGCATGGCGAAGGATATATTGCGTGAAACGCCTGTCCAGGCCGATAACCGCAAAGACTTGCGGGAATTACTCGAAAACCGGCCATCGGGTGGGATTATTTTTACGACCATCCAGAAATTCACTCCTGGCGAGGATGAAGATAGTTTTCCTGTTCTCTCCGAGCGGCATAATATCGTAGTGATCTGTGACGAAGCCCACCGCACACAATATGGGCTTGAGGCCAGCCTGAATAAAAAAGGCGAGTATGAATATGGGTACGCAAAACACATGCGTGACGGCCTGCCCAACGCGACCTTTATTGCCTTTACAGGGACACCCGTTTCCCAGACCGACCGGGACACACGGGCGGTTTTTGGCCCGGACATCCATGTCTACGATATGGAGCAGGCTGAAAAGGATCAGGCCACTGTTAAAATCTACTATGAAGGACGGCTGGCAAAGCTGGAACTCAATAACAATGAGAATCTCAGGATTGACGAAGAAGTTGATGAACTGACCGAAGACCAGGAAGAAAGTGCTGCCGCTAAAACCAAATCCCGCTGGGCGGCATTAGAAAAATTAGTGGGAACGGAGCCCCGCATTCAAGAGATTGCCGCTGATCTGGTGCAGCATTTTGAAAATAGGCTCAGGGTAATTGACGGGAAGGCGATGGTCGTCGCCATGAGCCGGGAAATCTGCGCTCATCTGTACAATGCGATCGTCGAGTTACGCCCGGAATGGCACGATGACGACCCCAAAAAGGGCGTGATAAAAATTGTCATGACCGGCTCATCCAGCGATAAAGCCATACTACGCCCTCATATCTACTCCAAGCAAGTCAAGAAGGATTTGGAGCAACGATTTAAAGACCCTGCTGATCCCTTCAAAATCGTGATTGTGCGGGATATGTGGCTCACGGGATTTGATGCGCCCTGCCTGCATACGATGTATATTGATAAGCCTATGCGCGGACATACCTTAATGCAGGCCATAGCCCGTGTGAACCGCGTATTCAGGGATAAACCGGGCGGGTTAGTGGTGGATTATATTGGTATCGCTAATGAACTGCGGGAAGCGCTCAAGGAATATACCGCCAGCGGCGGGAAAGGGAAGCCGACAGAATTTATTGAAGAAGCCTTCGGGGTTTTCCTTGAAAAACTCAGTGTAGCGCGTGGCATGATGCACGGCTTCGATTATTCTGACTATGAAACGGAAGCCTTTGAATTATTACCAGGTGCGGCAGATCATATCCTTAGCCAGAAAGATGGCCAAAAACGCTTTGCCGATTGTGTCACCGCCATGAGCCAGGCTTTTGCCTTGTGCAGTACCTATGAAGATGCGATCCCACATCGGGAGGAAGTGGCGTTCCTGCAAGCCATTAAAGCCGTGATTACCAAGCATAGCACCGCATCCAGCAAGATTGAGGACGAACAACGGGAACATGCGCTCAGGCAAATTGTAAGTAAAGCTATCGCCGCAGACGGGGTGGTGGATATATTCGCGGCGGCAGGGCTGAAAAATCCGAATATCGGACTTTTATCGGATGAGTTCCTCAATGATGTCCGCCTGCTCCCCTATAAAAATCTGGCAGTAGAGCTTTTGGAACGACTGCTCAGAAACGATATTCAGTCACGGTTCAAGAACAATGTCGTGCAGCACAAGAAATTTACCGACCTCCTGCAACAGGCCCTGAACAAATATCGCAATCGCGCGATTGAAACAGCCCAGGTGATCGAAGAACTGATTGCGATGGCAGAGGAATTCAGGGCAGCGTCGGAGCGCGGCGAGGATTTAGGATTAAGTCCCGATGAAATGGCCTTTTATGATGCCTTAGAAACTAACCAGGCGGCAGTAAGGGAATTGGGCGACGATATTCTTAGAAAAATCGCGGCGGAATTAACTGACCAGCTGCGTAAGAACGTCTCAGTTGACTGGTCTGTACGAGAGACGGTGAGAGCAAAACTGAGGCTTTTGGTCAAACGTATTTTACGAAAATACAAATATCCGCCTGATTTAGAGCAACGCGCTATTGATTTAGTGCTTCAACAGGCCGAAACATTATCCGAAGCCTGGGTATAATGCAGTGATGCCGCAGGCTCGGCAAGCTCTCTTTTTATCCTATTGGTGACCAGGCCCCACGAGAGCCTAGACTATCGTTCTCCTGACCAATTTGCTCAGGAGCAGCAACTGAACAGTGTCCCTACAATCACCCTGTTTTAGTGTTCAGTAAACCGGCTCTCCCGCATTTGTAGTGCTCAGCAATAAAGCGAAAGTGGCTAGAGCTGGCTTGGCAAGACAGCGCACACCTACTCAAAGTATGAGAGATGATTTTTTAAGGGAAACATCCCTCAACGCCGTTCTACATTGGTTTCTTGGTGGATCAACACAATGGCTGAGCACGGAAAGTGCGGAAGAGCCAGTAAACCGGGGACTGGACACGGTGTCATCTTACAAACCAAGATCAAGCGGCTTCAGGTTTTCTTGAATTTCGTCGCCGCAGCCGCCACTCCGAGAGGGATGACTATGGCTCCCACTGGTCCGAAAACGGTAACCAAGGTCCCACCCAGTATCCCAGAGCCAACCGAATTTTCCGCAGCCGCCGCTCCAAGAGAGATGCCTATGGCTCCCACTGGTCCGAAAAAGGTAACCAAGGCCGCACCCACTATCCCAGAGGCAACCGAAATAGCTGTCTCCTTGGACACTTCACCTACGCTGTTGAAAAACCTGGTTAATACTTCCTCAACCTCTCTCCACTCCTGTTTACTTAGTTCTTCAAGGTCAATTTTTCCTCGTGTGATGTCTGCAACAAGTTTTCCTGCTTCTTGTGGCTTGAGGTTTTCAGCAAAGTAAACTGTGTCGCTAGTTCCCTCCCCGACACCAACCGATGCTTTACCTTTAGTGAGTTCTGCAACAAGTTTTCCTGCTTCTTGTGGTTTGAGGTTTTCAGCAACAAAGTAAACTGTGTCGCTATTTTCCTCTCTCAAACCAACTGATGCTTTACCTTTGGTGAGTTCTGCAATAACTAACGAGGGTTGATCTATAGCTGCCGGTTCCGCTATATACGGTTTGCTCATTGACAACGTTATACGGAAAGGCCTTCTCGCCCCATACGATTCGGGCGTTTGCGACACGCCCTGCAGGTGTTCCTTCCCTGCAAGATTGGGGTCTATTGGATTAATTGGATTTAAGGCGCCCATTTGCGACTCCTTTAGGTGTCCCTATCAGTTTGTTGATCTTCCCTCAACAACTATCAAACCTCGACTTCAATATGATATCTCATATATAGATACGATTGAAAGGGAATAATATCAAATCCTGATGATTACTATCCATTTAGCTGGCGCAACCGCCTTGAGAAAGCAGCTTGCTGTTATGTGAATGGACAGTGATTAACCGGATTTGATATAAGAGGCGGTGTGCAAAGGCCTCAGGAGCTATTTTGAGGCAAGGGTCTGAGCATGATAGGGATCATGGCGAGGTAAATCCAAGCTTCCTCACGTTTTTGCAACACAGTCGTTTGGAGTGGCTATCTAAGCTGAGCAAGAAGGGAAGCTTCATGCCCACCGCATTCCTCCCTGATTTTTTGCAACACAACCAGAAAGCTTGCTCCACCTTCATGGAAGAGTCGCCTCAAGCGGTCCAAGCGTTGCCCGTGAGGCAATTTCCCGGTCATCCACGTAGAGGCGCAGACCAGCTCCCTGTTGATAGTGGCTTCCATCGCTATCATACAGAATGGTCAGAAGATGTCCATGATACGGCACATTTTCCAGAGAGAAATACTTCCACGCCTCCACCGGCAAAAGAGGGTTAATCAAAAGCACATCATCGATACGCGGCTGCAAACCAATCAGCCCAGTGATAATATGGTCGGCGTAGGTCGAGTGGTTATATGCGCGTCCCCTCTCCGCCGGCTGATCACGGCGCTTCAGCAGGACCGCGCGTGTAACCCACTCACCAGTATCAGGGTGAAGACTCTCATCGATCCAGGGGATTTTTGCACCGTCCGCCAGGGTAAGCCATTGCGATCGTGTATAGGTCTGCAAAAGCGCATAGTAATCGTGTTTGCTGACATAGGACTGAGTGTAGGTGCGCAGCAGATTTGCCAGAGCCACTAACGTCTGGCTGGTGGCAAAGGGCCAGGAAGATCCGCGCCAGAGGCAATCGTGTTGCTGCTCCTCCGGCCCGGCCTGCCAGAAGGGATGTCTTCGCTCAGCAGTGCCGGGTCCATACGGAGCGGCAAAACCTTCAGCATTTCCCAACTCTTGCCAGGCGCTTTCAAAACTAGGGTCTGGGAGACGAAAATACCAGGGAATATAGCCTTGTAATTCCCGTACATCGGCATGTTTGCCTCTTATCTGCTCAGGGGGCAGTGCTTTGTCCAGATAATGAAGTTGCTGGCGCTTCAGGGCTTCTGCCGTTGGCACGGTTTTGAAAAAAGAGGCGTCAGGATCCCATAAATGCGTTTGCACCAACTGTTTGAGCCGCGTTGCCTTCTCCCAAAAGACGTGCGCCAATTGTTCATCGCCAGCATGTTGGGCCAGCGTTGCAATTGCCATGGCATCTCCATACTGGTAACTATTAATAGTGGGTCGGTATCCGCTCCCGCTAATCTGGTACTCCATGCCGTCTCGGTCGTCCAATTGCCAGAAAAGGCCCGACCTGTCCTGACGCTCTCGTTCCCATTGTGCATAGTTTTCTACCAGAGCATCTAACAACGCAAGCGGCAGGGTGAGATCGCCGGTCGCGAGTGCCCGCGCATAGATGGCATCTGCAATCCAGGTGCTGTAGGTACGTGGCGAAACATCCGGTGTCGTAAACCAGAAGCGGATATAATCATCGAGATACACTGGTTCTCGCAGCCAGCGTCCTTCATAGATATGATGTCCTGTTGCACAGACAATCGTATTATACATTTCCGACCAGGCGACTTCCGGTAAAAATTCGGTCACCACATACCCGGTCGGCGTGTGCTTGATATGCTGTCGATACACATCCCAACGAAAATAGTAGATCGCCTGTATCACTGGATCTGGACACTCAAAAAGGGGAATATGGCTGGTAAACCATTCAGCGTGAGCCTGGTACGTTTGTGGTAAGCTCTCAGCGGAGATAATCTGCATGCGTGCATCTTTCTTCTTTAGTAAAGAGGAGCCCGAGGCTCCTCTGGTTTTTCACTCTAAGACGTTTCCATGAATTAAAAGGCGAGGTCTTTCCCTTCATGAATAGCCAGCCCTATCTGCTCAACATTTGCGCGGCGTCCGTTATACCAGAGGAGCCACCGTTTTCCATTCCAGATGGCATACGGTTTATAGACGGCATCTGCGTCCCATTCGTCTTCTTTGCCGGGGCTGATCAGCGGATTAGCCGGGTGACGTTCCCAACGAGTGATTCCATCGGGAGACCGCGCCAAGCCGATCTGCGCGTGATCGATATCAGCGAACCCGATATAGAACATTAGGTAGCCTGTTTGCCAGGGAACCACCTGGCAGGCTGTAACTTTGGCCTTTTCCCAGGCATATTCTGGATGAGCGGCAAACATCGGATTGGCGGCATATTTCTGCCAGTGAATCCCATCCCGGCTTGAGGCATACCCGATCGCATCCGGCTCATATTGTTCTCCACCCGAATACCACATGCGAAAAAGCTGTGCAGCCTCGTCCCAAAGAACATGCGGACACATGGCTGCGACTCCTTCCCAGGGCAATGCCGCGGAGAGAACCGGCTCGCTTTGCATGCGTACCCAATTTCTGCCATCAGAACTGGTTGCGTAGCATATCGCGGAGGTTCCCATACGCTCACCCTCCCAGGTTTGCCCGGTATACCAGAGATGGTAGCGGTTTTCCACTTTGACAACAGATGGACGGTTGACTTCCATCTCCCAGGCTTCAGGGGCAAGCACAATTTCTGGTGTGTTCCAGTGTATTCCATCCTGGCTTTCACTCAAGGCAATACTGCGTTGAGGGCGCCAGGAAAACCACATCCGATACGTATCCTGCTCTTGCAGCATAGTAAGATCAAAACAGGTTCCCAGATCTCCTCCCAGAACCGGGTTGTGCGCCCATTTCTGCCATCCAGCTGGAGTTTGTCGTTGTATAGTCATAGAGATCCTCCTCTTTTATTTGTATGCCTCACATCATTTTTATTCGCGGATTGCTCCCATCACAACGCCTTGCATAAAACGTTCCTGATTAGTCAGAAAAAGGATCAGGATTGGCAAGGTTGCCAGCACGCAGCCAGCCATGATCGTCCCCCAAACAGGCAGGAAACCCACCACTGTATCACGCAGATTCGGTAAAATAACCATCAAAGGGGCAACACCTGTATCGTTCGCCATGACCTGTGGCCAGAGATAGCTATTCCACACGCTCAGCGTTTGAAGAATGCCGAAAACCGCCAGTGCCGGTCTGGCGATGGGCACCATAATACGCCAGAAAATCAGCCACTCGTTCGCTCCATCCAGGCGCGCCGCTTCTAGCAGCGAATCCGGGATTGAAAGCATATACTGGCGCAGCAAAAAGACCCCGAAAACAGGCACAATGAACGGCAAGATCTGCACCTGGTAGGTATTGATCCAGCCAACCTGCGCGAAAAGCAGATACTGAGGTGGCAAAGTAATCTCCATGGGAACCATGATGGTTGCGAGCAACAGGAGAAACAGGATGTTGCGGCCAGGAAAGCGATATTTGGCGAAGGCGAAAGCCGCCATGGCCGAAAAGAGCATAGAGAGCAGGGTAGTGACCACTGTGACCAGCACCGAATTCCAGAATTGCTGCACGAGCGCCTGCGAGCCATACAGGATGTTCGCATAATTTGCGAGCGTCCAATGGATCGGCAGCCCACCGGGATTGATCAGAATCTCACTATTGCTCTTAAAAGAATTCAGCAGCATTATCACGGCTGGATAGAGCGAGACCAGGCTGACTACGATGAGAACCGCGTAACCTCCGGCCAGGAGAAACAGGCGCACAGTCCACCGGTGCTGTGGCTGTTTTTGTGTAGAGAGGGAAACCATCACTCCACCTCCCCAGTTGCTCGAAAGAGACCGAAGATAACCCCGGCGACCCCAATTGTGACAAGAAATAGCAACCAACCCACGGAGGAACTCTCCCCAAAATTCCCCGCGTTGAGGTTCGTGACGAGCAGGTTCAGAACAGGTGCGGCGCCCGGTTGGGCCAGGCTTCCTCCAGCGGTCAGAACATTTGGCTCGGTATACAAGCGCATCGAAGTGATGGCATCGTAGATGAAAGCAAAGAAAAAGATCGGGCGCATCAGTGGAAGAGTGACAAAACGCAAGCGCTGCCAGACCGTCGCCCCATCGATTGTCGCCGCCTCGTCCAGTTCCGGGCTAATCGTGGTCAGCCCTGCCAGAAAAACCACAAACCAGAAGCCAAGGTTGCGCCAGATCAGCAGGAGTACCACAACCCAGCGCGAAAGAGACGCGCTCTCCAGCCAGGGAAATGTTGTATGGAAAAACTGGTTAATCACCCCGTACTGGGTAGCGAAGAGATTCTGGAAAACCAGGCTGACGGCGACAATGGCGAAGACATTGGGCAAAAAGACGATTGGCTTGAAAAATTTCGCTCCGCGTATGAGTTTCCAGCGAACTAGGCACGCCAGCGAGAAGGAGATCACAATGAGAGGAAGGGTGTGCGCTGCCCAGTAGAAAAGCGTGTTACCCAATTCCGTCCAGAAGACATGGTAGCGCAGAACTGACAGGTAGTTTGCGAGACCAAGAAACGTTGCGCTTCCGTAACCGCGATAGCGAAAGAAACTCAATCCAAGAGCGTAAAAATAGGGGCCAATTGTCAGCACGATAAAAAGCAGGAAAAATGGCAGCAAAAACAGGTAGGGAGCCAGGAGACGCTTCTGGTTTTTGGCGCGTTTCTTTGGTGCCCGGTTCTTTTTCTGCGACACATTCTCCTGCTGTACTTGCAACAGCATATGAGCCAATCCAACACCTCGTTTTCCATGAAAGGCAAGGAACCGGCTGAGGAAAAAATATCCTCAGCCGGTCGCAAAACAGTGACAGTGGAGGTCACTAGGAATGATAGGGATTGCCAATCTGTGACTGCATATCATTCTGAGCCTGCTGAAGCGCGCTCGCAACACTCGCACTGCCGCTGAGCACATTCTCCAGCGCCTGTAACAGGATGGCAATCTCATTGGTTGCTTCCGGATCATAATCGAAAACGCGTACGGTGTCAAAGCTGGAAAATTCGAGTTCTTGGTAGGAACGGCCAAAGAAATTTTGCGCCTGCAAGGCCCAGTCAGAAGCCGACACGTTGTCGGGTTTGACATCCTTGTTTACCACATCCATCACATCCTGCTGCGCGCTCTTGAGTAAGGGAGTAACCGAACCGATGGCTTCCCATTGCGCGACCGAGCCACGCCGGTCCAGCAGGTAGTGCTGCATATAGGTCTTCGCCGCATCTGGATTCCTCGCTCCCGCGGGAATGACATAGATGGAACCACCTGCCTCTGAACCCAGGCTCTCATCGACCGAGAGCGAGGGCGAAAACTTGGGCCAGAGCGAAACGGCCCATTTGCCTGTCTGGGCAGCCGTGGCGTATTGGGGAAGAAACTCTTTCATCCAGTTGCCGATCAGAACCCCACCAATCTTTTCATTCTTGAAAGCCTGTGCCCAGTCGTTGGAGAAATCATCGATGGGAAGCGCAATGCCAGCATCCTTGATCTGTTTCAAAAAAGTAAAGACCTCGGTGAAAGCTGGATTGGTGGTCAGTTGGAACGATTGGCTCCCCTGGTCATAGATATGTGCATCTGGATAGGCGGAGAGAAATTCACCCAGGATGTATTGCTGTGGCTGCGTACCGAGGTTGATGATATACTTGTCGGGGAAATGCGCGTGAAATTGCTTCCCCGCCGCGATATATCCTTCAGTTGTGCTGAGATCGTTCGGTGAAATACCTGCTCGCTCGAAAAGATCCTGGCGATAGAAGAAGATTTTGCTCTTAATCTGAAAAGGAATCGCCATAATTTTGCCCTGGTACGTAGCAAGCTGGAGCGCGCCGTTGAGAAGGTCATTTTTCACCGGATTTATGAAGTCGGTGAGATCCATGAGCGCGCCGTTTGTGGCAAACTCGGAAAGCTGCGTGCGGTTGAGCTGGATGAGATCGGGAATATTCGATCTTGCTGAGAGTGCCAGGCGCAGCGCTTTTGCCACATCAAAATCGTTAGCTCCTGGTACGGTGACCTTTAATGAAATATTTTTTAGTGCGTCCGGGTAGAGGTTTTTGATGGTTGAGAAGGCCGTCTTCGCGTCGGCATCTCCTCCCCAGGTCATCAGGTTGAGCGTAACCGGGCCAGAACTTCCACCCGCGCTCCCAGGTGTTGAACTGCCACAACCCACAAGCGCCGATAATCCCGTCGCGCTCGCGGCAACTCCGAGCCCGAGTTTGAGAGCACTCCGCCGGCTCATCTGCTCCTTTAAAAATGGCATAGCAATCCTCCAAATCGTGAAGTCTGTTTTAGCAACTCTGCATTGTGTGGCTTGAGACAAATATGCCTATCTGAGCTATGGCAGCCATTTGTTTTGGGCGGCCTCGCCATGGAATAACTATAGCCGACAGCGAGCAGGAAAGGAATGCTGTAATTTGTTTTGGGACATGCTCTTTTTTAAGTTCCTGAAAACAATGCAATGCCACCTCTTTTGGGAATGGGAAAAGGAGATTAATGCAAACCTCTTGTGCCTGGCCTGGCAAGGGAAGCCTCTATAGATGCTTTATGACACGGGATTCGATCTTACTTGCAAAAGATAGGGATGAGGAGCGACTCCCGTGCGCTGTTTGAATAAACGCGAAAAATGGCTGGGACTGTAGCCAAGCACATCGGCCACGTCATTCACTGACATAGAGGTATGCTGAAAAAACTCTTTTGCTCGCTCAATCCGCAGTTGGATAAGAAAATCACTGGGTAACTGACCTATTTCTTCCGTGAAAAGGGTTGAGAAGTAGGGAAGGGTAAAGGCAACTTCACGCGCGACATCAGAAACTGTGACGTGATCTTCCAGATGGATCTCCATAAAATGAATGGCCCGGGAAACGATCTCTTTGCGATCCTGTCCGCGACTCGCTTTACCCTCAGGCGTCCGGCTCAGATACGGCGCCCGGTTCGCAATGGTATTGGCGATCATACCGAGGAGTTGGGCAGTAGCCTGGAGTTGACGCCAGGTGAACTGAGGTGTCTGCTCGATAGCTGCTTGGTAGTGTTCCCAGGGAATCTCTAGTTGAGAGGCGTGCTGCTTGTGCCAGGACCAGTCGAAACGGTCTTTCAGAATGGCGGTGGTAGCGCTCAATGTGGTAACCCATTGCCCATCGACAATAACCGGAGCAATGACATATCCGAATGTATTCTGATAAAACGGCTGCACATAAGGAGTCCTGATCGTATGAAAATCTGGACCGGCTTCTGTGGGAGCCTGGCTCATATGATTCCAGGTGTTCCAACCTATATGCTCCCCTAGCAAGAACCACAACTCAGGCATCCCCTGGTAATTGCGCGATAAGCGTTGCCAGAAGCGTGCATAGCGGAATTCATCGAGATAGTATTCGAGCAGTGGAACCGCCGTGATGAGTCCGGTAACTTCTGCTAGGTGTTCTGACAGATCAAAGACGAGTTGAGGCGGGAGCAAATGAAAAGCCTTTGGCAGAGGCGGATTTCCCTGTAACAGTGGATTCCAGCGTGAAAGGTCGCGTTGAAAGGCTGCAATGCGCGCGAGAGAGGTCAGACGCGACATTCCTCCCGGCTTGCCGATCAGGCGTATCAGCCGCGCTTTTACCAGTGTAAAGGTCAGGATATGAGTGGTAAAGGGGCGTCGTTCCCCGCGAGCGTCCCGCAGATCATAGGGAGGAGTAATCACGAGATTTTCTACAGATCGCCATCGGGACTCCTCCGCAGCGTAATACTCGACCATGAGCGAGGTCCACCAGCCTCCATCGCGATGCGGATAACCCATCGTCATCTCAATGCAGTTGATCGCCTGCTCCTCTGAAAAAGAGATGGTATACCAGTTTATGTCTTCCTTTGCTGCGCGCTGCTGTCCACTATAGGTGTCGTAAGTCAGGCCGCGATCGAATTGATCGAGATCACCGCCATCAAGCAAGTGCGCTCGATCATTGAGTAATACACCCGGGTCAGATGACCCTCCACCAATTGGGTGCTGATGGGAAACTGAGCATGAAACGCCGGGCAACCGCGCGAGATTGTTTTCCAGCAAAGCCGCTTATCTCCTCCTGCAATGTTTGTCAGAAAGTATACCTGACTTTTTTGGGAGAAACAAGAGGCACAGATGCTCCTCGGTCACTAGTCCACCAAGCTAGATTTGACAGAGGAGAGACCAGCCATGAACGAAAAACGCTATCCCGTCCATCTCAGTCCAGAGCAGCGGCAAGAGTTGCATCAGCTGATCCGTACCGGCAAGGCCACCGTGCATCAGCAGATGGCCGCCCGCGTGCTGCTCAAAGCCGACGAAAGCACCGAGCAACCGTCCTCCAGTAGCCAGATTGCCGAAGCGTTGGAGATCAGTCCACGGACCGTGATCCGCATCAAACAACGCTTTGTGCAGCAGGGCCTCGCGACGGCGCTCAGCGGCAACTATCCCAAAGAGCGACCACTCTGACGCAAGATCGATGGCCGTGTCGAAGCCCATCTCATCGCGCTCGCGTGTGGACCGGCCCCGCAGGGGCATCGACGCTGGACCATGCAGCTCCTGGCCAACCGGGTGGTGGACCTGGGCATCCTCGACCAGATCAGCGATGAAGCGGTGCGCCTGGCGCTTAAAAAAACGAATTGCGTCCCTGGTTGAAGCGTCAGTGGTGTTTTCCGCGCCCCGGAAGCGAGTGTGTCTGGCACATGGAAGATGTCCTGGATG
>Ga0070707_100001514_pt1 | contig 22659 bp, 19 predicted proteins | sample KBSK5502metaG_FD_65468 | JGI IMG/M metagenome (GOLD analysis project Ga0070707, IMG submission 65468) | Corn, switchgrass and miscanthus rhizosphere microbial communities from Kellogg Biological Station, Michigan, USA - KBS K5-50-2 metaG | ecosystem: Host-associated > Plants > Roots >...
GCCGCCGAGAACAGGGCCACCACCCGGTTACACCGGTCCAGCGCATCGCTCATCGCCGTCACGAAGTTCCGGCCCGCCGCCCAGTCCCACACATCCAGCTCGACGGTGTACCCCGCCGCGGCCAGTTGCCAGGCCACCCACTCCGCCCACGCCCGGTCAGCACCAGCATGACTGACGAAAAAATCAACCCGATCCCCACCCACGCCCCCAGTATCCCGGCCACCACCCGCGGCGGCATACCCCGTTGCCAGACTGCTCCCCCTCATCGGCCATGATCGGTCCGATTCCCAAGCTGACAGTGCGGCTTCGATTCCCGTCTCCCGTCCGGCGGCAAAGGCCCAGGTGGAAGGGCCGTCCTCCCAGCGCGGCCATTATTGAAGCCGAGCAAGATCACCCTCAAGGCCGTCTCTGACGGCAGGACAATTCCCTCGTAAAGCTGCATGGTTCATGTACACGCGTTATCTGGGGCCGATGACCAGGATCCCGTCGTCTTCCCAGGTCAGCCCGTCACGGACGCGTCTCTCAAGGAGGCAGCGACGAAGAGGTATCGTGAGGTGCAGCATCAGGGGCGAGTGCATGTCCGCTCATGGCCAGGCGGCAAGGGCGATCGGCCATCGGCCGCGTGGAGCCAACGTGACCGGCCGTCACGGACAGCCTCAGATAACACGTCTGCGACAGGCAGAGAACCGGACAAAACGGCACTGTCGCCTTCCGTCGCGGACGCCTGATCGCGACCCCGGATTACACGCGAAGACGACCTTGACCGTGATCTTCCATCGGTTTCGAACCGGCGCCTATCGAAAGGATAGCCAGGCATCGCAGCCGCCGAAGCCATAAAACGTGCCCATTACGTGCCCGACCAGGCAGCCATCGGAGGTATCCCAGCCCCATCGAGTTCGAGGCGCGGCTGAGGTCGCCAGATCACAGCGGCTAACCCACACCCGACGTGTCCGGGGACGGGGGCAAGGTCAAGCCGGTGTAACTGCGGCCTTCGAAGTGGTGTGCCCCCCGTAAGGATCTGTGGCTCTGACTTGGGTGGCATCCTGTTTATCGGCACAGGTTGGCCGGTCATGGCCTCCGCTGTAGCAATGACCTGCGTCATGCTGGTGCCGGTTCCACTGCCGATATTGTAGACAGCGGAAGTCCCCAGCCTTGATGATCGCGAGAGACAACCGCACCGTAGCAACATCTATGACATGCTCAAAGTCGCGAACCGTGGAGCCGTCGCCGCCTTCGGGAGTTTCGGCGACCCGGTCGAGCTGTTCGCCGCGTGCAGGATCGCCAACGTGGCGGGCTTGCTGCTGCTGGTCAGCTTCGGGGTCATCGGCAGCGTGGCGACGCTCGGGGTTCTCGGCTGGCGGCTGGTTTACTCTGGCTGCCGATCCCGGTCGGCGCCGCCGCTTACGTCTCCCTCAAGATGCCGGGCGTCGCCGGCCTGAATGCCATGGCGCGCCAGGCCGCATCCCTGGCCCCCGCCGACTGCAGCACTAATAATCGTCAGGTACCTGACGTAAGCGTAAAATTATTTTGGCCCGAACGGTCCGTGGTTCCCGTTCCCGGCCAGGTGCTACTTGCCACGAAGGCTCGGATCGGCAAGAATTACTCGATGCCTCGTGGGGGACCTAATGGTTGATGAAACGTAGTTTATCCTTCTCCGGCGCGGGCGCTTGCCTAATCCTCCGGGGTATTAGCGAATTTAATGTGCGCAAGTTACGCATGCGACGCCAGAGCATTGTCTTCGTTGGGGAAGGGAACTGGTATGACCACTCCTACGTCGCCGGATGGTTCCGGCAGCCGCGAGTTCGAGCAGCGCATTCTTGAAGTGATGCCCCAGGTGATCCGGGTGGCCCTCGGAGCCGACGAACGCGACGTCGTCGCGCGCCTGGACGCGGTCGACGCGCAACTGCGAGAGGCCGACGTGACCGTCGTCGTGCTCGGCCAGTTCAGCAGCGGGAAGTCAACACTGCTGAATGCCCTGCTTGAGGAGCCTGAGGGCATTTTCCCCGTGGACTCCTACCTGTCGACACGGGTGGTGACCTCCGCTCGGTGGGGTCAACGGGAGACGATCACGCTGACGCTCACAGCCCGGCCAGGCGCGCCGGCGGAAGCGCGCAGGGTCGGGCGGGCCGAACTACGTGCCTACATCAGCGAGGCCGAGGTCCAGGACGGCACGGCCGCGGCGGACGCGGACCGGGTGAGGTCGGTGTCGATCGAGACCCCCAACCCGAAGCTGCGTGACGGCGTGGTGCTCATCGACACCCCCGGCGTCGGCGGGGTGGTTCCCGGCCACACCGAGGCCACCCTGGGGGTCTTGTCGCAGCCGGATGCGGACATGGTCCTGTACGCGATGGACGCCAGCCGGCTGCCGCTGCCGTCGGAACTCGCGTTCATCGAACGCGTCGCCACCGCGGTGGACGCCGGAAGGTCCCCGGAAAGGCTGCTGTTCGCCGTCACCAAGGCCGATTCCGAAGGCGACTGGGACGCGCTGGAGCGCGAGGCGCGGGCGCGGCTGTCTGCCGTGCCTGGCATCGGGGAAGGATCCACGATCTTCCCGGTGTCGAGCGATAGCCGCCTGCGTCAGCTGGTCGGCGACGAGCCGCCAGACGACACGCCGACCGGTTTCGGGCGGTTCGAGGCCCGGCTGTGGGGCGATGCCGCCCGCGCCCGGCTGCGGCTGCGGACCGGCGCCGCACTGGCCGAGCTCGATCTCGCCGTACAGAGCCTGCTCGCCCCGGTGCGCAGTGCCCTGGAGGTGCTAGACGCCGACAACGCCGCCGCTCGGGCCGAGCTGGAGGCATCGGCCGCCAAGCAACGGGCCGAGGCCGAGCGGCTCGCCGAGGGCTCGGCCGACTGGCCGGAGGACCTGCGCACCGCGCTGGACGGCGTGGCGATGTCGCTGTGCGCGCGTGCCACGGCGGACCTCGCCGGGTTGTGGCGCACGGTGCGCGCCGATTACCGGCGAAACAAGAACTGGCTCGACGACCCGCAGCTGATCCTCGATGAGGTGGCCGGGCGGCTGGCGCTGCTCGTCGGCGAGCTGGGCCAGACCGCGGCGCAGCAGGCCGCGGAGGCGTGCGACGGCGTTGCCGCCCGCTGCGGGCTGCGGATACACGGTCCCGCACTGAACGGCGTGCCGATACCGCCCCTGCCCGAACCGGAACAGGTCGTGGCCGCGGCGGGAGCGGGTCGCATCCTGCTCGCCGACAACATGGCGCTGGCCTTCGAGGCCGCGAGGGCGGGGGCACAAGCCGGGGCGGGGGCCGGCGGCCTGGTCGGCGACTTCGTGTGGGATCAGGCCGTGCGTCACGCGCTCGGAACCGGCAAACCCGTCATCAAGATGGTTGACGGAGCCGTGGAGAAGGTGATGGGCGGTGCCCTGGAGAAGGTGGCGGGCGCCGTGCCGCATGAAGGCCCCGGTGATCTGGTCGGCCGCTTCGTCGGCGGCGTGGTGGGTGCGGTCCTCGCGTTCGCGGGCAAGGCGCGCGCGATCGGCAAGATGGACAAGGCGCAGCGCGTCGGAGCGTTCGATGCGCTGTTCAAGCCGTGGGAGGCCGAGCAGCGCAGCTTCCTGCACGACGCCATCCACCAGATCGTCGGCGCTTACGCGGCCGCGGCCGAGGCGGACCTGCGCAGCAGGATCGCGCAGCGGCAGGCGGAGTGCAGGGCCGCGGCGAGCGAAGTGGCGGCGGCGTTGCAGGCGGCCGGCAGCGACTCCGCCGCGGCGCGCAAGGAGCTGACCGCGCGGGCGAAGGAACTGGAAGAGATCGAGCGGACGGTGGGCGCCCTGGCCGGCGAACTGCGCGCCCACCTTGCAGCCCGATGACCCTGCAGCAGCGGGCCGACCGGCTGCTGCGTGACGCCCTTGAGGCGATGCCGGCGGGCGAGAGCGCGCAGCAGGCCAGGGACGTGCTGGACGACCAGCGGGCCAAGCTGGCCGCTCCGCTGCGCATCGCCCTGGCCGGGAGGGTAAGCGCCGGCAAGTCCACCCTGGTCAACGCGCTCGTCAAGGCGCCGGTGGCGGTCACGGGAAAGGGACCGGTCACGCTGGCGGTCAGCGTTCTGCAATACGCGGACACGCCGAGGTGGACCGTGCACTACACGGACGAATCCATGGAAGACGTCCCGGACATGGCCAGCCTGGCCGCATTCACCGCCAGGGCCGCCGACGGGATGGTGCCGCGCGTCCGGGTCGATTACGTGCAGGTGCTCGGCGCCTATCCGTGCTTGCGGCAGTTCGATCTCGTCGATACCCCGGGCTTCGACTCCCCGCATGGACGGGACACCGAGGAGGCGATGCGGGCGATCGGCGCCGACGCTGAATTCGTCATGAGTGCGTCGGCCGACCGGCTGCGGAGCGCCGACGCGATCATCGCGGTCCTGCAGCACGCGGTGTCCGGGCCCGATGTCGATGTGCTGCGCCGCTTCCACTCCGCGGGCGGCGAGGGCTTCTCGCCCACGGCGGTCACGTCGATGGCGGTGCTGACGAAGGTGGAGGAATACTGGCCCGAGTCGGATGACCCGCTGAGGGAGGGGCAGAAGAATGCCACGCGGGTCTGGGCGGAGCCGGCGACCCGGCGGATGTTCCATCGCGTTCTGCCGGTCTGCAGCAAGGTCGCCGAGGCGGCCGCCGTCTGTACCGAGGACGACTTCGGTGCCCTCAAGGAACTGACAACGGCAAGGGCGGCAACGCTCGATCGGCGCCTGCGGAACGTGGCGGGGTTCATCAGGGACGACACCTTGCCGCTGTCCGCGGACGACCGCAAGCGCCTGATAGGCGTGTTCCACCGCTACGGCATCTGGCTGGCCTGCCAGATGATACGTAACGGCGTGGACAACCCGGCGGAGTTGCAGCGCGAGCTGGAGGAGCGCAGCGGCATGCCGGAACTGCGCAGGGAACTGACCGAGCGCTTCGCCGGCCACACCGGGCTGATCAAGACCGCCCGCGCGGTCCAGGAGGTGGGTGGTATCCCCGACTGCCTGCCGCCGGATGTCTCGGACCGGGACCGGGACGTGATCCGGCGCGCCATCGAGGCGATCACCGACCTGGTGAGCACCGAGCCCGCATTCGCGGAGTTTGACCTGCTGCGCCGGCACTACGCGGGCGAGATCCAGGCGGACGAGGCGGCGCTGGCGGAGCTGGAGCGGGCCGTTGGCGAACACGGGATGAGCGTCGCCGAGCGGCTGGGACTGCCCCTCGGCGCCGGGCCGGAGAAGCTGGAGCGAGCCGCGTCTGTGCTGCTGGACCGCTGGAGCAGCCCGTCCGCCGAGCTCGGACCCCACGGCAGGTTGCTGACGCGGGTGATGAAACGCCGGTACGAGGAGCTCCACGACCGGGCGCGGCGCGCGCAGGCGGTCCTGGCGGACGACGCGCTGTTCGGCGACGAGCTCGCCGCCGCCGACGGCGCAGACCCGGCGGCCGCCTCCGCCGCCGGTGGACCGGAGGAGCCGGTGCTCGTCGTCGACCTCGGCACCACCACCACCTCGGCGATCCTGCTGGACGGCGGGCGGTTCCCGATCGGCAGGCGCCGCTCCGACAAGGACTGGTGGCCCACGTCCGTCTGCGAAAAGGACGGTCGGTTGTTCGTCGGCAGGGCGGCCGAGGCGCACAGGGCCGACAGCGGGTGCGCCTTCCGCACCGAGTTCAAGCCCGACATCGGCAGCACCGTCCCGGTCCTGCACGGCGAGGCTCGCGCGTACACCGCCGAGGACCTTGCCGCCGAAATGCTCAAGGCGCTGCGCGACGAGGCGGTCGCGCTGCGCGAGACGTCGTGGGCCCCTGTCAGCAGCCCGCCGCGCCGGCTGCTGGTCACGGTGCCGGCGCAGACCGACGGCAGGCGCCGCGACGCGATGATCCGCGCCGGCCTGCGCGCCGGGTTCACCGACGTGGAACTGCTCCCCGAGCCCGTGGCGGCGGCCTTCTCCGTCGTCGGCGACAGGTGGCAGGACAGCACCGTGCTCGTCTATGACCTCGGCGGCGGAACGTTCGACGCCGCGCTCGTCCGGATCGGCGACAAGACCCATGAGGTTGTCGGCACTGCGGGGCTCCCCGACGGGCACGGGGGCCGGGACGTCGATGCCGCGATCGTCCGCGCCAACATCGAGCACAAGGTGGAGAAATGGCTGCGGGCCGTGCCGGGCCGCGAGACCGACCGCGACGACGTCATGGCCAGCGCGCGTGCCGCCGCCGTCACGCTCAAGGAGGATCTGACCGAGGCGGTAGACGGCGAGGCGGTGCGTGTCATCGCGCCAGGGCTCAGGGCGACGCTGAACCGGGCGCAGTTGTCGGAGCTCACCCAGAGCGTGCTCAGAGACACGGTCGTCTGCTGCGCGAAGCTCATCTCCGACGCCGGGCGCGGCCCCGGCGACGTCAAAGGGGTCGTGCTGGCCGGCGGCAGCGCATGGATGCCGGTGGTGCTGCCCTACGTGCGACGGCATCTGGAGGTAGACGGTCCGGTCCTGATGGCCCCGAACCCGGTACTCGCCGTGGTCGAGGGGGCCGCGAGGTGGGCGGAGAGCGCGGCCTCGCGTCGCGCGCCTGACGAGGACTCTTTGCCGTTGCGGGTGCCGCTGAGCTGGTCGCTGCCCGGCGGGCGCGGCACGCTGGTGCGCTGGCTCGTCGAGCGCCACGACTCATACCCGCCGGGCGCGGCGCTCGCGCGGGTCAGGCTGCCAGACAACAGCCTGTTCGACCTTTATGCGCGCGCCGCTGGCCGGGTCGAACAGCAGCATGCCTGGCCCGGCGGTCAGCTGTATTCGGGTAGCTGGCTGGTGACCTCGCTCCGCCCGGCCCGGCCAGACGACGTGCTCGCAGAGCCAGGGGAAGTGCGCCTCTGGCCCGGCGCGGCCACGGCCCTGGCCGTCAGCCCGGACGGGCGCCGGCTGGCCGCCGCCTGCCAGGACCCGCCCTCGGTCACGATCTTCGACACGGTCACAGGCAGGCAACTGTCGGAATGCCCGGTGGACGGCCGGGTGGCGTGTCTGGCGTGGGCCGGAGGAACCAGGCCGGCGTTCGGCCTGTCCAGCGAGGACGGCTTGGAACACGGCGTGAGCGTGCTGGACGTCAGCCCGCGGCAGCTGACCGCGGAGACCACGGCCGTCCTGGACCTGGCCTACCTGCCCGGCGGCCGCGAGATCGCGATCGTATGCGGCGACAGGACGCTGAGGATTCTCGACGTCATTACCGGCAAGAACCTAGAGGTTCTCAAGCCTGGCGGACGCCTGGACACGCTCGCCGTCAGCGGCGACGGACGCCGGATCGCGGTGAACCGCAGCGACGCAGTGGGCCGCGTCGACGCCGGGATCGGCGTTGTGCACGTCATCGAGCGCGACCCCGTCACCCAGGCCTGGGCGGTCACACAGTCGCCGCCGCGACTGCCCTCACCGGCAAGTGCGCTCAATTTCGGTTCGCTGCTGCTCGCCGGGGGCGGGCAAGACGGGCTGGGATACCTTGTCGCGTTGGACGTGGCTATGGCCGGGTTCCGGGGCGCCCCGCCAGAGCGCTGGCGTCGCGCGCCGATCCAGCCGGTGACCGACGTGAGTTCCTCGCGCGACGGCGCGTTGTTCGCGGTCGCGACCGAGACGCAGGTGTGGGTCGGCGATCCCGAGACCGGCGAGCAGCTGTGCGAGATAGACCTCACCGGCGCTGTGGCCGCGGTCGCCTTCTCGCCCGAAGGCGACTGGCTTTACGCGGCCGGAGATGACGGGATCCGGAAGTGGGCGCTCACGCAGACCCTGGACGGCAGGTAACGATGACATGTGACAAGCCAACCGCCCAAGACCAAGACCCGCCGATAGCGGAGGGTCAGCTCGTCGGCCTGTTCAAGGCGGCTCGCGAGCGAGCCGGTCCCTCGTACTTGCTGACGGGCGCCACCGCGGTGAACGAAGCCGTTTACGCCGCGCTCGATAAAGTCCTGGCCGGGCTGGTCGCCGAGCTCGACGAGCACACCTACTATCAGCTCGACCATGTCTTCGACGCGCTGAAATCGGTGGCCAGGACGGAGCACACCCAGGCATCGGCCATGAACGCCGTCGCCGAAGCCCTGCACCACGTGGAGAAAGCCTTCGACAGGCGGCCGCCGCGGCCCGCGCCGCCGCCTCGTCCCTGGTACGAGGCCCATCCGCTGCTGCTCGACGCGATCGCGGACCTGCTTGGCGAGGCGGCGCAAGAGCACGCGGATGAGACCTCGATCGCCGCTGGCCGGCTCAGGAACGTGCTGGGCCTGGAGGTCCTTTTCTACAACCCTGAGGCCGATGCGCAGCAGCAGGCCGACGCGTTCCTCATGGAGGACTACGCCAAGGGCCCGGGCGGCCGGTACGTGACGGACCAGCCGGCGATCGTGCGAACCGACGCCGAAGGTGTCAGGCAGATCCTTGTTCGCGGCAGAGTCCAGCGACTGCCGATGGGGGACACGCAATGACCACCGAGGGGGCGGGGAACGGCCGGTTCATCGTGGTCGGGTTCGACCTCGGCCACGCCCAGACCGCGGTGGCAACCGTATGGGCCGATTCCGGCGAGGAACCGGCGATCGCGAAGCTGCACAATCGAGCGCTCGGCAGCCAGGTGCACCCGACCGCGGTGGCCAGGTATGCCGACCCGCCGGACTCGGCCCCGTACACGATCGTCGGCATCCGCTGCTTCAGCATGGAGGAGGAGTGCGTCGCCAGCATGCCGGATTCGTCTGGCAAGGACGTGCACCTGGCCTTCAAGAGCGAGGACATCGGCGATGGATCGACGGCGCGCTACGCGACCGAGCTGTTCGTGGCCCGGGTCGTGCAGCAACTGACGGAACCGGACGAATACATCGCGATACCCCCAGGGACGCCGGCGTGCTGGGTGTTCGGTGTTCCTTCCGGCTGGAGCCGCGCTACCTGCGAGGCATACGAGGAACTGCTCAGGCGCGTGGTAACCGGCCTGCACCCCGACCACGAGGTCGAGGTGGTGCCGGAGTCGCGCGCCGCGATGCTGTATGCCCAGAGCCAGCGCAGAACGCGGCGCGGGGGGATCCGCGTGCGGCTGCCAGATCTCGGGTCGGTGCTCGTCATCGACATGGGCTCGCTGACGACGGACTACACCTACGTAGCGAACCTGGGGGAAAGCCCGCTGGACCATGGCAGCGCCAGGCTCGGCGCCGCCCTGATCGATCAGCAGCTCATGCTCAGGACCATCGAGGGTCACCGGGACAGCGAGCTTCTCAAGCGGGCCATCCGTGACGAGTACCAGCATGCCCGGCTGGAGTTCGCCTGCCGCCAAGCCAAGGAAAGGTACTTCAGTCGGCCGGCGGATGTTCCGCCCTCCGGGAACCTCGCGCTGGGCCAGGAGCCGATCTTGACAAGCGCCGGGGAGCAAATCAAGGTGCCGGTGCCGGTGCCGCCGGGCATGATGGACGAGATCCTCGACGCCCCGATTGACATGCCGGGCGGAACCTTCAAACGCAGCTGGCGGGAGACCTTCGGCAGCGAACTCGCCGCCGTACGCACGATAATCCTGGAAGAGTACGGGGCGCTGCCGCAGACGGTGCTGCTGACGGGAGGCGCCTCGCGCATGCCGTTCGTCCAGGATATGTGCCGGACGGAGTTCGCGATCACCGACGGGGAGGGCAGGAGCCTGATATGCGGTGAGGAGCCGGAATACGCCATTGCCAGGGGCCTGGCGATAGCGGGGCGAACCCGGTACCGCATCGACCGGTTCCTCGCCGAGGCGGCGGATTTCTCGTCCGCCACGGCTCCCGAGCTGGTCAAGAAGAACCTCGCCCCGCTCGCCGCGGCCCTCGGCGAGGTCATGTTCAGCGGCCTGGTCGACGAGCAGCTGTGCCCGGCGATCGCGCAGTGGCGCAACGGCGAGATCAAGCTCATGACCGACATAGCTCCGGTCGTGCTGCGCGCGCGCAAGGAATACTTCGAGGGCCCGGAGGGCAGCGCAAAGCAGGCCGAGGTCATCCGCGCCTGGTACAACCAGATTGCGGGCGCTGTGAACTCCGAAGCGCAGCTCGTGGCCAATAAATACGAGGTGCCGTCGGGTGAGTTCAGCATTTCGCCGCTCGATTCCCTGGAAGCCGATCCGGACGCCGCGATCAACGTCAGGGCGGGGCTGGCCGCGCTGCGGATAATCGCTAACACGGCAGCCACGATAATGACCCTCGTCACGGCCTACCTCACGTTGGCCATCATCGGCCTGGCGGCGGAGGCCGCTGCGGCGGCCGCGATAGCCGCCGGTGCCGCCTCTGCGACGACTCCCGCAGGAGTGGTTGTCGTCCCGCTGATCGCGGGGGGCGCCGTGATCGCCGGCATATGGGGCGGCAAGGGGGCCATGATGCGGGGGGCGATGAAACGAAACGTCCCGCCGCGGCTGCGCAAGATGATGGGCACGGAGGAGTACGTGCTCGGCAGGGTGCGGAAGCGGGCTGCCGCCGATCAGCTTGAGGCCAAGGCAGCGCAAAACTTCGCGGAGAGTTTCCTAACCGAACGCGGCGACCAGATAGTCGCTGATATCTCCGCGGCCATCAAGGAGCAGCTGGCGCAGGCCGCCAGGCGGGCCGCGATTTCCATTGAGCGACGGGCTAACCGTAGTTTATTAGCCTCGGAGCAGGTTGGCGGTATGCCCGGGGTAGTGGCGTGATGTGCCTGGGGTGCGTGATGACGCGACGTCGGCCCTTACCCGCGGCGCCGGGCCCGCTGGAGGGTTATGCGGCCCGTTTGATGACCTGTTCGGCTCGCTGACGCACCGACGGGGGTTGCAGGAGTACCTGGCCGGGTTGCTGGCGCCGCGGGACCGGAACAAGACGTTGACCGCGATGGCCGGGGCCGAGCCGGTGACGGGAGCGCAGCACCCGGCGGTGCAACGGCTGCAGTTCTTCTTGCCCGAGTCGCAGTGGGATTCCGGCAGGTCAGGCGGCCTTTCGGCGACGTGAGCGGCCCATTCCAACGTTCCGAGATTAACCGATCTGTGGGAAATTGATCGTGTCGATATCAAAGCATCAGAGCAGCATGAGCTGCGGACCAGAAGGGCAGCACCGCCATGGACGACAGTTATGAAATCGAACAAGCTGGATCCGAGGCCGAAGCTGTGGCACAGGCCGTCAGGTCGAGCGGCACACTCGACCCTGTGTACGCCGCGCTGGAGGAGTCCCTAGCCGCGTATTTGGACGCGGGTGGCAGCGTCGACGACGTGGTCCCCGGGGGGGACCCGGACGGTCTTGGCTTCGGCCGGAGGTCAGGAACCGGTCGGTCGTTGTGGCGCCGCTATGTGGACGTTCTGCATGACGAGGTGTGTAAACCGGGTGGGGAGCTAAACCAGGTGCTGTCGACAGGCCTAGCCAGTTCAGGGGCCGGTCTGGTCACGGCGATCATTATCGTCCTCGGCATCTCGGCGGCGGCCGCGACGGTCGTCGCCCCGATCGCCGGGGTCATGCTGGCGCTGGGCTTGAAAGCGTTTTGTCAAGAAGACACACCGACCGAGCCGGAGGATCCTGAGGAGTTAGCGCCATGACCGGAGACGAAGGACCGCCGGACTTCCACAAGGTGCTGCAGCGCCTAGGCGCGGCTACCTACTCCCCACATCGGTTCGACTTTGCCATCGACGTAAACCCGCTCGTCGATGCATTGTCACCGACCGCGTCGGCGTTCTTCTTTGAAGAGACCGCAGGCCTACAGGCAAATGGAGGCGTCTCTCCGGAGCGGCTCTACGAGCGTCGGTGGCAAGACTACCCAGAGGTTCTCTCGGAATTCCTGGAACTGGAGGAGACCGCGCAGGTCGAGCTGCTGACGTTGTACACGGTGCCATTGCATGAGAGCCGCCACCACATCGACTTTCTGACCACGCCGTTCGGCGCCAGGTTCTACTCCATGCTGGCGCAGGAATACATGGCGTTCCAGGAGAGCTCCCCCTTCCTACTGCAGAATCAGGAGATCATCTCTCCTGGCGCGGTCGGCCAACTGGCCGACCGCCTCGCCAAGACCGAGGTGCCCGCCGACTGGCGTGAGTCCTGGAGTTTCTTCCGAGCGACGGTCGAGAATCTATTGGCGACGGTGGACACGCGCGGCCTCGAACCGGATCGGTCCCGGGCGGTGGAGGTGGACGAGTCCCCTGCGCACGTGTCTGGGATGGAGTTCCACCCGGTGTCGCTGTTCGGGCGTGCGCGCAGCTACCGGGTCGAACGCAGGCCCGGCTGGTACATGCGGGCGTCGACCCTGCTGGAGGGCCGCGCGGTGGTTCAGTCGCTACTGTGGATCATCGACAGCCTGGGCGCGGAGACCCCGGTCACGAACGACGTGCTGCGTGCCTATCTGCACGCGAACTACGGCCCCGGTACCGGCTATGACTACCTCTTCCTGCTTGACCTTGCCGCGTCGTGGCTCGGCGACCGAGACTTTGACCACATGCTGCGAAGGCCGACCGTGACCGTGCTCAGCATGCTGCACCTCGTCGACAACGCGGCGTGGTACGCGTTGAACGCAGGCTTTCACTCGGGTCCTGGCGGCGAACTGCGCCCGGAGAATATGTTCGAGCGGTTCTTGTTCGCGCTGCGCGCCCTGCGCGAAGCTTTCAGAGAGCGGGACGTGTCGCCGTACGGCATCCTGATGGCCGCCGAGAGTTCGGACGGCGCCCTGAAGACCGGAGTGGTGCCGACACCAGTGGCGCTCGAATCGGCGGTGGCACTGGTGCGGGGGATGGGCGAGCATCTGGGCCGCATATGGCAGCGGCAGATGGCCAGGCACTTCGCCGCTATCTTTTCGGTACTGACGAATACGCTGACTCGCCGACATGGGGCCGGCTTGGCGTTCGGCGCCGGAGCGCCTGCGAACGGGATCGGCATTTACGCCATTGACCAGGATACCTATGTTGACCTTTTTCGAGCGTACACGCCGGACAAGTGGGTGAATGAATGGTTCGACTTCCGGAACAGGTGTCTATTCACGCCGACGAGTTCGAAGATGACTCTAGCTTATCTACGGGAACAGTTCGGGCTTGCTGAGGTTGGCGTCAACTGCGAGTGCGGATGGCTGCTTTCGAGGCCGGTTCCGAAGTGGCGGATAGAAACGACTGTCACGTGCCAGAACTGTGGACGGCAGCATTCGATCACGGCTGCCAACACCCGGGTCATCGCCATCCCCGAGGATGTCGAGGCCGAGATGGAACGGCTGCGACAGACCCGCAGCGACGAGCCGACGTCGGAGTGACTGACTGTCGCCGTCGAGACGCCTTGGACGTTCCGGACCTGGTCGGTACGTCACAGTGTGGCCGGGATGTAGTGCCAGGCGCTGGTTGTCCGGACTCGGCGATCAACACGTGAACCCCAGAATTCGGGGCGTTGGAGAAGATCAACACGCGGATAACACGGACGAAACGGCATTCCTCGGCACGCGACGGCACGACTGCTACGATGACTATGCAAGCCCAGTAATCAGCCAAAATGCTGGTGAGCTGGGCTGGATTATCGGGCCGGTGATAATGGTCCGGACGTGATGGACCGTCTTGTAACCGGCAGGTCACGTCATCGACTGCGATCAGGCTTCGCGAGCGCGCGAAGACTCGGCTTGCTCTCCGTAACGGACTTGTCGAGTGGTTACTGATCCAGTTCCATGGCGCCGTGCCACCGGCCGTTCAGGATATCGGCGAGCAGTTGCGGGAGGTTGGGCGGCAGGAGTTTGTCGGGACAACATGCAAGGCCGGGCTGGGTCCACCACTTGTACCCGAGCATGCCCTGTTTTTCGTTGGCGGTGCGCTTGAGCCGAAGCCGAGGTACGGTCTGGCGGGTGCAGCCGAGGTAGGCGGCTTCGCGGCGGTGGTGATCACGTCCCCGGTACCAGAAGCGGGTTTCCCGTACCCACAGGCAGGGACCGAGCTGGTCGAGGATGATCCCGGTCTCTTCGGCGAGTTCGCGGCGTGCTGTTTCGCGTGCTGGCTCGTCGGCGTCCATACCGCCGCCGGGCAGTTCCCACCAGTGGTGGGCGGGGTCATCGGGGTCGCGAGCGTGAATCAACAAGACGCGGTCGCAAGGATCCAGGAGCAAAACGCGCGCTCCCAGGCGCAGCGTGGGCTCTGCCGATGGCTGTGTGACAACGGACATGGACGTCTAGTCTCCGGTCGCGTCGGCAGGCCTGCCGGTAGGGCAGGCCTCGGTCTAGAACAGCGCGGGCGGTGTCAATGTGGCAGCTGGGTCGCATGCTAGCAGCCCGTCAGGGGTGTAAGCGAGAGGCCCGCCGTCAGTGCCGAATGATCGGAGAACTTGTCCAGACGCTGCTCGTGCAGGTATTGGCAGGCGACGATCTGGTCTTGCAGGGCCTGGGAGCAGAAGGCGTGGCCGTAGCGATACCCATCGGGTCAGCGGGGCAGTCAGGCGGTGGTCACTGACGCTCTCGAGTGGCAGCTGGGCACAAGGTAAGGATGCGGGCGGTGACCTGCGCTGCAAGCTGGTCCGGGGTGCCGCTGGCGGCGTCAACGCACCAGATCGGCCAGTCGTCGGCGGCCAGGCGCTGCGCGGCCTCGCGGTACAGCACGGATTCGGTATGGGAGGAGCCCGGCATCGCTTCGAACCGGCTGCGCCCGCCGCGCCGGGCTAGGCGCGCCGCGATCACCGTCGGGTCGGCATGGAGGATGATCGCCAGGTCGGGTAGGTCTGCTCCCGCGTTGAGGGCGACAATGGCCTGCCACTCGATGCCGTCGATGCGCTGAAGGACCAGGCTGGAGGGTAGGTAGCGGTCGCATAGCACGATTTCCCCGGCATCGCGGTGCGGGCGGATCTCGCTGGACAGGTGATGATGACGGTCGCCCGCGACCAGGCAAGCCAGCGCCATGCCACGGTAGATGCCGGTCCCGGAGCGGATAATTTCGCCGAGCTGAGTCGGGGAAGGCTCGCGGGTGAGATGGACCTGCAGGCCGTGGGCTGTGAGTTCCCGGGCGGCCGCGGCGGCCAGGGTGGACTTGCCGACGCCCCCGGGCCCGTCGATGCTCACGAATAGCCCGGTGCGTGCCCGCCGCGGGCTATTCATGCGGTAACCAGCGGCAGCAGGGGCCGGGTCCCAGAGGTTACCGGGCACATCTCAGCGTCGACAGCGCCGATGCGATCGCCAGCGGCTATCACCGCGGCGGGGCATCCCTTGCCGCACTGGCCGTCAATGTCACAGGAGCGGCATGTCGGGTTCGTGCCCATCTGCAGCCTGGCCAGCGGGTAGTCATCCAGCCGGCGGGCGATGTCGGGGTCGGTGAATACGTTGCCGATTATGAACTCTGCTGGATCGTGCTGCGATTGGGGGGTGCGAGCGGCGAATACCAGGTATGGGCATACGGTCACCTCGCCGGCGGCGAAGACGTAGATGATCGTTCCCGCCTCGCAGCCAGCCAGCGGTTTTCCGGAAGCGTTGGGAAACCGGATATGAACGATTTCCAGGCCAGGACCGTCGAATGGTGCAGTGAGCTCAGCGATGCGGCGCATCTGCTCGGCCGGGCTGGCGAGCCTACGCCGGGCGCGGACGCCGCGGCCCATCGACGACAGCGGGTTCATCAAGACGTAGGCTGCGCCGTTCCTGGCTGCGAACTCGCACAGTTCCCGGTACTCGGCTTCTTCGGCCAGCGTATTCGGCGTGCACAGCAGTCCCTGCAGCAGCCCGGCTTTCGCCAGCGCGCGCACTGTCGTCACCGTCGTGTCGAAGCTGGTACGGTCCCCGCGGAACAGCCCGTGCGATTCGGGCCGGAACCCGTCCAGGGAGACGTTGACATGCACGCCTCCGATACCGGCCAGCTCGGTGATCTGCATGTCCGTCAGCGTGGTGCCATTCGTGCAGATCCCGACCGCCATCCCGGCCGCGCGGAAGGCGCGCACCACGCCAGTGAACTGTGGATGGATGGTAGGTTCCCCGCCCGTCAGCGTCACGCGTCTCACCCTGCACTCCGAAAGCCTCGGGATCAGGGTGTCGCGGATGTCGCCGTACGGCATCACCTTGCCAACTTTGCTGGCCGACACGAAGCAGTGGGCGCAATGGAGGTTGCATCGTTCGTCGATCTGAACGAGTGCCTTGCGGTCGCCGCTGATCGCGGAGGTCCGGAAGTAGCAGGACGCCCAGTGCCCTTCTGCGGTAACGCTGCGCCCGGTCATGGAATTGTTCCGTCTGCGGATTGGCGCTTCGCCGGCTGAGTGGTCCCAGCAGCCCCAAATACGAGTTGCCGGATCAGTACTACATCGACTGGGTCGAGATGGGCTGGTGAAAGGAACTGCCGGGCGACGTTCTGAACCTGCTCCCGACCGGCGCCATCGGGCCGAGCCAAATTCGTGGCCGACCCCCAGCGATCTTTGTCTTGGCCCACTTCGACGAGTGCGTACGCCGCGATCATACCGAGCAGCCCAGGGCTGACCTGCGCTGCATCGGCGACTGAGGCGACCGCCCCCTTGAAGCGAAGGTGGCTGCCGCGGGCCTCTCGCCGCACCTCCTGCAGCAGCTCTTCGTGATTGGGCAGCAGAATCTCGAGTGCGAAGTCGTTCGCCGCCTGTTCCGTCGAATCCAGGGAGTCCCCGCGAGGCGCTGGAGACTCCACATCGATGAGCGCGGCCTGACCAACATGACCCAAGGCCAGGTGGGCAAGTTCCTGGGCAAGATCGAACAACCAGTAGACCGCCAGTTCTCGGGACTCCTTCAGGACAATGACCGGTTGCGGAGAGCTATCCCAGACAGCCGCCGAGAACTCGCCCCGGCCAGCCATCGGCACCACTGCGACGCCCCTGTTCCAGGCCCAGGCAGCAAGAGACACCAGAGTTACCCGGCCTTCATTGTCCCGAGCCTCCGCGTTGACCGTACGCGCATTTGACGGGAGTCCTCGGAACACAGGGGAATCGGCGGCCGCATTGCGCACGATGCCCGCGATCGTGCGGCTCAGCGAGACTAGGGGGGCGTTACTGGGAACCTTGCCTGTTCGCGTCGCTTTGAACGCAACCCCGGCCGGGATCGGCGGCTCCGGAAACTGGCCAGCGACGAGCTGATCGAGGCGCCACCCGAAGGCGCGCTCAATGAGACGCGCCATCACGTTGCGCGGAGCGGCAGCCAGCAGGCCGCTGATGACCTCCCGGTGAACCCCGGCTGCTTCAGCGCTCTTGATCACTGCCTTCTGGGAAATCTCTGGCACGTCCGGGCCGGTGATGTCGGAAAGGGAGGCCCCCATGGCCCTGAGCAGTGACTGAACAGTGGACACGCGAAGGTCAAAGGTGCCGCTCTCGATCTTCGAAAGCTGGGGCGCGGACATGCCGACCAGATTCGCGACGTCTCTCTGGTTCAGGTTCTTGTCTTCTCGCAGCGCACGGAGTCGAAGCCCGATGCGCCGAGCTTCCTCCGTCTCGCGACGCCGAAGCTCATGCGCAAAGGCGGGGTCCGCCGCGGAGCGGATCTGCGTCCACGTGAGCACGGCTGGCGGGCCCGGCGGACGTATGATCCGAACGCCGAGGCCCTCTTCCACGTCTGGCTCGACTTCGAAGTTCCCGGCCAAGCCAAACCGCGAGGCGGCGAGGAGGACAACGTCACCGTTGGCGAACTCGACCTCGATGTCGGATCCAGAACGCGTGGCGGCGGTGATGTCTGCGTAGCCCTCTTCGGACCATGGTGCCGTGATCTCAGTCATCACCGTTCAACTCCTGCCACAGTCTCAACAGGTCCTCCTGCCTCACATGAATCTCCTCGATCAGGTCCCTCGGCAGCGGTTCACGGTTGTGGTAGACCACCAGCGACAGCAGGAAGATCGAGGCCACCCGCCGTCCGCCCTGTTTGATGTGGGCGTGGGGAAGGTGATGCGGTTGACCACGTTCGTCGTAGACGTAGACAGCAAAATTTCCCATCTGGAATCCCAGAGTCACGATCGATTAGCATATATGCTAACTCTATGCCCGAGTCAACCACAAGTGCATACCTGAACCCTTCGGGCGCCGGATGCTTCCGGTGGTGGCCTGCCGAACCGGGACGGCGGAGGCCCAGAACTCTGCTTCTTCCGGTCCGGGCCGCAGGAGGGAAGCCGGAAGCGTTGGTGCAGATCACGTGACGGTGTAACTTGCACTGCGCGCATTGCTTCGTGTCAGCGACCCGGCCCGGCAGCGGCATGCCCACCGCCGCGTTCACCTCGACGGTCATGTCACGGTTCCAGGGAGCCCGGGGCAGTCAAGCTTGTGGAGCGACACGGCTACCCACATCCTCCGGATCGACACGACAGCGGTGCCGGTCGATGCCGTCGCTCATCTGATCATGCAGCGGCTCAAATCGCACCCACGCACACCTGGAGTGGCATGCCACGAACGGACTCGTTAGACGGCGGCTCGGTCGGTTCCGTGCTGCGACCTAGCGGGCGGCGAGACTTGCGCCACCGGAAGATCCAGGGTTAGCACGACAGCTGCGTGGTCCGAAAGCCCCAGTTCGCGGGGCTCGTGAATGTACTCGCAATCGACCAGGTACGGCACCAAACCGGCGGAGACGAACGCGTAGTCGTAGCGGTAGCCCGCGCCTTTGCGGCCGATCCAGCTGTGCACCTGCTCGTTTGGGTAAAGAAACGCGTAGGCATCTACAAGACCGTGACGCTCCAGCGCATCCAAAGCGTCATACTCCCAGCTCCGGAATGTGCTAAACCGCGGCACGTGTTGCCGGCTCACGATGTTGAGGTCGCCGAGGAACACAAGGCGTTCTTCAGTCCAGTGGCGCGCCAACGCCGTCATCTGTGAGAGGAAACGCTGTTTCCGCGCGATCTTGGCCGGCGACGCGTCGCGCGATGGGACGTAGGCACCGACGACCGTGATGGCTTGGCTAGCCCACACCTCTGAGGCCACCAACCGATGCCGCACCTCGGAGGTCAATTCGCGCGCCAGCGGAACAGGCCGTCCTGCACGCTGAATGACGGCGACCCCTCGTTCTGAGGCGTCCATCGACTGCGCGGCGACGACCGCATATCCCGAGTCTCGATAGTGGCCGAGAAGCTGTGCGGTTCCCGGATTCTGTCGGGTCTCCGTGAGGACCAGGACATCGGCTTCAAGCGACGGCAGGAACTCGAGCAGCCGATTCGCCCGGGCGGCCGACGGACCGCAGACGTTCAGTGTCGCGAACCGCACGGCCCACTCCCCGGTCTGCATCATTGTATAGCCTTAAGCCTTACGCCTTACACTCGACAGTAGACGAGCTCATGGACGACCGGGATGAGACACGCCGTAGGTCAGCCGCCCTGTTCGGTACTGAGAAGACGGTCGAAGTGGTCTTGGCTCTCCACGAGGAAGCCCCGGCCACCGCGCAGATGATCGCCGTCAAGACCGGTATCACATACAGTCTGGTCAGGGACGCTTTGCTCCGGCTGGCAGCAGGCAGAGCGATCCGACTGCTGCCCCGGCTGGGCGGCCGCCGGAGCCCGCAGTACTACCAGCCTGTCGACGGTGACCTATGGATCGCGCTCACCTCCGCAGCCCGTGCCGTCATGGCCGCAGAACGAAGTCGTTCGACGTAACCAAGGGACTGCACCATCTCCCGCATCAGGCGGCGCCGCCATCAGCACCTCAGCTGGGGTGAGGACGCTCACCACCACAGCATGGGCACGTGCGGCGCTCGATGACCACCGGGGCTGGCAGGCCATCGTCTGCAGGGTGGCAGCCCTACAGCCAGCGGCCCCGTGGCTGGCGTCCCGGTTCCGGCGACTGGTCCCCGGGCTCGCGAATCACGATCCCGGCGTGCGCCTGACCCTGATCGCAGCGCGACGCTGAGCCGGCCAAACAGCCGGTGGAGGGAGAGTGTCCTCGTGGTCGATCTCGACCAGCTTGTGGCGCGTGGCCGCACCCGAGACGATCGTCACCTGCGACGGCGCGACGTCGGCCCACCACGCCATGGCGCGGATCACCGCGGCGTTGGCCCGCCCGTCGGCACGCGGCTCGTGGACCCACAGCTGCAGCGTCGAGCCGTCCCACTTCAGGCGCTCGGTGCGTGCCCTCGGGTGGACGCGCACGGCCAGCCGCGTCCGCCCGCTCACCGGGCGCCGACCGCGGCGCGCCGGCGCACGGTGCGGAATGTCATCGACCACCACTCCTTGGTGACCGCAGGGATGTGGTGCTGCCATTGTGTCCGCGCCGGACCGGACAGGACGTATGCCGAGCGGGGCTCGAGGGTGAGTTCGGCCGTCTGCCAGGCGCCTGTCCGGCCGCGGCGGAACCGCATCCGGCACGCGGCCAGCAGGGAGATGCCGGCGACCTCGCCGAACTGCGGCGCATCGCGGTGCCAGCCGATCCCCGCGCCGGGCGGGTAGCGCGTCATAAGCAGATCCGCCAACTCCCCGGGTTCGCGTCCCATCAGCCCGGCGCAGCGCTGCCGCAGCCAGTCCAGCTCGGCGGGATCGGCGCCGTCGGGCCGAGGTCGTATCCGCCGGCGACCCGGGCCAGGCCAAAGCTTCGCACCAGCCGCCGCGATGGCGTGTCGTGCAGAACGTACGGATGCAGCTCGAACGTCGCCAGCACCGCCAGCACATCGCGTTCGTCGGCCTCGGTGAGGAAGCTGGGGATGTAGATCAGGCCCTCCGGCAGCGTCATCACGCTCCACAGCCTTTCGCGGTTGCCCAGCCGGAACCGCCGGGCGACTACATCCCCGCAGGTTCGCTCGGTCGCGAGGTTGCCCAACTGGGAGCCTAACTGACTGCCAACGGTCACCGCCGCCCAGCAACACCTAGCGACACCGAGCTCGTAATACCTAATCAGGCGGCACATCCAGCCACGTCTCGCATCACCCGGCCATCCATTGCGATCGCCTGACCGTCAAACAGGTCTAAAGGGAGACCGTCGTAGTGCCGCATCAGGCAACGTTTGCCCGGTCGATGGGCCGGCAACCGACGATATCTTCAGCGGCTGCGCAGCGTATTGATGACTAGAACGCACAGCGTGATGGTCCCGCCGCAAGCGCCGCCTCCGGCGAGCATCGCGGCCGCGCCGTGATGGCCGCTGCTCCACGCGATGACCCCAGCGGCCGCACCCACGAACAACCCGAGCAACACCGCCACCGCGACCCACAGCCCCATCAGCCGGTTGTCGTTGTTCACCTTGATCCTCTCCGAGATCCAACCCGACGTCGGCCGGTCTGTTCCGGCCACCCCCGCCGTGCCAGCCGGCGGCCGCTCGGCTGGCCCCGCCCGGGGCAGTACTAGTAGACCCCTCTGTCAGAGGGTGATACAACAGGGTGACCGGATACGATTTTCGAGCAAGGGGTATCACCCCATGGCAGACCGTAATACGAGCCGCCCCAAGGCACACCGCCGACGCAGGATGTCGGAGCTTCCAACGATGGTGGAGTCAGACGGCGGCTGGTACGGCTTCGGACTTCGTGGCATCGGATGGGTAGAGGTGGCCATGGCGAAGGTCGACGGTTCGCCGGAGATCGTCGGCCTGCGCATCGACGTGAGGCCGATGTTCGTGGACGAGTCAGAGCGGTACGTGCTGGACATGACGGCTGAGCAGCAGCGCCAGTGGGCCATCGACAACGCGCCTCAAGGCGCGGCGCCCACAGCCGTGATCACTGCCGAGCGGCTACGATCGCTCCCGCTCGCCGAGTTGCGCGCTGCGGTCGCGGCGCGGATAGCCGGTGACGACGCGTTCGGCGCGTTCGAGAAGGTGGCCCGCGAGCGCGGGAAGGCATGGCCAGATGAGCACTACCGCCAAGTGGCCGAGATGTACAAGTCGGCCGTGGAGCATCGGAAGCCGCCGCTCAAGGCGATCCAGGAACACTGGCACGTTACCCGGCCCGCGGCAGCCAAGTACGTAAAGGCCGCCCGCGAGCGGGGTTTCCTCGGCTGGCCGGAACGCGCAGGAGTCGCCGGTTACGACGCGTCCGAAAGCCCGTTTACGAAGTAGCGCGAGCCAAGCGGCACACTAGTTGCGCAGCACCTGTTCGCCGCTTAAGCACTTGCAGTGGCCTCAAGTGGCCACCCCGCAGGGGACGTTGCGGGAGAGGGACGCAGCTGGGGACCCCGGTCCTGAGCCAGGCGGGTTCAGCGAGATCGAGGCACTCTATGTTGCAGATAAGATCACCCTGCATGACTACCAGTCCTAACCCAAGCCGTCGTTGCGATGCAGCAGCTCCCGGCCGGTGCCTGCTAGACGGACTGCTCCCGCAGGGCCTTCACATATATGTCCAGGTTGGACGTAATCTTCCTCAGCACGTCCGGTGCGTACGCGGCGAGGTCTTGGAGCGTAGAGCTGTCATCCACCGGCCCACCAGGGATCTTTTCTCGGTGGTACCGGTTGAGGAACTCGATGACCTCGTCTCGGTGCTCATATGCCCGAAACGGGTCGTGGACGGCGTAGTCGTGCGCGTTCGTCAGATGCACGAATGTATTTCCGAAGCGGTACACCGCTTGCACCCAGCCATTGTCGTCGGCGGCATCCTCTGCCATCGCGCGGTCGTTGATGCGCGTTCGGCCGTTGTTGAATCCCTCGCCGGCGACGCAGGACGCCAGGATCTGCTCCCTCGTGTCTGGATGACGGAGGAGCCAGATCACTCGGATCATGGAATCCAGCTCCATTCGCAGCACACTGCCGGCGATTGCCAACCAGCCTTTGTTGAGGGGAACCTGCATGGCTTCGTGGTGTTCGCGTGATCGCGCCTCGATCATCCGGCCGAAGGTAACGGCTAGCTTCCGAGTCTGGTGACCGGAGGGCGTGCTGGCAGGCGCAC
>Ga0070707_100001516_pt1 | contig 22632 bp, 23 predicted proteins | sample KBSK5502metaG_FD_65468 | JGI IMG/M metagenome (GOLD analysis project Ga0070707, IMG submission 65468) | Corn, switchgrass and miscanthus rhizosphere microbial communities from Kellogg Biological Station, Michigan, USA - KBS K5-50-2 metaG | ecosystem: Host-associated > Plants > Roots >...
TATACTGCCCGTAACAGATCATGGCCGCCTCACGGTGTGAGCTACGATCAATTGCGCAAGACGCGCATGTATCGCTTGTTTTGAGCGATAAACCTCTCTCGTATATCGGGAGAGGTGCGGTGCTGCTGTTGCCACCGCCGGGCCAGTAATGGCTTGCCTGCTTGCAGGAGAATATACCCTCTCTTCTCACGTCTTTTGACATGCGAGGATAGGTGTATGTTTAAGCGACGGTACCCACCTTACGTCGCCATAACTACACTGGAGAACGTGGATCGCCCAGTGGGACACGCAAATCCAGAGGGCCAGAGGGCTGAAACTCGCCCTTGTAGGCCTGCTCATGTAGTTCTGCGAACGAGGCACCAGCCGCACGTGCAGCCACCATCTGCGCGGGATCGACGGGCATCCCGATGGGGTTGGCGGCGAATTGTGGCGAGGTGCGCATCCACTCGCTGGACTCCTGCCAGCTCCCAAAATTGTCGACTTGCAGTTCCACGCTGTTGCCGTCGGGGTCCTCGTAGTAGAAGGACGTGGTCATGCCATGATCGAGGCTGGCGTGTGGCTCGATGCCCAGGGCCTTTAGACGTGAGTAGGTGTCGAGCAGGTCCCCCATTGACGGATACTCGAAGGCGCTATGATGGAAGCCGTTGTGCATCAGCTTGTCAGGATCGTCGCTCAACTGTGGTGAGACCAGTAACGCGAGGCGATGATTGGCCTTGTCATTGGTGAGCCAGGCCCCACCTGGAAACGTGTAGTTTGACTTCATGCCCACCACGGTGCCGTACCACTCGATCATCTCGTGCAGGCGCGACGTCTTCAGGTTAATGTGGTGCAGCGTAGGCCGAACGGTCGTTGTACTTTCAGATATGGGTGACATCCCTTTCTCCTCTTAAATGGTGCTAAGATAAGAGACACCTCTTCCATGAGATGCGTCTCTCCAGTGAGATGGACTCTCCTCTTTTTTGTGCTACTTCTCTCGCTCTGCTCCTGCCTCCGTCCGCGTGCCCACCACGGGATTGCGCAGCTGGCCGATACCTTCGATCTCGACCACTGTGACATCCCCTTCGCGCAAAAAGAGGGGAGGAGTACGCTTGAATCCCACTCCTGATGGCGTGCCGGTCGCAATGATGTCCCCCGGCTCCAGCGTCATGAGGGAACTGAGAAACGAGATGATGGCCGCCACCGAAAAGTTCATACTGGCCGTGCTGGCGTGCTGTACCACCTGCCCATTGACCCTGGTGGTCAGCTGAAGCGTCTGGGGATTGGGAATATCAGAAGCGAGTACCATCCCTGGCCCCATCGGCGCGAAGGTGTCCAGGGCTTTGCCAGCCATGTACTGACTGGTCTGCATTTGCAGGTCGCGCGCGCTCACATCGTTCATGATGCTATAGCCAGCCACATACTGGAGGGCCTCCTGCTCAGACATTTCTTTACAGCGCGTACCAATGATGACCGCTAATTCCCCTTCATAGTCGATCTGACTGCTCACGCGGGGTAAGTGTATCGGGCTGGTCGGACCGGTTAAGCTATTGCGGAACTTGGCGAAGAACAGGGGCACCTCTGTCCGTGCTAGCCCGGCCTCGCTGGCATGATCGGCATAATTGACGCCGATACAGATGATTTTATCGGGATCGGATACCGGCGGTCCAAGTTCAACGGATGCTACCTGGTACACTCCTGGTGCATCGGGACCAGCATCAAGTGCCTCGCGTGCCTGCGTGAAGATGTTGCGCACAGTTGCAGGTCCGGCAGCGAGCAGCTGTCTGGTCGTCGCCTCATGGACACCATCGTGCCAGAGGGCCGCGACATCCACCACGCGGCCATCGTCTTCCACACCGGCGCGCCAGCTTCCATCCGAGTGGTCTTGCCTGCGATAACTGACGAGTTGCATGACTCCGTTCCTCTTTTCATACGAAGATATTGTCTCGGTTAGTAATAGTCTTCCCATTGTGATACGTCTCGCCAGAGCGGCGCCTTGCCTTCATTGGGCGAGAAGACAAACTTGCCCATCCGTCCGCGGTAGTATGCCAGTGGCATCCCTTCCTCAGCATGGGCTGCCTGAACTTCGGCAAGGAAGACCGCGTGCGTCCCACCCGTGACCTCGCCTACCACGCGGCACTCGATGGTGGCGAGCATGTTGGCTAGGAGGGGAACCCCAAGTTCTCCGAAGACGATGGGGATGTCCCGGAACTTGTCGGGATGAGGGGTCGCAAATTGCCGTGCAATCGCCTGCTGGTCTTCCCGCAAGATATTCACGGCGAAGACCTTTGCCTTTGCAATGACCTTTTGGGTGCCGGTCCTCTTATTGATACACACCAACACCATCGGTGGGTCGAGGGAGAGTGAGGAGACGGCACTTGCCGTGAGACCATAGTTGACTTCTTCATAGCGTGTCGTAATGACGGTCACGCCACTGGCGAAGTGACCGATCACATCCCGGAATACCTCCCGGTCGACGAATCGGGTACCCTCTGGAATCTCCACACGGTTCACAATTTCCATGTTCCACCTCGCAGGTTTCCGCTGGCGCTCACTCTGCCTCTACAGGCAGTGGGTGCATTACACTAATGGTGTCACCGTGTTTTCTACGCCTAAAAGGGCTTTGCCATAGACCTCGTCCGAGACCGTGGGAAGGATCACCGCGTGCCGCGCCGCCGTATTCGAGTCCCGCCACATGCGCTGCAACGGGCTGGACAGGGCAAAGCTCCCGGCACCATGGGCAGAAAGCAAAATGTCGATCGCCTCCGTGATGTGGCGTACCGCGGCTCCACTATAGGCCCGGATGCGAGCGCGTCTCGTATAATCGGGATACACACTTTGCGCCGCCGCCTCGTCAATATCGTCTGCCGCCTGGTAAGCGAGCAAATGCGCGGTGTCGATCTTGACCGCGGCCTCGGCGGTCTGGAGTTGGAAGGCGACCGAGTCGATTTGTTTCTGAAAGGATGTATAGGCGATTGAACGCTGCGGTGCTTTCTCGATCACATACTGAAGCGCCGCGCGTCCCATACCCAGTTGCGGACCAACCAGGACGAGCACCGCGACTGGCACAAATGCGGCGCGATACAGGGCTTCCTCGTGTTTGTGTTCGGTTGGATAGTCCCCCTCGATGGCATGGGGCAGAGATAGGATGCGATAATCAGGGACAAAGACCTCGTTGGCGACGAGCGCATTGCTGCCGGTACCCCTCATGCCCGTCACATACCACGTATCTTCGATGGAGAGCTGCTCCATCGGAATGAGTGCCAGTCCCTGGTCCACCTGTACCCCTGCCTCGTTGACCACAGGGACACCGACGAGCCCCCAGGTGGCGTGCAGCGAGCCTGAAGAATAGTACCATTTCCCTGTCACGATCAGGCCGCCATCCACCCTTCGCGTTCTGGCGGAAGGAGCGAAGACGCCAGCTACCCGCGCGTTGGGATTTGCCCCAAAGACGTCGTCCTGCGCCTGCTGAGAGTACAACGATGTGAACCAGTTACAGACATTGATCAGTGTCACTGCCCAGGCGGTGGACCCACAGCCTTCGGCGAGTGCGGCTGAGACCTCAAGCTTCGTGCGCATAGACACTTCGTAGCCACCATAGCGCCGGGGCACGGTGATCCGAAAGAGGCCAGCCTCGGCAATGGCCTGGATACTCTCCTCTGGGACCCGGCGCTCTTCCTCCGTCTTGGCGGCGTTCTTTTGTAAAAGCGGGCGTAGCGCTTTGGCACGCTCGACGAGATCTTGCGCTTCTGTGGAGGCCTGCGTGGTCGTCCTCTGTTCGATCATGATGGTTTCCCTTTCTCCGGTACTGTTCGTCCAGTAAACAGCAGATATCTTCGTTGCTTCCTACCCTCGTCGATAGGAGACTGAGAGCGTATGGCCTGTCAGTGCGATTCTGACGGAAAAGTACTGACAGGCCAAACACACTCCTTTCGTGTAGTCCTACTCAAATGTCAACAGCACTTTCCCGAAAGGGCGACCTTCTACCTGGTAGCGCTGCGCCTCTGCCACCTGTTCGATGGGGAATGTGCGGTCGATCAGAGGCTTGATACGCCCCTCTGTCCAGAGCTTGAAATAGGCATTAAACGCCTCTTCTATCACGTCTTTTGGGGCAAAAGCAGTCATATGCCCAGAGATTTTTAGGTTCTTACTTATAATAGACATGAGTTCCACCTGAGATCGGGCCCCGGCCGAAGTGCCCATAAGCACGAGCGTGCCTCCTTGTTTCAACGCCGCCAGGCTCTGAGGAGTGAAGTCGCCCCCCAGACAATCAATGACCAGGTCTACTCCGCTATTATCGGTAAGGCGCGCGATACCCTCTTTTGCTGACGCTTGCGTTAGATCGATCACATCCGTATAGCCCAGTTCACCCGCTCGCCGGGCTTTAGCGCTGGAACCCGCCGTCGTAATCACGCGGGCCGCGCCCAGTGCTTTCCCCAACTGAATAACCGCGTTGCCGACACCACTGCCCACAGCTGGTGCGAAGACCACCTGACCGGGCTGCAAATGACCATGATAGACCAGTCCAATATAGGCTGCATCGTACGCGGTGCGCAGGGCTGCAGCCTCCAGGTCATCGACCTTATCTGGCAGAGGCGCAACCAGCGCCCGCGGCGCCAGAACGTACTCCTGCCATGTTCCACCACGCGGGAGAAAATAGGCCTGTCGAAACATGACCCGCGTTCCAACCGGCAGATCGCTGCCCTCACTGGCGATGACACCGATCCCTTCATTGCCCGGAATCATCGGCAAGTTCTTCGCCCAGGGGATGATGCCCAGGCGCATATGGTTATCCAGAGGATTGATGGCCGCGGCTGTCATTTTGACGAGAACCTGTCCCTCTGCGGGAACCGGTTGCGGCAAATCTACGAGGTGTAACTGGCTGTAGTCACCGTGTGCTTCGACTTGAACGACTCTCATAACGTTCTATCTCCTTAATCAAAAGCCCTTGAGTGTGCTGCCAGCGGAAGTGCTCTGGCAGGTCCAATGGCAGCCGTTCCCCGTGTTCTATTTTCTGAATTTAAAGATATATATCTTGAATTGTGAGAATTATAGCACCGGTTATCCGTTTTGTCAACCCTTTTCTTCCTTATCAACTAGTGAAAAGCCTCTGTTGCAGGAGAGAAGAGCTTGACAAAGCGGAAGGTCTCATGCTATATATTCTTGTAAAATGATACGTATATCCCGAATCTCGGTAAAATAATCTGGAAGCAGAGATAGCGCATTATTGACAGAGAAGCATGGATGATCCCTTTCTGCAAGGACGCGGTGCTTCTTTAATGAGGAGGTCAGGTATGAAGAGAAGCCCCGAACTCAACTGGGGGAAGAGCGACCTGGAAGTCCATCTGCGCTTCATGGGAGGGTGGGGAAACGAAAACCTCACCGGCGCGTGCGGTTGGATGACCACAGGGATGCATTGGCGGACGGCCAAAGCGTCGACTTTCACTATACACACCGGGCGAGGTTATTTTGACAACATGAACGCACTCCTTGATGGCACCGTAGATATAGCCCTCACGACACCTACCGTGACGGCTACGATGGCTTTTCAGGGATGTGGAATCTATACACAAGAGCATTCCAACCTGCGGGCGATTGCAGCACTCCCTCACCGGGATCGCTTATTGCTTGCGGTTGAGGCCGGGGTGGCTGATCGTTATGCTTTGCACACGTTGGCAGACCTCATTACGAAACGGCCGCCGCTGCGCATTGCAACCGGCTACAACGATGGTATCAATGTCATCGGCTATGCCGTCGAGAAGCTTCTCAACGCGTATGATGCGACCTGGGACTCACTTGAGCAGTGGGGAGGGAAGTGGTTCGTCGCAGATACTCCACTCCCGCCACTCACATGCTTTGCCACCGGAGAGGTTGATGCGCTCTTCCACGAGGCGATGATGATCTGGCCGCGCCACCTGCAACAGAAGGCGATACGCTATTTATCTATCGACCCTACTGTGTTAGAGACCCTCCATCAGCGTTATGGGTACAGGCGAGCAGATCTTGAGCCTGGAGATCTGCCGGGTATCGAGCACACCATTCCTGCGGTAGATTTCAGCCAGTGGGTGATCATCGTGCGTGATGATTTGCCTGAAGAGGTCGCGTATCTGCTGGCAGAGGTCATCGTTGAGGACCGCGCTGACTTTGAAGCGCGCTACAGACACCTGCCTGTTCAGGAAAGCCCGTTGCATTATCCCCTGAAACCTGAGGAGATGTGTCGGGTTGAGCCCATTCCGCTGCACCCGGGAGCCCGGCGCTACTACCGTGAACATGGCATTCTGGCTGAACAGTAATACCATTCCGCATTCTAAATGGCAACCTGAAGATGGGGAAATCCGGACAAGGAACGCAAGCGCTCAGTATCATCTTTAAAGCTTTCATTGCAATAGAACTGGCCTAATTCAACCTGGGACTCCACTTCTAGAGCCAAGAGAGCATTGAGAGAAGCATGGTTTTATTGCAACGAACACTTGTCGTATATGTCACCCATCATAAGAGTCAGTGTCCTCTGTGTAAGCTGACACCATGGCAGCGTCAACTTACACTCTTTGCATCTGGCAGTGAGCCGACGAAGCTGGCGTTTCGTCCTGAACGATGTTGGTCATCCCTCATGTTTTTCAACACGCCTATTCTGTTCGCGCTGCATTTTCCACGCCTCGATCTCACTACGCAGGAACTGGAGGTTACCATGCAGGTGAATAGGCGTCAGCTTGCCTTTATGGAGACGATCATAAAGGGATTGGCGAGCAATGCCCAGTGTGCGATAGACCTGCACTGGGGTCATCAATTCTTCCGGCTGGTACAAGTGCCTGCTCAGGTTCTCTAACGACCGGCTCTCTTCCTCGTCGATGGCCCCCAGGGTTTTGAGCGAGGCTTTTTGCGCTTCCGTGAGCCCTGTCACACCAGTGATGTTCATGCGCTCGTAGGGCCTCTCACTTTGCAATGTCATCAGGCAAGTTCCTGTCTGCCACTCCCACAGCAGAATGGTTCCCTCATCCGTTCCAGTGGCTAGCAGACGCTGATCCGCGCTAAAAGCCACTGTCCAGGGTCGACCAGCGCCGCAGGGGAAGGTGCTATGCACCTTTCCGCTGCTCACATCCCAGACCTTAATAGTCTGATCACTACTTGCTGCCGCCAGCAGACTGCCATCGTCGCTAAAGGCCACTGACCGAGCCCAATAGGTCTCTCCGGTTCCTGGTAGGGTCATGAGGCAGTGTCCGCTCTTGACGCCCCACACAGTCACAAGGTCCTGTGCATTACTACTGAGCAGCCTTGTGCTATCAGGCGTGAACGTGAGTGCCACGATAGCATTGGAACTCCCTTGCAGCGTTCTTAGGCACTGTCCGCTACTGATCTCCCACAGCTTCACCACTCCATCGACATCCCCACTAGCCAGCAGGGTCCCATCGGGACTATAGGCCACTGACCAGATCCAACTGTTGTGTTCTTGAAACGTTGCGAGGCACTGTCCGCTGTCGACCTCCCACAGCTTTGTAGTCATGTCAGCGCTACCGCTCACTAGGAAGCGTCCATCCGGGCTGAAGGCCACTGACCAGACTTCTCCCTGGTGTCCCTTCAGTGACCTCAGATACTGGCCACTGTCTGCTTCCCAGATGCCGATTACTTTGTAAGGGGTACTATTTGCAAAGAACTGCCCATCTCGGCTAAAGGCTACTGCGAACAATCCACCTGTTTGTCTGGACGCAATACTCACACACTGCCCACTCCTGGTGTTCCACATCCTCAGATTCCCATTATGTCCACCACTGACCAGTATTTTTCCATCAGGACTGAGACCAACCGAATGAATTACGCGCGAGTGACCACGCAGGGTCCTGAGGCACTTCCCTCCCTCACCTCCTCTGCTGATCTCCCATAGCTTCACCACCCCATCATGACTGCCACTCGCCAGCAACCCGTCTGGACCAAAGGCAACAGACCAGACCCAACCAGTATGTCCTTGTAGTGTGCTCAAACACCGTGAGGCTTTTCCTCTGTGCCCGACCTGCCAGAGTTTTACTGTGCCATCGAAACTGCCACTGGCCAGTAGTCCCTCCGCATTAAAGGCTACCGATAGAACCGGGTCCGTGTGCCCAGAGAGGATGCTGAGATGCTCGCCACTGGCGGCCTGCCACACCATAATCGTCGCATCCTCGCCTCCACTGACCAGTAGTTCGCCATTGGGACTGAAGGCGAGGGATGATGCGGCTGAACCATGATGCGCCGCAATACTCCATAAGCACTGCTCGCTGGCAAGATCCCAGACCTTCACAATGCTATCAGCATAGCCGCTAGCCAGTCGCTGTCCATCGGGACTGAAAGCCACTGACCGGACCTCACTGGGCCGTTCGTACCATATCTTGAGACAGCAGCCAGAGGAAAGATCCCACACCCTTATCGACCCATCATCGCTGCCCGTCGCTAACAGCCTGCCTGCCGGATGGAAGGCCACCGAGCGGACCCATTTGGTGTGCCCTTGCAAAGTGCTCACGCACTGCCCACTGTTGGCCTCCCACACTTTCACCAGTCCATCGTACCCTCCGCTAGCCAGCAGGGTACTCTCCGGATTGCAGGCCAGCGACCAGACCACCCTGTTATGGCCAGACAGAGCTACCAGAGGTTTGCCATCCGTGGCGCGCCAGAGACGGATCTCACCGTTATTGCAGCCTCCGGCGACATACTGTCCGTTCGCGCTGAATGCCACTGACATAATGCCGTCCATGGTCTCCGTAAAGACCGAGCCTGTCAGATCGGACTCAACGAACGTGGTCTCCTGTGCCTCTGCCCCCTGCAAGTTTGCTTGCCAGATCGTAAGATGTGAACAATCCTTGCCCTTCACGTGGCCATTTAGTCGAACGAACAGGTTAACGATATTGCCTCCACCGTATCCCTGTTCTGCACGGGGCAAGGCCCGAAGCTGCTGCAGCAAGAGTTCAAGCTGCGCTTCCAGGCGCTGGATACTTCCGAAACGGGATAGGAGTTGGTCGAGCACCGGCTGTAGGATGAGCCGGCTCTGGCTAGTGCGAATGTAGTCTTTAGCCTGCCCCTTCAACAGCGCATGTTGCAGCAATAGCGTTGGTCTGTTTTCACAAATCTCTTCACTCACCAGCGCGACCAACCGCTCGGTTACATACTCTAAAACGACCGGTTGCAGCGTAAAGACAGCCCCATGCTCTCCTCGCTCCACCAAGCTGCGGCTGTGCAAGGAGTACATCGCCTCTATCACCCGACTTTTGTTGACTGGACGCTGTAGATCTTCCCTCAGCCCATCCAGAGCGATTAACTCTCGCTCAATAGCCAGCCAGTACACTAGTTCCTGCTCCAGGGCTGAGAGCCGCTCAAACTGCTGGGTCAAGAGCTGACGGATGCCGTGAAAGGTCGTGAAGCCCTCAGCCAAAAAGGCTGTAATATCCCCACCAAAGAGTTCGTGTATCGTCTCGGCGACAATCTTGAGGGCCAGAGGATTGCCTCCATAGCGCTGCACCAGTTCACTCCAGGTCGCCAGGTCGCCAAAAATTCCTTTCTCTTGCAGCAGTTGCTGACTGGCTGACAAGGTCAGGCTGCCCAGCCTGAAGACGCGCACCGGCGTCTGTCTGCCGGTGAAGATCTCCAAGTCAGGAAGCAGCTCCCGACAGGTCAGCAGCAAGCAACTCCGATGCGTACTCCCGGCCACATGCCGGATCAGGGTCGCATACTCTTCATACCCTTGGCGATAGCGTCCCCCAAGCAGACCTTCCTGGAAGAGCGTTTCTAGATTGTCGAGCACCAACAAACAGCGCCGCTCCTGTAAGAGCTTGATCAAGAGGGCCAGACCCTGGTCGACGCTGTGAGGAGGAGGAATGCTGGGTTGCTGGGCAACGATCGGAAGCCAGTCGCGTAGCAGGTCTTCCAGTGGGGGCGCGTTGCGCAGCGAGCGCCACAGCACGCAGTCGAAGGAGTATGCCACCTGCTGTGCGAGTTTGACTGCCAGGGCCGTCTTGCCGATGCCGCCCATCCCCAGTACAGCCACCAGACGGCACTGGTCTGCTAGGAGCCACCGCTCCAGCTCGGCCAGTTCGTCAGTCCGTCCATACCAGAATGATACGTCGGGCGCTTCACTCCAGTCGCCCCGGAGCAAGCGACTGGGGTGGTGGACCCGCCACTCTTGGAGCAAGGTTGCAAACCACTGCTCATCAAAGCTACTGATATGGCGGGGGGTACTCTCGCGTAACTGGTCCCAGAGCAGGCGGGCTTCCTTTTGCTCGTGCTCAGAGGCAAACACGTTTTTGCCGAGGTAGAGCTCGATCAACTTTCGGAGATTGCGTTCTGAGGGGTAGTGACTGCCACCTTCCCAATTGCGAATGGCTTTCTCCGAGACCCCTATCTGGAGCGCAACGACTTCCTGGGTCAAGCCGGTACGCTTGCGTAGTGTCAGCAACTGCTGTGCGAAGTCAAAGTCCCTTGGTTTGTAGTGATGATGATACCCCATGTCTTTCCTCTCTATCAAGCGTACTCTGCACAGAAAAAACATATGAGAGAGGCACGTGAAGAAAAACGGAACAAAGCGGAAGCCAAAGGTAGAGAAAGATATGTTCCCTCCAACTATACTCTTAGAGAGGTTAGTAATGGCTCTGCTTTCCGTGGCGGTTGAACACACTAGTCCGGATAATCAACCAGAGGCCATCCCTTCTAGTAAGGAGCCAGGGCTTCGCAAAAGCCCTGTAGAAAGAAAGGGTTAGCAACTATGCTTATTTCACGCATCAATCGTTACCTGCTACATTCCGGCATGATCGCATTTGTCCTGAGTATCATGGCGCTCTTCTCTTTCACTGGTACCGCTGCTGCCAGCGCGATGAATGTTCATCACGCACAAAGTCAACACCATGCTCAGGATCTGGAAACTCCTGTCGGCACATGGCATGCAACTGTGTACTTTCTTACCGGGCCATTCAAAGGTCAGCAGGAAACGCAAACAATAACATTTGCTGCTGATGGTACAATCAGTGAAACTGCCAGTGGAGTCGGCGGCACGGGCCCGATCAAAGGCACAGGCACCTGGAACAGCACTAGCGATGTCACGGTCCATTTTACGTTCAATGAGCCCTTATATGACAGCAGTGGAAATGAAACAAGCTACGTTCATGTCGAGCAGAATGGTACCTTGTTGACACATGGAACCACCTATGTTTCAGTAGGCTATGGTGTCATCACTATGCTCGACGGTACTCCGATACAATCAACGCTCAATTATACGGCGTCATACGCCATACGTACATAAATGGACAAAGCTAGCCTATTCCTATTGCCCACCTTTTTGCAATTTACGGTTCTGACGCAAAGTTAGTGGTAACTTCATCACCATCCATCCAGACGTAAATTGTGATCAGGGAGCACGCCACGCTGATCGACATAGTATACTTCATACAAATCGACATCGTCCTCACCAGCTTCGCGTACTTGAGTAGTATGTTCAGCAAAGGGCGGATTTTTTAATGCAGCTTGAAAGTGCTCAAGGCTTTCCCGTTGTACATACTCGAACACTCGTGTCCCATCGAGACTTTTCAGAAAGGTAGCTGATAGAAATCCAGGAAGATGTTTGATCTTTTGCTCTGTCTCATTACCCGATTTCCTTGACATACGTTACCTCATAGGTCCCTGCATTTGTTATGGCTGTTGCAGGATCGATGTGTGCCTTTCCCTCTGGACTCTGGGTCATCGCCTCGAAGGAGGCACGGTCCTTCCACTGAATGTACTCTGCGATCTTGGTTCCATCAAGACTTTTGTGGATGCTACAGGAAACGAAGCCTGGCCTCTTACTATGCGCATCTGCAACCTCAACCAGATGTTCTAGCATCTGTTGTTGATTCTCAGGTGTGCTCGGCCAGACGACAATAGCAGTAAAAACGCTGTTGCTCTGTGCAATAGTTGCCATGATGCTCCTTTTGGGGTACTCCTACCCAAATGTCAACAACACTTTCCCGAACGGACGGCTCTCTACTTGATAGCGTTGCGCTTCTACCACCTGTTCAAAGGGAAATGTACGATCGATCAAGGGTTGAATCTGCCCTTCCGTCCATAGCTTAAAATAGGTATGAAAAGCCTCGTCCAGCACTTCTTGGGGAACAAAGGCAGTCATATGCCCAACGATTTTCAGGCTTTTGCTTATAATAGCAAGGAGATTTACGTGAGATTGGCGTCCAGCTGAGGTTCCCATAAGCACAAGTGTACCTCCAGGCTTCAATACCTCCAGGCTCTGAGCCGTAATATCGCCTCCCAGACAATCAATAACCAGGGCTACTCCTTTCTTCTCCGTGAGACGTGCGATACCATCTTGTATGGACTCTTGCGTTAGATCAATCACATCCTTGTAACCCAGTTCACGCGCTCGCTCAGCTTTAGCATTGGACCCGGCAGTCGTAATCACATGAGCTGCGCCTAATATCTTCCCTAGCTGAATGACGGCGTTGCCGACACTGCTCCCCACTCCTGGGGCGAAGACTACTTGTCCGGGCTGCAGACGACCATGATAGATCAAGCCCATATAGGCAGTATCATAGGCTGTCCTCAAGGCAGCAGCTTCCATGTAGTTAACACCATCTGGCAAAGGCACCACCGATGACCGTGGTGCAAGAACATACTCCTGCCATGTTCCACCACGTGGAAGAAAGTAGGCATGCTGAAGCATGACCACTGTTCCCATCGGCAGGTCGCTGCCCTCACTGGCGATGACGCCTACTCCTTCAGAACCCAAGATCATCGGCAGGTTTCTCGCCCAAGGAATGATGCCCAGGCGTGTGTGATGGTCTAGAGGATTAATAGCTGCCGCCGTCATTTTGACGAGGACTTGCCCTGCTTCAGGAACGGGTTGTGGCAAGTCCACCAACTGTAACTGTTCGTAGCCACCATGTGCAGAAATCTGAACAGCTTTCATCATGCTACGCCTCCCCGATGAGAAAGCCATGTGCATGTTGCCAACGGAAGTGCTCTGGAAGGTCGATGGCGAGTCGTTCCCAGTATTCTCCCTGGTCGGTGGAACGATACACACCTCGTCCAGAGGCCGCATAAAAGGTCCCCGGCTCCTCCTCATGGGTGGCGAGAAATTGGATCATAGTTCCTTTGGGCTCAGGAAGCCCTGCACTGACGCGTCGCCAGGGGGAGTTCCGCGTGCGTTTGTAGATATAGGACTCCGCCCAGTCGGCGAAATGGGCGTGTTGAGGTCCACGTGCGCCCGACAAAAGAATCGTATCGGGATCAGCCGGGTCAACAGCAACACTCCAGAAGTAGAAGTGTTCTAATCCCTCCGTTTGCGTTTCCCAGGTCACGCCACCGTCATGTGTTTCGGCATACCCTCCATACGTGAGGACGAGATAGGGACGTCCCTGCTCATCGGTTTTCCTGGAGTGGGCAGGAGATCCAGAGCCACCGGTTTCGTAGATCCGTCCAGGAGCACGTTTGTGAGAGGCAAGGGAATGCCCATCGATCTGCGCTTCTATTTTGTGATCTTCCCAGGTCATGCCATAATCACGACTGACCATGACTCCTCCCTGCTCAATAGCAACAAAGAGACGTGCGGGATCAACAGGGTCAGGTTCAATCCAGCGGACATGATGCGTATGAGGGCGTGGTGGAAAACTCCAAGGAAGAGTGATGCGAGACGGAATATCTTGGAGTGAGGTACGTTCAACCCAGGTATCACCACCGTCTTCCGAACGGAAAAGGGCGCTTGGCTCTGTTCCTGCCCAGACGACTCCATAGGTGCCGACTCGCTCAACTGGACTCACCGCAACAGACATCACCTCTGCTGAGCTAATGCCTGATCCTATTGGTTCCCATGTTTTACCAGCATCATGGCTACGCCATAATCCTTTTCCAAAGGTCGCGCAATAGAGACGTGCTGGGTTATGTGGATCGGCGGCGAGGGCATGTGCTGGCACATCAGCCAACGTCGTTTCCAGTTTCCAACTTCCAGCCTGTTCAGTGGCGAGGAACACAGCGTCTTCCAGCGCAATAGTAAGCGTTTTCATACCTGATCTCCTTTGTCAGTACTTGCGGACAATGCAAAAGCTACACGCCTATTTCTGAATTACGACATATTTATATCGAATTTCAAGAATAATACCATCGACTTTCTGTTTTGTCAAGTCTTAGCACTTCCATTTCTCTAATGTACATATGAACGAAAGGAAGGCAAGTAGGCACTCTGTTTTTACACTGCCACATTGGAAATGAGTGTGGCATGGGGAGAAGCTTGACAAAGTAAGCAGCTCATGCTATATTTTCTTATAATTCAATATACTTATTTCGATATACGATAATGTTTTCTTTGAAAATGTAGTGTTGCTCCGTTTAATGGAAGGACTATTCAATGTTCGCTCGACTTGATCATATTCAACTCCTCAGCGCAGCACCTGAAAAACTCATTGATTTTTATCAGGACGTTCTAGGGATGGTTGCTGAGCAAATTGATTCTGATCTTTGGCTCTGTCAGGGACCGCAACGATGCTTGCTTATTGGAAGAAAGACGTCGCGAGTGCTGGGTTTTAGTGCATATCAATGCGCGAGCAGCGAAGATCTCTCCTCGTTGAAAGACAGACTCCTCGGCCAACAGGTTCCGCTCGCGCCATCGGCGAGTCCGCTCTTCTCAGAAGAGGCATTTTCTTTCTCCGATCCAGATGGAAATTGCATCGTCTTTGGAGCAGCCAGACAACAGAGTACTCACATCCAGGAGATGACACCTCTTCCAGCACGACTTCAGCATGTGACTGTTGCCAGTATTCATGCTGAGTCACTTCTGCATTTCTATAGCGATATCGTTGGATTGGCGATTTCTGATAAGATGCTTGATGGTACACAGATAAGTGCCTGCTGGTTGCGTGCGCCAGATGACAACGAACACCATTCATTTGCTATCTTTCGTGCTGACCAGAACGGCCTTGATCATTACTCCTATGAGCTTGACGATTGGAATGGTATTCGTGATTGGGCCGATCATTTTGCCAGAAAAGGGTTCAAGCTCTTCTGGGGACCAGGCCGTCATGGTCCAGGAAACAATCTTTTTATTTTTGTCCTTGATCCCGATGGGAACAAGATTGAACTTTCAGCTGAGTTAGAGACGATGTACGAGGGCCGTCCGATAGGTACCTGGCCTCACGGTCCAGATACCCTGAATCAATGGGGACAATCGTTCATGCGGAGTTAAGCACCACGCATAAGGGGATGCATATGAAACTTCTCACCTTTGTCTATCAAGGAAAGCAGAGCTATGGTGTTGTGCAAGGCGATAGTATTCTTGATATTGGACAGCGTTTCAGAAACCGTGCATCAGATTTGCGTGCCGCCCTGACACAATCTCTGTTGACAGAGATTGCGCATATGGCATCTCACGCTCAACCAGACATTGCGTTGCGAGAGGTGACGTTGCTGCCGGTGATTCCGAATCCGGAAAAGATTTTCTGCATCGGGCTGAACTACGACAATCACAGGCGTGAGGCCGAGCGAGCGGAAACACGCTATCCAACGGTCTTTACTCGCTTTTCAGACAGCCAGATCGGTCATCAAAGTCCACTTGTGCGCCCCACTGTTTCTCAGGAGTTTGATTACGAAGGCGAACTCGCGGTGATCATAGGGAAAAGAGGCCGTGCCATTGACGCTGCTCATGCGTTCGAGTACGTGGCTGGCTATGCCTGCTACAATGATGCGACAGTCCGCGATTGGCAACATCATACGCATCAATGGACACCGGGAAAGAACTTTCCTGCAACTGGAGGCTTCGGTCCCTGGATGGTCACGGCAGACGAAATCGAGGACAGTAGCTCACTCTTCATCGTCACACGGCTGAATGGACAAGAAATGCAGCGGGCAACAACCGATGCGTTGATCTTCCCTATTCCCGAACTCATCGCCTATATCTCGACCTTTGCTCCTCTTTCACCAGGCGATGTCATCTGTACGGGCACCCCTGGAGGAGTCGGCTTCAAGCGTAGGCCTCCGATCTTTTTACACGCAGGGGACATTGTTGAAGTCGAGATTTCCCAGATTGGGACGTTACGCAATCCTATCGTCGATGAGTCTGCGGAGAATAGCTTCATATGACACTGAAAAAGAGAGAGAGCATGACATCATCCATGAGTGAAAAGCCATTGGTGCGCTATCCAGTCGTCATTGTAGGCGCGGGACCAACAGGGCTGACGCTTGCCAATCTTCTGGGACGCGAGGGTATTCGCGCTCTTCTGATTGAACGCCATCCTTCAACGGGTCGGGAACCTCGTGCAGTCTCTCTTGATGACGAGTCGCTACGGACCATGCAAACGCTCGGTTTAGTTACCAAGGTGCTTAAACGCGTCGTTCCGGGCTATGGTTCCCATTACTACTCACCAGGAGGTCGATGTTTCGTCAGAGTTGAACCAACCGATACTCCGTATGGATATCCACGCCGGAATGCATTCCGTCAGCCAATTCTGGAGAGACAACTTCGTGAGGGCCTTGAGCGCTTCTCACACATCGAAACACGGTTCGGTTCGACGCTCGAAACTCTGACACAGAATGCTTCTGGTGTCGTCATTGGCATCACAGGACCAGAAGGTCTGCACACTCGAATAGTATGTGACTATCTGGTAGGATGCGATGGGGCCAGTAGTACGGTAAGAAATCTCCTGGGGATTTCGCTCGAAGGTTCGACCTTTGATGAGCGTTGGCTGATCATCGACCTGGAAAATTCGGAGAATCCATCTCCTCATACCAAAGTCTTTTGTGATCCTCGACGACCTTGTGTCAGTTTGCCTGGCCCAGACCGCACTCATCGTTTTGAGTTTAAGCTGCATCCACACGAACGCGATGAGGCTCTCCTCGTCCCCGAAGTCATTCAAAACCTTTTGCATTCACATGAGGCTGATCCAAACAGCACCATTGTACGCAAGGTTGTCTATCGGTTTCATGCACGACTGGCAGATCACTGGTCAAAGGACAGAGTTTTTCTTGCGGGAGATGCTGCGCACCTCACACCGCCGTTTGCTGGGCAAGGAATGAACAGTGGTATCCGCGATGTTCACAATCTCGCATGGAAATTAGCCTGGGTCGTTCGTGGTCAGATCGGACCACGTATCCTTGATACCTATGAAAGAGAACGACGAGCGCATACATCAGCTATGATTCGACTCGCCTTGCAGATGGGAACAGTGATGGCTCCCCGTCATTTTTGGTCCGTCTGGGCTATTCAGAATACGTTTCGTCTCCTTGGACTGTTCCCGTCTGCACAAGCATATGTCGCACAGATGAAATATAAGCCGAAGCCTCGCTTCATGTCTGGGTTTCTCTTTTTCGATGGGCAGAGGAAAAGCCAGACGATTGTCGGAAGCCTCTTCCCGCAACCGTCTGTTGAGACGAGGGAAGGTGAAAAGGTCCTCCTTGACGACATCCTTGGAAATGGGTTTGCTTTGCTTGCACTGACGGCTCGGCCTGATCTCGCGTTCGCATCTACGGGACAACCACTCTGGAGTCACCTTGACGTTCGACGTGTCGCGGTCCTTCCCCTAGAGGTGCCGTGGTGTGACTCCTCGGGAAGTACTGTTGTTCGAGAACGAGATCATGCGCTCTCGGTACTACGAGCAAAATATACCGAGCACCTGATTCTCCTCCGTCCAGATCACTATGTCGCGGCATGTATTCCAATCGCAGAGGTTGCTCAAAGAAGTGACCTCATGAATGCTTTTCTGCAACAAACCAGTATGTTAACAGACGAGCATGTGGTACGAGAGTGATGATTGGTCTGTCTTCTTCCCGTGAAGAAGCAGGGAAGAGAACATGTTTCACACGAACGGAGATATGCTATGCGTTTAAATGTTGCCTTTTCGCATAATCCCAGACTACAACCACTCCTTGATGGAAGTATTCAAGCAGAGGGAATCGAGTTTCATTGGCATCTTGATCATCCAACGGCACTCTTCCTTGAACACCTCAAAAAGAATGCCTTCGATGCGTTCGAGTTCTCGCTGTCAGGCTACATCGTTGCCAAAAATAGAGCGGCTTGGAGCCATCTTGGATGGATTGCTCTTCCTATCTTTCTTTCAAAGACATTCTGGCCGCTAGAAATCCTTGTCAATGACCAGAGCGGCATATGCACCTTGGCTGATCTAAAAGGAAAACGGGTGGGTGTCCCCGATTTCAATATGACCGCCGCCATCTGGTTACGGATCATGCTCAAGCAGCTGTATGGTATTTGTCCAGAAGATATCACCTGGTTGAACGGTCGGCGTCCATCGCAGAGACATAGCACGTTACTTGGCTTCAAGAATCATCCATCGCATGTGGTACTTCACGAACCAGAAGAAGGAAGAAGCTTAAATGAGCTACTCATGAGAGGTGAAATAGATGCAGCGTTTGGCGATGGCGCGTATATGGTTCCGGTCTACGAGCAGCAGCACGTCTCTCGGTTACTTTCTTCTGAGCAGGCACTACAAATACTCAAAGATTTTATGCAACACGCTGGCATCACGCCCGTCAATCACATCCTTGTCATACAAGAGAAACTTCTGGAGCAGTCACAACTCGTCCATCTGCTGTATGACACGTTTGAGACTTCCAAACAGGAAGCATACCGCCGTACTCGCCAGAGTGCGAATGCCTACCTTTTCCTACCTGAATATGCTTTTACACAGCAGGCAACACTCTTTGGCGAAGACCCGTATCCATCAGGTCTTGCTGCAAATCGAAAGATGCTGACCATGCTTATTGAGCAACTGCTCTCAGAGGGACAGTTGAGCCAACATATCCCAATTGAGAATCTCTTTGCTGAGTTCGCTTGGAATACATAGAGAGGCTCCCCATTTCCTCTTTGACAGAAAGGTGCATAAATGCTATGCTAAATATCGTAATTTGGGATGTGTCTATTAGAAAACAAGAACTGTAAGGGTAAGTTAATTGAGGCAAAATACTGCACCGAAGACAGAAGGTGCTTCTTATCAGACGCGCAATACCACAGCTGACCGGGCGATTGATATATTACTGCTCTTTACTGAACGACAACCTGTTCTTACAGCCATAGAAGTTGCCGAGCGTTTGGGTATGTCGCCAAGTACGACATACCGCTATCTTACCAGCTTACGTGCCTCTGGACTGATAGAAGAAGGCGAAACGAACGGAGAGTTTCGCCTGGGACCAACCGTGTTCCAACTTGCCCGAATTGCACGCAAGGGGTTAGGCCTCTCCGAAATTGCGTTACCTGTGATGCGTGAGCTTGTCACTCAGACAGGCGAATCTGCACTCCTCACACGTCGCTCAGGTCAGCACGTCGTGTGTATCGAGCGCGTTGAGAGTCCTCACAATGTACGACTCTCCTATGAACGTGGGCAAGTGTTGCCACTCCATGCAGGTGCTTCAGCAAAGGTCATCCTTGCGTATCTCAAACCCTCTGAGATCGATACGGTGCTGCACGGCGAACCACTTCCACGATATACGCAGCATACCGTCATCGATCCAGATATGCTCCGCTCACAGTTGCATGCTATTCGTGTAGCTGGGTATGCGGTCAGCGATGAGGAGGTCGATATCGGAGTAAGAGGAGTTGCCGCTCCAATTTTGGATAGCGGAGGACAGGTACTTGCGGGCATCAGCGTTGCAGGTCCAACGTTCCGCCTCAATGACACACTATTGCCAACAGTCATTGCTGAGGTGAACCACGCAGCCCAGGTGATAAGTCATCGGTTGCATAACGTGGAGAGCTAAAGTTCTAGTAGTCTCAGTAGTCTAGGATATCATGAACAGGGTTTCAGCCAAATGCTGAGGAGAACGTATCTAGACTGCAAGGGCTGGTATGAATGCTATTACCTCTAGCCGCGAATGGCTTCGTCAGGGCAGTTTTTCCGCTTGTTGCCTCCTTCGCGGCTAGAGGTAATAGTAGCCTCAGTTCAAGAAAAGGGGGCTACAAGCGATGTGGGTAGCGGTCATTGGAGCAGGCATCAGCGGACTCACCTGCGCAGCGGCCATGCAGCGTTTCTCTCCCCAAACTGAGGTGGAGATCTACGAACGAGATCAAGGCCTGGCGAGTCGCCCGCAAGGCTACAGCCTCGGCCTCAAAGGCGATACTGGACTGGCGGTCCTCAAAACCCTTGGGCTGTATGAACAGATCGCCGCAGAGGTCGTCACGATCACCAATTTTGTCTTTTGTAATCAACGCGGCCAGCGTTTGCTGGAGTTGCCCGCGACGGGGAACGAAAAGCGCCTGACCCAACGCGTGCGGCGGCAGACTCTCAAGGAGGCCTTGCTCCAAGCCGTTGGCCCGACCCCTGTTCATTTGGCCGGCATTGTACAGGCTACCGGCAAAGTGCTGAGGGTATTGATGCCCTCTTCGAGGATGGGACCAGCGCGCAGGCGGATTACCTGATCGCCTGTGATGGTGTGTCGTCGGCCCTCCGGAAGCCTCTGAGTGGAGATCAGAAGCACTACCTGGGCTTGACCTCCATCGTCTGCCAGGCACCGCTCTCGATCCAGCATCCGCTGTTGCAGGGCGGCTACTTTATGACGCTGGGCGACGGTGGCTCCTCCCTCTTCTGTTATCGGCAGTCGGACAGCGTTCCTTTCGCGTATACCGTGCATGTCCCGTCGGAAGATGACCTGAATGCGCAAGCCCCAGCCGAGTTGTTACGCTGGGTCCAGCACGCCACCAGCACCTGGCACCCGCCGATTCCAGAGTTGGTCACCGCCATTGACCTGACAAGCGTCATCGTGCGTGGCTACTATGACAAAGAACCGCTCACGCGGGTCCGCGAGGGCCGACTCTGGCTGATTGGTGACGCCGCTCATCCCATGGCCCCTCCCAGGGGTTAGGGGCCAATCTGGGCATGGTGGACGGCTGCCAGTTGGCGCAGTATTTGCCCTGCTCGTCTCCATCCCCAACCAGGCCGGCCATCCTTGCTCTTGTCAAGAACAAAAGTTCCGCTCTCAGCCTGTAGATGCCAGAATAAAACGCCTCATAGACGCCCTTGATGAGACGAAACGGCTTCATAAACTCATCCTTCGCCAAAGCGGTCATGAGCCGCCTTGAAGCAGTATCAAGCAAGGTAGTTTCGGTTCATCAGGAGAAAAGTTCCTCAGGGAAGAGCAAAGCAGATGAGCCTTCCCAAGCATGAACACCTCCTGTTACTGCGGTGGTGCTTCGAGTCCGTTCCAGTCGTCAGACTCGTACTCGTGGCGGACATCCTCCTGTCGCAGATCAGGAATGGCGACAGGGACGGAGCCGCGGAGCAGGGACCGCAGACCGTAGATCCCGACCAGGGAGGCGATGACGCCCCGGTAGACGTCGAAGTAGGGAGGCTCACCGGTTTGCATAGCACGGGCGAAGCTCTCGCAGACGAGTACATCGTCGCCGCGATCCCCCACCGGATCATGCACCGTGTCCTCGACCTGTCCTGATGGCGTCGTCCATGCCTCCTTGCGCACCCTGACCCTCCGCGAGTCCCCGTGACGGAGGTTCTCTAACAGCCCGCGCGAGCCATGAATGCGAATCCAGGAGGTCTCCGGCTCCTGCTCACCTTGCAGGAAGCCGTGGAGCGACTTGAGGTAGGCTCCCGTTTCCATGCGGATGAGCATCACGGCTGCAATCCCCCTGCCTCGACGAGCGGCGTCCAGGCTCTCCGGCGAGGAATCGGACGGGATCACGAAGGCACTCACCTCGGTCGGCAGGGTGTCGGTGACGTACATGACCGGAGTGATCGAGTGGGTGCAGTAGGCGAGAGAAGAGATCCGCGAGCGCCAGTGGCCTGGCTCCTCCCCGAACTGCGTGAGGTAGACCGGCGAGAAGCCATGCAGGTACTCGCACTCCCCGTACTGGAACGTCCCCACTTCGCCAGCCTGGTACAGACGACGCAGTTCGCGCACCTGCGGCTTGAAGGGATAGTTCGCCGCAAAGAGATAGACGAGACCGGTCTGTTCCACCGTTCGCAGGAGTTGCACTCCCTCCGCAACCGTTTTACAGGCTGCCGTCTCCGACATCACGTGCTTGCCGGCCTTGAGCGCCTTGAGCGCCAAGGGCGCGTGTGCGTCGAAGAAGTTAGCGAGGATCACTCCCTCCATATCGTGTGCTAAGAAAGCGTCATAGTCCTGGTAGGGGACTGCGCCGAGGGCGGCACTCGCGCTGTGCAAGCGAGCGCGGTCGAGGTCGCAGATCGCCACAACTTCCATGCCCACCAGCTGGCATTGTCGAGCGAGCGTCAACCCTCGTCGTCCCCCAACCGCCCCTACTCGTAGCCTGCGATTCATGGCCGCTCATCTCCTTTGCATGTGGATGGCACGTTCTTGCTACCTGGAAACCATCAGGTGTATCCTACCCGATTCTGTCGCAGGTTTCAAGGGAGCTACGATGTAGCTCTCCATCGGATTCGGTGATTTTGGAATTGCAGAGCTCTTTCTTATCGGCGTGAAATTGCTTCTAAGGCACATGCACAACCTGGAGATTTTTGCGCAATCTCATCAGTTCACCAAAATCGGCGGAGAGCCCATTTAGCGTGATGCAAACAGGCTGTTGACTGTGGAAAATAACCTCCTATTGTACCGAATTTCTCCTCGCTGTTTTTTGCAAGGGAAAAGTGGGCCAATTTTTAACTGAAACCTTTACCAAGGAACACATTGACAAAAACGAACCAATACCGGAAAAGTGAGCCATTTTGTAATCGAAAAATGAGCCAC
>Ga0070707_100001520_pt1 | contig 22608 bp, 21 predicted proteins | sample KBSK5502metaG_FD_65468 | JGI IMG/M metagenome (GOLD analysis project Ga0070707, IMG submission 65468) | Corn, switchgrass and miscanthus rhizosphere microbial communities from Kellogg Biological Station, Michigan, USA - KBS K5-50-2 metaG | ecosystem: Host-associated > Plants > Roots >...
CGAGTTTCCGCGATAGCGAATCTCTTTCTGAGGCGCCACCAGATCGCGAAGCTGCTCTGCAATTTCCCGCACACTGGTTTCTACTCCTCTGGCGACATTCAGGACAAGATAATTACCCTCTTCCGATCTCGCCGCGCGCCGATCCGCCAGTGCCAAAAGCGCTTTTGATACGTCGTCAATATGCAGGAAGTCTCGCGACTCACCGCCACTGCCATCAAGCCAGGCGACCGGTTCCGTGCCGGACAGTTGTTGGTAGAGCTCCCAAATCAGGAGGCGGCGCTGAACTCCGCCAAACACCGAAAAGAAACGGCACGCGACAACGTCAAGACCGAAAAGCCCGGAGTATTCCGAGGCCAGAGACTCACAAGCGGCTTTGTGAAATCCATACGGTGAAATCGGTTGGACCGGGGCGGTTTCGCTTACCGGAAGTTTTTCAGGATTGCCATAAACAGAAGCACTTGAAGGAATGATCACCAAAGGCCTGACGCCTGAGCGGCGGACTGCCTCCAGCAGATTGGCGCAAGTCAGGGCGCTAGCCTTCCAGTCGCCGAGAGGATCGTCCAGCGATGCGCCCACCGACGCTGAGCCGGCTGCATGCAACAACAGGTCGGGTTCGAAGCGCCGAATGATAACCGAGAGGTTGTCCGCGACGGGGTCGGTCTGGACATACTGGCCCGGCCATTCTGACTGGCGGGACTCAGGAGATCGCCCGGTACCCATCACCTCATGCCCCGCGCGGATCCCGTAACGGCCCACGCTGCCACCAATAAATCCAGTACTTCCGGTGATGAGAATTTTCACGGCTTAACCGAAGATTCGAAAGCGACGGCTTTTGTCTGATGAACCTGCACGTCCGGAAGAGTTGCGCACGGCAAGTGCTACACCGTAACCAAGCTCCGTGAATTCGTGCGATGCCAAACCGCCATCCTCGGCCACCGCCTTACGCCAGGTATTCAACAGGTAGGAATGTTGGGGGTGAGAGATATCATCGAAGACAATTACGCCACCCATTGAAAGTCTGGGCAAGACATCTCGCAAATCCTGCAGGGCGCCTTTCTCACTATGGTCTCCATCCACTGTGATCAGATCAAACATTGTCTCGAGATTCGCCCTAAAAAACTCAGGGATTGTTCGATGGCTGTCGCCGTCAATTAACTGAACCCTCGCCAGTGGGGCAATTTTTTTCATCTCCTTTTTGACAAAGTCCGCGCCGGGATTTTCCATCCCGGCATAATCCTTCATCCACATATCAAATCCCACGGCTTCGACGTCCCGGCAATTGGCCAACACCATCGCCATGCTGCGACCGCGGCGCACGCCAATTTCCAGGTAACGCCGCGGCTGGATCAGGGTCGTGGCCGCATAGAGCACGTTCATTATTTCCAGCAGCTTCCAGTTTGCTCCAAAGCGGCTCACTCCCTCATCCAGATATGCCTTCAAGTAGTCCACATATTGGTCGGGTTCAAGTTGATCGAGGATGCGGCGAACTCCTTTGATCGTCTCGGGAGTGGTTGCCAATTCTGCAATCGTAGAAGGACCCAGAATCGCGGGAGAATAAAACGCTTCCCCATTATCGGGTTCAAATATTGAAAGAAGAGATCGCTCGGCCATAGCTAAGAGTTCGAACTTTCGGAAACACGAGAGATGGGCTCAGAGAAGCACACGAACCACATGCCAACAGATCTATCGTCAGACCAACTGGAAGGCAGAACGATGACCTCTGGAAAAACACTGTCGAATTTTGGTAGCCACCACTCGACAGTGTTGTTGAAGTAGCTTTGATACGGTGAGATCCAACCTTCATTGTCCTTGCGAGAAGTTGGAATTTGGTGAAAACTCGCTTGTTTGGTAATGCGCCGGGCTTCCTTCAGAAAGGCCACAATTCCATCTTCAGTAAAATGTTCCAGTGATCCGATCGAATATGAGTAATCGAAGAAGGCATTTTCATAGCCGGTCCTTGTCGCATCGCACACCTTTAATAGCTTAGGATCCAAACCCCTGGCAACTGCCTTCTCAATTAGAAAATCGGAAATATCGCAACCATATAACTCAAGGTGTCTGAACTTCTTGAGGATCTCCATTACCTTACCCGTACCGCAGGCAATGTCCAGAACCCTGCCTCTGTTCGTCGCCAGCAGGAACTGTATCTCACTCCAGGCATTCCCGTAGCCCCAGGTTTCCAAAACTTCAGCCATTTCTGGGTCCCAATACAAATCCAGGGCCTGTTTGCTACCTTCGTTATTGGTAGTTTGAGGGCCGCTCCCGCGCACCAGCCTTTTCAGTTTTCGTGCTAATCGTCCGACCATCATTCTCAGTCACTCGATTCGACCGACAAACTGCAGAAAACACTTTCCTCAAAGCATCCTGAACACTAAACAAGTTACTCCAGCGGAATGGGGGAGCCAACCTCGCGTTCTTGCTCTGTCAAAGTTCGCACAACTCGAGCCGGGTTTCCAGCCACAATGGTCCAGGGCGGAACGTGCGCGGTAACTACCGCGCCCGCAGCAATAATTGCACCCCTGCCAACGTGAACGCCTTTCAGAATCGTGGCTTTGAAACAAACCCAGGCATCGTCTTCAATCACAACTGGGATCGACGTTGTTTTCGGGGATAGCATGTGCATCTGATCTGTGAGCCGCGCGTGGGCATCATGCCGCCGTTCCTGCCAGTCGATGGGGTGGCTGTCGGTGTCATGAATATCAACCAGGTGAGAGATTAGGACATGACTCCCGATTGAGATTGAGGCTCTGGACCAAATTCGAGTCATTTCGCCAACGTAGCTCCACTCACCAATGAAAATATTGCCACCATCTGAATAAGTCATTAGCTGGCCGCAAACGTGCGAGTGGGATGAGATTACAATTCTCTTCGGGTCGCCTTGCGCATTATGTATCGCGCTGCTCGGATAAAGTCTGGCTGAAGGAGAAATGGTCGCACTAACGTCACGGTAGCGCGCAGTGTCGGCCCGCAACCAATCCATTCGTGCAGCCATGCGCGCCAATATCGGATCTGTGCAGGAGCGAATTACTCTACGCCACATTGTAGGCTGCTCCTTTCACGAACAGGTTGAATGCAGGACTGCAGTCTTATCAATCAGAGCGCACTGTCGCTGTAAATTGTTAGAGCGAAACAACGCGGATTTGATACGCGATCGTAGCGAATACGTCATGCACCCATCGAGCTTAGGTAGTCCGTCCCGTCATCAATTTCAGCATTCTGCGTTTAATCCGCACAATTGTCGAATCAACTTTTACGCTGTAGTATTTTTCCGATAATTCCTCGTCCAATCCGAAGTTGCGTGTAATACAGGGCGGATGATTCAAGGGAAAGGCCATCTCCGTCGCAGGCAGGTTGGCATAAGCGAGTTCTAAATCTTTATGATGGGTGGCATCTGGGCCGAAGCCGATGTTGGAAACAAGATTGACCTTCGGAACCACCCCTAAGCCATTCTGGAGCCAGCACGCAAGCAGCCATTGGTAATCCCAAGCCGTTCGAATTTCACCGTTATATACCATCTGTAGCACCGCCTTCCAATGGGCGGCGTGTCGCGGATTGGGGAATAGATTCTCAATCAGTCGGATCCTTAACACCTCAGGCCACGCCTTTATCGCGGGATCGTAATGTGCCCAGGCCCTGCGCCAACTGGCCCAACCCCAGTTTCCCCCTAAACATGAAAAGTGATAACTATTGACACTTGAAGTCCAATCGAGTAGGAGATTGGAACCTCCGATCGAAGCCACACGCTCGTCGTTTCGATAACGCTCCAGCAATTCCTCGCAAAACCGAAAGAATGTTGGATGCGGCAGGCAGTCGTCCTCAAGGATGATGGCTTCTTCAACATTCTCGAACACCCAATTCAGCCCGCTAATTGGCCGCATGTTGCAGCCAAGGTTGATGTCGGAAAAATTTGTTAATACTTCGCAATCCCAGTCCACCCGCTCGACAATCGCGCGCGTCGCGGCGCATTTTTCTGCGTCCTCGGGATGGTCAGGGCGCGGGCCGTCGGCGATAACCAAGAGTTTGGCCGGGCGCGCTCTGGCAATCTCCGCAAAGACGCGCGCGGTCGTCTCCGGACGATTGAAAATAATAAGGGCGACCGGCGTCGTCAGAGTTGAACTCATTTCATTGCCTCGACGTAAAGGCTCTCGAAGGCGCGGCCCTCGGAATCAATTTGCCGCATTCGTGGATCAGTCGATTCGCCGAACTTCTTCTCATGCGTTATCGAAAAGCCGGCTTTGCGCATTAGGAGAAGCAATGACTCGGCATCGTAAACCCACAGATGCTGGCCATCCTCGCGCATCATGTGGTTAATGCGATCCAGCGGAGTCTCATACGTGCCCGTGAATGCGGGATGACGCAGAAACTCTCCATCACCGGCGTACGAGCGCAAATAACGCCCGGCGTCAGGAGTCGACAGCCGGAGCACACCGCCAGGCTGCAGTACGCGATGACATTCGCGCAGGAGTTTCTCGGCAGCGTCCCTGGGCACGTGCTCGATCACATGTTCCCCAAACAATGCGGCGCAACTTTCATCGGCAAAGGGAAGTCCGTGGCGCAGGTCCCAGACGATATCGATATTGTCTCCACGAGCGATGTCCAGGTTCACCCAGCCCGGAAGCGTATTAGGGCCGCAGCCGAAATTGACGCATAGATCTTTCTTCGGAAGTGATGCTAGCGCTTGTGCCGAGCGGCGCCGGGCCCGCCAATCATGATACGGTGCCGAAAGCTTGTTCGCGGTTTCGCGCCCGAGAATGCTGACAATTAATCGCTTGATGCTATCCACCCGAAAAGTGAATTAAAAGGTTACTCGACTGCGGCTACACGCGTTGATTCGGATTGTTCCTGCTGCAAATAAGCTCGCGCCTCGGCGATGACTGCGGCAATCCCGTCGGCTAATGAAACACGCGGCGACCAACCGCGGAGCATCTCCTGAGGATCGACTAAACACTCCGAGCCTTTCAAGTCGCCAAACTCAGTCTCAACATTTAGCTGGCGCGCGATTTCTTCGGCAACATGTCGAATAGTCATCCATTGGCCGGCGGCGATTTCGGCCGATTGATTGGGCCCGTCGAAGAGCCGGACAAGGGCTTCAACACAGTCAGTCTTGTAGAGAAAACGGCGCTGTTCAAAGCCATCGGTCAGGCAGCGCACCCGGCCCCGGCATCCGGAAAGCACCAGGTCCGTGATCACGTGACTTCTTACTGTCGGACGCTCCCAGCCATAAACGTTCCAGAGGCGCGCAACTTTCCCGCCCAGGTTTTCCGTCCAGTGCCAGGCCATCAGCTTGGTCGTGCCGTAAGCATTGGGCGTGCCGGCGAGCTGCGAGGTAGCAAACAGGAACGGCTTCTTTGTGCGCGAGAGCGCGTCGAACACCCTCAGCGAAATCTCGCAATTGTTTCTGTATTGTTCGTGCTGTTGATTCTCAGCTTCCAAATACTTCGCGCCCCCGGTGTCCCACGCCAGAAACCATACGCGATCACAGTTTTCGAAAGGTGCGATAGCGAAAGGTTTTCGCAGATCGAATCCCGACCTGAGATCGAGCGAAACGACCTCATGATTCTCAGCGCGAAGCGTCTGGGCGAGCGCCGCCCCGATCAGTCCTTCACCGCCGAGCACTAGTTCCCTCATCTTAGTCATTAAGCGTCGTCCTGTGACGAATTCCTTACTGTCTTCTTCGGACTACTCCAATCGCCAGACGCGTTCGGCCAACTGCACCTCACGACAATTCCCCAGGCCCCATTCCCCGCCATTGTGATACGGAACTCCTTCGACTGTAGCCATCTCGCCATGATGTGGCTGAATGTTCTCAGTGCACGACGTGGGATGAGCCAGGTGAAGCACGGTTCCCGATTTTCTGATGGTTGCTCCATGCGCCAGCATCTGCGCAGTTCCCCGAACGTCACAACCTATGCGATGTCTGACCATCAGTTCGTCGTATCCGCGTATGTTGTGCCAGAGCTCTTTGCCGGCCAGACAAAACTCACCGGTGCCAAGGTGGTGATAAGGAATTACGCGCCGGTAATGCAAGCTGCCCAGCAGGCCGATCTCGTCCTGTTGATCCTCGCGCCACGAAATATCCACTCGTTCCGCAGTCCACGCTACTTTCGGATCCAGCGAAGCTGACATCAAGGTGTTGACCGTGTCCAGTCCGACTGCGGCGTCAGCATTTGTAACCATGATGAACGGCGAATTTGCTCTCCGAATGCCAACGTTCTTGGCGTGATACTCAAGCAGCTTGACGTTCTGGTTCTCGCAAATCCTCTGGTGAACTTTCGGCGGCACCACATAAGCCCGCAGGCAATCAAAGCGTTTGGTTAGCTCGTGCGCCAGCAGTTCGCGATCGGGCGGAGGGTTCCACTCGACGAACACTACCTCGCCAACCAGATAACGTATGTTCCATTCGATGGTGGCATACAAGCGCTCGCGAAAATCCGACATGTAGTCGTCATTGCGGCCTACAACCACGGCGGCAACTTGCGGGCGCAACCCATTTCGCTCGAGTCGCAGGCGCGCGTAATTAGTAGCCCCGCGCAACGCAAACGCTATTCGCTTCTGTGCCTGAGAGATTCGATAGCTGGTGCCACGAATTCCGGGAATCTCTCTCAAATTGCGAACCATATATTAGTTAGCGCCTGATCTAAGTCAGGTGACAACCTATAACTAAAGCAAGTTTTGAGCACTACACAGATGCTTCAGCCGCGGTTGTTTGCGACCCTTTCGATCGCCGCAGGTTAACTTCCTCGGCCTGGGCAATCGCGAAACGCACTATGTCGCAGATGCCGCGAATCTCAGGCTCGCCGATAGCGTTGCCGTTTGGAAGGAGCAGAACCCGCTTTGCAAGTTCCTCAGTAGCCCGTAGGTTGGCGCCGGCATCGGGATAGAGCGTGCGATACGGCTCCGCACGATGGCAGCCGGGATAAAAGTATCTCCGCGCGACCACATTCTCAGCCCAAAGAATGTTAAGGAGCTCGTCGCGACTGAGTCGCGTTGCCGCTTCGTCGATCTCCAGCACGACATACTGGTAATTGTTCTTTTCCGCGTCGTCGTAATCAATTACTTCCACGCCGGGAAGGTCACGCAAACCCTGCCGGTAAAGATCGTAGTTGCGCCGGTTTACGGCAATAAACTCATCCAGACTTTCCAGCGAAGTCAAACCCATGGCGGCGCAGACTTCGTTCATCTTGCCGTTAGTGCCGACGTAAACGACGTTGTCATATCCGGCGAAACCGAAATTCTTCATCAGGCGAATCTTCGCCGCCAGTTCGTCATCATTGGTGGTAACGGCCCCGCCTTCGAACGTGTTGAAAAACTTGGTGGCGTGAAAACTAAATACTTCGGCATCGCCAAACGAGCCGATCATCCGGTCGCGGTACGTACAGGCAAACGCATGGGCGGCATCAAACAACAGCGCCAGCCGGTGGCGGCGGGCAATCTCGCCCAGTGCTTCGATGTCGCACGGTCGTCCCCAAAGGTGAACGCCTATGATGCCCGTCGTGCGCGAGGTTATCAGTTCCTCCACCCGGCGCGGATCCAGGTTGTGCGTCTGCGGATCGATGTCGCAAAAGACCGGCGTGATCTCCTGCCATTGCAACGCATGAGCGGTAGCGATGAACGTGAACGAGGGCACAATGACTTCGCCCTTCATCCCTAACGCTTTGATTGCGATCTCCAAAGCAATCGTGGCGTTGCACATGGCGATGCAGTGCTTAACTCCCAGAAACCGAGCGAGTTTTTCTTCCAGCTCCTTCACGTAGGGTCCGGCATTCGTAAACCAGCGGCGCTCAATAATTTGATCGAAACGTTCACGCAGGCGCTCGCGCGCGCCGAAATTCGGCCGCCCCACATGCAATTTTTCGGCGAACGCCGGCGGGCCGCCGAAGATTGCCAGATCGTTGACTTCAGTCTTCATTCTGACGTTGTGACTATTCACGCCGGACAGACAGGAATGTCTGCCCTACTACACCAGTTCATAGTTAGCCAGTCGTTCAATAGTGCCTTCTCTTCCGCAATTCATCAAGACGTCGATTATTGAAAGCGCGGGCGTAAAACTCTCACGCTTCTGATCGTAAGGGATCCCTGCGGGTTCGAGAAACTGCAAGGCGATCCCTGCTTTCGCAAACGCTTCCGGGTCGAAGAGTTCCTTGCCCCCTGGGGGATTGATATAGCTGTTGGCGCAATAATGCTGTGAAATCCTGAGCGCCCACAGTCCCGGATCATCCACTTCTTCCAAAGGTAGCTCTAACTCAGAGAATATATCGTAGTCGAAAGTGACGCCCAGATACCCACAGATACGCGAGAGGATTTGGACGTTGAGCTTTGCCAGATTCGGTTGTTCGCCTTCCAGGCAATTCCTCACCAAATCCAATGTCTCGTGAAAAAAGGGCGCCCGCTTCCGGTAATGTTCCAGTTGTCCAAAAATCCGATCCCGCCATTGATTGCCCTCGATAACTTCTACTTCGTTGATTCTGGCCGAGCGCTGGTGCTTCTTCAGCGGCGCGATGATATATTGCCAACCTTCAGCGGGGTGCAGGATTCGATTGCGATTCACCCAGCCGTGCCTGATGTACTGAACGCTGTCAAAGACCACCCACTTGTCGGTGGCCCGGATCAGGCTGAAGTACCCGATGTAGGGGAAGAAATACGGTTGCATTATGCCGAGCTTCATACGCGCGCTACCTGTCCCTCCGCAGTTTCATAACTCAAAGCGCCGGCAGTTTCCTTACCCACGATGCACCACAGTTATTTGGTGTTGAAGTATTCAGGGAACGTCTTCAGGCCGGAAATTTAGCAATTACGTATAGTATACTAACCCAGTCTTTGGCCGCTAACTACGGCGTTACACGGGTGCCGAATGAGAATAGTCGTTGTTGCCTCTACGGGCGGATCTGTAATAAACGAGCTCTTAAAGAACCCATTTTTTAAGAGCCATATCTACTCAGTGATCTCAGATCGGGAGTGCCCGGCCATCGAAAAAGCGAGGCTGCATGAAGTAAGAACGGACGTGATACCCGAGAAAAACAAGGAGCGGATATCAGAGCTTATTCGGGAGTATCTGAGGGAACATCGAGCGGATTATGTGATTGCTTTCTTCACCAAATTGTTCGTAGGCGATTTGGTTACCGACTACGGCGACCGCATAGTAAACCTCCATCCTTCCCTGCTTCCGTCATTTAAGGGCATGCATGGCTTTGACGACGCAGTGCGCTATGGCACCCGGTACGTGGGGAGCACAATTCATTTTATCGACCAGAACATGGACGAAGGTAAGATTATTCTGCAAACTGTCTTGCCGGTAGACACAAATGTTCCAATCTCGGTGATCCGGCACAGAGTCTTCGAGCAGCAGTGCAGATCTCTGTTGCAGGTGGTGAAGTGGCTCGAGGATGGACGAATAGAAGTCCAGGGGCGAAAAGTAACGGTGAAGGACGCGCGCTTCGACGATTTCGAGTTTGCCCCTAATCTCGATTTTGATCAGGCCGTAAACCTGCGAATACCGCTGCCCGCAGGTTTTACTTTTTCCGTGGCGGGGGAACAGAAGAGATAGCCAAACTCAGAACCAACGGTAGGGCCCTAATCTGGTTTTTGTAACGCAAACTTTTGTTTGCGCGCGCGTTGATTGAATTCACCCATCGCAGACTAAAGTTTGCGTTACAAATCAGAGCACTACGGAAACCAATCGAGGACAGGCGTGGGAGGAAACGGCAGACTTTGCCGGAAACACATGGAGCAATCAATCATTTACAGCAAAAGTTACGCATCGGAATCAGAGACCGATGCCTATCGGGAAATAACTGAACTCTTTTCCCGTTGCCCGATTCCGGATAGCGAGATCCTCGCGAATTTGGCGTTGTTCATGAACCGCTCATCACTGTCGGACTTGCTGTTCATGCATAACCTTTATCAGCGAATCATCAACGTGCATGGAGTTGTTTTTGAATTCGGTACGAGGTGGGGACGCAACCTTGCCCTCTTTAGCATTTTCCGAACTCTTTACGAGCCACATAATTTCTTTCGGAAGATCGTTGGATTCGATACCTTCGCGGGCTTCCCATCGGTTTCAGAAATGGATGGTGCTGCGGAAAGCGTCGCCGAGGGAGTGCTCTCAGTAACACCGGAGTATCAATCCTATCTGACACAGTTACTCTCTGCGCAGGAGAAATTGGCGCCCCGCGGTCATCTGAGAAAATTCGAGCTGATTGCCGGAGATGTCATTGAAACGCTACCGGCCTACCTGGAAGAGAATCCCGAAACGATTGTGGCCCTGGCGTACTTCGATATGGACCTGTATGAACCGACGAAACGCTGTCTGGATTTGCTGAAACCTTATCTCGTCAAGGGCAGTGTGATTGGCTTTGACGAACTCACCATACATGAGTACCCGGGCGAAACAGTAGCGTTCAGAGAGATGTTGGCTGGAAGCAGACTTCAGCGGGATCCAATTGCTTCGCACCAGTCGTTTGTGGTTATCGAAGGGGGCTGAAGAATGACTAGGGGGAACGAGCGGTTGAGAATAAGCGTAGCTATTGCCGCGTGGAACGCTGCCGATTACCTGCGCGAAGCTATTCAATCTGTCCTCGACCAGACCTACGCGCCCACGGAAATTATCGTGGTGGACGATGGCTCCACCGACAATACGCGCGGGGTCTGCGTAGAGTTTGGCGAGCGCGTCCGGTATTTTTATCAGAAGAACGACGGCACGGCCGGGATCGGAGCCCGCTGGAAATCAATCCTGGAAGCGCGCAGCGACTGGATTGCCTTGCTCGATCACGATGATCGCTGGCTGCCTGAAAAACTTGAAAAACAAGTCGACGCCCTCAAAAAGTTTCCGGATTCGGGGGTCGTATTTACCAGGTACAGAACTTTCGGCCCGGAAGACGAGGAGGTCTCATTGTTCGGGGCGGAGCCCGTTTCGGCTCAGCTGATCCGAATGGACAGCCATGAAGCCTTCCACCACCTGCTAAGATCCAACCTCTATTGTCCTTCGTCGGCTTTGATCTTGCGGCAAGCCCTGATTGACGAGGGCCCGCCAGACCCGGCCGGCTGTCTCGACTGGTCCGATTGGTTTAGGATTACTCGCCGCTACCCGATGTTAATTGTCGATGAGAATCTCACCGAATACCGGTCCAGTCTTGGGCAATTCTGTGCCAACAAGGATAATCTCGCCACTCGGATGCGCGAAACTCTAATAAGCCAGAAGCCACATTTGCGCGTCGGTTGCGCTGAATGCAAGGAAGCGTACCGCGCCGGTCAGGCGCATATCGCTCACATTTTCTCTGTGGCGGCGCGAACTTACCTTGATCAGTACCATCTTGCCGTGCGTGAAGGGGATGTTTCGAAAGCTTTGCCACTTCTGCGACAAGCCATGCGAGCCGCGCCGATGGAAGTACTGCGGCCACGCCGTTTCGCCGCTGCGTCAAAAAACTACGTACTGGCCAGGCTAAAAAGGGTAAGGTAAGGCCCTGCCTGTGGTCACCACCATTCGCGGCTGGCTATGGTGGACTTCAGAACGCATCCAGAGTAGCTATGCCGAACCCGTGCCGCCCAAAGGCGTTGCCATTGTAGAGCAGGCGAACAGCGCCGCCGCTTTCGAAAATATGGGGATAGCACATCATCTCGGAGTCCCAGCCATCCTCTGAGACGCCCAGGCCTCCTTCACCGTCGAGTCGCTGCCAGGTCGAGAGATCGTGCGAAACCGCATATCCGAGACGATAGCCTCGGGCCTTGTCTTCGCGAAAGCCATTAGCATACCGGTAACAAAAATACATGTGATATCGTCCGTCGAGGTAGATCACCGTTGGTACAGCCTGGCATTCGTCGGCGTTGATCTGGTCGCAGACTGTACGATGCGCCTCGTCTCTGCTCCAGGTGATCCCGTCTTTTGAAACGGCATGTCCAATCTTGTAGATCCGCTCGGGGACCTTTGATTCAGGGAAGCGCTTCCACTCGGTGCCAAACACGTACCACATGTGAAAAGCACCGTTAAAGACCTGAACAAACGGGTCTCCGACGAGGAACGGCTGGTGCAGAGACGACGTCAGTATGGGACCGACACCGATCTTTTGAAATGTCTGCCCTCCGTTCTGGCTCATAGACAAGCCAATGGCTGTTTCGACGGAAACGGAGGTGCGCCTGCTCCAGCCGCAGGTGTAGCCGAAGATCACGTCAGGCTGGCGAAGCGGGTAAAAGGGGAAAATACCGTGCTCATCAAAGGCGCCAAGCTCCCCAAGCGGGATGACCGTCTGCCGGGCAACATCGAGGATCCTGGAAAAATCAGGCGCAAAGTCGGCAAATGCGACATGACTGAGGTACTTGCCGGTCCGTTGCTCAAGGGATCTCGTCGAGAAGTACACTCGGACGTAACCGTCACAGACGAGCGTCTTGGGCGCCTGAGCAAACTCGTAGCGTCCACCTAGAATGCTGTGATCTGCGGGGTCAAATATCTTGCCAGATTTTCGCCAACGCACGGTCAGCTCCTTCTCACTAAGATAGCTCACCTTGCAAGCGTGCAAGCCGTAATCCGGACTTACTGAACTGATTGTCTACGTACAGCATGTATGTCGATCCATCGAGCTCGAAGACGTGGGGATGACTGATCATCTCCGAGTCCCATCCTTCGTCGGAAGTCACAATTCCGCATCTATGATCCTCTCGAGTCCATGATTTGAGGTCGAGTGACCAACCATATCCGATGCGATACCCGAACTCCCCGGAACATTTGTCCTGGCTGTGCCGGTAGCAAAAGAACATGTGGTACCGGCCGTTCTTGAAAATGACATCGGGGCTGGCCTGCACCTCGTCGATCTCAACACGGCTTTCAATAAAATCCCGATTCAGCAGTGTCCAGTCCAGACCATTGAGCGACGTTGCCATGCGAATCTTGCGGACGGGTTCCGGTCGGTCACCGACGATCTTCCATTTCCGTCCGGCCGTGTAGAACAGGACCCATTTGTCGTCGTACTTGCGGATTTTCGGATCGCTTAATATGAACGGCTCGTCGACACTGTAGGACAATGCGGGCCCTGGCCCGCTCCGACTAAAGATCGCGCCGTTGTCGTGGCTTACCGCTCGTCCGATTGCTACGTTGTAGGGGACGGATTCACACCTGGCCCAGCCACCATAAAAGGCTGTGAGTTGTGCGCCGTCCTGAATGACCGACATGGGAGAGACGCCGAACTCGTCGAAGCAACCCGTTTCGCCCAGGGCCAGGACCGGGTTCATGGCCAAGCCAACTTGCCGAAAAAGGTCGTTCCGATCCAGATCGACGTAACCCGTATAACTGACGAAACTGCCGTCGCTCCCAATCTCGGGATGAGACGAAAAGAACACGCGCACAACCTGATCGAGAACCAGCGTACAGGGCGCGTGAACATAGGCTTTAAGCCACGGCCGGTCAGTGATGGTCTCAGGGGAAAAGACGAGACCAAGTTTCTGCCACATCATGATAACGATCGAGATGTTTGAGCGGGCGCGAATTCATCCTGCTGCAGCTCGGTGGTCCAACTCAGGTTAGGTCGGAAAACCCCGGGCCATTTCCCCAACCAGTTGCCACGCATTTCGGCAACATCGCGCACTTCAAAAACCAGCACTTCGTCCTCACGGTGCACGATGACGCCTTCGTCACGAACGACGAGCAACTCGATACGGTACATGCCGTCGTTGAGCAGATTGCCCGGCACGTGGCAAGCAGAGCGAAACAAACCGACGGGAAACTCGCGGCCATGCCAGGCCGGTTCGTGCAGTGTACCCGGATTGAAAGCGATGATCCCCTGCTCGTTATAGATGTGCAAGCTGAGGTCAAGCCGTGCGCCCGGTTGCAGGTTCCAGTATTCAAACTCAATCACGAAAGGGGTGCAGATCGTAATCTGGTCTGAAGCGAAACCGTCTACCGGTCGCAATCGCGCGCTACGCAAACGCACCTTATCGTTTCCCGGCGCAGTCGCAATGTCCTCCCAAACCTGCTCGGCGCGTGGCTGGAATGACTCTTCCAAATAAGTGGCGACCACCTGGCCGGCTTCCGCATCGCTGGTCACTCGACCCCCATCCAGCCAGATCGCCCGGCTGCAAAGGCTCTGAATCGCCATCATGTTGTGGCTTACAAAGAGCACCGTTCGTCCTTCCCGGGCGACTGCACCCATCTTGCCCAGACATTTTTTTTGAAAGGACGCATCGCCCACCGCCAAAACTTCATCGACCATTAGTATCTCAGGCTCCAGGTGCGCAGCCACCGCAAACGCCAAACGAAGGTACATGCCACTTGAATAGCGCTTCACCGGAGTGTCGATAAATTTTTCGACCTCGGCAAAGCTCACGATCTCGTCAAGTTTTGTTCCTACTTCCTGCCGCGTCATGCCCAGAATGGAGGCATTCAGAAAAATGTTCTCTCGCCCGGACAGCTCGGGATGAAAACCCGTGCCCACTTCCAGGAGGCTACCGACCCGTCCGTAGAGATCGACGCGACCTGCGGTCGGCTCGGTGACGCGCGAAAGGATCTTGAGCAGCGTTGATTTGCCTGCGCCGTTTCGCCCAATGATGCCGACGACTTCGCCCGGCGCAACATCGAAGGAAACATCCTGAAGGGCCCAGATAGTCTCGGCGCCGGTTTTGTTCTCGCGCCGCAGACGACGGGATACTCTGAGGCCGTTCATCAGCGTTTCGCGTAGCGAGCCATAAGCCGCGCCGCGCATGCCGATGCGGTATTGCTTGCTCAGGTTGGTGACTTTGATGATCGGCTTCACGGCTTAAACGATCTTCTCAGCGGAGTCCGGCAGCAGCGGGTGATATGAAGAGGTTGGTGCTGTCGATGCGTCGGACGCGATCGGAGTGGTGCTGACGCTTGCGTTTTCGCGGGTAATCAAATCCATGAAAAGAAAGGGCAGTCTATCGGCGTGAAAGCAGCGCGTCAAGCGAGCAAGGGGATGTCGCCGGTTGACAGATAATTATCGAATCGTTACTGTGCGGCGTTTGGGAATCTGGTGGGCCCACCCTCTTCAAGAAAGCTGCGAAGAGTTATCTTGCGAAACAGATCGTCAGCGTCAGCGATGCGCAAAGGATCGGATACCGTACCCTATAAGGAAACGCCGCTGCCATACAGACCGCAGTTGGACGGGCTGCGCACCACTGCTGTCGGCGCCGTGATCCTGCAGCACTTCGTTGGCTTTGAAAATCTCCCCGGCATTCTGGGAGAACTGCCGTGGGGACAACTGGGCGTCAAGCTCTTCTTCGTACTCAGCGGCTTCTTGATTACGGGTATCCTGCTACGCTCGCGCGACGCCGTTGACGCATCGCAGGTCAGCAGATGGTTTGCCGCGCGCCGATTTTACATCCGCCGCTTTCTGCGCATCTTTCCCCTTTACTATTCTGTTATCGCCGTCTGCCTTGTCATCAATCTTCAACCGGTGAGAGAGATTCTGGTTTGGTTGCTGACTTACACGCTGAACATCTACGCGGCCATCCAGGGCAAATGGATGGACTATTACGCCCACCTGTGGAGCCTCGCGGTTGAAGAACAGTTCTACATAGTCTGGCCCTGGTTCGTGCTGTTCGTGCCGCGAAAGCGACTGATATTGATAATGCTGGCGATGATCGCGCTTGCCCTGGGCTGGCGCGGCTACGCATACGCTCGCAACTTTAATTTCATTGCCATCTATCACGTTACGTTCGCCTGTCTGGATACACTGGGGTTGGGTTCGCTGCTGGCCCTGCTGCATCATTCCAAGATCCCCAAACGCACTATTCAAAAATACCTGACCCTGGTTGTCCTTCCCATAGGGCTGTTGGGTGCGGCGCTGGTTATGGCGTTGGCGCGGAATGAAATCTTCTGGCCGTCTTACATCGTCCTCTGGGAAACATTTACCGGATTTGTCTTCTGCTGGTTAGTAAGCGGCGCCAGCATCGGGTTTCGCGGGCCGGGCCGCTTGATATTGGAATTCAGGCCGGTGGTCTATTGCGGCAAGATTAGTTACGGGCTTTACGTCTATCAGCCCTTCGCGGCATCCCTTTTGAAGTTTTTCTGCGATAAGATGGGCTTCGCATTAAAACAGCCCGGATGGTTGAATCTGGTGCTGGCGACCACGTTGACTATTCTTATGGCATCGCTGTCCTGGTATCTGCTGGAACAACCGATCAATAACCTGAAGCGACACTTCGGCTATCTCCCACGGCGCGGTCAAGATCAAAGCACTCAAACGGACGGGGAATTAGCGGAAGTGAAAAGCCCTCGGAGTAAGTTGAATCCTCTTTCGACAGGTAAGCCGACGGATGAAAGTTGAAGAGATAAGTCGCGCCCGGATCGCCCAAGCTGAGTACCGGACGATGGAGCAGACCCAGCGAGTTGATCCCGCCGAACTGCGCTACCGGCAGGACCGGATTGCGCACTGGGACCAGGTTGCGCTCCGGATGGATCACTGGAAGGGGTGGGGCGGCGCGTACCAACGGCGACTGGCAGAGGTTTATCGCTTCTTCTGCCCGGTGAAAGCGCGCGTCCTGGAGATTGGTTGCGCTCAGGGCGATTTGCTGGCAGCGCTGGAGCCGGCCGTGGGAGTGGGCGTTGATTTCTCCGGCGAGATGATTGAGGGCGCCAAAGAACGACACCCGGAACTCCGGTTTATTCGCGCCGATGCGCACGAGCTTGAGTTAGATGAAGAGTTTGATGTCATCATTCTCTCCGATCTGGTCAACGACCTTTGGGACGTGCAAGAGGTTTTCCGGCGAGTGGCGCGGCTCTCGACGCCGAGCACGCGGGTGATTCTTAACCTTTACAGCCGCCTCTGGCAGCCACCCCTTACCCTCGCGCAAAAACTTGGGTTAGCGAAACCGCTGCTGCCGCAAAACTGGCTGACCTTCGAGGATGTAACCGGCCTTCTGTCGCTGGTCGATTTCGAGGTGATCCGCAATCGCACTGAAGTGCTTCTGCCGCTGCCTCTGCCGCTAGTCGCTGGTTTCGCCAATCGCTATCTGGCGAAGATCTGGCCCTTCAGTATCGGCGCGATGTCGCATGTGCTGGTGGCCCGCCCGACGCCGCGACCGAGCGAGCTGCCACCGGCCGCACCGCTCGTCTCCGTCATCGTTCCCGCCCGCAACGAGGCGGGCAACATCGCCAACATTTTTGCGCGCACGCCAGAACTGGGCCGGGGAACGGAACTGATTTTTGTCGAAGGCGGCTCTACCGACAACACCTACGAGACTATCGAGCAGGCCATTGCCGAACATCCCGAAAGGCGCTGTCAACTGTTGCGGCAAACGGGCAAGGGAAAAGGCGACGCCGTGCGCCTCGGCTTTGCTCATGCGAACGGCGACGTGCTGATGATTCTCGATTCGGATTTGACGGTGCCGCCGGAAGATTTGCCCCGCTTTGTCGAAGTCCTGTGCTCGGGGAAAGGCGACTTTGCCAATGGCTCGCGCCTGGTGTACCCGATGGAGAAAGAGGCGATGCGCTTCTTCAATCTCCTCGGCAACAAGTTCTTCAGTCTCGCCTTTTCGTGGCTCATGGGCCAGCCGATCAAGGATACGCTGTGTGGCACTAAAGTAATGTGGAAAACAGACTACGAAGCCGTCGCGGCGAACCGCGACTATTTTGGCGAGTTCGATCCGTTCGGCGATTTCGACCTGCTGTTCGGCGCGGCCAAACTGAATCTGAAGATCGTTGACGTGCCGATCCGCTATCGCGACCGTACCTATGGCACCACCAATATCCAACGTTGGAGTCATGGCTGGCTGCTGCTGAAGATGGTGATGTTCGCCGCTCGGCGCATCAAGTTCGTGTGAGGCGGAAAGCGCTTTAGTGATGTTCAAAACGTGGCTGGCTCATCCACTAACGCGCGGGCTCGACCTCAACGATCCCCAAACCACGCACCTGCGGCGACGTATCGTCCGGGAAAAGAAGTTCCTGCGGCAAATTTATGACGAGTGGTATCAGCGGGTCGCCGCCGCCATTCCAACGGGCCGCGAGCCGGTGTTGGAGTTGGGTTCGGGCGCCGGCTTTCTGAAGGAGTATGTGCCAGGGCTGATAGCTTCAGAGGTGTTCAGCTCCCCGGGCATTGACATTGTCCTCAATGGGCGGCAGATGCCATTGGCTGACGCGACGCTCCGCGCTATCGTGATGACCGACGTGTTGCACCACATTCCCGATGTGCGCGGGTTCTTTGCGGAGGCGGCGCGGTGCGTACGTCCGGGTGGGCGCATCGTGATGATCGAGCCGTGGGTCACGTCCTGGGCGCGATTCGTTTATACACACCTGCATCACGAGCCGTTTGAGCCGCAAACGAAAGAGTGGGCCTTCCCCTCGCAGGGGCCACTGTCAGCGGCGAATGGGGCGCTGCCCTGGATCCTCTTTGTGCGGGATCGCGAGCAGTTCCAGCGTGAATTCCCAGAGTGGCAACTGCGCAGCATCAAGCCGCTGATGCCTTTCCGGTATCTTGTCTCGGGTGGGGTCTCCATGCGCAATCTGATGCCGGCATGGAGTTTTGGCTGGTGGCGCGCCCTGGAGAATCTTCTGCAACCCTGGATGAAGACCTGGGCCATGTTCGCCGAAATTGTTATCGAGAGAGTCGGGCCTGAAGGAGAAGCGAAATCAGATGACCACTCCACTGCGTGAGGAGGCTGCACCGGTGGCGAACGAGCTTTCATCGGTTGTCGCCAGGCCGACGCACGTTCTGCTCTTGCTGGTTCTGCCCGCGCTGCTGATCTTCGTCGCCTTCTCGATCAGAACGACCAGTGGGCCATACTGGTACAGCGACAATCTTGATCCGAGTTATCCCTACCTGCTGTGCGGTCTCAACATCTCGAACCTGCACCGGCCATTCGGCATGGAGCCGCATCCGGGAGTTCCCGTGCAAGTGATTGGCGCGACGACAATCAAAGTTTTGAATATTTCAAAAAGCCGTCAGGCCGTCACGAAAGAGGTTTTGACGAATCCCGAATATTACCTGCGCACGATTAATAATTTTTTCATATTCCTGGCCGGCATCTCTCTTTTGATCGCGGGATACGTTGCCCTGCGCGTCACAGGCAGTCTTTTCTACGCCGTCGTAATGCAGTTTACGCCGTTCCTCTCGATAACCATGCTGCAAGGACTATTTGGGGTTAGGCCGGAGCCATTTTTCATTTCCGTTTCGATACTCTTCGCGGCCTTGTTACTGCTCACTCTAAGATTCGACGTGCGCACGTATGCCCTCAGGTACAGTCTGGCTTTCGGCGTTCTGTGCGGATTGGGCATGGCGTCAAAATTGAATTTCCTGCCGCTGCTGGTGATACCTTTGATTCTGCTGAGGTCGTGGAAGTGGAAAGCCATCTATGCGGCGATCACCGCTGTCTCGTTCGTGATCTTCATCGCGCCGATCTTGGCGCCGGACCATCTTAAGCGGCTCGGCGGCTTTGCTGTTAACGTTTCGACACACACGGGGCGCTACGGCGCCGGCTCGGCGGGCATAGTCGATGTCAGCAAGTTTTTCAACCACGCCCGTACTCTAATCGTCACCGACTGGCTTTTCTTCGTGATTCTCGCGGCCTCGGCGCTCGCGCTACTTTGGAACACGCGCGCCGCTCGGCTCGAGGGGAAGCGAGCCCGCATTTTATTCGCTATCGTCGTGGCCCAACTGCTGCAATTCCTGATCGTAGCCAAACACCCGAGCAGTCACTACCTGATCCCGGCGCTCGGACTGGCCGGCGTCAATCTCATCCTGCTATTTGAGACTCTGCGTCCGCGCAGAAGAAACGGAAGTCTCCATTACTGGCCCGCACTGTTAACAATCATCTGCGTTGGAGTTGTGGCCGCACAGCTTTACGGGCTGAAGGACCTGCGCGCCAATCTGCGCGCCCTCGCCGAAAGGCAGCGCCTCGCACATGAGAAGATCGAAAAAGACTTCAGGGATATGACTGTGGTTGACTATTACTCGGCGTCGTCGATGGCCTATGCGCTGAAATTTGGCTCTGAATACAGCGGGAATTTTTATTCGTCCATCCTCGGCGAGCTTTACCCCAACCGCTTCTTCTATAATCCGTGGACGCGCCAGTTCTCGAACTTTGCGGGAGCAGTTGATTTGAACCGCGTGGCACCCTCTGGCTCACCCTTCATCATGCACGGCTACTCTCTGAAAGATTCAGACTTTCAGGCTTTTCTGACACCGGATGCGTTTCCTAAAGACCTCACTCTCGAAGCCGTCTATCGCGGAGATGTTGATGTCCCGGGCGTTTATGATGGCGAAGCGATCTATAAAGCGAGGCGGCGGGCGCCTTAATTAGCTTAACTTGCGTATTTAGAATCTGAGGCCATCTATGTCCGACAAGGTCAAGACTCCTTTGTTGCACCGGTTGCCGATGACCAGGCTGAAACTGTTCACGGCGCGGGTGATCTATCGCGGCCTGAAGCTTGTGCTGCGCGAAGATCGCCGCCGCATTCGCCGCCGCGGAGTCAATTTTGAAGTCGACCTGTCGGAAGGAATTGATTTGTCCCTCTTCGTTTTCGGGGGTTTCCAAAATCACGTTACCAATACTAGATACTTTTCCCTGCCGGAGGATGCCGTCGTGTTCGATGTCGGAGCAAACATCGGAGGGATAGCCTTGAGATTTGCGCAGGACATGCCGCATGCTCGCGTTTATGCATTTGAGCCGACGGCCTATGCCTACAAAAAGTTTCTGACGAATCTCTCTCTGAATCCCGAACTCGCTGCGCGCATCACGCCGATCCAGTCCTTCGTATCCGACCAGCCGGCGACGAATCGCTCCATAGTCGCTTACTCCAGCTGGAAGATCGACGGGACGGCCGCGGCGGCGCATCCGCTTCACGGCGGGACGACTCAGGCGGCTGAATCAATCGATGTGGTGACGATTGACGACTTCTGCCGGGAGAAAGAAATCACGCGGATTGACTTAATCAAGATTGACACGGACGGGCATGAGCTTCAGGTACTCCAGGGGGCGCGTCGGGCGCTCGAGCAGTATCTACCCTATGTCATCTTTGAAGCGGGCTTGTACCTGATTGAAGAGAAAGGCGACCAGTTCGAGCAGTACTGTGACTATTTCTCAACGTTCGGATACAAGTTGATCAATAGTAGCAACGGTCATCAGATCACGCGGGAGAACTATCGGCTCGAGATCCCACTCCGCTCAACTACGGACGTACTGGCGATACCTCCGCCACGACCGTCCGCCTAAATATTTCCCCAGCGGGCCTTGTTTGGCTCAAGCGCGCCGCGGATCTTATGGCTCTCGACCTCGCGGTGGGCCAGTTCCAGATCATGGTCAACCATTATCCGGACCAAGTCTTTGAACTTCACCTTCGGCTCCCAGCCCAAAAGCCGCTTCGCTTTAGAAGAGTCGCCCTGCAATAGATCGACTTCGGCGGGCCGATAGTACAGCGGATCGATCTCCACGTACTTGTTCCAATCCAGATCCAGATGCCCGAAGGCTTCATCCAAAAGCTCGCGCACAGAGTGGGTCTCGCCGGTTGAAATTACATAATCGTCCGGCTGATCGGCTTGCAGCATCAGCCACATCGCCTCCACGAAATCCTTGGCGTAGCCCCAGTCTCGCTTGGCATCCACATTTCCCACATATAACTTATCCTGCAGCCCCAGCTTGATTCTGGTGGCGGCGCGCGTAACTTTTCGCGTGATGAAAGTTTCGCCCCGGCGCTCGCTCTCGTGATTAAACAGAATGCCGTTGCACGCGAACAGCCCATACGACTCGCGGTAGTTGACCGTTATGTAGTAGGCGTAGGCCTTGGCGCAAGCATAAGGCGAGCGCGGATAAAACGGCGTGCTCTCAGTTTGCGGAGTCTCCACAACTTTGCCGTACAGCTCAGAGGAGGAGGCCTGGTAGAATTTCGGCTTGATACCGGTTTCGCGGATCGCCTCCAGCAAGCGCACCGTGCCCAGACCGCTGACCTCGCCCGTGTACTCGGGAATATCGAAACTCACCCGCACGTGCGATTGAGCGCCGAGGTTGTAGATCTCGTCGGGCTGAGTTTTCCGCAGCACGTTATTCAGCGAACTGGAGTCGTTCAGATCGCCGTAGAACATTCGCAGCCGCGTGTTGGGCTCGTGCGGGTCCTGATAGAGATGATCGATGCGCTCGGTGTTGAAAGAGGAAGAGCGGCGCACGATGCCGAATACTTCATAGCCTTTGGAAAGGAGCAGCTCAGCCAGATAGGACCCGTCCTGTCCGGTGATTCCCGTAATAAGCGCACGTTTGGAGGTCATGAATTTAATTCCAGTGCAATCAGAATCGGCTCGAAAAATTGGAAAGATCAATAGGTGAGTACCTTAACCAAATCACAGATTGAGAGCAAGCCGAAAGGCTGAAGTGGTGTTATAAAGTAAGGCTAAAACATGGCGAAGACGCTTGCGGCACGACATGACTCCGCGTCGGGTCCTTTGATACTATCGCAGTCTAAAATTCAACTCAGGTGATCACGACAAACATGGATGCTGAAAATTCCGAGTTTCCTTATCGTAGAGTTGTAGTGACCGGCGGCGCCGGTTTTCTTGGGCGCTTCGTGGTTGATAAGTTAAAGAGCTTCCCGGACGTTGAAGTCGTGGTGCCAAGAAGCCGCGACTACAACCTGATTCAGGGCGATCAGGTAAAACGGCTGCTGGCGGATGTTGAGCCGGA
>Ga0070707_100001521_pt1 | contig 22594 bp, 17 predicted proteins | sample KBSK5502metaG_FD_65468 | JGI IMG/M metagenome (GOLD analysis project Ga0070707, IMG submission 65468) | Corn, switchgrass and miscanthus rhizosphere microbial communities from Kellogg Biological Station, Michigan, USA - KBS K5-50-2 metaG | ecosystem: Host-associated > Plants > Roots >...
AGAGCGGGCGCAGGAAGCCCTCCCAGTGGATCGGGATGACGAGTCGGGGCTGCACCGCGCGCAACAGCTCCGCATAGAAGGCGGGCCGTGTCGCGAACGGCTTGACGCACAGGATGTCCGCCGGGACGGCCGGCGCCGCGTGCTCGCTCGACCAGGCCAGCAGGCGGTAGCCGGCGGCACCAACGGCGAAACTGAAGTCGAGATCCATGCGATAGTCGCGTAGCCGCAGCGGCGGCGCCAGCTCGTGGCGCAGCGGCCCAGTGAAGATCGGCCGGCCGAGCGCGGTCCGATGCACGGCCGGCAAGACCTCGACGGCAAATGTACCCAGACGCAGCCGGTCGCCCGCCGCGAGCCGGTGGAGCTGCGCCGGCGGCACCCCAAGGGCCCGCAGCAGCGCGCAGGCGTTGGGCGAGCCGTAGACCGCGGCGCCGGTGCGGCGAGCCACCTCCGGCACGTCCATGATGTGGTCCCAATGGGCATGGGTTACCAGGACGACGTCGCCACGCGGCACCTTCTCGGCCACCAGGGCGCCGTCGGAGGCGACGCGGCCGGCCCACAAGCGGCGCGCGGGCGGCCGCGAGACGAACGGATCGATCAGCAGCGTGCGCCCGCCCACAGACAGCTCGATCCCCGCCACCCCCAGCCAGCGCATGCCCACGGACGTATTCATAATGCGCCTCTCCCGCCGTACACGTTTTCGCGCCCGCAGCGACTGCCGTCAGACGTGCCGACAGTATATCCTCCCTACACCAGCCTGGGACGACCGCGAGCGCGGCGGGCAGGGCAGGCGCACAGCCGCGACTGACGGCGGCGCGCACCCGCTGTACAATGGCAGTGTGAGACACGAGGAGCGCCCACTCGTGAAAGCGGCACGACGCAGCATCCCCGAAGGCAACGCCATGATCATCCGCATCTTTCGCGCGCGTCTCAAGGCCGGCATGCGCTCCGCCTACGAGCGCCTCTGCTGCGAGGTGAGTCTGCCGACCATACGCGCGCAGTCGGGCTGCCTGGCCACGCAGATCGGCACGCCACGCGCCGGCCAGCCGGAGGATTTCGTCGTCGTCTCGCTGTGGAGTGATGTGGAGAGCTTGCGCGCCTTCGCCGGCGAGCAGTGGCAGCAGGCCATCATCGTGCCAGGTGAGGCGGACCTGCTCGAACAGGTGCGCGTCGAGCACTATGACGAAACCTACCGCAGCCTCGTCCATCTCTGGCGCGCGCAGGCGGGCGTGGTCAAGCGCCGCGAGGTGACGGCGATGGCGGCGCCGCTCACCGACGCACAGTGGCAGGCCATCCGGCGCGTGCTGCCGGCGCAGCAGGGGCGGGGGCGGCCGCGTGCCGACGATCGGCGCACGCTCGACGGCATCCTCTACGTCCTGCGCAACGGCTGCCGCTGGCAGGACATCCCACCGGCGTACGGCGATCCGGTGACGTGCTGGCGCCGCTTCGTGCGCTGGGAGTCCGACGGCACCTGGGAACACATCTGGCGCACCCTGCTGGCGGTGATGGATCCCGCCGCGCGTCTGGCCTGGGCACTCGCCTTCATGGATAGCAAGCACGTTCCCACCAAGCAGAGGCGCACCCTCGGCAAGCGGCTCAGTGCAGCGGTGGCGCCCTGAGCGCAAGCCATGCGCGCTGCGCTCGACGACCGCGCACAGCGGCACGCACAGATGCGGCTGGCAACGACGAGGAGCGCGGCCGATTTTTGCAATGAGAGCTTGGCAGCGCACAGGTCGCATGATAGAGTTCCGCCAGAGTCCCGCTTGTGTCGCGGTGCGCCGTCAGGCGGCCAGGCAGCGCGCAGCGGACAGGTCGTGGGTAGGGTGCGGGCGAAAGCCGCCGCGCCGGTGCGCACCGGAGGAACTCCCATGCGACGCGTGCTTGCGAGCGTTGCGGTTGCCGCGCTCCCCCGCCGAAGAGGGCGTGCGGCGCTCGTCGGAGCGCTGGCGCTGCTGCTCGTGCTCGCGGCGACGGGCTGTGCGCCCGCGCTGGGCAACGGGAGGCCCTCAGCACGCGCGACCGCCACCAGCGCGCCCACGATCGAGGGCCGCCTGGCGCAGGTGGTGCACCAGGCAGTCGGCGCACCCGTCCAGCAGGTGGAGGCGACCTACGACGCGCAACACTCCACGGTGGTGATCACGATCACGGTGAGCAATGGCGTGCCCAACACGGGTGCGCGAGTGGCTGCGACCTACGAGCTGGTGAAGCTCGTCACCTTCAAGGCGCAGCAGGCGCTCTGGAAGAGCGGTATCGCGCTGCGCGAGGCGACGGTAGTCGTACAGGGGCTGCAATTGGACGAGTACGGCAGCCAGGTCGTCGACGCCTACAGCTCGGCGATCGTCGAGGCGAGCACGGCGCAGCACCTCGACTGGGTGCGCTTGAGCGCGGACCACGCCTGGGACAGCTACGACCATACCTGGCTACGCGAGTACTTCCAGCCCAATTACTGAGCGGAACCTCACCCCTGGCCCCGCCCCTGCGCTCAACGGCCGCTCCGCACCTTGCGGTGCTTCCCGCTCCGCTCGGGCGTCCGTCCCCGACACGGAGAGGGGTGACTCCCGTCAGGAGACGTGCCGGTGCGAGCGCACCTTCTGCGTGCCGCGGCGAGCCGTGCGCTGGGCGTCGTTCCATTGGTACACATCTCTTCTCCGAAGCAAAACGTGGTGCTGTGCGCGCCGGGGAGTGTAAGGGATTAGCCCTGCCTCTTTAGGGTAGGGCGTCGCCCCTTCATCGCGTGCTCCGCAGAGATAGTCTGCGATGCCAGGCCAGCGCCGTTTCATCCCGTTCGACGTGTCGGTTCACGCATTCGCGACGCTCTCTACCTGGTGCCGCCGTGACGTGGTACAATTTCCCGCATAGCCGGTCCGTCGGTCCGGTGCGGCGCAGGCCAGCAGCCACCGACCCATCGCGCGCGAACCGTCCACCCCAATCCTGCCTGCCCCGCGCCCAACGCACGGAAAGCGCGAGGAACTGGACCTGCTTAAGGAGAATTTCGCTACATGGCCACGACTTCCAAACCGGCGACCATCGGCCAGCTGCGCACGAGCGGGTATCGCGTGCGCCCCGTCAAAGAAGAGATGCGCCAGAACTTGATCGGCAAGCTGCGCTCTGGCGAGCCACTTTTCGCTGGCGTGGTCGGCTACGAAGACACCGTGATCCCGCAGGTCGAGAACGCCATCCTCTCCGGCCAGGATATCGTGCTGCTAGGCGAGCGCGGCCAGGCCAAGACCCGCATCGCCCGCAGCCTTGTCAGCCTGCTGGACGACGTGGTGCCCGCCATCGCCGGCTGCGAGATCAACGACGACCCCTTCGAGCCGATCTGCAAAGCCTGCCAGCTCCGCGTCGCCGACGAAGGTGACGAGACGCCGATCCACTGGGTCCCGCGCGACCGGCGCTACGGCGAGAAGCTCGCCACACCGGATATCACCATCGCGGACCTGGTCGGCGAGGTGGACCCCATCAAGGTGGCGGAGGGCCGCTACCTGGCCGACGAGCTGACGATCCACTACGGACTGATCCCGCGCACGCACCGCGGCATCTTCTGCATCAACGAGCTGCCCGATCTCGCCGAGCGCATCCAGGTGGGCTTGCTCAACATCATGGAAGAGCGCGACGTGCAGATCCGCGGCTACAAGGTGCGTCTGCCGCTGGACGTCTTCGTCGTCGCCAGCGCCAACCCAGAAGACTACACCAACCGCGGGCGCATCATCACGCCGCTCAAAGACCGGCTCGGCTCGGAGATTCGCACGCACTATCCGCGCGACATCGAGCATGAGATCGAGATCATGGAGGCGGAGAGCGTCGCCTTCGAGACCGAGGGCATCGAGAGCTCCTGCCCGCAGTTCATGAAAGAGGTGATCGCCGAGATCACCCATCAGGCGCGGCGCAGCTCGGACGTCAGCCAGAAGTCCGGCGTGAGCGTGCGTGTCTCCATCTCCAACTTCGAGAACGTCAACAGCAACGCCGTGCGGCGCGCCATCCGCCTCAAGGAGCGGCAGGCAGTGCCGCGCGTCAGCGACCTCACGGCGGTCATCGCCTCCACCGCCGGCAAGATCGAGCTGGATACCGTCGGCGAGGCGCGCGAGGAAAAGATCGTCGAGAAGCTGGTGCGCCAGTCCGTCAGCAAGGTCTTCCGCGACTATTTCGAGGTGGCGGAGTTCGAGCAGCTGGTGGCCGGCTTCGAGAAGGGCCTGAGCGTGCAGGCGTCTGACGCGCAGCCTTCCATGGAATACGTCAATCAGCTCGCGCGGGTCGGCGGCCTGAAGGCGGCGGTGGCCAAGCTCAACGGCCACGGCAGCCCCGCCACCGTCGCCTCCGCCGTCGAGTTCATCCTCGAAGGGCTGCATCTGAACAAGCGGCTGAACAAAGACGAGGTCGCGGGCCAGGTCCGCTATCGCCGCTAGGTCTGGGCAGACGACGAGGCACAGCTCATGATACAGGACTCGTAGGCCAAACTCCCCAGGCCGCGGAGCCGGCAACGGCGCGGCGCCCCTCTCCCTTTGCGGGGGAGGGGTAGGGGGTGAGGGCCATCAGGAGGCGCGTGATGTTCGATCGTTTTCGTTCCCGCAAGTCCTTTCGCTATTCGCGTTGGGACGGCACACAGCGCCTGGACGACCTCGACGCTGAGGGCATCCTCGACGCCCTCTCGGACGACTATCTCAAGCACGGCGATCTGCGCCAGGCGCTCGAGCGCATGATGCAGCAGGGCTTCATGGGCCGCGACGGCACGCCGCGCATGGGCATGCAGGACCTGCTGAACCGCCTGCGCGAGATGCGCCAGCAGCGGCTCCAGCGCTACAACATGTCCGGCGTGATGGATGACATCCAGCAGAAGCTGGAGCATATCAAGCAGCTCGAGCGCGAGGGTATCCAGCGGCGTCTGGACGGCCAGCAGCCCGGGCAGCCGCAGGGCGCGCGTGGCGAGCAACAGCCCGGCGACGGGCAGCCACAGGATGGCGAGCAGGGGCAGCAGGGCGACGCCGGCACCGAGGGGCAAGCTGGACAGGCCGGCCAAGAGGGACGGCAAGGGCAGCAAGGGCAAAGTGGACAGCGCGGGCGGCAGGGCCAACGCGGCGAGCAGGGTCCGGCTGGGCAGCCAGGACAAGCTGGGCAGCAGGGTCAGGCTGGTGCGCCGGAGGGGCTGGATCCTGAGGCGCTGCGCCGTATGCTGGAGAATATCGCCAACCGCAAGCTGCAGTTCCTGGAGGAGCTGCCGCCGGACCCGGCTGGGCAGATCAAGCAGCTCTCCGAGTACGACTTCATGGATGACCAGGCGCGCGAGGAGTTCCAGCAGCTGTTGCAGATGATGCAGCAGCAGATCATGCAGCAATACTTCCAGGGCATGCAGCAGGCGCTGGCGAACATGACGCCGGAAGACCTGGCGCGCATGCGCCAGATGGTCCGCGAGCTCAACCAGATGTTGCGTGAGCGCGCCGAAGGCGGCGAGCCGGACTTCGACAGCTTCATGCAAAAGTATGGCGACTACTTCGGCCCCGGCATCAACACGCTGGACGACCTCGTGGAGCAGATGCAGCGGCAGCAGATGGCGATGCAGGCCGTAATGGACAGCATGTCGGCGGAGCAGCGCCAACAGCTGCGCGACATGATCGACGGGCTGATCGGCGACGACCGCCTGCGTGTCGATCTCGCGGAGCTGGCGATGAACCTCGAGATGCTCTCCCCTTCGGCCAGCACGCGCACCAAGTTCCGTCTCAGTGGCGACGAGCCGCTCTCGCTGGCCGAGGCCATGCACCTGACGGGCACGCTGCAGGAGATGGACGAGCTGGAGAACCAGATCCACGCCACCCGGCACACCGGCGACATCGAGTCGCTCGACGCCGAGAAAATGCGCGAGCTGGTCGGCGAGGAAGAGGCGGAAGCGCTGCGCGAGATTCAGTCCCTGATGAAGCAGCTCGAAGAGGAGGGGCTGGTGCGCCGGGATGGTGAGCGCTACGAGCTGACGGCGCGGGGCATCCGGCGCATCGGGCAGAAGGCGCTCGAAGACATCTTCGCCCAGCTCCAGCGCGACGCCTTCGGCCGGCACCGCATCCCCGAGCGCGGCTATGGCGGCGAGCGCAGCGACGAGACCAAGACGTACGTCTTCGGCGACCCGTTCCACTTGCACCTCGAGCGCACGCTGATGAACGGTGTCGCGCGCACGGGCAAGGGGACGCCGGTCCAGCTGACGCAGGACGACTTCGAGGTGTATCGCACCGAGCACCTGACGCAGTCGGCGACCGTCGTCATGCTGGACATGAGCTGGAGCATGCTGGTGAACGACCTCTGGCTGCCGGCCAAGAAGGTCGCCATCGCGCTGGAGAGCCTGATACGCGGCCAGTTCCCGCGCGACGAGATGCACCTCGTCGGGTTCTCCAACTCGGCGCAAGAGTACAAGCCGGAGGAGATCTTAGAGCTGAGTGAGTGGAACTACGTGCAGGGCACCAATATGGTGCACGGGCTGATGCTCGCCCGCCAGCTACTCGCCCGCACGCATGCCGTGAACAAGCAGATCATCATGATCACCGACGGCGGCCCGACGGTCTGGCAGGACGTTGATGGTCGCTGGCGCTTCCGCTGGCCGCCAGATCCCGCCGCCGAGCTGCAGACGCTGCAAGAGGTGCGGCGCTGCCAGCGCGAGGGCATCGTGGTCAACGTCTTCATGCTCTCCGACGAGCCGTACCCCAAGCACTTCGTCAATCAGATGGCCACGGTCAACCGCGGGCGCGCCTTCTATGTGAGCCCCGATAACCTGGGCGAATACATTCTGATTGATTACCTGACGCATCGCCGCAAGCATGTCAGCTGAGGCGTCGGATGCCGAGCTCGCGCCGCTGCTGGAGGGGGCGGCGGCGCTTGGCGTCCCGCTGGACGCTGTGCAGGTGGAGCGGTTCGCGCGCTTGCGCGCGATGCTGCTGGACTGGAACACACGCGTCAACCTCACGGCGATCACGGACCCGGCGGAGGTGGCCACGCGCCTCTTTCTGGATGCGCTGACCTGTCTGCTGGCGCTGCCCGCTGCGGCGCCGCACGAGCCACGCGTGCTCCTGGACGTTGGAAGTGGCGCGGGCTTCCCTGGGCTGGCGCTGGCGATTGCCTGCCCGCGCTGGCAGGTTACCTCGCTGGAGGCGACGGCAAAGAAGGTGCGCTTCCAGCAGGCGGTGATCGCTGAGCTAGGGCTGACGAATGCGCGCACGATTGCCGGCCGCGCCGAGGAGCTGGCACACACCCAGGATTTGCGCGCCCGCTTCGAGGTGGTGACGGCGCGCGCGCTGGCGGCGCTGCCGGCGCTGTTAGAGTATTGCGCGCCTTTCGCCCGCGTCGGCGGGATAGTGATCGCGCCGAAGAAGGGGGAGCTCGTGGCCGAGATCGCGGCGGGCCGCGCGGCGGCGAAGCTCCTTGGGGCGCAGCTGCTGCCACCCATCCCGGTGACGGTCCCGCCGCTGGACGACGGCCGTGTGCTCGTCGTCGCCCGCCAGGAGCGTCCCAGCCCGGCGCAGTATCCCCGCGCCGCCGGCGCGCCCCTCAAGCGCCCGCTGGGGGCATGAGCGGGAACCTCACCCCCCAGCCCCCCACAGAACCTCACCCCCGGCCCCTCTCCGGCGCGAAGTGGGGAGGCAGAGACGGTGGCCGATGCATGTGCGAGGGAGGGGCTTCCTGCCCTGAAGCGGCAGAGCTAATCCTGTACGTCACACTGCGGCATCTGGCCAAAGTTTCACGTTGCGGCATGTGTGCCCCAAGCCGCTCGCGTGGCATAGGATTAGCCCTGGCCTTCAGGCCAGGCATCCAAGGGAGCGGACAGCGGCTCCCGCTCTTAAGTCCTCTGGGTCGGAAATTCGGTGACGTATCCACGCCGCCAAGGGCGCACATGCGGATCAGCTCGTCTCGGCGCTCCAGTCCGTCAGCGGCGGGGCGCCGCGCGGATAGGTGGTGGAGTCCAGGAAGACCAGCCACTCGAAGTCGGCGAAGCTCTCCGGTGTGAGCTGGCCATACGTGGGGTTCAGCGCGCTTCCGGACCGAATCGGTACAGCGGCCACCTCGGCAGGCGGTGGCGCCTCACCGCGGTGGGTCGGGATGAACAGCGATCCACCCACCTTGGAGAGCCGTGCCTCGAGCGTATCGGGCTCCGGCGCTGCGATGGCGTTGTCGTCGGAAACGCCAAGCGCCATGCCGATGACGGCGTAGCGCGGGCCGAGCGACTGCGTCACTTGTGCGCCCGCTGGCCACCATCTCTTGACGCCAGGCTCCGGAGGCAGATGCCATTCCATCATCCCCCGCTTCAGGTGGCCGCTCGCGGCAAAGACGAGCACCTTGCCGCAGCCGCGTTCCAGCGCCAGGAAGTGCTCCAGGTTGTCGGCCATGATTAGGTCCCGGATCCCGAGCATGCTGGCGTAGGCGCCGGGCGTAGCGAGCGCGGTGTGGGCGTCCAGGAGCTTGCGCGCCAGCTCGGCGTGATGCAGGGCGTCCGCGTAGGCGAGGCGGTCGCTCAGGCCCACCAGCTCCGGTCGCCTGATGCGCAGCTCCGTGATGAGGTCCAAAGTTGCGATCCGCAGCTCAGTCACAGGTGCCGATAGCCCGATGGACTGCGCCGGGTCGAACATAGCCGCCGGCCGTTCCCACGCGGCCGCATCCCCGACCAAGGGGCTGAGCCGCTCCCGATGCGTCTGGGCGCTTGCGCTATCGACCGCGTCGAGATAGCCGAGCACGAGGTCGAGCACCCGACTCGGACTGGCTAGGCCGCCCTGACCGAGCGGCAGGTCGAAGCCGTAGAAGTGGAGCTTCGGCAAATGCACCTGGTCGGCGTTGTAGTCGCGGATCCACTCGACCAGCTCGCGATTAGCGTCAAGCGAGCCAAAGCCGGCGCCGAACCAGGCCTGGACCGCAGGATCCTCTACCTGCCGGGCACCCAGGACGTAGTCGTTGATCGCGCGCGCCTGAGGCGAGGTGACCTCGATCACCACCGCGCTGTAGCCGTGCGCCTGCACGAGGCGCTGGAACAGACGATTGCGTATCAGCAGGATCTCCTCGCTCCCGTGGAGGGCTTCGCCGATCCCAAGCAGCTCCACCGCGTCGCCCAGCGAGCCGACGATCCGGTCCACGGCGCCATCAATGGACGCCAGGGAGTCGGTGGTGAACGGGATCGCGTCACGGGCGATCCACGCGTCGAGGGTGGTTTGCGCTGACATCGGACTCCTCCATCACATCACGAGGCCGGGTGGAGACCCAGAGCAAGCGTATCCTGCGGGACTGCATTATACGTCACGGTATTATGATGAAGGGCTCTAAGCGCGCCACGGCGACTATTCGTCATGCGACTTGGTATCCCAGGCAGCGCTGATCATGGGAAGTGCATGGTCAGGCGAATTGTGCTGCCAAGAAGCCTCTGAGGCGCGCGACTGCTGCCGTGAAAGCTGCCCACGAGCGCGGGCCGTCGGCCACCATTCGAGCTGTGTGCCGAGGAAGTACCCGTATACCTTCAGGCCAAAAACCCCCCATCCAGCCCGACTGGCTCCTCGATTCCCGCCGCTGGACGACGGCCGTGTGCTCGTCGTCGCCCGCCAGGAGCGTCCTTGCCCGGCGCAGTATCCCCGCGCCGGCGGTGCGCCCCTCAAGCGCCCGCTGGGGGCATGAGCGGGAACCACCCTCACCCCCAGCCCCCTCTCCGGCGCGCAGAGGGGAGGCAGAGACGGTGGCCGATGCGCGTGGGAGGGGCAGGCTCCTGCCCTGAAGCGGCAGGGCGAATCCTTCCCGATGCCATCTATGCAGAGCAGACGCGGCGGACACCGAACCGTGTGCCCACCGCCGCCATGGAACGTGAGGGATTAGCCCTGCCGCTTGAGGCCAGGGACCGCTCCTCCGCACGGTTGCGTCGTGAGTGGGGCAACGTGGTCCTCCTTGCTCTCCGCTGCTTCAGGGCAGGGCGAATCCTGTGCGAGACACTGCGGCATCTGGTCAATGTTTCACGGTGTGGCACGGGTGCCCCACGCCGCTCGCGTGGCGTGGGAGTAGCCCTGGCCTTCAGGCTGAGTATCCGAAGGGGGCCGGGGAGCCGTTGCCAGTTCCTAGTCGGCCAGGGCAACTCGTCCTCACGCGCGGTAGGTGTCCCAGTGGGTGAGGGCGGCGCGGATACGGCCGAGGGCATACTCGTGCAGGCCGCCACGCGCGTCGGGTCCGTTGAGGAACTCGCAGTAGTTCATGAAATCGAGCAGCTGCGCGATCTGGCGCCACTCGGTGGGGAGGCTACCGCCGGCCGCGCGATAGGCCGCGGCGAAGGCCGGCGCAAAGCCAGACGGCAGTGTATCGGCGTCGCGCAGCAGAATGCCGATGTCTACCAGAGGCGTGCCCGCGTGGGCAAATTCCCAGTCCAACACCGCCGCGACCTCCCACTGGCCCGACGTTTGGCGCAGCAGCAGGTTCGATCCCTTGTAGTCGCTGTGGACCAACGCGGCGCTAGCGCCGAGCACATCCAGCAGGTGCGCGTTGGCGCTGACGAGCCGCCACAGCTCAGCGGTCAGGTCGGGGCCGATGCGCTCGCCGGCCCTGTCGTGAAAGAGGCAGGATTCGAGGTAGTTGACGCAGAACTCGCAGACGCTGCCAAGTGGCTCGGCAATCGCCAGCTTCGGCCCGAAGAAGCCGATCTGCGGGAACGTAAAGGAGCCGATGGCCGCCAGCGTGCGCGCGAGGCAAGCGGCAAGCGCCACCGGATCGGCCTCCGCTGGGCGCGCGAGCAGCTGATCTAGGGCAACGCCCTTCATCCAGCGCATCACAGCATAGGGCCGCCCGAACGCCTCACCGCGCGTGTCGGCATAGAGCACCTCGGCGACGGGGACACGCCCCTGTACGCGCGCGATGATGTCGCGCTCGCGCTGGCAAGCGCCTGCGTCGCGCACGTAAGAGCGCAGCACGAAGGCATCGTCCAGTCCCGCGAGGCGCACGCGATAGTTGGTGTTGACGAAGCCACCCGTCAGCGGCTCGGCCGATTCCACGCGCCGTTCCCCAAAGAGCGGGCGCAGCATCGCGGCAAGCTCACGGTCGTCGAGCGCTACGAACGCGTGACGCCGCGCCCACGGCTCAGGCGTGTCCTTCGCCATTGCCTAGCCCTGCCGCTCGCCGTACTCGTCCGGCGGCGGCGACTCTGCCGGGGGCGGCGGCGGATAGCTTGGCGCCTGCGAATATCCTCCCGGCGGTGGATACGCCGGCTGCGGTGGGTACCCGGGCGGCGGCGGATAGATGGGCTGCGGAGGATATCCGGGCGGTGGCGCGTATCCTGGCGGCGGATACGAACCAGGCAGGGGATACGTGCCAGGCGGCGGCCCATAGAAGCCGGCCATTGCCTGTTGCTGGGGTGCGTTGCCGCGCCCCGCCAGGCCGCCCAACGCGCCCAGCCCAGCGCCCAGGCCGCCGAAGAACGCCGTGCGCAGCACGACGCCGAAGATCGACGCCACCACTTCTAGGGAGTGCACGTCGATGCCGTTTGGTGGCACGCCCACGACGCTAGTAAGCAAGTTAGGATGCGTCAACACGACGGCGGCATTGGCGATGCCGCCGATTAACCCGCCAATGGCGCCGGCGATCAACCCGGAGATGGCGGCGGAGCCTACCGTCCCCGTTTGCCGTGCCGTCAGCATGCCGGCGAGAAAGTACAGCGCGAGGTCCACGAGAAAGAAGAGACAGCTGGCCAGGTTCGTCCCGGAGAGGGTCCCTGTACTGCCAATCGTCAGACCGTCAACGGTCGCGGCATATATCACGCCCCCTATAATGCCCAGGGCCGCGGCCACCGCCCCGAAGATCACGCCCCAGCGCACGGCGGGCCGCTCAAACAATTGCATGCAGTGTCTCCTCTTGCGGGCAAGCGGCAGTCAGGCGCCGCCAGCGAGCGCCACTGGCGGCAGGGTGCCGTAGCCACTTCGGTGCCTCACGCGGCACAGCGGCGCAGAATCAGTGCCGCCGTGCGACGACGGTCAGGTGGGCGGGTTCTGTGGCGGCTGAGGCATACCCTGATAGAGCGACTCCTGATACACCTGCGTGGGGAGCGCGGCCCGGTCGCGACCGATTCTGCCGCCCAGCCATCCAAGCCCCAGGCCAATCAAGCTCGCCACGATCAGCGAGATGAAGAGTCCGAGGACCGCAAAGCCAACTGCACTTTGATTGGTGTAGTGAATGCCACCACCCACGGCGTCGGCTGCGGTCTGATAGGCGCGCCGCACCTTGTCAACGTTCACAATCGTGAGCGCCGTGACCACGACCAGATCCACCGCCGAGCTGAATAGGCCTGTCACGAGTCCGGCGATCATGCCAGCGTTCGCCCGGCCGGTGGCCTGCCCGGCGCGCACGCCGGCGAATAGCATCGCGCCGATGCCGGCGAGCAGGGTGATGATCTGGCCCCAGCCAATGTCGGCGTAGATGTTGAGCACTGCGTTGATGACCAGTAACACAGCCAAACCGGCGCCGAAAATGAGTCCCTCGCGTACCGCGGGATTACGCGGCTGCATGTGCGTACTCCTCGACTATGCAACGATGCAATGCCGGCGACAAGCATACGCTTGTGCCACTGACTACGTCTCGCGCCGCCCTCAGGTTGGGGAAGGCCGTATGGTGCTCGCACGCATCTTCCCCTCAGTTAAGCATATCGCTCCTGCCAGGCGGCGGTGGAGGCCTGGCCCGCGAAACGGACGCTCTGCGCGCCGATGCGGCCCGCCAGCGCGCCGCAGCCGAGCGCGACCGCGAGGCCGATCACCTGCTGAAAGAGCAGGATGACGAGCTGCAAAGCATGGAAGAGCGCACTCGGATGTGTCACGTAGATGCCGGCGACGGGGGCGCTCTGCGGCGTGACGAGCGTGTAGGCGATGGTTGCCAGCAGCCACGAAATCGTGCTGTCGGCATGGAGCACGAGGGCGGCCAGCACCGAACCGGCGATCCAGACAAGCCCGCCTACCAGCATCACCCAATAGCCCGCTGTCGCGCCCACGTTGCGTTGGCGTGTCACCTGCGCCGAGACACGCCCGGCGTACCAGCAGAGGCCGAGTGTCATGAGGAATGAACAGAATGCCACACCGTAGGCGACGACCCAGAAGTGCAGCAGCAGGTTGAACGCCGGCGTGAGCAGCGCGCCGCCGCCCTCCGAGAGATCGGCCAGCGCATGCTGCATGGTGAGCACCGCCGCCTCGTTGAAAGCGGCGCCCGAGCTTACCACCACCACCTGCGTCAGCGCGAGCAGACCGCTGGCGATGCCCAGCGTCTGCCCCAGTCGTCGCGCTTCTCGCCGCGCTGCGACATCTCTCACTGGCTCCCCCCTGGCGCTCGTGCATCTCCATTGCCAAGGGTAACGCCACGGGAGCCTGCCGTCAATGCGGCGGAGCGCGAAACCACGAGAATCCCCTCCTCGCGCCGCGAAGAGGGGACCGTGGAGGCGGGCGGAACGCTAGTTCTCGCCGCCACCATCGAAGGTGATGTCGAAGGCGTCGTCCAGCAGGCCATCGAGCGACTCGGAGCCCTCCCGCGCAAAGCCGAGGCCGCCATTACCGTTGCCGCTGTTGTACGGGCGGCCCGTGCGCTCGCTCTGCACGAGCCAGTCGTAGAGCCGCTGCAGCTGGCCATCAGTGCTGAAGAACAGCGTGAGCGATCCCTTGCCCTTCACCGAGCGCTGCAAGCGCACCTTCATCTCGACGGCGCGCGTGAACTCCTCCTCGAGCTGGCGCGTCTCATAGGTCTGCTGCGCCACGCGCGCACCGCGGCGATCCGGCGTCAGGCGCAGCGCAGCGTCGGTGTAGCGCTTGGCCAGGTCTTCAGCCTCGCGCACGCTCATGCCCTTAGAGATAATCAGGTTCTTAAAGTTGATACGATCCGCCTCGCCAGCGATCTGCAGCACGGCGCGGGCGTGGCCCTCGGTGAACACCTTGGGCATCGTAATGAGCGCCTCGCGCACCTCCTGCGGCAGCTGAAGCAGCCGGATCGTGTTCGTGATGGTCGGCCGCTTGAGTCCGACCCGCTCCGCCACCTGATCATGGGTGAGGCCATACTCCTCGATCAGGGTCACGTAGCCCTGTGCCGCTTCGAGCGGATTCAGATCGGCACGCTGCAGGTTCTCGACCAGCGCCATCTCGAGCATGTGCCGCGGCGTCGCGTCGTGGACGATTACGGGGACGCGCTCCAGGCCGGCGAGCTGTGCCGCGCGCCAGCGCCGCTCACCGGCGATCAGTTGAAAGTGCGCCGACTCGTCGTCGGCCTCGGCGAGCTTGACGATCAGCGGCTGCAACAAGCCGTACTCTTGAATGGAGGCGGCAAGCTCCAGCAGCTGCTCGTCGTCGTCACTGATGGGCATGCGCGGCTGCAGCGGGTTCGGCGAGATCGCCGTCACCGGCACCTCGTAGAGCGCCGAAGGGGAAAGATTCGTATCCATTGGCAGCTCGTCCGCAACTGTGGTGGCATCGGGAACCGAGGACGCGCCGGGAATCAGGGCGTCCAGTCCACGTCCCAGGCCGAAGCGTTGCTTAGGCATGCGCTGCCTCCGTCATCGCAGCTCGCTCGATAACTTCTTCGGCGAGCTCCTTGTAGGCCAGCGCCCCCGGCGAGCGTGGCTCGTGCTCCAGGATCGTCTGCCCGTAGCCGGGTGCTTCGGCCAGCCGTACGTTGCGCGGAATCAGCGTGCGGAACTTCTCCTTGGGGAAGTGCTCGCTCACCTCGCGCACTACCTCGGTGCCCAGCTTGGTGCGCGGGTCGAACATCGTCAGCACGACGCCGAAGAGCGCGATCTGCGGGTTGAGCCGCCCGCGCACCAGATGGATGGTCTTCAAGAGCTGTTGCATGCCTTCGAGGGCGAAATACTCGCACTGCAGCGGCAAGATCACGCCGTCGGCGGCGCTGAGGGCGTTGACCGTCAGCAGCCCCAGCGAGGGCGGGCAGTCGATCAGCACGAAGTCGAACTGCGGCTTGACGGCGTCGAGCGCCTTCTTCAGGCGGAACTCGCGCCCTTCCTGGATGTAGACGAGCTCGATGTCGGCGGCATACAGGTCCACCTTAGCGGGCAGCAGCGAGAGGTTGGGGCGGATGTTGGCCTTCATCACCTCGCGTGCGGTCACGTGGTCGTCCACAAGTAGCTCATACATGGAGAGGCCGACGTGATGCGCATCCAGGCCCAGACCGGTGGTGGTATTCGACTGGGGGTCCAGGTCAATCAGCAGTGTCCTGCGGCCGGCCTCGGCGAGACAGGCGGACAGGTTGATCGCGGTCGTGGTCTTGCCGACCCCACCTTTTTGATTGGCGATAGCGTAGACCCGTGTGCCAGACATCCTGGCTCACCCCCTTTCGGTAGCGTGAAATCCATGCGCGGCACCGCTGCGCGTGTCCACCCTCGACCATGCCGGCCGGGTCGTCCTGCAAGACACACGTGGCCGCTCGGCAACCATGCGGACAGGCCTGCTACGCACCCATGAAAGGTAGGAGGCGCCGCGATTCGACGCCATTGTATCGTATGCACCTGGCAGGCACAAGGTTTACACATGGGCTGGGCCGTCTGGGCTACCCGAGTGAGCGGTATTACTCCCAAGTGGATTGGCAATTGGTTGGATCAAGCGGAAGATGAGGCAGGCAGATACGCCACCAGACGCGTACCGCCTTTGCATCGCTACCAGGTGAAAGCACGCCTACAGGCAAGCGTCTCTGTGCGGCCCGCCGAGTGGCCTGATGAGGTCCGACACGAATGGCGCGAGATAGGTCATTCGGTGAGGATTGGCCTGGTGAGGATGGCGAGGTAGGCACTCCAGGGGCCGACCGCCTCGGCGTATTGCCGTGACATTACCTCGACAATCTGGCCGATATGGTTGAGATCGTGAACAACCCAGGTTGCCAGCAGTTGACTCAAGGTGACAATTCCCAGCGCCGGATGCATGCCTTTGCGGGTGAGCTTCTCAGGGGTGATGTGCCACTCGCTCAGCGTCGCCAGATTGTTCGCGCGCACCTGCTCGAACGCCGCGAGCAGCTGGTCGAGTGTGCAACCCTGATACCGCTCGAACATGGCCGTCCGATCGAACGAGTCGAAGGATTGTTGCTCGCCGTGCTCGAGGATGCGGCGGGTGCGCTCGATCCAGTCGGCCTCTTCGCCGTGCAACAGGTGCCCGACGATGTCATAGGCGCTCCAGGTACTTGGTCCCTCGGTGCTCGTCGTCCATGCCTCCGGCAGCCCACGCAAGAACACCGTCAGGGTAGTCGGCGTCCGGCGCAGAATCTCGACCGCCTGCGCGTACTGATATTCCATGCGCGACTCCTTTGGGATGGCCAGCGGTAAAAAAGAGGGTATGACATACCGAGCATGTGGTGCCAGTGTCGCACTCTCCTGAGCCAGACGCAACGGGCGAGCGCGGCAGCGGCACGCCGAACAGGATGTTCGGGCTGCTGCAATTTTACCCGATGCTCGCCGGTCGCGCCGCGCCGCGGGGTCCCCGGCTCCCTCAACGACCGTGGGGGCACAGGTGTGCCACAATAGGGCACGGGAGAGGAGACTCGGCACATGGCGGATCGCGGCAAGTGGACAGGGGCGGGCCGCCGCGCGCCCGCCGAGGCCGCCGTCATCGCTGGCATGCTGCTGAGCCTGGCGGCGTACTATGTCATGCCAGCGCCGCTGCTCTGCCTGCCGCCGCTGCTGGTCTTCGGCGTGCTCGCCTGGTTTCGGCTCGAGTCCGCAATCTGCCTGCTGCCGCTGACCTTCCCCTTGTGGTACGTGCCCAAACCGGTCACTGGCCAGGTCGTCTTCCCCCTCAGCGAAATCGTCCTTGCCATCTGCGCGACCGTCGCGTTGGCGCAGGGCGCGCGGCACCTGCCCGCCCTCAGACACCGTCTGCCGCGCCTGGCACGCCTGGCACGCCTGGCACGCGCGGCCCTCGGCCGAAGCGGGCCGCGGCTGGCGCTGGGTGCGCTGTTGCTGGCGCTCGGCACGGCGATTGGGATCGTGATCGCGCCGCGGCCGCATGAGGCGCTGCGGGCGTGGCGCTGGGAGGTGGCGGAGCCGCTGCTGTATTTCGCGCTGGTCGTGCTGGTGGTGCGTCGCCCCTGGCGCGCAGCGCACCTGCTGGTGTGGGTGATGCTCGGCTCCGCGGCGATGGTCGCCGGGCTGGCGACCATCCAGGTGTTCTGGCTGCACGTCACCTTTGCTCCTCTGGCGCAGGGGAACAAGCTGATGCCCTTCGCAACGGCGGCGGGCGCGGTGCCGCGCGCGACGGCCATCATCTACGGCAGCGGGAACAGTCTCGGCGCCTGGCTGGCGCGCGCCATCCCACTGGCGCTGGCGCTGGCTTTCACACTGGTCAGGGGCCAGAAGCGTCCGGGGGATATGTATGGCATGGCTGGCGGTGCCGAACGCTGGCTGGCTGGTATCTGCGCGCTCTTGTGCCTGCCGGCGCTGATGTGGAGCGCGTCGCGTGGCGCGTGGGTGGCCTGCGCCGCGGGCTGCGCGATTGTCGCCGGCGGGTGGCTCTGGTCGGCGTTCTCCACCCGCGCAACGCGGCTGCGCGACGCGGGGCGGCGCCGGGACAGGGGATGGTGGCGATGGGGATGGGTTGTCGCGGCTCTCGGCGTGCTGGCGGTGGCGCTGCTCGTCGTGTGGCAGCCGGTGGTGACGCTAGCGGGACTACTGTTGGCAGGCCACGGCGGCAGCGGCGAGGTGCGGCTGTTGCTCTGGCGCTCGGCGCTGGCGATGCTGCGCGATCACCTACTATTTGGCGTCGGACCCGACCAGTTTCTCTCCTACTACAGTCCGAACTTCAGCGCGCATCCGTACTGGATACCAGTGCTCAACGGGCATCCAACCCTCGCGGCGCGTGAGCCAGACCTCTCCCACCCGCACAATCTGCTGCTGGAGGTCTGGCTGAACGGGGGATTGCTGGCCGTTGTGGGTTTCGTGCTGCTCGTCGTGGAAGCGCTGCGACGCGCGGCCAGACTCCACTGCGGGGCCGCGGGCTGGCAATCCGCGGCGGCGCTCGGGCTGCTGGGCGCAGTGGTGGCCATGCTGGTCCATGGGCTGGTGGACAGCGCCTACTTCGCGCCGGATCTCGCCTTGTGGTTCTGGTGGGCGCTGGCGCTCGTGGTGACGCTCGAACGGACCATCCCGCGGCGGGCATGAGGGAACCGCACCCCCAGCTCGTGGGAACCTCACCCCCGCCCATCTCCGGCGCGGAGAGGGGAGCCAGAAGGCGGGCGACGCAGGGGTGGGCGGGCATAGTCGCTCGCCACACGCAGCGGCTAAGCCGTGCGCTGAGGGGCGCAAAGGGGCGAGCGAGTGCAGGCGCGCGAGCGCTGAGGGGGTGATACGGATCTCGCTTGGGTTGTTGGCACACACGCGCTGGGCGTCAGCCCGCCGCGTTCCCCGTGCCCCCGTGCGCCGGCATGTGCGTGCCGCGCGCACCCACGAGGGATCGGTATAGGAGCCTATTTCGTGCGTACCAGACCGAGAAAGACCGCGAGATCGGTGGCGAGCGTTTTCCGGGTGCCGCCAGGGCCGACGGGGGTAAGTGCATACAGCATCGTGCCGACGCCGGCGCCGGCGAGCGGGAAAGACTTCGTCGAAGGCGGGTCGCAGATCAGCAGCGTCGCGCCGTCCGGCAGCCACGCCAACGGGTAGGCGCTAGGGATCAATGCAGTCGCACGATCGTGGTCCAGGTCTACCAGCCAGACGCCGGTCTGCTGGTGGGCCAAAAAGCCGCTCTCGTCGGGCCGGCCATCTGAGGCTGAGAGACTGATCGCGAGTACGTGGACACCCGGCTGCCAGGTCAGGTGTATGGACCAGTTGCCGCCCTGCGCGAAGCTGACATTGTCTACGTGCTGCAACAGCGGCGCGAATGCGTTGGTAATCAGCGGCGCCTCGCGCAATGTGGCGTCCCCCAGCGACACCACCTCGGCGGTGCTGTTCCAGAACGAGCTGAGAATGAGCGCTTTCTGTCCGTCCGGCGTCAGCACGATGTCTGCTGGCTGGGGCACTGCGGTGATCCTGCGCACGTCGCCGGTGGCAACGTCTAGCGAGCCGAAGAGCAGCATTGTCGTCCCGCCCGAGAGCGTGCGCGTGCTGAGCGGGCTACTGGCGGAACTGGGCGCGCGAGCAATGGGGCCGTCGAACAGGACGCCCAGGTGAGTCGCATTGATCCAGCCGATGATGCGGGCAATGCCAACGGGAGTGTCGTGCTCGCTCGCGTTCAGCGAGCTCACCGTGCCGTCGCGCGCGGCGATCAGCGTCACCTGTGGGGATGAGGCGGCGTCCACGTTGGCGGCGATGCGCGAGCTATCCGGCGACCAGAATAGGTCTTGCACGTGGACCCGGACGTCACGTGTGGTGCCGTCAAGAAGGTTGATGAGGGCCACTGGCACTCCCACGTTCATTGCGCCACCTGCGTATTCGGTGTACGCGAGGTAGTGCCCGTCGGGAGAGGCAGCGGCGTCATAATACGGCAGGGTGCTATCCGACTCGACGAGTCCGCTCGCCGTCGGCAACGCGGGACCGACGACCGTGCCGCCATCGGCGGCGGTGATGTGTAGGCGGCCGTCGCGGGCCAGGTAGGCCGCCCGCCGGTCGGAAAACTTCGGCAGCTCGCGCAGGCTGTTGACCGTCACCACATGTTGCGTCGTGCTTCCCGCGCTGCCGACACCGGAATGGACAAGTTGCGAGCGCGGCTGCGTCATGAAGGCCAGCGCCAGCAGCGCGGCAACCATCAGTGCCACCATCCCCGGAACGAGCGCCGACGGCCAACGCGGGCCGCGCTGGCTCACCTCGTGCGCTGCGGCCGCCGCGGCTGGGGCGGCGCCCCGGCGTGTCTGGCGCTGGAGCGGCGAGAGGATGCGCGACTGTGGGCGGCCACGCGCGCTGGCGATACGGGCAAAAAGCCCCTCGCGCAGCGCGGCGTCCGGCGTGGGCTGGGGCAGGCTTCGCAGCGCGGCATCCATACGGGTGTACGCCGTGAGGCGCGACTGGCACCAGGCGCACGAGGCCACATGGTCCGCGACGAGGCGCGCCTGCTCGCCCGCCAGCGTCTTGTCGTGGAACTCCGGCAGCAGCGGCTCGATGCGCGGACAGAGCGGAGAGCGTCGGGCCATGGCGGGCGGCATATCGCTGGCGTCGTGCGCCGACGATGGACTGGCTCCCAACGGGACACCGCCATGATCCCTATCCATCGCTCTTCTCCCGCGTGCACTCTCGTCACGACCTAGCCCCATACACGTCAGGTCACACGCGTTCGTGACATGCTGGTGGGGTGGAGATAATCCGGTCCTACCCCCGCACGGCTCACTGTGACTGCCGGATACGAGCCTGGCCCGCGCGTATCTCGTATCACATCGTTGGCCTGTCGCGCAATCTCTTCACGCCTGATCGGGCCCGGCGCATGCCGTTCCTTGCGCATGCTTTGGTGGGGACGCGGCGACAGTCCAGCCAGCGGCCAATCAGCGCTTGATGCCTTCATCTGCCTCGTCGGGGGATTGCAGTGCGGTATAGAGGGCGCGGAAGCGCTCGCGCCCGCGGCTCAGCGTCTGGCGCGCGTTCGGCAGGGAGATACCGAGGGCCTGGGCGATCTCCTGGCAGGAATGCCCGTGAACGATGCGCAGGAGCAGCGCCGCGCGCTGGCGTGGGGGCAACCGGAGCAGGATGCGATCGATCAGGTCGCGGGCGGCGGTCTGCCCTTCCAGATCTAGCGTGTCGGCCAGCAGCTCGGCCTCCGAGCCGGTGTCGCCAGCATCGCTCTCGGTGCCGAAGCGGCGAAAGACCTGCGAGAAGCTGAGGGGGCGATGACGGCGCAGGTGGCTAATGGCAAGATTCGTCGCCACCCGAAACAGCCAGGCTTCCGGCCGATCGTACACGCGAATCTCCGCGAAATGACGCCAGGCTCGGAAGAACGCTTCCTGCGTGATCTCGAGCGCGGATTCGTCTGGCGGCAGCATCCGGCGCAGGTAGCCGTACAACGCCTGTTCGTGGCACGCAAAGAACGCGCTGAACTCCTGCTCGAACGGGTCTGGAACGGCGTTACGCCGCCTCGTGGCAGGGGAGGGCGCAGCGGGCGCGACACGGTCCGGCGGCGGGTTGTCGTGATCGGGCCGGCGCGCCTGGGCGACACTCGCCAGCGCCCCGGCGTCGCTGAGGCGCTGGCTCGGCGGGGGCCGTAGCTCCCGTCCCGCCCACCGCTCGCCCCCACCCGCAGCATTCACCCGAGACTCCTTCACGTGGCCAAGACGAAACAGTGCGGACGCTACACCTCATACCATCCCAGGATCACCAGGCGGGTGGACATGTATAGGCCATCCGTCTGTGACCTGCCTGTCACCAAAGTGGCGGTCCGGCCAAGACACGCGGCATTCCCCCAGTTAAGAAGATGCCACCGCACGGGCAAGTGTTCCGCGCATAGGACCCGCACATTTGACACTAGCTACCGGAGACGGAGACGCCAGGGTAGTGGCCGTCGGCGAGCAGCTTCGGCAGCGTGACGGGCACGAGCCCGCGCTCCCGCAGCCCAGCGAGAATCGCCGGCAGCGCGGCGGCGGTCTGGTCGCGCAGGGCGGGCCCGTCATGCATGAGCACGACGGCGCCGGGATGGGCGTTTGAGAGCACGTTGTCAACGATTTTGGAGACGCCCGGCCGATCCCAATCATCACTGCTGTCGTCCCAGGTGATCGTCGTCAGCCCATAACTCGCCGCCATCGTCAGCACAGCCTGGTTGTAGTCCGCGTACGGTGGGCGCCAGATCCAGACGCAGGCGCTCGCGCCGAGAATCGCGCGCATCTCCGCCAATGTGTCGCCGAACTGATGGCGCATCTGTGCGGCGGTGAGCTTGGACATTAGCGGGTGGTCCCAGGTGTGAAGCGCCACGGCGAATCCATCCTGCCACTCGCGCCGCAGGAGATACGGCCAGGTATGGATATATTGCCCCTCGACGAAGAACGTCGCGGGGGTATGCGTCTTCTCGAGGATGTCGAGGATCGGCGGCGAGGTATAGGGCGTGGGGCCGTCGTCGAAGGTCAAGGCGACTTCGCGTGGCGCCGGCCCCGGATGGCCCGGCCTCAAGCCGGTCCACAAGACATTGGGTTGCGGGGCGGGCGTGGATGGGTGGCAGCCGAGCGCCGCATTACGCAGCAGCAGGGGATCCGGTTTCGGCGTGGGGGGCGCGACGAAGTGTACTTGCCCCGCGCCCCGGGCGGACACCATAGGCGTGGTTTGCGCCCCACCACAGGCGGCGAGCATGCCACACGTGGCGGCCAGCGCCAGGCACAACGTCAGGGCAATCCGCCGTGGCTGTGTCGCGCGCGGTTTCATTCGCAGCGCTCCCTGCCTCATTATCTGCTCTCCCGCCACCCCACATTGCACGGCTGAGCCAGCATACAGGATTCTGCGCAAGAGTGCAATGTTGTGAAAGAAACTGCTTGGCTTGGTGTTCTACTCAGCACGCCCACTATAGTGGAAATTCAACAGCCAAACTATGCAGTAGCTCACACTTTTGTGCCTGCAAGGCGGCGTGGACTGCTGTCTGCTTTGGCGGGAAGTTGCGCGAAGTCTATCGTTCACTACTGTAGAATTCCCGAGCGGCGCGCATGTTCGCACCTGCTGCCCTTGTGTCCATCAGATGGAACGAGCATG
>Ga0070707_100001522_pt1 | contig 22582 bp, 24 predicted proteins | sample KBSK5502metaG_FD_65468 | JGI IMG/M metagenome (GOLD analysis project Ga0070707, IMG submission 65468) | Corn, switchgrass and miscanthus rhizosphere microbial communities from Kellogg Biological Station, Michigan, USA - KBS K5-50-2 metaG | ecosystem: Host-associated > Plants > Roots >...
AAAGACCGGCGAAGGAAAAACGCAACGTTCAGGTTATCCGGACCTGCGTATTGTCGATCTAAGCAGCCAGCACGTCTTCTATTTAGATCCGAAGCTTTACGCGCAGGGAAATCGCGACAGCTCTTTCCGCACGTTTTACTTCGAGCCAAAGACCGCGACCAACAAAGTGCGGGACGACGCGGTCCATTTGATCGTCGGATTCGAGCACGCGCTGAAAGACAAAGCCGGCGGATGGAAATTCACGCGCTGGGACGTTGTCGATCTTGCGAACTTCAAAGTGAAACTCAAAGCCGAGTTCCAGGGCAGCAACCGCGACATGTATCGGCCGGAAGCAATTCTGGCGAGCAGCGCGCAGCACTAAATCTCCTGCTCATACTCTTAATCTTGCTCCTGCTCGACTTCTTCGATGCGCGATTACGAGCAGGAGCATGGGCAGGAGTAAGAGTTGCTCGGCTGCCGCGCTAAAGTTAACATAATGTTTCCCGAGATGATCACACGCGAGACCGAGACGTTTCAGTTCGATGCGATTGACGATGTGGTGAGCGACATCGCCAAGGGGCGCATTGTGATCGTGACGGACGACGCCGACCGCGAGAACGAGGGCGACCTGGTGATCGCGGCGGAGAAAGTGACGCCGGAGGCGGTAAATTTCATGGCGACGCATGGCCGCGGTTTGATTTGCGTGCCGATCTCGAACGAGCGCGCCGAGCAGCTCGGTTTGCAACGAATGGTCACACAAAATCGCGAAGCGCAACGCACGGATTTCACTGTTTCAGTAGACGCGGCGCGCGGCGTCACGACCGGCATCAGCGCTTACGATCGCGCGACGACAATTCTCGCGATCGCGAACGCGCACTCTACCCCGGACGATCTCGCGCAACCCGGTCACGTGTTTCCGTTGCGCGCCAAAGACGGTGGGGTGTTGCGTCGCGCCGGTCACACCGAGGCGGCTGTCGATCTTGCGCGAATGGCCGGATTGCAGCCCGCGGGCGTACTCTGCGAAATCTTGCACGACGACGGAACAATGGCGCGTCTGCCGGAGTTAATGGAGTTCCGCAACAAGCACGGACTCAAGATTTGCACGATCCAAAGTTTGATCGCGCATCGGCGCAAAAGCGAAAAACTCGTCGAGCTCGAGCAAGTGGTGAAATTGCCGACCGATTACGGCGATTTCGATCTGCATCTTTATCGATCGCTCATTGACGGGATGCATCATCTCGCGCTCGTCAAAGGCAAGATCGAGAAGAACAAACCGGCGCTGGTGCGCGTGCACAGCGAATGTTTGACCGGCGACGTGTTCGGTTCGCGCCGGTGCGACTGTGGAAATCAACTGCATGCCGCATTGCGACAAATTTCCGACGAAGGCACCGGTGTGCTGGTTTACATGCGTCAGGAAGGCCGCGGCATCGGGCTCGCGGCAAAGATTCACGCCTACAAATTGCAGGAGCAAGGTCTCGACACAGTGGAAGCGAACGCGAAGCTCGGATTGCCTCCGGACCTGCGGGATTACGGACTCGGCGCGCAAATTCTTTTCGATCTCGGCGTGAGGCAGTTTCGCTTCCTCACCAACAATCCGAAGAAAGTGGTTGGCCTCGAAGGATATGGTCTGGAGATGGTCGAGCAGGTGCCGATCCGCGCGGAAGCAAATCCGCACAACGAAAAATATCTCGAGACCAAAAAGACCAAGCTCGGCCATCTTTTGTAATTTTCGATTTTCGATTTTGGATTTTGGATTGATCGGAAATCTGGGCGGAAAGCTCAAAGCTCATGGCTCGTCATTCGTCATTTGTCATTCGGCATTGGCCTGCCTAATGTCCCGACTCGGCGAATGAAGCGATATCTTCCTTTTATTATTGTCGGTTTGGTGGCGGCGCTCGCAATTGGTAGCGGCGCATTTCTTTATCAGCGCAAGCGGGTCGCGAATACACCGGCTAAAATTCCCAAGACCGAAACGGAATCCTCCGGCAAAATCGTGCACACGCTGGGTCCGGACGAGGCGCCAGTCACGGTGGAAGAATTTGGCGATTTCCAATGCCCGCCCTGCGGCAAACTTTCGGAGCCGATTAACCAGGTCCAGAAAAAATACAACATCCGCGTGATTTACCGGAATTTCCCGTTGCCGAATCACCGCTGGGCCAAGGACGCCGCCTGCGCGGCCGAAGCCGCTGGACGTCAGGGAAAATTTTGGGAAATGCACGACGTCCTGTATCGCGAGCAAGCCGTTTGGAGCCAATCGACCGACGCGCCCACGCTGTTCAAGGCCTATGCCGGGATGATTCAACTCGATCTCAACAAATTCAAAGAGGACTTGGACAATCCTGAAGTGCAGCGCCAGGTCGAAACGGATCACGAACGCGGTGTAGCAATTGGGGTTAAAACAACGCCGACAATTTTCCTAAACAATCAAGCGGTGCCACCGCCCCAACTCATGCCAGAGGAATTTGCGAAAGCGGTTGAGGCCGCGGTCAATCAAGCGAAGCCGCCGTCATGAAATCTGGCAAGCAAAACGCAAAATCGACAACGGACAAGGCCAGTCCGGCTCGGACTTCGCGCGCCCAAACGATCTTTTACGGAATCGCGGCATTCATCGCGCTGATTGGTTTGGCCGAAGCAACGTATCTGACCGTTCTTTTTTTGTCCGGTGAAACGGCCGTTTGCGGCGGATCTCCCGATTGTTTCAAAGTTCTGGGCAGCGCTTACGCGAAGATCGGACCTATCCCGGTGAGCGGTCTGGGCGCGCTCGCATATTTTTGTGTGTTCAGTTTTGCCATCTTTGCCGGATTCGGTTACGCGCGGGCGCGGCAATTTTTTACATGGACGGTAATCGCAATGTTCGCGATGACGGTTTGGCTGCTTTTTGTGCAGGCGTTTCGGCTGCACGCTTTCTGTCGCTGGTGTTTGTTTTCCGCCGCGCTCATTTTTTTGCTCACTGGACTCGTCGTCGCGCGTCCGGCCATGCCAACCCGATCAAACTAAAGTTTATGATTCACCCATCGATCTCGTTAAAGACACATCGCATCGCAGTTCTATTGCCGCTGGTATTGTTGATCGCCGTCGCCGGTTGCCAAAAATCGAAACCGCTTTCCAAGCGGGGAAAGATCGATCCCTGCTCATTAATCACCGGTGAAGAAGTCGGCGGGATTCAAGGATCGCCGGTTAAAGACACCAAAGGCAGCGAAAATGCGGACGGCAGTTTTCGCATCGCCCAATGTTTTTACACCGTCGACCCGTTCAACCGTTCGATCAGCATTGCCGTGACTCAGGCTGATCCGGCCTCGGCCAAGCCGCGTGATCCAAGAGTTTTCTGGAAAGAGACCTTCGCCCGTTACGAAGGGAAAGCCAAAGAGGAAGAAGGCGACGAAGAGAAAAAGAAGAGTTTGCGCGAAGCGGACGAAGAAAAGTCAAACCCGCCGAAAAAATTGGAAGGGATCGGCGATGCTGCTTATTGGACGGCGAATCGAATGGGTGGCGCGCTCTACGTTTTGAAAGACGATGTCTTCATTCGCATCAGTGTCGGCGGACCCGACAGCGAGGAATCGAAGATCAATCGCTGTAAAGCGTTGGCTGAAAAAGCGCTTTCCCGTTTATAGCGTATGGGTGGCCAACTTTACGGCGGGAAGTGCCGAGCAGAGCGAGCGCACTTAAGGAAGCCGGGCACTGCAATGGGAATTGCAGCGCTGGCTGAAAAAGCTCTCTCGCGGTTTTAGCGACTTAGAGGCCAATGTCAAAATTGAACTCCCCTCGCCCACGCGTCGCGAGTGGCAAAGTGCATTTCGCAATCGTCGCCAGTCAATTCAACGCGACTTATGTGCAGGGCTTGATCGATCACGCGGTGGAAGAACTGCGCGCCTTGGCTCCGCGCGCGAAGATCGACACCGTGCGTGTTCCGGGCGCGTTTGAAATTCCGGTGGTTGTTCGCGAGCTCGCATCCCAGAAAAACGCAGATGCCATCATCGCCATCGGCGTGATCTTGAAAGGCGAAACCGATCACGCCAAAAATTTGAGCCACTCTGTGACCGCTGCTTTGCAAGAAATCGCCGTGACCCACGGTGTTCCAGTCATCAATGTTGTTTTGAGTTTTGATAACGAAACCCAGGCGCGCCCGCGATGTTTGGAAAACAAAATCAATCGCGGCACCGAAGCGGCGCGCGCGGCGCTCGAAATTACCAAGACCATGTCGATCCTGCGAAAGAAATAAGTATGGGCAAACGGCGACGGGCGCGCGAAGCGGCAATTCAATATCATTTCTGGCGCGATCTTCAGCGCGGCGAAACGCCCGAGCACATCGAAGAGTTCTGGGATTTTTGTCCGGTCAAACCGAACGTGCGCGAATTTGCCCAACCGCTGATCGAAGGAATGGTCGAGCATCTGCCGGAAATCGACGAGCGAATCAAAAAATACTGCGAGAATTACAATCTCAATCGCATTTCCGCGGTCGATCGGAACGTTCTTCGCCTCGCCATCTACGAAATGCTTTATCGCGACGACATTCCGCCAGTCGTCTCCATCAACGAAGCGATCGAGCTGGCCAAGACTTTTGGCGGCGCCGAGTCCGGCGCATTCGTGAACGGAATTCTCGATCGCGTCCGCAAAGATCTTGACCGTCCCGCGCGCGAACCAGTCTCCTCTTCGCAGAAAGAAAAACAGAATTAACAGAATCGTTTGGATTGATACAAGATCGACAACCCTCTGTTTTTCAATTCTGTCAATTTTGTAAATTCTGTCTAGTTCCGTGAAATTTCTCGAAGCGCTGGCGCAACAGTTTGCCGGCAAACCAATTGATTGGGACGAGCTGGAGCATGCGCTGATTCGCGCCGATCTCGGAGTTCCCCTGATTACGCGGATTATCAAAAAACTTCAGGAGCGCGAGGCCTGGTCGTTGCTTGGAATTTCGGACGTCATCAAAACCGCGCGCGAAGAGATTGCCAGGATTCTGCCGAACGAAACGAAACTGATTGAGCCGCTTTCAGGAAAACCAAACGTAATTCTCATCGTCGGCGTGAACGGCACCGGCAAGACAACGTCCGTTGCAAAACTCGCGAATTATTTGTCCGCTCGGACTCTGCTCGCTGCCGCCGACACGTTTCGCGCGGCGGCAATCGAGCAGCTCGGGATTTGGGCGAGTCGACTTGGAATCGAAATGGTGCAAGGCCAATACGGCGCCGATCCGGCAGCACTTTGTTACGACGCGTATCAAAAAGCGGCGAAGACCGGCGTGGACTTTTTGATCTGCGACACCGCCGGGCGCTTACACACCAAGACGAATCTGATGGCCGAACTGCAAAAAATAAAACGCACACTCGCTAAGATCGACAACGCAGCGCCGCACGAAATTCTGCTCGTCGTCGACGCGACTACCGGCGGCAACGCGCTCAGTCAGGCGCGTGAGTTTCATCAAGCACTCAGCCTGACCGGCTTGATCGTGACCAAGCTCGACGGCAGCGGCAAAGGCGGCATCGTCGTCGCGATCCAGGACGAATTAAAAATCCCGACGCGCTTCATCGGCACCGGCGAAAAGATAGAAGACTTCGCGCCATTCGACGCGCACGAATTTTTGGCTGAGATGTTCTAAGATCGACATCGTGAGCGACGTCGCTAAAACAACAATCGCATTAGAGGAGCACGTCGCGCCGGGCGGGTTCGGCGGTTTCATTTCCAAGTTCACGGTGCTGCGCGGCGCGCGCCGCGAACTCTGGCTCACGTTCCTGATCAAGCTTCTCATCTACACTGCCTACTCGATCACCAACAAAACGATGATCCTGTGGTTGTCGAAGGACCTCGGCTTCAGCGATCAGGCCGCGGGCGCGTTGGTCGGCTGGGTTTGGGCGCCGGCGATGACGGTCTTTACGCTGCTCGCCGGCTCGCTCACCGACGCGATCGGTTTGCGCCGGACTTTTTTTCTCGGCGTCGCGATCTGCACGTTTGCGCGAAGCGTGATGGTCACGACGACCAATCCAACGTTGGCGCTCATCGCCGGACTGTTGCCACTGGCAGTTGGCGAAGCGCTTGGAACTCCGGTATTGCTCGCCGCGACGCGCGTTTACTCAACCACCGCACAGCGTTCGATGGCGTTCTCGATCATCTACGCGCTGATGAACGTCGGTTACTTCGTAGCCGGCTATGTTTTCGATTTAATTCGCTCGCTCGATCTTCATCTGAACATCGGCGGGTTTCAGCCAACGCCGCACGCACAGCTCTTTGGCGTGAGTCTCGCGCTCGAGATCTTGCTTTTCCCGACGATTTATTTTCTGCGTCGTCGCGAGTCCGGCGAAAGAGCAAAGCGCGAAGGGCAAAGCGCGCGATTCTTGACCCGAATCGCGCAGACTGTTCGCCAGAGCGCGGTCGACACTACGGAATTGTTCCGGAAACTTGTTAGCCAATCCGGATTTTATCGGCTGCTGGTGTTCTTTCTCTTCATCGGATTCCTGAAAGCGATTTTTTTGCAAATGGATTACGTGTTTCCAAAGTTCGGCGATCGCGAAATGGGATTGCACGCACCGGTCGGCAAACTGGCCGGGATCAATGCCATCCTGATTATCGTGCTCGCGCCGTTGGTCGGAGCGCTTACCCAACGCATTGCGTCGTATCGAATGGTCGTCATCGGCAGCGTCATTTGCACGGTCGGAGTTTTCATCATGACGTTGCCGACGGACTGGTTCGGGCCGGCGGCAAATAGCGCGATCGGGCACGCGTTGGGTCATGGTTACCTGCGATTAACCGGCGCCGTGCACCCGTACTACATTATGTCTGCGCTTTACCTGACGGTGTTTTCCATCGGCGAAGCGTTTTATTCGCCGCGCGTTTATGAATATGCCGCCGCGATTGCCCCGCCCGGCCAGGAAGCTTCCTACGGCGCGCTCGCTTACATTCCGTTTCTCGTCGGCAAACTCCTGATCGGAACAAGCGGTTGGGTGCTGGCAGCGTTTTGCCCGGAGCAGGGCGAATGTCATCCGGCAATGCTGTGGCTAATCTTCGGGCTCGCGGCTTCGATCGCGCCAATCGGCTTGCTCGTGTTCCGGCGTTACATCCGCGTCCCGGAGGCTGGACGCGCGGAGTAAGCGCGGTTAAATTTCCGGCGTGATTCAATTACCGAAACGCCCGCCGCCATCATCGCGTGGAATGTTGATCTTCTGCGCGGTTGTTTTTGTCGCGCTCGTCGCCGTTTTGATTTTCCTGCAACGCGCTCGTGCGCAAAAACCAAACGAAACTCCTCCCCCGTCTGCTTCTATGACAACTCCATCATCTAACAACCAATCTTCAACCAAGCCTTCTCCGGAAGAATTAAAAAAGAAACTCACGCCGGAGCAATATCGCGTGACTCAACAATGCGGCACCGAACCGCCGTTTCGAAACGAGTATTGGGACAATCATCGCGCCGGCATCTATGTCGATGTTGTCAGCGGCGAACCTCTTTTTACGTCGCTCGACAAGTTCGACAGCGGGAGTGGCTGGCCCAGCTTTACCAAACCTGTCGACAAGAGCAACGTCGCGGAAAAAACCGATCACACTTTTGGAATGGACCGGACCGAAGTTCTTGGCCATAAAAGCGGTTCGCATCTTGGCCACGTTTTTGACGATGGGCCGGGTGACAAAGGCGGGATGCGCTACTGCATCAACTCTGCGGCGCTGCGTTTTATTCCGGTCGAAAAATTGAGAGAAGAAGGCTACGGCCAATATCTTCCGCTTTTCGAAAAGAAAAAATAAACGACGTTGGCGGGAGCCACTTTACGGCGGGAGGTGCCGAGCATAGCGAGCGCACCTAGGGAAGCCGGGCACTGCGATTGGGAATCGCAGGGAGGCGAGCGATTTCTCTCAAAACTAAACTCCGGTCCGGGCGCGAATTGATTGAGAAAGCTTTGATGATTGACGGGCTCGGACTCGTCAAATCGTAAGCTGCTCGATCCAATTATGGTCAGGGAAATTTCATGCATCGCATCCATCATCCATCGAAGCACTCCTCGCATCTCACGTTGTGGCTTGGCCTGGCCGCCGCGATTGCGGTATTGGCCGGATTTCTCCACTACAGCAGCACCCAGGCGGAGAAAAAGAAAACTGGAAATTACAACTACCTCAAACCGGTTCCGAACGATTCGGTCCTCAAATCGAAACTGACCGAGGACCAGTATCGCGTCATGCGCCAGAACGGAACGGAGACGGCGTTTCGCAACGAGTATTGGGACAACAATAAACCCGGCATCTATGTCGATGTAATCACGAACGACCCCGTCTTCAGTTCGCTCGACAAATTCGATGCCGGCACCGGCCGGCCAACATTTTCGAAACCGATCTCGCCCGATTCTGTCTTCGAGCAGCCCGACAATTCCAACGGCATGAGTCGTTCGGAAGTGCGGGCAAAACTCAGCAACTCGCACCTTGGCCACGTTTTCGCCGAACCGACCTCGCCGAGCGGAAAGCGTTACGCCGTTAACTCCGCCGCCTTGCGCTTCGTTCCAGTCGATAAAATGGAAGCGGAAGGTTACGCCGAGTATTTGAGCGCCTTTGAAAAAAAAGAGTGACTTTCGCCTGGGTTTTCTGCTTCACTAAAGGCCAGGCCGCAGATGAACGGTGGACGAATTAGCAGCGATGACACGTCTCGCGTCAGTTTAGGCATCGGGATTGGCGTCGCCGCACTTCTCATTGGCGCGGTTGTCTATTTCACGCTGATTGCTCACGACTCGAACAAACAAATGGCGGGATTTGATCCGAATCGTCCCGTTCCAGGCGACGCGGCTCTAAGATCGCGCTTAAAGCCGGACCAATATCATGTCACCCGCGAAAACGGGACCGAAACTGCGTGGCAAAATGAGTATTGGAACAATGTGCGCGCCGGCATCTATGTCGATGTCATCACCGGCGAGCCGCTTTTCTGTTCGCTCGACAAGTTCGACGGCGGGACGGGGCGACCAACTTTCTCGAAGCCAATCGCGAAAGATTTGATCGTGGAAAAGGACGACAACTCTTACGACATGCATCGAATCGAATTGCGCGCGAAACGAAGCGACGCGCATCTCGGACATTTGGTGGCCGATTCGACGTCGCCAACCGGCCAGCGTTACGCGGTCAATTCCGCCGCATTGCGCTTTATTCCAACCGAAGAGATGCAGGGCGCGGGCTACGCGGCTTATCTTCCGGTCGTGACTCAAGTCGCGCAGAACACGAGCGACGCCGGAACCGGTGCGGCGAAAACGAAATAGATTCGCTCGAGCATTCGATTGATGCGACCGCGGACGGCCGCGCTACAGTTCGACGATGTCGATCCTCTCCGCCAGCGGACGGACTCGCGTTGGCGAGCATCGCTCGGAAAAATCGCGCGAAGCTTCCGGCCTCATCGCCGGGATTGCTTGTTTCGCCACCTGGGGCCTGATCCCCATTTACTGGAAACTTCTTGCGTCTGTTCCAGCGACTGAAATTCTCGCGCACCGATTTGCTTGGACCACCGTCTTTTTGTCCGCGCTTTTGAGCTGGCAGCGACGCTGGCCGGAAGTTATGGCCAACGTTCGATCGCCGAGCGCGCGGATCTTTTGTCTCACCGGCGGGCTCGCGATCGCCTCGAATTGGTTTTTGTTCATCTACGCGGTCAACATCGGGCGCGTCATCGAAACAAGTCTCGGTTATTTCATGACCCCGCTGATGAACGTTCTTTTCGGAGCGTGGTTCTTACGCGAACGGCTCACTCGGTGGCAGCTCGTTTCCGTTCTGCTCGCCGCGCTCGGCGTTTTGAATCTCACTTTCGGCTACGGCAAGTTCCCGTGGATCGCGGTTTCGCTTTGCCTCACCTTTGGTCTTTACGGACTGCTTCGAAAAAAATCCGGCACCGCGGCGATTCCCGGTTTGTTTATCGAAACGATTTTGCTCGTCCCGCTCGCGGTTGTTTTTCTTTTTTATCTCCGGCACTCCGGCGCGATGATTTTCGGACGCAACGGCGCGTGGTTGTCGATCTTGCTCATCAGCACCGGAGTCGTGACCGCGGTTCCTCTCTTCTGGTTCGGTTACGCGACGCGACATCTGCGACTCATCACGGTGGGTTTTCTCCAATATCTTTCGCCCATCGGTTCGTTTTTCCTCGGCGTGTTTCTCTATCACGAACCGTTCACGCGCGGACATCTCATCACCTTCGGTTTGATCTGGCTCGCGCTCATCATCTTCACTGGCGAAGCAGTTTTGCGCTGGCGCTCCACGCGCGTCCGCGACATCGACACCTGCGCGTTCGAAGCTTCCGCGCTCGATTGAGAAAATCGCGCGCCGCCTTACGTTAGCCGCGCTCATGAAGGAACACGATTTTCAATACGCGATTGAAAACACGCAGGTGATCGTGGCCCCCGAGCAAAAGATCGCCACCTTTGGCACGACGAGTTTTCGGTTTTATCTCATCTCCGAATTGATGGACCGCGTGAACGAAGTGCGTGTTCGCGATGGAAAAATTCACGCTGATCGTCCACAAATTCTCACACCGGAACATTTCAACCGCTTGTTGCTCGAAGGTTTTGGCGACAAAGCGGAGCGCTACATCGAGCAATTGCGCGAGCGCGCCCAAAACATCGCCGTGCTTCGTTACGGCTTTCAATTTCGTAAGACCGATGTGACCGAACGAATGTTTCGCGATCCGATCGAATCGGTGATCGAGCGCACAAAGTCGCACGTCCAACATCGCGACGAGCCGCTCAGCGCTGTGATTCAAGGCGTTGACGACGCCTGGGAGGTTTGCCTGCTGAAATTTACCATCGACATGATCGAGCGCTCGAGCGGCGGAAACATCGGCGACTTCCGCAAACGCGGACTGATTTAGCATTAACGATGTCTTCCTCCCACGAGGAACTTTTTATCGAAGGTTTCGTTCTCAAGGAGAAGCGGGAACGATATCGCGAAAAGCTTGCCAGTCGCGTAAAGCGATCTGAATTCTTGGATCGATTAAATCATTCGCCAGACTTTGATGCGCATTATCTGGAATGGATTCCGAGTAACGTCTCAGTAGTTGACCTGCTCAAGCGGCAAGGTGCTCCCGTCATGTGTGCTGTAATTTCAGCCGATAGTTCAATCGACGGCCAGCAGATGCTTCTCGAGGACGCCATAAACGCGACTGAACTCAGCGGATCAGGAACAATCATTAGCTGTCTACCCGGAAAACTTGCGTTGTATATCGGCGAAGACGGTGAACGCCGCGGCATTCTAATTCATAACAGGTAGGGGCGATTGCCCTGAATCGCCCGTCAATCCTCCTCGGATTTTCGGCTTCCGTCACTTCACGGGTCTTGTCATTCTGACGCGCCCTGATGCTGCGAAATTATCTGCGCTTGAATCTGAGTTTGCTTTACTGGGTGTTCGTCGCGCCTTTCCGCGGTCAGTTTTTTAAAATCTCGCCGATCTTTCGGCAAATGGTTTTTATCGGTGTGCGCGCGACATCGATGGTGGCGCTGACCGCGTTCAGCATCGGCGTGACGCTCGCAATGCAGGCGGCGCACTCACTTCAACAAATGGGCGCCGAGATTTACGTGCCCGATCTCGTGATGTTGTCGATCTTGCGCGAGATGGGTCCGGTTCTGATCGCGGTCATCGTGATCGGTCGCAGTGGCTCGGCCGTGGCGGCGGAATTGGGCACGATGAAAGTTTCGGAAGAAATCGAAGCGCTCGAAGTGATGGCGATCAATCCGATCCAATATCTGGTCGTGCCGCGTTTCCTCGCCATGATGATCATGCTCCCGGCGCTCACGATTTTCGGAAATTACATCGGCGTCCTCGGCGGCTGGGCGGTTTGCCGATTCGCGCTTAACTTCAACACCGCGGGCTTCATCATGCGCGCGCTCGAAAGCGCGGACACGTGGGATTTATATTCGGGAATCGTCAAGAGCGTGGTCTTCGCCTGGATCGTCATCACGATCGCGTGCAACGCGGGGCTGCACGTCGAAGGCGGAGCGGAAGGCGTCGGCCAGGCGACGACCGCGTCCGTGGTGCAAGCGTTGTTGGCAATGCTTGTGACAAACGCGATCCTTACCGGCATATTTTTCTTCGGCGCATGAACGGCACTCCAGTCATTGAAGTTTCCAATCTCGTGCGCCGATTCGGCGATCGCACGGTGCTCAAGGACATCTCTTTCCAGGTGGACAGCGGCGAAACGCTCGTGATTATGGGCGGAAGCGGATGTGGCAAGAGCACGCTGTTGCGACACATCATCGGCTCGATGAAGCCGACCTCCGGTTCGGTAAAAATCTTTGGCGAAGAAATCACCGCCATGAACGAACGCGAGATCGAGGCCGTGCGAAAGCGTTTCGGAATGTTGTTTCAATCCGGTGCGTTGCTCGCGTCATTGACCGTCGGTGAAAATGTGGCGTTGCCGCTGGAGCAGCACAGCGAAAAATCGCCCGACGTGATCGAAGAAATCGTGGAACAGAAACTGAAATTGGTCGGCCTGAGCGGTTTTGAAAATCTCAAGCCGGCGGAGATCAGTGGTGGAATGAAGAAACGCGTCGGCCTCGCCCGCGCGCTCGCGCTCGATCCGGAATTGCTTTTCAGCGATGAGCCGACATCGGGCCTCGATCCAATTATGACCGCAGTGGTCGATCAATTGACGCTGAAGCTCACTCATGGCGAGCACATGACCGCAGTGGTCGTGACGCACGACATGACAAGCGCATTTCGCATCGCGACCCGAATGATCATGCTTGGTCACGGTTCGATTGTGGCGCAAGGTACCCCGGACGAAATTCGAAACAGCGCCAATCCCGAAGTGCAACAATTCATCAATGGCGAAGCCGACGGCCCGATCCCGTTAAATCTTTCGCAGGACGAACATGAACATCATCAGCATGTGAAACCGCGGCCATTCGTCGGCGCGCGCCACCGGTTCCATCGCAAGACCGCATGAAAAAAAATCTCTCTGATTATCTCGTCGCGCTTTCGGTCATCGTTTGCAGCATCGTCTTGCTCGCTGCGCTCACTTTCGCTCTCTCCGGTTATCGTTTGAAAAAACCAGCGCGCACTTTGCAGATCCAATACGAAGACGTGACCGGCATTAAAGTTCATTCCGAAGTTCGCTACGCGGGCGCGCCGGCGGGGCGCGTGATCGCGATGCGTCATCTCACTGCGGCCGAACGCGCGAAATTACCGAACAAAAAAGATGCGGTCATCGTTACGGTCGAACTTGATGACAGTATTCCGCCGCTTCCGGCCGACGTCACGGCGACGCTGAGCTCGGACACATTGCTCGCTCCGAAATTTGTTGCCCTTTCCGCCGGCACACCGGGCGGAAAAACACTGGCCAACAACGCTTCAGTCGAAGGTCATCCTGCCTACGGCCTCGAACAAATCACGGCCGCGGCCGGACCGCTTTTCGACAACGCGAACAAGTTGTTGGACAATCTCGATGGCACCGTGACCGATTTGCACGGCGACCTCGGCGAATTCCTACCAAAGCTAGGGCCTCTCGCCGATTCATTAAAAATGGACGTCGATAATTTGCAGAACGTCCTCAAGAACCTGGAGAGCGTTTCCAAAGGCGCCGATCAATTTATCGGCAGCGCCAACACGTTCGTCGGCACGACCGATAAATCGCTTCAGGAACAAATGAAAGAGCTGCACGTGATCTTGTTGAATCTCAAAGTGATGACCACGCATGCGAAGGCGCTGGTCGATTCACTCGCGGAAAAACCGAATCGCGTGATCTTCAGTGGCAAATCGCCGAAGCTCACGCCGGAAGAGGAGATCATCAAAAGCAACAAGCCGTTGCCGGGAAAGAAACCGTAAGCGCGTTACGATTTCTTATAGCGCCGCATCAGTTTGAAAAATCGGACCGTGTCGCGCACCGGATGAATGCTGCTGACTTCGTCGGAGTAAACCGTGCTGATCGGCACGGACGCGATCTTGAATCCTTTTCGGCTCGCGACGATTAACATTTCGGTTTCGTAATCGAAACGTGCCGCGCCGCCGAGTAGTTCCGGAATCAATTGTCGATGCAACATTCGAAAACCGCACTGCGTGTCAGGAATTTCCTGGCCGCAAGCCGTGCTGATCTGTCGACTCATCCATTGATTCACCAAGCGCCGCACCAGCGGCATCGACGAAAGATCATTCATCCGACTCCCGAGAATCAATCTCGGCTTGTCCGGGGAAAGCGCAGCCGTAACAAAACGATCGATCTCTTCCGGCCGATGCTGACCATCGGCATCGAGAATGATCACAAAATCGAATTGTCGATCTAACCAATGGCGTAAACCGGTTTTGATCGTCTCGCCTTTACCTTGGTTTTGTTCGTGAATAATGACTTCCCCGCCGGCTTCGCGTGCGCGCTCCGCGGTTTTGTCGTGCGAGCCGTCATCGACGACTAGAACATCTTCGAGCTTTTGGCGCGTTCGGCGAACAACGTCGCCGATATGCTTCTCCTCATTGTAAGCGGGAATAACCGCAGCAATCGATTGCTTGCCGCGCCGTAGCTCAGCGGAGGCGGGTCGATCCATCCGTTACCGAACAACCGGATGAAAATCAGCCGCGTGATAAGAGCTGCGCACGAGTGGCCCGGACGCGACGTGTTCGAATCCTTTTTTGCGCGCGATCTCGCCGTAAAGATCGAACTGCTGCGGCGTGATGAATTCGAGTACCGGCAAATGATTCGGCGTCGGACGCAGATATTGCCCCATCGTTAGAACCTGACAGCCGACTTCGCGCAGATCGTCCATCGTCTGAAAAATTTCCGGCTCAGTCTCGCCGAGCCCAAGCATGATTCCGCTTTTGGTCACTGTTTTCGGCGAAAGTTCTTTCGCGCGTCGCAACACTCGCAACGAGCTCCGGTATTTGGCGCGCGATCGCACGAGCGGAGTCAGACGTTCCACGGTTTCCACGTTGTGATTGTAAATTTCAGGTCCGGCATCCAGCACGGTCTGAATCGCGGAGTCTTCCGCGTGAAAATCCGGAACGAGGACTTCGATAATGATTGTTGGATCGACATCGCGAATGGCGCGGACCACGCGCGCGAAATGATTCGCGCCGCCGTCTTTCAGATCGTCACGCGCGACGGCGGTGATGACGACATGCTTTAATTTCATTCGCATCACCGCTTCGGCGACGCGCTGCGGCTCGTCTTCCTCGAGCGCGAATGGTTTCGCCGTGGTCACCGCGCAAAATCCGCATGCGCGCGTGCAACGATCGCCCGCGATCATGAATGTCGCAGTGCCCTGGCTCCAACATTCCCAGCGGTTCGGACACTGCGCGCTCTCGCAAACCGTGTGCAGCCGCAGATCCGAAATGAGCGCTTTGGTCGAAAAGAAAACCGGATTCGACGGCAACCGCACTTTGATCCAGGACGGCTTGTGCGGCTGATGCAAGGCCGGATCCATCTTCGCGCAAGACATTGTCGCCAAAGTTAACGCAACGTTTTCAGATTGGAAAGTTCAACTCCCGATTCGGCCGCGTCATCTTCTAATGGGTCTCAATCTTGACGCCGGACTCGATAGTAAAGTGCACGAGTTCGGCCAGGCTGCCATTAATATAGAGCTCGACGGTATATTTTCCGAGCGGCCATGTCTTGCCGCCGGGACGCGAGAGCGAGAAATCGCCATCTTCATTCGGTTTCAAGACGATCACATTTCCCTCTAGAATTTTGTCGTGCTTTGGCGCGGCATCGCCAACGTCTTCGGCGATCCAAACGACTCTGATTTTGTCGCCCACTTCCAATGCTTGCCCTTTCCAAACAGCATAAATCGTCGGCACCTCTGCGGAAAAGCTTGCTGTCGGTTTGCTCTCCTTGGCACTGGCGAGAAAGACGCGAAGCGATTTCTTTGAGAACGACTGCGCGCCAGCGAACTGGATCGCGCCGAACGCCACAACGGCGAGAAGGAATAATGAAAAAGACAAGCGCGGTCTCATTATCTAACCCATAGCGCATCTTTGCGCCGACGCGATCTCGATCTATTTCGATTGATAAGACGTGACCCGAAGCACGCGCATGCTCAGCGATTTGCCGTCGCGCTGGATCATGCGCTTATCGATCGTGAACTCGATGATTGAGCTCGTGGTGAGCGAGCCGCCGCCGTTTTCCTGATACTCGACCTTATAATGATTTCCTTTCGACTCGAGCACTCGGAAGCGCATGAATCCGTCTTTGCTGTCCGGATTTGGACACCGCGTCCATTCGCCGTCCTGCTTCAAACCGTCGTCATTAAATTCGTTTCCGTTCTTATCGACGGCATCGAGATTGATTTCCGTTACGACCGGACTTTCCGAATCGGAGATCCAGCAATCGATCAGGTTAAAAATTTTCGGATGCAGTTTTAACTCGGGCGCGCCTCCGGTTTCCTTCGGCCGATCGGCAGACGGCGCAGCAGTTTTGATCGGATGAAGCGAATTCAGAACTTTTTCGAATTCAGCCACCGTCATATTGGTTCCGGTGAATCCATGGTATCGACCAAGAATCGGATGTGCCGTCTCACCTTTTGCTTTGTCGGCCCTCATGTTGGCGTCCTCGACCCAATTCGAAAGGATCTCCTTCTTAACGCCGCCGCCCTTCCCTTTCGGCGTGTAAACGAAATAGACCGTGCCGAACAACGGCGACTCGAACTGCGCATCTTCGCTGTCCTCGGTTTCCATGATGTTGCGATCGCCGATTCCTTCCCATGCTGAGTCAATTGAAAAGGTCGCATTCTTGGAACCCGCCCACTCGATCGAGTAAGTCCGGACTTTCTCGCCTTGATGTCCTTCCGATGGGTCGTCTTCGGAAATAATCTGCGCGTTCTTGAATTTGAAATCCTTCGGCAGATACGCCGGAACAAAACAGATGATCTCAAGCTTCTTCAGATCGTCCAAGGAAGCTGGCTTTGATTCGTCTGCTCGCGCGGGATGAGCAAACAAAACTGACAAGATGATGACTGCGAGCAGTCTGGGCTTCATGGCGGCGTTAGGTTCGACAAACTATTCGTTTTGTCGATCTTTCTCTTTCATGCAAAATCTCGTTCATGACTGCTTTAGCTGATCGCGCGCTGGTTACTTTTCAGGAATGGGTGAACTCCGAAAGTTTGCGCAAACATTGTTACGCGGTGGCCGATTCAATGAAATATTTCGCCCCGCTTAGCGGGGCGGACGCGGATCTTTGGGAAGCAGTCGGTCTGCTCCACGACATGGATTACGAAAAATATCCGAACCTGGAACGCAGCTCGAGCGAGGGCCATCCGTTCGTTGCCGTGAAATGGTTGCGCGAGAACGGTTGGAGCGAAGAAGTTTGCCGCGCGATTTTATCCCACGCCGATTACTCCGGCGTCGCGCCGGAAACGCCGATGGAGAAAACATTGCGCGCGGTCGACGAGCTCAGCAGCTTTGTCGTGGCAGTCGCGCTCGTTAGGCCGACGAAAAATATCAACGATGTCAATCTTGCCGCGGTGAAAAAGAAAATGAAGGACAAAGCGTTCGCGCGCGCGGTCAATCGGGAAGACATCGTGCACGGCGCGGAACAACTTGGCATGCCACTGGACGAAGTGATCACACGCGTGATCGCCGCGCTGAAGGCTGATGCCGCGCGACTCGGTCTGGCCGGCGCCGCAAGCTAAGATTCGCCAGCTCCATTTTGTTTTGACCTCACTGTCGATTCTTGGCTGAATCCGATCTTCGGTTTGTGATGACCCCAGAATCAACAATCGTGGCCAAAGAATTTTCGCCGGAAATTTTCAGCCCGGAGCGCGAAGTCCGTTTCGCGGTGGTGATGTACGGCGGCGTTTCACTCGCGATTTATATCAACGGCGTTGCGCAAGAATTACTCAATCTCGTACGCGCGACCGCGCCAAAGAGCGCCGATCCCGACGAAGACCAGATTTTGCTCGCGGACAACGAATTAACAGGCGCCGGCGCGGTTTATCGAAAACTGGGCCGCTATCTCGAGCGAAACCGAAGCAAACTGGCCGAGGCGGGCGCGGGAAACAGCTCGGCGCCGATCAAGACGCGTTTCGTTGTCGATCTTATCTCGGGCACGTCGGCCGGAGGAATTAACGGCGTTTTTCTGGCCAAGGCGCTCGCGCAAAACCAGGGAATGGACGGTTTAAAGAAGCTTTGGTTGAGCGAAGGCGATCTCGCCAAACTTCTGAACGACGCGCGTTCGGTTGAAGATCTGACTGGATTCAAATTAAAAAAACCACAGCAGTCATTGCTCAATAGTCAGCGCATGTATCGCAAATTACTAGAAGCGCTTCACACCATGTCGCCGGGAGGCGGAGCGGAATCGAGCGACGCAAGTTCGTCACCCCTGGTCGGTGAGCTGGATCTCTTCACGACTACCACTGATATCGAAGGAATTCCGCTGCCACTCAGTCTGGCAGATGAAGTTGTCTATGAGCGGCGCTACAAAAACGTTTTTCATTTTCGTTATGCCGGGAAAGAAGCGACCGGAACGCCGCGCAACGATTTCACGCAAGCCAACGATCCATTCCTTGCTTTCGCCGCCCGCTCGACCTCTTCGTTTCCGTTCGCCTTTGAAGCGACGCGCTTATGTGACATCACCGACATTGCCAACGGTTACCCGCCTTATCAGGACAAAACCGAGAGCGGCGATTGGGACAAATTCTTCAGCGATTACCTGCGTAACGCACTTTTCGATCTTGATCTCGAAGCTCGCGGTCAACCGGCGACCGGAAAACTTCCAGCCGAGCAAAACACGGTGGCAGAGGCACAGACGAAACTGCGTGACTCTTTTCGCGTGCGTTCGTTTGGAGACGGCGGATATCTGGACAACAAGCCGTTCAGTTATGCGACCTCGATGTTGCTGCGGCGACATGCCGATCGCGCGGTCGCTCGAAAATTACTTTACGTCGAGCCATCGCCCGAGCATCCGGAATTAACAAAAGAAAAACGGGACCCGCCCGATTTCGCCGAAAATGTTCGCGCGGCGGTGCTCGAGCTTCCCCGGCAGGAAACGATTCGCGAAGACATCGACCGTTTATACGAGCGCAATGCCGTCCTCGAACGCGTCGCCGTGCTTGCCAAAGAAGTCGATGCCGATATCGAAGTAAAAAAATCGAAACCGTTCCGGCCGGAAAAGTTTCGGAACGAAGATCTCGCCGCGATGATCAAACATTACGGAGTCAGTTACGGCGCATATCATCGATTGAAGGTTGCCGAGCTCACAGCGGCGCTGGCCGAGCTGATTGCTCGCGCGGCTGGTCACGATCCGACTTCCGATGCGGCCGACGCGATTCGCGAATTGGTTCGGGCCTGGAGGCGCGGCCAATACGAACTGTTTAAATCTAAGGATTCGGGCAAGAAAACCGAAAACGAATTTCTATCCAAATTCGACATCCGATACGACCTGCGGCGCCTGGGATTTCTCAACCGTCGTATCAATCAGCTGGCGGAACTGGACGCCGACGCTGAAAAGCTGCTCAGAGTGATAAGTGCCAGCAGTGAGTGGCCGCCACATCTGACCGTCGAACAATTACTCCATCAGCACGGCGAAGAGTTTCAGCAAGAGCTGAACCGGATCAAAAGATGCGAGGTCTCGAAAGCGCTGCAAAATGCGCGCTCGGCCGAGGAAAGTCTGCGCGATCGAAATTCGGATCGGGGGAAAAAATTATACGACGCGATCGGCGCTCTTAAAATTGGTTGGCCTGATTTGAAGTCGATTCTTGACTGCGATCCGGGCGCAGCACGGGAAAAGATGGCGGACGAGATTCTCGAGAAATCCCAGCGCGCTTCGGTATTATCCGAACTCGCAACGATTATTTGCGAAGGATTCAAATGGGAGCCGCCGGCTCCGATGCATTCGACTCCTGCAACAAAGGCCCAACTCGCAGCCCGGCTCTGCATCAACCATTATCAGGAAAATTTTATTTTTTACGATCTCGTGACCTACCCGGTCGAGTATGGCACTGGCGCGGGCGAAGCCAATATCGTCGACGTATTCAGAGTAAGTCCCGATGATGCGACCGCGCTCGTTGATCAACGTCGAAGCAGCCGCCGGAAACTTGCCGGCACCGTGCTCATGTCTTTCGGCGCGTTTTTGGCCGAAGACTGGCGAAAGAACGACATGCTTTGGGGAAGACTCGATGGCGCGGAGCGCATCATCAGCGCGCTGCTACCGGCAACAAAAGACCGGGATATCCGTGACCAATTGATCAAGGAAGCGCAGATGTCGATCTTGGAGAACGAGAGCAAACCGAACGGGCTGATCGAACCTAGAGACGGACTCGATACACCCGAGAAACTTTGGAAATATTACAGAGAAGATTTTCAAGTGCGGCGCGAGCTGCCGTTCGAAGTCAAAATTGAGCTGGGCTCTCGCGGTGCGAATGTGACCGGAAACATGTTCGTTGGGCTGAGCGAAAAACATCACTTCGGTCTCGGCAAAGGAGTTGGCCGTTTGACCGCGTGGTTTGGAGCGATCGCACACAGCATCAACTCGCTTGTATTTAAAATTGCCGCTCTTGTGCGGGGGATCTTTAGCTAATTCAACAAAAACACCCGCGGCTTCCGCGCAGCGCGCGAATATATTTTAGGCAAGGCTTTCGTTAGTTCCGTTGATTCGGAATTGCATCTCACCAGGGCAAGATAGCGAAGGCCTTGCTCCCCATTTTTAACTGCATGAGTCGAAAGAAATCGGCGAGAAACAAACGCTGGTCGGCCCGCGTCACCAAACACAGCAATGCGTTGGATTTGAAGCCGAAAGTTTTCCGGTCGCGCAGTCCGAGAAAAATCGCTCTCTCGTTAAAACGGTCGGCCGAGCACAGCAAAAGACGCAAAGCGAACCCGTACCAATCGGCGATGTCGATGTTTGAACTTTTACATCAATCGCGCCGGAAAAAATCTCCCCAAGAGTCGAAAGCGAACGCTCGAGCGCGCCAAAGACGAATTGCGCGACGCGTTCGGCCGCAATTAGGATTTCTTAATCTCGCATCTAACTGCGCAGCGCCTGCGTGAATCGGATCAGTTCGTCGGCCACTTGCTCGATGCGCTTTGCCACCTCTTTGTCGATGATCTGGTTGCCATCGAACGCGTCGCCAGTCGCATAAACGAAACGCGGAATGATCACGGTCCGAAAATCCAGCATCAGACTGTTGGCGTAAGCCATCACTGCCATGTAACTGCTGTTCCCGCCGGCCGCGCACAAAAAGCCGACAACCTTTTCTTCCCACGAGCTTCCCGTGAGCTCGATCATGTTTTTCGCCGCCGCGGCGACGTCATAATTGTAAACGGGCGCGGAAACGAGAATGCCGTCGGCTGATTCGATCGCCTTGTTCAATTTTTGCGCCGCGGGGTTGAGATAACATTTGTCCGCGTCGCACAACGGCAGATTCAGTTCGGTGATGTCGATCCACGCGCAATCGACTTTGCGTTTTTGTAGATGCGCGAATGCCAACTGCGCCATCCGCCGGCTGTTGCTGTCCGGATTCCCGCTGGTGCTAATGACGAGATACTTGGGCATTCCGCCGTCATCTGTCCTCTGTTCTCTGACCTCTGTCTACTACGGCGTCAGGAAAATCTTTCCGCTGTAAGGATCTTTCACCGGCGTGCCGGGAGCAAAACCGCGCACGTCGATATAACCGGCGTCTGGCGAGAACGGACTCGTGACAAATCCTTTCTTACCCGGCACCGGAGTTCCGTACCGCAAATCGTCGCCTTTTTTAGAGGCCGCTCGCGTTGCCGTTCGAGTGTTGCGGTCACTCGGTGGAACGCCGACTCCATTTGCATTATGAGCGGTTGATTCCGGATTTGTTGGATTTGTTATTTCATCCGCCTGTTTGCGACTGCTTCGATGCGTCGACTTGTGCTGCGGCTCGTTGAACGCGCGCCTCATTTTGCGGAAGAAATTCTCGAACGGGCCGGGTTCGGCCGGAACGCCCGCCGTGCCGACCAACAAGATCGACATCACCAAAACAAATCGCTTCGTTCGAGATTGTTTCATCATCTTGATTCCCCTGCCCAGCCGCCATTCAACAGCTCCAATGTCTCTTGGACGGCCACGCGCCAGATTTTCATCATCTCTTCGTCGCTTCGTTGATAGACGCCGCCCCAGTTGCCATCTTTCAAATATAAACGCAGCGCTTTCGGATCGAGCTGGCGCAGATAATTCATATCAACCTCCGGCTTTTGCTCCGATGGCATTTTGATTTTTTCCAGACGGGTCCACGGAAAATTCTCCATCCACGATGCGTGCGAAGCAACCGGATCGATCGCCTGCACTTGCGCCCAGGTTTTCGGCGCGTTCCACCAGTCATGAAATTTCACTTTGATCCCCGGATGGTCCGCGATCCATTCGCCAACCAGGTTTCGCGCCGGCGCGTTTCCCCCGTGACCATTCACGATCAGGATCCGCTTGAATCCCTGCTCGCTCATCGCATCGAGAATCTCGCGCACGATCGACAAAAAAGTTTGCACTCGCAGCGTAACCGTTCCGGGAAACGCGCGGAAATAGGGCGTGATGCCGTATGGTTGAACGGGAAAAACCGGAACGTTCGCTGATGCGGCGACTTCAGTAGCGAGTCGTTCCGCGAGAATACTGTCCACGCTCAAACTCAAGTACGCGTGCTGCTCCGTGCTTCCTAGCGGCAAAACGCAGCGATCGTCGCGCTTCAAATACTCCTCCACCATCATCCAATTCATCTCGCTGATGCGCATGATG
>Ga0070707_100001523_pt1 | contig 22581 bp, 16 predicted proteins | sample KBSK5502metaG_FD_65468 | JGI IMG/M metagenome (GOLD analysis project Ga0070707, IMG submission 65468) | Corn, switchgrass and miscanthus rhizosphere microbial communities from Kellogg Biological Station, Michigan, USA - KBS K5-50-2 metaG | ecosystem: Host-associated > Plants > Roots >...
ACCCAGAAGTTGAGGCCGTCGCTGCAGGCGCCAAACGGATTAGTGCCTGTACCCATAGAAATACCACTCGGCAAGCTGAGCGGCGTCAGGTCGGCCGCCTTCCACAACGAGACGCCCCCGAGTTGGTTCGTGACCAGGATGCGCTGGCCATCGAAGGCGGCGGTCTCGGGGGTATTCAATCCGTTACCCGAGAGGGTGGCCAGGACCGCCCCGCTCGCCGCTCGCACTACCGTCACCGTGTTGTCACTGATGTTGGGCACCCAGATGTTGGTCCCGTCGAAGACCGGGAATTGAGGGTCTCTGCCCACCATTACGGATTGGAGGATGTTGCCGCTGGAGTCCAGCTTCTTGAGCGTGTTATCCCCAGCGTCTGTCACCCAGATGTTGGTCCCGTCATAGAGGATGCCAACGGGCTCACTAAAGCCCGTGGTGACGGTCGTGACGCTCACTGGGTTGAGCGTCACGATCGAGACTGAGCCGGGTGACCCACCGTTGGCCGTCCAGACTCGCGCTCCGTCGAAGGCAATGCCAGCGGGGGCAACACCCAACGAGATAGACAGGATCGTGACGGGACCTGCTGGCTGGCTCGGATCGATCTGGTAGAGCTTGCCAGGGTTGGTCAGCCCCGTGACGAAGATCAGCCCCTTCGCCACCAGCACGCCGAAGGCACTAGTCGCCCCCGTCCAGTCCTCCAGCTTCTTGCCGTCACTGGCCCGCACCCGCGAGACGGTGGCGCTACTAAAATTCGCCACCCAGAGATCGGCCCCGTCTGATGCGACCAGTTCTGGAATGATGCCCACCGAGGTCAATCCGAGACCAGTGCTGTCGGTGGGCGTCCAGGACTGATTGAGTTCAGCCCGGCGGCTCCCGCGCTTGAGTGACTGATCCAGCGTCCGCGTGATGAAGGCCGCCATCTGCTCCCGCGTCACGTTGTTGCCCGGACTGTAGGTGGTTGCCGAGGTCCCGCTGGTCAGCCCCGTGAAGAAGGCTGAGGCGATCTGACAGAAGAAGCCGCTGCTCATAACATCGGTGAAGGGCAGCGTGGTGGTCGCTCCGCCGCAGGTGCCGGTGTCGGCTCTGAGTTGATGGATGGCGCCCGTGAGCGTGAGTACGAGCGTCAAGAGAAGCGCTTCACAGAGCACGACGCGGCGTTGCAGGCGGAAGTGTGGACGAGTTGGTTCAGGCTCAAAGTGAATCTTCATACTGCCTCCTCTCCCGCAGGTGCGGGATGGTGAGTGGTCGTTGCGCACAGCGGCGGCGTCAGGCTGAGGGCGAGAATCAAGAGGCTGCTGCTATGCACCGCAACAGGCCGCAGTGAGTCGATGGTCGTCAGCTTAGTCATCCTGCTCTCCTTGCTGTTTGAATCCCGCCGCCATCAACGGCTGCGATCATTCACCTGATTGAGGCGGAGAGACGCTCGGTTTGCCGTCTCCGCTGCGGCCTGAGGTGAATCGGCTGGCATCATCCGGCGTCTCTTGCCCCTCTCCTACAAGCCGAAGGCTTTGACCAGGAAGACCGCCATCCGGCCTCTGGTCACCGCGTTATCCGGGCAGTAGTTCGCACCGCCGCAGCCGGCGAAGATCGAATCGACGCTATCAGACAAGCTGCTTGCGTTCACAAGTCTGATGGGGGATTCACCTGGATAAGGCATTTCGGGAAAAACATTTCAGCAGGCGGCCCACAAGCTTTGGGTGACGGCTTTGGCACCCACCGACAGTCGGCCGAGAAAAAACCACCGTGCGCCATTTGACGCATGACCAGGTTTAGTGGTGATCTCTGGGGGGCTTAAACTGTCAGGCCAGCGGAGAAGATGTCGCGCGCCCGCCGGCGACGGTCACACCAGAGATGCTGCGGTATGCTAAATCGAACCAAGCCAGATTGGGACAGATGCCACGACAAGCTCGTGGCATCTCAAGACGGCGTCCCAATGTTTGTTGGTTTAATTTAGATGGAGGGTTGGGTTGAACGATCCTGGTCGCCAGCTCTCAACGTTTGCCGTCTAAGTTGGCCCACTCCCCGGATTGAATGAAGCTCGCCCAATAGAAGGGATGCTCGCGCCCTTGGCGCTTGAGCAGGGAAAGCTGCACCTGACGCAGCGCTTCGCCCCGCCCCTGCCCTTGCTTCAAGCCCTGATAATAGGCGGTCATCAACTCGCGCGTCACGTAGTCGCTCACCGGCCACAGGCTCATCACCAGGGTTTCGGTCCCGGCTAAGACGAAGGCGCGGCGCAAGCCATAGACGCCTTCGCCGTTTTTGACTTCGCCCACACCGGTGTCACAAGCTGACAGCGTGACGAGCTTCGTGCCCCACAGATTCAAGCCCGAAGCTTCAAGCGCCGTGAGGATCCCGTCGTCATCGCTGCTCTGGCGCAGATTGGCTCCGGCCAGCGCCAGGCCCGAACGCAGCAACGGGTTTTCGATTTTTGCACTGGCACTGATGGCTCTCGTACTCTCTCCACTCGCACTTGAGGAAGAAGCCGGGGCGTCCGTCAAGAAGAAGCCGTGGGTGGCGATGTGCATGATGCGTGGCGCAGCAACTTGCTTGAGCGAGGATTTGGTGGCTTGTGTGCCGGTCAGCACGCGGGCGTCCGCGAAGAGCGATTTGATGGACCGCGCTTCCTGAGCCGTGCCAGAGAGCGGCGCGAAATAAACGCTCGACAAATCAGAGCCGGTGGTGACGCTTTGTCGTTTGGTTCCGCCCCGTTGTTTTCTGTCGGACGCGGCGCGTGGCGATGGCGGCGTGTGTGGTTTGGCCATGGCCATCAACTCCGGCTCGCCAAACAGCGGATTGGCCAGCACCAGAGGCGGGCTTTTGCTCGCGCGCGCGACCTGCAACCGCAGCAGGTCGCGCCCGCTCGTCAGGTAGGTGCAAGCGAAGCGTTCGACCAGATAACGATGCTGCTCATCAAGGAGCGCCTCAAAAGGGATGAGATTGAGGGCGCCGTCGGGCGAGATGAGCAGGTGGGTGGCATCGCCCAGCAGCGGGCGAACCGGCTGCATAATTTTTTCGTCCAGGGCGCGGGCGAGCAGTGGCGCGTCTCGCCGTTGCGGATCGCGCAAGGCTTGACGCCAGGCTTCAATCGCCTCATCAATCTCTTTCGCCGCGCCGAGTTCTTTCCACCGGACCTCGCCCTCCCCGCGCACCACGTAAGCCGCATAGCGCGGCTCGCCAAAAGGTTCCCAGTCGTTTGCCTTCCAGTCGGTTGCTTTCTTCGGATCAAACGGCCGGTAGCGCACAAATTCAATGAGCGCGGCGCGATTGGGAATCGCTGCTTGCACCTCAGCGAGCGTGACGGGTTGAGACTTTTGATAGAACCCATCGCTGCGGCGGCTGATCTCGGCTTCGAGTCCTTCTCTCTGTTCTTCGTAGACATGGATCTGTTGCTGATGTTCGGAAGGGGCTATATTCTGCGGGCCGCTGAGCACGAGTTTTGCCAGACGAGAAGTCGTCTCATTCAACTGGTCGAGCAACACACGGTCTGCCGCGCTGAAGCGGCGACGGAGCGCCGCCAGATTGTCAGCGATCGAGTCCTGCACGCGCCCTTTGCGTTGCAGGATAATGGTGATTGCCAATTCACGTGCGGCGACACTGTCAGGGGCGAGGCGAAGGTGCAGAGAAATTGACCGGTCGCCCTGCTCCGACCGCGCGGACAGATAAGCAAGTTTTTGGCGTTCGGATTCGAAGAGGTTGCGAGAGATCATGCGCTCGGTGATTTCATTCTCGCGTGATTGAAACTTGATCGCCAGATCGATCTTTCCCGCGGCGGCATAGGAATAAACGAGCATGGGATGCTTGCCATTCAGGTCCGGGTGGTCCGCCCCCAACAAGTTTTGCCAGATGGTCAGGGAACGCTCCAACAGCGGTCCTGCTCTGGCTGCATCTCCTTGAAGTTCGTAAATCCGCGCGAGACGTTCAATCGTATGAGCGGCGATGACCCGATCCATCATATTCGCCCTCTCGATAATTTGTAACGTCCGCTGATAAAACGACTCCGCTTTCATGTAGTTGCCGGCGTGATCGTACATTACGGCAAGGTCGTACAAGTAACTAATCAGGACGGAGCTAACAGCGCCGAGTTCTTGCTCAAACTCGCCCAGCGCTCGCAGATAGAGCCTTTCCGCTTTGTCATAATCGCCGTTTTTCTCGTAGATATCAGCAAGGTTCCTCAAAATGTTATGAGTGCCGACGTCTTCATATCCCAGGCTGTTCTTGCCTATCTCTAACGCACGTTGCAACAGCGGCTCTGCCGCCAGATAATCCCCGTTACGGTAGTAGATCAAGGCCAGTTTTTGAAGAGCATCGGCAACCCGCGGGTGTCCTCCTCCAAGCTTGTCTTCCGAGGCGGCCAAGGCTCGCTGTAATAGTTGCCTCGCCTCTGCATACTCACGTTTGCGGATGTGAATGGTTGCGAGGTCGAAGAGGATATTCGCTGTGAGCGGGTGGTCCGGGCCGAGCACCTTCTCCCGGATTCTTAAAGCACGCCCAAGTAATTCCTCCCCCTTTATCTCGCCTTGGGCACGGTATATCGTAGCCAGATCATTCAGAGAATCCGCGACTTCTAAATGATCCGCCCCCAGCAACTGTTGGCGTATCCGCAGCGCCTGCTCTGCCTTTGAGATCGCTTCATCCTGCTTTCCGGCGCCGCTGAGTTGAATAGCGTCTGCGCTCAGCTTGCGTGCTTGCTGCAGCAGGCGATCATTTTCTGTCGCCGCCCGCGTCTCAGCCACTCGAATCTCATAGCGACCGGCAGGCGCACGTTTGTATCTTGCTTTGACGTTGAAGCTGTAATTGCCGGCCCCCTCGGCAACAATGCTTATCCTTTCTTGACCCCACGGCATCATCTCGGAATCGAACTCGGCGATCAACTCCCCTTTGATGCCTAGCCATCGCACTGTGACATCTATCCCGCGTTGTTCGACGACGAGACTCACATACTGGCCCTCAGCCAGCGTGATTTGGTAGCTGTGCTCCTGCTCACCCGCCAGTTCGCGCTCAATCGGCTTGCCCGGTTCGAGCGCGGTGACTTCCTGCGCGCTTGGCATCGTGCCGGTTTGCCGGGCCAACCGCGGGGCAGAAGCTGACGCCTCAACCTCTGCTTGAACCTGGCCGGCAGGGATGAGTGAGCAAGAGAAAGCAGTGAATGCTATCAACGCGAAGCACAGACTCTGGCGGATGAAACCGTTTGAGATGAACTGAAGCATCACTCGGCGAGACATCAAGAACCTCCCTTGGCGCAGCTTTGGTGTTTTGACTTGGCGGCTATTGTCTCACAACCCTAAACGGATAGCTGCTGACCAGATCCGCGACGCCGGTCGCGGAAATGCCGGAGAGTTCCAGCACATAATTCTGCGGGTTGAAGAGACTGGCGCGCAGGCTGACCCGCACCGTTTTGCTCTGGCCACTGGTTTTGAGCCGGCCGCTGCGCCATAAGCTGTTCCCGGTCGCCGGGTTCCTCAGCGCGGCCCGGTAGGCGGAAAAGTCGTCCGCTTCCAGCGCCAGCGTGAGCGCGACGTAATCGGTTCCCGCCGGCACCGTCAGCGTGGCGATTTGGCCGGCGCCCCTGGTTTGCGGCGCGAGATTGAAAGCGATGATATTCAGATCACGCGGCTCAGTGGCTGCCTTTCCGCCTGGCTCAGCGGCTGCCAGTTGTTGTTCGAGTTGCGCGAGTCGGTTGCGCACCCGGCTTAATTCTTTCTCGGTTTCAGCGTCTGATACACGCTGCTCGGCCAGTTGTCGCTGCCACTCCTGTGCGCGCCCTTCCACCGCCGCGCGCTCCGCTTGTGTGTGTGCCACCTGAGCGCGCAATCGCAGATTCGCCCACATCAAATAGCCGCCCGCCAGCAACATCAGTAAAGCCGTAGCGGCGAACCCCCACTGCAGCGTCAGACGGGGAAGCGTCAAGAGATGCCACCAGGAAGGTTGAGGCGAAACTGTCTCGCCTGCTGCGGTGCTCGCCGGAACCGTTTCGTGCGCGTCCGCTGCCTGCGCTGTTGGTGGCTGCTCTGCCAAGGCCAGGAACGTCTCCGCGAATCTGACCTTCTCGCGGCGTCTGGGCGAGGCGAGGTAGTGTGAATTGAATCGGGCCAGCGCGTCTCTAGCCAACTCGCCTCGGACGTAGGCATCCACCAAATCGTTTTCCGCCGCCTGCAGCCGCTGGGCAAAATCGTCATCGGTCAGGCTCAACTCATCCAGGCGTTCCGTCTCCGCTTCGGACGAAGCGCCGAGGAGATAGTCGGTGATCACTCGTTCATCAATAGGTTGCTTTGGCACTGGATGTTGGTCTCCCAAACCGCAATTCAATGTTTTTGGAATGCCGAGCCTACAGTGGAGAGCCGCCAAAGGTTCTGATGCAGCTTCCTCCACAAGGATAAGCAGAAACCGCCAAAACCTTTCATCAGCCGCCGCTCAGGCATTCGCGCAGACAGGACTCAAGTTTATCGCGGAGGCGACAAGCGCGAATGCTCAATGCATTCATGGTGACTCCCAACTTCACCGCCATCGCGCGACGGTTCTCGATCTTCGCGCGCTCTTCTCCCCGATAGTAACCGATGATGAGTTCCCGGTCGTCCGCTTCCAGCTTGCCGAGACACCGTTCCAAGCATTCCCACCGCCGCTCTCTTGCTTGCTGTTCTTCGCTCGCCTCGGGGCTTGCCGCTACCTTGGCTGCCGCCTGAGCCGACAGTCTTTCATCCAGCGGCTCTTGGCGTTGCCGCTCGCGCACAGACTCGAGAAAGACTAAGCGCGCGACGATGTAGCAATAGTGGGCGGGGGCATCGCTGATAATCGCTCCCTCCTCTTCGAGCCTGCGCGCCACGCGATTGAGGGTTTCATCAGCCAGTTCATCAGGCGAGAGACAGTTCTTGCGGTCGAAGTAGAGGACCAGTCGCTGGCGCATCTCCAGATAGCACTCACCGCCCGGCTCCGAGTCCTGACCGAGCCAGCCAAGGAGCTGCTCGAAAGCATTCTGCGTCAGCGCCCAGTCCCGCTTTGAACCTGCCTTTGGAGTTGTCAGTTTCTCCACCATCTCACCAACCCTCAGCAGACATCTTGATGCCGCCAGTCTCGTGGATCGGAAACGTCAAGTTCACCATCAACGATCTCGCAGCCTTTGCCATCCTCCGGCAGCAGGGCCAGATCGGCGGAGGTGAATTTGTCGGCGACCTTCATCTGCTCATCCCGCTCTTGATCAGTCTGTCGTGCAATCTTACTCCGCAACGCGCGCCAGTTCCAGATTGAATCGGGCGCCCCCCTCACAAGCGCGGGCAGCGCTATCAATCCCTGGACGGCTCTCCGCCGGAAGAAATCCTGGACTTCGGTGAAGACGAGCCATCCATTTTACTGGGCGGGGTTTGTCTTAGTGGGCGACGGCAGGTAATTCCGCTGAAGCCAGCCCAGCGCTTTGCCCGGAAAGCGCGCGCAGCGGCGCCCAAGCCATAGCTTCGGCCAGTGAACAACTACACCGCCTGCGCTTGACGAAAAATGTCACTCTTTGGGCTGTGTGGCGCTAGGTAGCTACGCTTGGTTCACTTTTCAGTCTCCAAGACTCAGCGTTGAGTCTCGGAAGTCAAACCGAGAGCTTCCGAGACCCATGGCTGACTCTCAGAGCCTCATCGTTGACTCTTTGAGAGTCTCGGTTCAGGCTCTGAGCCTCTCGGTTGAGTCTCAGGGAGTCAACGATGAGGCTCTGAGAGTCTGGGTTCAGGCTCTGAGCCTCATCATTCACTCTCAGAGAGTCAACGATGAGGCTCTGAGAGTGAATGATGAGGAAAAAAGCAATGACCGTTGCCGTTCTTCATGGGCAATGGGCGATCAAGTATTGTGCGTCGGCAATCATGAGGTTGGCGGCGTCGGCGTTGACGCCCTTGCCGAGTTGGGCTTGCAACTCGTTGATGAACGCACGGTAGTTGTTGGCGGCCGTCCCACAGTCTCCTTTCGCACGCGCGCTGTTCATCGGCTGCGCCGCAGGAGCGGGTGGATCAGCTTTGGTGGCGCGGCCGGTGACTGGTGCTGACAGGTTGGCACAGAGCGGCCAGATCTTGGCCGCTCTGTGCGCTTGATGGTCGGGTCAGCGCTCGAAGCTATAGAACGCTCTTCGGGACGCTGACCTCTACGATTTACCCTGCACCCTACATAACTTAATCGCTGACGAGTGTCTCGTTGTGGTTGAAGCGGATGCCCGGAGCGATCACCTCTTCCATCTCTTCGACCTCGAGTTCGATCTCACTCGTCACCCTGGCTTGGTTATCAACATAAGCTGTCATTGACATAACACACTCCTTTGTCTGTTAGGTTGATCATTCAGCAGGACTGAACCGGAGAGCGGGCCGGCTCCTCGGGATGGCCGATCTTCTCACCATCCGGCGAGTCGGTTGCCCCCGGCTCTCACAGGAGTTCCGGTCTTGCATTTTCAGCGGGGTGGAGTAAACTCCGGCCCGAGGGCGGCAGCCCGCAGTCAGGAATTCACTCCCCCGGTTGAGAGTCAGCTTTTGAATCTCGATAGAAGAAGTTGCTGAACTGGCCACCATATTACCGCCCGCCCGAAATTATTTTGGGGTCGGGGCGCGGTCCTCGCCAATTCGGAAGGAAGGGGGTTCTATGTCATTCGCGTTCCGCTTGCCGTGGCACTTACTGGCCCTGAGCCTATGCCTCATCAGCTCGGTCTTGGCGCAGTCTCAATCATCATCTTCAGCTCTCAATGCATCTTCATCGCCAGATGATGCTGCCGTGCGCGCGGTGGTGGAAAAGTATTTCGCGCTCTACGCCGCGAAAGACCGCGACGGATTGATCAGCCTGTGGAGTCGGCAGTCGCCCGACTATGCTGCACTCAAACAGGATTGGCAGCGAGAGTTCACGGCTGAGACCTACAGCCTGAGCCCTCCAACGATCTCGCGGGTCAAGGTCGAAGGGGAGCGGGCCAGTCTGCGGGCGACGGCTCATCTCACGGCCATCAATCCGCAGAGCAAGGAGAAGCGAGAGCAGCGAATAGTGCGCAACTTTGCTTTCGTCCGGGAGGGCGGGACATGGAAGGTCTGGCGAGCCGTGCCGGCGGAGCAGGACTTGGCCGAGGCGCTGATGAAGGCCAAGACCGAGGCGGAGCGGACTGGGTTGCTGGCGGAGGAGAAGGAGTTAGTGACCTCTGAACTGGTTCAGGCACTGGGCAGTCAAGGCGACCGCTTTCTCAATCAGGGAGTTTACCCGCCGGCGCTCGCTATCTACCGCCTAGCGCAAAGTTTGGCCGAACAGCTTGGTGACCAGTCTGGAATTGCCCTCATGCTGAGTAATATTGGAGAGGTCCACCGGTCACAAGGCGAGTACGCGCAGGCGTTGGAGTACCTCCAGAAAGGCTTGGCGCTGAGCGAGGCCCTGGGGGACAAACGCGTAATTGCTAGCACACTGGCGGCAATCGGGAATGTCCACTCTGCACAAGGCAACAATGCGCAGGCGTTGGAGGACTACCAGAAGAGCCTGGCGCTGAGCGAAGCCTTGGGAGACAAAGCTAGAATTGCCGCCACGCTCAATAACCTCGGGCTGGTCCACCATGAACAAGGCAACTACGCGCAGGCGATGGAGGACTTCCAGAAGAGTTTGGCGATGGCCGAGGCCCTGGGAGACAAACTTGGAATTGCCCGAACGCTGAACAACATCGGACGTATCTATCGTTCAAATGGCAACTACGCGCGGGCGCTGGAGTACTATCAGCGGAGCCTGGCGCTGGCCGAGGCTCTGGGAAGCAAACACGGGATCGCCATCATCATGCACAACATCGGGACGGTCCATCGTTTCCAAGGCAACTACGCGCAGGCCTTGGAGTACTACCACGAGAGTCTGGCGATGCGGCAGGCCCTGGGGGAGAAAGACCTGGCGGCCAGCACGCTGAACAATATGGGGACTACCTACCTCTTACAAGGCAGCTATGCGCAGGCGTTGGAATCCCTTCAGAAGGGCCTGGCGATGAGCGAGGCCATGGGGCATAAAGTCGAAATCGCCGGCGCGCTCAAGAGCCTCGGGCGCGTCCACCTGTTCCAAGGCAACTACGCGCAGGCGATGGAAGACTACCGGAAGAGCCTGGCGATCTGGGAGGGGATGGGGAAAAAAGACGGGATCGCCGACACGCTCAACAACATCGGGGAGGTTTACGGGAAGCAAGGGGACTACTCACAAGCGCTGGAGACGGCCTCCCGCGCGGCATCTCTCGCGCGGCAGATCGGTGACACCGAGATTCTCAGGAAGACCCGCCTCACGGCCGGCAACGCCTATCGCGCGCTCAAGGAGCCCGCCCAGGCCCGGCTCGCCTTTGAAGAGGCCATCACCCTCAGCGAGACGCTGCGCGCCAACGTTGCGGGCGGAGAGGAGGAGCAGCAACACTTCTTTGAATCCAAAGTCTCCCCCTACCATGCTATGGTTGACTTGCTCATCGCCCAAGGCCGGCCGGCTGAAGCCTTGACCTTCGCCGAACGCGCCAAGGCGCGGGTGCTCCTGGATGTGCTCCAGACCGGCCACGTCAACGTCACCAAAGCGATGACCGCGAGCGAGCAGGAACAGGAGCGCCAACTCAACAACCATCTCGTCTCACTCAACACTCGGATTCGCCGCGAAACCATTCGCCCGCAACCCGACCAGGCTCGCTTGACTGAACTCAAAGCCCAGCTCCAAAAAGCCCGGCTCGACTTCGAAGCCTTTCAGACCAATCTCTACGCCGCTCATCCTGAGTTGAGGGCGCAACGTGGTGAAGCTCAGCCGCTGAGGCTTGAAGAAGCCACGGCCCTGCTGCCCGATGCTGCGAGCGCGCTGCTTGAATACGTCGTGACCGACGACCAGACTTATCTGTTTGCCATCACCAAGGCGACCAGCAACGCGAAAGCTGAGGTCCAGTTCTACGCGCTGCCGATCAAACGAGCTGAGCTGGCGAAGCAGACCGAAAGCTTCCGCGAGCAGCTTGCCGGGCGCGATCTCGGCTTCCGGGCCTCGGCGATGAAGCTCTACGACCTGCTGCTCAAACCGGCGCAGGCGCAGCTCAAAGGCAAAACCAATCTCGTCATCGTCCCGGATGAGAAGTTGTGGGACTTGCCGTTTCAGGCGCTGCTCGCGCAGGCGCATCGGTTTCTGATTGAAGAGGCCGCCGTTTCATACGCGCCTTCCTTGACGGTGCTGCGGGAGATGACCAAGCGGCGGAAGCCGCCGCACGCAGATCCGGCCTCAGCCACCTTGCTGGCGCTCGGCAATCCGGCCATTGGTCAAGCGACGATTGAGCGCGCGACACTGGCGCTGCGCGATGAAAAGCTCACCCCGCTGCCCGAAGCCGAACAAGAGGTCCGCGCCTTGGGGCTGTTGTACGGTTCACTGCACAGCAAGGTCTACACGGGCGCGCAGGCCCGCGAAGACCGGGTCAAGGCCGAAGCCGGTCAGGCCCGCATCCTTCACTTCGCCACGCACGGAATACTGAACAACGCCTCGCCGATGTATTCGCACCTCGTGCTCGCCCAAGGCGACGCCAACGAAGACGGGCTGCTCGAAGCCTGGGAGTTGATGCAGATGGATTTGAAAGCCGAGCTGGCGGTGCTCTCCGCCTGCGAGACGGCGCGCGGGCGCTTCGGCGCGGGTGAAGGCATGATCGGATTGACCTGGGCGCTGTTCGTGGCCGGGGTGCCATCCACCGTGGTCAGCCAATGGCAAGTCGAATCGGCCAGCACCCGCGATCTGATGGTGCATTTCCATCGCGCTTTGAAAGCACAACCCACAGCGGAGCAAGCGAGCCAAACTAAAGCCGAAGCGTTGCGGCAGGCGGCCTTGAAGCTGATGAAGAATCCGGAGACCAGCCATCCGTTTTACTGGGCGGGATTCGTCTTGGTCGGTGACGCCGGCGAGGCATCAGTGTCGCATCGCCTGCACGCCCGCCAGTAATCTTCGGGCAATGGCCGAATTCGGATTGGCTTTTTGCAAGGCGCGCAATTCCTGTTCGGCTTCATCCAATAGCCCGGCCTGCGCAGACAACAGTCCCAGCGTCAAATGCGACGAGGCGTAGGCTCGCCGCGCTGGCGCCAGTTCATGCGCCTTCGCTTGGTCGAGAATGCGGAACTTGGCCTGCGGCGCCGGCGGGCGCGGAGATGTGAATTCCTGGTCGAGGTTGTCTGCGCCGAGAGCTACGACCGGCTTATGGAGGCGACCAATGTCGCGGGGCGTCAGTGGAAGCTGATTCTCATCGCCATTCAGGCACCTGCTCGTCGCACTGCCGCAGCCCTCACAAAGTCTTCGCACAGCGGAATCCCGAGATCATCCACCTCTCAGGGGGATGGAAAAAATTTCGATATGTCGGGCGGATGTGGCCTCGGGGCGTGGCGAAGGAGCCGCCGCGCAGCACCTTCTGGCCCACGAACCATTTATCATTGTATTCGTCGAATTCCGATTGGAATCCGGGGTAGGGCGCGTAATCTGACGAGGTCCACTCCCACACGTCGCCGATCATCTGAGAGCAACCGTAGGCGCTCCGTCCGCCCGGAAAAGCGCCGACGGGGGTGACGCCCCAGAATTGGTTTTCAAGCAGGTTGGCCTTTGACGCGTCGGCGTCGGCGTCGCCCCAAGGGAAACGCTGTTTCTCTTTCGTCCGAGGGTTGAAGCAGGCAGCCTTCTCCCACTCGGCCTCGGTCGGCAGCCGCTTACCGGCCCATTTGGCGAACGCCGACGCTTCGTAGAAACTGACGTGGGAGACCGGTTCCTGAATCTTCTCGTCAACCGCGCGCAGGCCGGAAAAATCTCTGACCATCCACCGGCCGTCATGCAACTCCCAATAGAGCGGCGCTTGCATCCGCTCTTTAGAGATGTAATCCCAGCCTTCAGCGTACCACCAGCGATAATCCAGATAACCGCCAGCGTCGATGAACTCTAAAAACTCGCTGTTGCTGACCGGGGCACGGTCGATGGCGAAATCTTGCAGGTAGACCGAGTGGCTGGGCTTCTCGTTGTCGAAAGCAAAATCATCCCCGGCGGAGCCTAACTGAAACAGCCCGCCCTCTATCTCAGCCATCCCACCGGCTCTCTCAGACGGGGGAGGCATCTCTTTCCTCGGCGCCGCGTACCGGTCGCAGAGCAAGTGTTTGATGTCGTAAACCAACAATTCCTGGTGCTGCATTTCATGCTCCAGGCCCAGGCGCGCCAGTGAGAGAATGGTTTCTGCGCCGGGAATCTCTGGGAGACGATTTAAGAGCCTGAGCATTGCGTCATCGATATAGCTCCGGTATTTGATCGTTTCTTTCACCGTCGGGCGTGATCTGGTTCCGCGTTTGTCGCGTTCGATCCTCGCCCCGAACCCTTCGTAGTAAGAGTTGAAGTAGAAGAGATATTCTTGGGAATAGGTCTGGTAACCGGGTAGATGGTTCTGGAGAACCGTCTCGAAGAACCAGGAGGTGTGGCCGATGTGCCATCGCGGCGGGCTCATAAAGGGGGCCGTTTGCACCACGTAGTCCTCGACCTCCAGCGGCTCGACGATCTGCATCGTCCGTGCGCGCACGTCTCGGTAAAGGTCAATCACTCTTTCGACGCCGGTCAGCTTTTGTTGTTCTACGCCACTGGACTCCATTCCCTCTCCCTCTGGCGATCTGTCTCAAGCACTGCGGCCGCGTCTGAACGAGTTGCCAGTTGGTAGCCGGCGACGCCGGCATCAGATGCAGCGCGAAGCCTGTCAGACATCGTCTTGCCATCGATCCGAAATTTACGTGTAGATCAAGACAAGAATTTATCATGGAACAGTCTGGGCGCAAGTGGCGCGGGCGAAGACTGCCAGAATCACCCCCGTCGGCGCCTCTCCCCTGTTCTACCAGTTGAGGCGATTCTGCGGTAGGATGTGCCTCTGGGTCCGGCGCAACTTTGGCAGGCCGGCGCCTCGGGTCGGTTTTCAACCCGCAGTCAGTACTGGCAGAAGATTGGAGTTCCGAATGATGAAGCGAGGCCGATTTGCGACCTATGCCTGGGGAGTGCTCGCCTACAACTTGGCGGTGATCATCTGGGGGGCTTACGTGCGCGCGACCAGTTCGGGGGACGGTTGCGGCAGCCACTGGCCGCTCTGCAACGGGGAAGTGATTCCGCGGGCGCCAAAGATTCAAACCTTGATTGAGTTCACGCACCGGATCACTTCAGGTTTAAGTCTCATCTTCGTGCTGCTGCTTGTCGTCTGGGCCTTTCGCCGTTACGCTAAAGGCCACGTGGTTCGGTATGGCGCGGCGGCCTCACTCTTTTTTATTCTGACCGAGGCTTTGATCGGCGCCGGGCTGGTGATTTTTCGGTTAGTGGCCGGCAACGCCTCCGTGATGCGTGCGCTCTACATGTCGCTGCACCTCTCGAACACATTCTTCCTCTTGGCTGCTTTGACCCTCACCGCCTGGTGGGCCTCAGGGGGAAAGTCGGTGCGGGTGAAAGGGCAGCCGGCATTCACCTGGGCTTTAGCCATCGGCCTCGTGGGGTTGGTCGCACTGGGCATTAGTGGAGCCGTGGCGGCCTTAGGGGATACTTTATTCCCGGCCCGGTCTGTGGCCGAAGGGTTGAAGCAGGATTTCTCGCCCGTCGCACACTTCCTCGTCCGCTTGCGTCTGTGGCACCCTTTGATGGCGATCTTGACAGGGCTCTACGTGATCTTCCTCGCCGTGTTCGTGAGCCTTGGGCGCCCGAGCCCCACGACAGCGTGGTTGGCCCGCCTGCAAGGGGGATTTTTCCTCTTGCAGCTTGGGATAGGGGCGCTCAACGTGATGCTCCTGGCTCCGGTGTGGATGCAGATGGTTCACCTTTTGATCGCAGACCTGGTGTGGATCACCTTCGTGCTCTTATCGACTTCCGCACTTACTATCGAGGCCCCTCGACTCGGGGCGGTTGAGCCGAGGGAGGAATTGAAAGCCATCCTCGCCTCACGCTTGTAGGAAGTATCTGGCTCGAAAAATTTCCGACGCCGGCGTCAAGCTGAGAGGCGCCGCGGGAGATTTGTAGATTTGTAGGATGGCTTACAAATCTTTTTGACAAGCCCGGTGAGTTGTGTATAATTTTACGTGCGGTAGGGTGCCGCATCTGAGCTTCTCCAACTCTGATGCTCCTGACCGCTAAAGTTACCAACCCGCCGATACCAGTCGAAACGTTTCGGTGCTGCCCCCCGGTCCCGGAAGCGTTCCGACTGGTATTTTACTTTGAGGCGGGAGAAATGCTTTCTCAGCCCTCAATCGCTTTTAGCTTCTCCACCGCCACGCTTCCCGCTGCTGCCAGCGCCCGCCGCGGCCGGTTGCGCTTTGCCGTTGATACCGAGCGCCGCGCGCAAGTCCGCTTCGACGCGTGCCAGCAGTTCCGGGTTATCGCGGAGCGCGGCCTTCGAGTTCTCGCGGCCTTGGCCGAGGCGCTCGCCCTTGTAAGAAAACCAGGCGCCTGATTTCTCGACCACCTTGTGCTCGACGCCGAGGTCGATCAACTCGCCGTAGCGCGAGATGCCTTCGCCGTACATGATGTCGAACTCGGCTTCCTTGAACGGCGGCGCAACTTTGTTCTTCGCAACCTTCACCTTGGTGCGGTTACCGACGATTGATTCGCCGTCTTTGATCGCGCCGATGCGGCGGATGTCAAGGCGGACTGAGGAGTAGAACTTGAGCGCACGACCGCCGGTTGTCGTTTCGGGCGAATTATGGACGACGACACCATCAACCAAGTAGGTGTGATTCCCTTCGACCTCCAGATCAAACCGGTGCCTGGCGCGCGTTTGAGGTTTGACATAAATCTTAGTGATGCGGGCCGGCACCGCGCGGAGAAGCCGTCGGGCGTCCAACTGCGTTCCGTGCACCTGTGCGTCGCTGATCTCAGGTTGCCAGTTGAATCGGCCGCGCAGCCTGGGATGTAGTTTGTAAGCCACCGCCGGGTGCACGTAAGGCGCCAGTAATTCGTGCAACCGGGCCGTTTGCTCAGCCGTAAACCAGAAGCCGCGTCCGTCGTCTCTCGGCTTGCCTATGCCAAGCTGCTCAAACTTCACGGCCACACGCTCGCGATCAATACCTTTGAGGGAGGAATTGTAGAGCACCGCTTTGCCGTGTCCCCAGCGCTCGAAGTGGCCGGCAAAGGAGCCATCGTCTCCGTACCAGACAGCCAAGCCACGAGCATCAAGCTGATCGAGCCAAGAGGCAGTCACGGTGCGATGCCCATCCGCCTGATAAATGTTCGGCTGCAACTCGGCGAGCGCGGGAAACGCAAGCGTGTCGAACCCCAGGCCATTGCCGACCGGGCCAAACTTGCGGGAGAAAGGCTCCAGCATTTGGTGCTTCCAGCGCACATATTCCTCTTGCGCTGGGCCGTGACCCACCCGAAACGCCGCGGAGTGCGTGCCCACCTTGCGGAGCGCACCATCCCCCAACGCGCCGCCCAGGAGAAGCTGAAGCTGATCGTCCGTCAAGCGATAATCGCCGACCATCGCCAGCACTTGATCACCGACCCGCAGATCGCCTGCCGGAATCTCCCCGTGAGGCGTGAAGATCATATGGTTAGGTGTGACGGCGAAGTGGCGGCGCCCCGATGGTCCGCCTGCGACTTCAAACTGAAGGAAGTAATCGGCCGCGCCATTGTCGAACCAATTGATGACTCGCCGCGGCTCGATGGCTCCGGTCTGAGGATCATAACTCAACACTTCGACTGGCAGCCGTTGGTTGACGATCTTGCCGATCTTCTCCGTGCTCCCATCCGCGAGTAGGACGCGAGCGTTATAATGGAAGCAACCAAACATGACGCCGATCTTCTCGCGAATCTGGTTGATGAAGATCAGGCAGGTATTGGAACGGCCGACCACGGCCGTCAGCTTCCGCAGCGCCTGCGACATCAAGCGGGCCTGAAGGCCGGGGAGGCTGTCGCCCATATCGCCTTCCAACTCAGCCCGCGGGACGAGCGCCGCCACCGAGTCGATGACCAGCACATCGATCGCCCCGGACCGCACCAGGGATTCCGTGATCTCTAAGGCCTGCTCACCCGAGTCAGGCTGCGAGATGAAGAGGTCATCGATGTCGACGCCCAACTTCCCGGCATACTCGGCATCCATCGCGTGCTCGGCGTCGATGTAGGCCGCTATGCCGCCCGCCTTCTGCGCCTCGGCGACGATGTGCAGCGCCAGGGTAGTTTTCCCCGAGCTTTCAGGGCCGTAGATCTCGACGACGCGGCCGCGCGGCACCCCGCCGATTCCGATCGCGGCATCGATTCCGATACTGGCGGTCGAGATCGCCGGCACGTCCTCAACCTTGCGCTCCCCGAGCCGCATAATCGAGCCTTTCCCGAACTGCTTCTCGATCTGCGCGAGGGCGGCCTCAATCGCCTTATTCTTTTCGCTTCTTTCTGTCTTTTCGTTAGCCATGGTCAGCTTTACTCTTTCGTTATTGAGTTGATAGTCAGCCACCGACACGGGCGGCCCGGAGAACTGAAGTCCCAAGCGTGACTTCGAACTCCGCCCCGGCCTCCATCAAGCGATGGCCATCACGGCGTAGATTGCAATCTGAGGGGAGCTGAAGTCCGCAGGCTTCAGACACGACCTCGTGAAAAGCGCCACCACGGCGCTACGAGACTTCCGTAGGTTGAGCGTGATATTTCTTTGATCTGCGTCTTGCGCGCTTCAGTTCAGCTTACAGACTGGCTGCGAGCTTGGCCGCCATTATACCACAGCCCGGACGCCAGCAAGGCGTGAGCGGGCGATTTTTTAGGATTTCTTGCGTGACGGAACAGGGGAAAGAGAGAACATGTTGAGGTCCCGCCACAGTAACTCGATAAAGCGAGATTCGCCCACCTTCGCCTTCCGGCGGCGGATGAAGCTAGCCCGGCCGAGCGCGGGCGGCACCGGGAGTTTATCGCCCGCTTGCGCCTGCAGCGCCACCCGGTAATGCGAGTCACGCGGGTTGATTTCGTAAGCGGCGCGGAAGTGCTCGCGCGCCTCGTGCGTGCGGTTCGATTGCCAGTAGATCAAGCCGAGGTTGTAGAGGGCGGCGTCAAAACGCGGGTCCAGGCGGACGGCCTTTTGCAGGTGCTTGAGCGCCAGATCGGCCCGCCCTTGCTCCCAATAAGTGCGGCCGACCAGGTAGTGCATCTCGGGCGTGGGCTTGAGCGCGAGCGCGCGCTTGAGGTGCGTGAGCGCTTCATTCAAGTGACCCGCGCGCCCGAGGATGCGGCCGAGCCCGTAGTGGGCGGCGAACGAATTCTTATCGAGGGCCAGCGCGTGCTCCAAGTGGACCTTAGCCGACTCTGTCTCGCCCTCATCGCCGACCAGGAGGCCGAGCAACAGCCGCGCCCCGAAGTGATCGCCTTGATCGCCGAGTGCGCGATGCAGGTAGGCCGCCGCCTCCGCCGCCTTGCCGAGGTGGAAGTAGTACTCGCCGATCGTGAAGCTCAGTTCGGCATTGTGATCGTCAAGGATGAGCGCGCTTTCGAGCAGGCGCAGGCCGCGCCGCGTGTGTCCTTCGCTGATGAAGTCGGTGCCTTCCTCGACGAGGTCGATGAACTCTTCGCGGCGCGAACCGCGGTGATTTGAGATGATCAGCGAGCAGCGTTCATCAAGGCGTTCGCGCTCGATCGTCTCTTCGTAATGGCGCGCGACGCGCATCTTCCACTTCTGTTCCAGTTCGTCGGGGTCAACGGCCCCGATGTCGCCGAGGATCTCCGTTAATGACTCCAGCATCATGTGGTCGTAGAAGCCGCCGGTCGCCTGCTGCTGCGCGAGTTCGAGCAGTTGCTCGAAACGGTCGTTGGCGCGGGCGATGGCCGCCTCCAAGGCGCTGATGCGCTCAAGCAAGTGCTCCTCGAGCGAGTAATCACCCGCGTCGGCCGCAGGGGCGCTCCGTGGGCGGACGAGCAACATCAGCCGCGTGCCGCACGCGTCGCAATGCTCCGCGCCTAGAGGGTTCATCGTTTTGCAGCGTTGACAGAAAATCATAATCAGTGGTCCGTGGTCCGTGGTCTGTAGTCCGTGGTCGGGGCGATTAGATAGCCGCTAACAACTGACAACTGACAACTGACAACTGACGTTTCATATTTCGCCTCAGTATTTTCGGTGATTGCCTCCGCTACGAAGTCGGCTTCACGCACTGCCCCTAGTTCTGTCATAGTGCGAATGCGCTCAATAATCCTGCTTTTCTCTGCGGTGGTCAGCCGCCGCTTGACCAGGTCTAAACTCGCGCGCGACCGCGAAAATATACATCCCGGATGTCATTAAAAGAGCCGGTCCCTGACGCCTGAGACGGCGCCTCAGCTTAGCGCTCAACTGCTAGCGCCACAGCGTTGCCCCCGCCCAGGCAGAGGCTGGCGATACCGCGTCGCGCCTCCCGCCGCTTCATCTCATAGAGGAGCGTGACCAGCACCCGCGCTCCCGACGCCCCGATAGGATGGCCGAGCGCGACCGCCCCGCCGTTGACATTGACGCGCTCCAGGTCAATGCCCAGCACTTTGGCGAGCGCCACCGACTGGGATGAGAAAGCTTCATTCAGCTCGAATAAATCTACTTCCTTGAGATTCCAGCCTGCCTTGGCGACAACCTTCTTGACCGCGTCAACCGGGGCCATCATGACCATCTTGGGTTCGACGCCTGCAGTTGCTTGCGCGACGATGCGCGCCAGAGGGCTGGGGCCCAGTTGGTGGGCACGCTCCTCTGAGGTCACGACCACTGCTGCCGCCCCGTCGTTGATGGTCGAGGCATTGCCGGCTGTCACCGTCCCGCACGAACGGAAGGCCGGTTTCAGCTTCGCCAGCGATTCAATCGACGCGTCCTCGCGAGGGCCTTCATCAGTGTCGAAGATAAGGGCAGGGCCTTTGCGCTGAGGGACCTCGACCGGGCAGATTTCTTCTTTGAACCTCCCGGCCTTGATCGCGGCCACCGCTTTGCGCTGAGAATTGAAGGCGTATGCGTCTTGCTGCCTGCGGGTGATCTGATATTTTTCGGCCACCACCTCGCCGGTCTCGCCCATGTGCCAATTGTCGAACGCGCACCAGAGGCCATCGTGGACCATCGCGTCAATAATCTCGCCGTTGCCGAGGCGGTAGCCTTCACGCGCTTTGGGCAACAAGTAGGGGGCGTTAGTCATCGATTCCATTCCGCCCGCCACCACGACCTCGGCGTCACCGAGCACGACTGCCTGCGCGGCGAGCATCACTGCCTTCAGGCCCGAGCCGCAGACTTTGTTGACCGTGAGGGCAGCGACGGCGTCGGGCAGCCCGGCTTTGAGCGCCGCCTGCCGCGCCGGGTTTTGCCCCAGCCCGGCTTGGAGCACGCAGCCCATGATCACTTCGTCAATTTGGCCGGCTTCGACGCCTGCGCGTTCGGCCGCGGCCCGCACCGCGAAGGAGCCGAGTTCCGGCGCGGAAAATGATTTCAACGCGCCCTGGAATTTCCCGACCGCAGTCCTTGCGGCGCCGATGATGACAGCTTGCTTCATTGCTCGATTAGCCTCTTCTCAACTGCTGAGTGAGCTTGTTTGACCTCGCCCATCGCATAAGTGTGATTATAACGGCTGACTGAAGAGAGTCAACATCAACCGGTCACGAGTGCTGCTTAAAGAGTGATGAGTGATGAGTGAGGCCTTTTACTCATCACTCATCACTCTTTACTTATGCTTTCACCTTGAGGACAATCCATCCACACGCGCGCAACCAGTTTGACCAAAGAAAGGATGTGTAATTATGCAGCAGCCATTTCCTCCGCCGCCCCGAAGGCGGCGCATCTGGCCCTGGATAGTCATCGGCGTCTTTGTCCTGGGGGCACTCGGCATCAGCTTGCTCATCTATCTCGTCACCCGCGGACCTCGGATTCCAGATAACGCCGTGCTCAAGGTCGAACTGTCCGGACCGCTCGTCGAATACACCCGGCGGCGGTTCCCGGAGGGCCTGTTCACTGAGCGCGTCCTGACCGTCAAAGATCACCTCGACAATCTTAAAAAAGCGGCGGGCGACAAGCGTCTTCGCGGAGTCGTGATGGAGATCGGTCTGTTCGAATCGGGCTGGGCCAAGGTCGAAGAGTTGCGCGACGCCATCGCCGGGCTGCGGAAGCAGGGGAAGTTCGCCATCGCCTACAGCGAAGCGATGAATGAGCAAGGCTACTACCTCGCGCTCGCCTGCGACGAGATCTACATGCCGCCCGAGGCCCCGTTCGAGATGAACGGGCTGGTCAGTGACGTGTTTCATTACCCCGGGTTGCTGGAGAAGCTCGGCATCGAAATCCAGTACTTCCGCTACGGCAAATACAAGTCGCAGTCGGGCGAGTCGGAGGGCCGTAGGGCTCTGACCGAGCCAGTCAAGGAGATGATCGACTACAACCTCGACATGCAGTATCGCATCTTCGTTGAAGCCGTCGCCCAGGGGCGCAAGCTGACCGCCGAGCAAGTGCTGGCGCTGGTCGATGACTCGCGGCTGAAGTCCGAGTGGGCGCGCGACAACAAGCTGATCGACGGCGTGGCCTATTGGGACGAAGTGGAGGCGAAGATCAAACGGCGGGTCGGGGTCGCCGAGGACAAGAAGCTCGCGATGGTCAAGCCGGGCGCCTACCGCGAGGTGAGCCTGCGTGATGCCGGCCTCGGGGAAGGCAAGCACAAGATGGCGCTCATCTATTCGGTCGGCCTGGTAGTGGCAGGAAGGGGAGGCTCCGACCCGTTCAGCAGCAGTTCCATCCAAGGCACTGACCCGATCATCGCCGCGTTGCGCCAAGCGGGCGAGGACCAAAGTGTCAAAGCGGTCATCTTTCGAGTCGACTCGCCGGGCGGCGCCGGGCTCGGCTGTGACCTCGTGCGCCGCGAAGTCGAACGGCTCAGGCAGAAGAAGCCGGTGATTGTCTCGATGTCTGATTTAGCGGCCAGCGGCGGCTACTGGGTCTCGATGAGCGCCAGCGCGATTGTGGCTCACCCGTCCACCATCACCGGCTCGATCGGCATCTTCTCCATCATCCCGAACCTCAAGGGGCTTTACGATAAGCTCGCGCTCAACCCCGAAGTCTTCAAGCGCGGCGCCCACGCTGACGAGCTGCTGCTCGTGCGCCCGCTCACGCCTGACGAGGCCAAGACTTTCGATGAAGAACTCCTGAAGAGTTATAACTTTTTCGTCGAGCTGGCGGCGAAAGGCAGGAACAAAACGCACGAGCAGATGGAAGAAATTGCCCAGGGGCGTGCCTGGCTCGGCCAGCGGGCAATTGAACTCGGGTTAATTGATAAGCTCGGCGGGCTTGAGACGGCCGTGGCGCTGGCCAAGGAGAAGGCGCAGCTCCCGGCTGACGAAGCGGTCCGGCTCGAGGTCATCGAGCGCAGCCGAGGGTGGCTGCAAGAGCTGTTAGGGGGCGAGGACGATGAGGCGCGGGCAGCGCAGGCCATCAACCAGGCGATTCGCGCCTCCGGGATGGCGCCGCTCTTGAAGCGGGCGGGCCACCTGACGCCGCTCACTCCTGCGCTGCTCGAACGTTACCACTTGTTTGCGATGGCCGAGTATGAGGTGAGGGTGCATTGAAGCGAAGTGGCGCGAGGTCTTCCATTTTGCAAAAGGCGAGTCCCGGTGCTACACTCGCGTCTCATTACGGATTACCCAGGCACGAGGTGCTCGTTAGTAAGGAGGGTAACTATT